>Ga0081455_10005402_pt1 | contig 14027 bp, 10 predicted proteins | sample TabmetS3T2R1_FD_70207 | JGI IMG/M metagenome (GOLD analysis project Ga0081455, IMG submission 70207) | Tabebuia heterophylla rhizosphere microbial communities from the University of Puerto Rico - S3T2R1 | ecosystem: Host-associated > Plants > Roots > Rhizosphere ... | reverse complement strand
AGCTGACAGCAACGCTGACCGAAACCGGACCGAAGATCAGTCCGTCCACCAAGATCATCCCGCACGATCCAGTTGACGCGCTCTTTTCCAGGCCCGCACCAAGCTCGATGTGCAATTCGAAGACCTAGACACAAGGCCTCTCGTCAGACCGTCTGGGGTGCCCGTGCAAACGCGGCCTGGGTCTCGGCTATGAGACGACGCATGATTTCGGCGACAGGCAGGATCTCCTTGACGCCACCGGCGGTCTGTCCCGCGGTGAGCAGGGTGTCGTGCTGGCGGCCGGCCTGGTGCATCGAGACGAGTCGATTCCGCAGGCGGTCCCGATCGCGCCGCGCCTCCTCGCGCTTGGCGCTCCATTCGCGCAGGAACGGCGTATTGAGCGATCGCAGAACGGTCCCGAACCCGGCTGTGCCAGGCAGTGGTGTGATGTCGTTGAGGACATCGGCCTTGATCGCATCCTCGGACTGGGCTGCCACAATGGCATGCTTCCAGGCATCGGAGATAGGTGCCTCCTGGGAGGCGAGGAAGCGAGTGCCCATGTTGACACCGACCGCCCCCAGCATGAGTGCCGCCGCGATGCCGCGCCCGTCGAAGATGCCGCCCGCCGCTACTACGGGGATCGGGGCCACCGCATCGACGACCTGCGGGACCAGCGCCATTGTGCTGACGCTGCCGCCATAGCCGCCTGCTTCCCCGCCCTGGGCGATGATCACGTCCACGCCCCGTTCGGCGGCTTGCGCGGCTTGCCTGACCGTGGTGACTTGCAAGATCACGCGTGCGCCGACATGGTGCGCCTGCCGAATGAGGTCGCCCGGGTCGCCGAGAGCGAACGAGATCACCGCCGGGCGCGCCCGCAGCGTGTAGTCAAAGGCCTCGGTGTCCAGCGTCGGCGGTATGTGATTGACCGCGAAATGGCGGTTTGTCAGCTCCCGCACCACCTCGATGTCACGCTTGATGGCCGCAGTGGTGCGGGACAGCGAGCCGATGCCGCCGAGCCCGCCCTCGTTGGAGACTGCCGCTGCGAACTCAGCCGACGTGGCGGAGCCCATAGGTGCCAGAATGATCGGCACCTCGATGCCGAGCAGGTCACACAGGGGCGTCTTGAGCATCGTGGTTCCTCCCTCGCTGCGCCGTGGATACACAGAAGCCGTAGGGCGCAATAGGGCCATTGCCGCCATTGCGCCATTTATGCACGGCCCGGCACAATACTTCGCCATTGCAGGGCTCGGCCGGCGCCGGCCCTCGGTCGCCTCACCGATCACCTCCTGTCGGGTACCCGGCGGCTCGTCGCGGCGCTCACCTCGAGCTGCTCCGACAACCCGCAGCAGGCACAGATGTAGACGCACGTCGCAGAGGCCGTTGACGACGCGGCGGTCGGACCCAGCTGGCTCTGCCGCGATGGTCTCTGCCGCGATGGTCCACCGTGCTGTTCGAGGCAACGGTTTTGCCTTTCGGGAGCAGCTGCGGCCTCATGCCGCCGCCCTAATCGGCTGGCTGCTCCACCAGCTTGTCGGTAATCTTCAGAAGAGAGGAAAGGGGCGAATTACTCTTGATTGCCGTACAGCACTAACAAATTGTGGTAATCGATGAGATCTGGGTCGAAAATATCATCATAGGTGTCTTCATTCATGAGCACACCTTCGGTCTCCCTGTGTGCAAGGCCGATAGCATGTCCCATTTCGTGAATAGCAACATTTGTCTTCGCACCCCCGGTGAGCGAGCTTGAATAGTCGATATGGCCGCCAACCGTAAAACCGCCCGACTCGACTGCGTCGTAATTGCCGTCTCCATCTATAACACTTTCGGGAGCAACACTTACCGTGACGCAGTTGCTGTTTGCTTGGCAGGTCTGAACCAGCTTGATATCAAGACATGGGCTGCGGTTCCCAGGCCGCAACTCCTTTTTGCATTTCGGCAATCCAGTCAGGTGTTAAGTTCTTGGTCTCGAAGCTGATGACGACTTCTTCAGCTCCATCTCGTTTCCACGGCACCTGATGATCATCTGGATCTTGATCTTGCAATCCAGCTCCCTCCGGTGCGACACAGACATCAGCGATCGCGCCTGAGGGCTGGGGCCCTGAAGAAGTGGGGCGGTCGTGGGGAGTGCTTGCTGAGTAGCACGACGCCAGCATCGCCAGGGCCCCAAAAACAAGGAGAGCCAACCGCCACGTCCGGCAGATCATGAGGCGACCCTACGTGCCGCTGCGCACTCATCGAGCCAACATCGGCTGGAGCTCAGATCCTCGTTCGACACCGTCGGCAGTAGGGTGCTTGCGTCTTACCTAATCCCAAGGAGTTGCCCACAACATGAGGACGCGCCAGTCGTGAAGGCGTTCGTAGCGGAGAAGTACGGTCCGCCGGAGGTGCTTCGGTTGGCCGAAGTCGAGAAGCCAACCCCAACCGCAGATGAAGTGCTGGTGAAGGTGCTGGGACTATCGGTCAATCCGGCGGACTGGCGTTCCATGCGTGCCAAGCCACTCTTCTCCCGCGCCAGCCTGGGTTTGCTGCAGCCAAAACACAAGATCCTCGGTGGCGATATCGCCGGGAGAGTCGAGGCGGTGGGCAGCGGCGTCACCCAGTTCAAGCCCGGCGACGAGGTCTTTGCCAATCTCCTCGATCACGGTAACGGCGGCTTTGCAGAGTACGTTTCGGTGCCAGTTGAGGCCATGGCCTTGAAGCCGACAAACCTATCCTTCGAGGAAGCTGCTGCAGTCCCGATGGCAGCGGTAACCGCACTCCAGGGCCTTCGGCACCACGGAGAACCCAAGGCCCGGCAGCGGATGCTGATCAATGGTGCGTCCGGTGGCATCGGCACCTTTGCGGTCCAGATCGCCAAGTCATACGGCTGTGAGGTGATCGGAGTGACCAGCACCCGGAACATCGACCTCGTCAGTTCACTCGGCGCTGACCAGGTCGTCGACTACACCACGACAGACCTGTTCCAGAACGGTCAGCGCTACGACCTCATCCTCGACACGATCGGCAACCTAACGGTGCGCGGTCTCAGGCGCGGGCTTGCCGGGGGCGGCAAGGCCGCCGTCGTCGGGTTCACCAGTGTGCCGAAGCTGATCAGCGTTTCGCTGCGTGGCGGCAAGGACATCGCCCTGGTGTCGGCGCACGTAGCCAGCACGGATCTGGAATTCCTTTCAAACCTGATCGAGGCTGGCAAGGTACGTCCCCAAATCGACCGGCGCTATGCGTTCACAGAAATCCCTGCAGCGATCGCGTACCTGGAACAGGGCCACGCCAGAGGAAAGGTCGTCGTGGGCGCGCCATGAGGCCTGCCATCGGGGTATGCCATGGTACGTAGCAAACCACTGAGGACAGCCTCGATGCGATCTGAACGGTGACTGAACCACCCTCGATCTAAGGAGCATGCATGCCTGACAATCCGACGCCGGAATCCGCCGCAACAGAGCTAATGGTCCCCAGATCGGCAGGGTCGGACCTCACCGACGCAGAGATCGCCGAGCGGGTTGACGCGCTGCTGGCGGAGATGACTGTCGCGGAGAAGGCCGGGCAGGTGACTCAGTATTTCTACTTCAATCTGCCGCCCTCGGAGGAGATCGAGGCGACCCTGAACACTGACTTCTCACGCCAGCCGGCGATGGTCGAGACGGCATTGAGTGAGGGGAAGGTCGGCTCGCTGCTGTTCGTCACCGACCCTGCTGAGGTCAACCGCCTGCAGCGGCTAGCCGTGGAAGGTAACCGCCATGGCATTCCCGTTTTGTTCGGGTTCGACGTGATCCACGGTCTGCGCACGATCATGCCCGTACCGATCGCGATGGCCGCATCGTGGGACCCGACGGTCATCGAGCAGGGTCAGACCGTCGCCGCTCGCGAGGCACGTGCTGTCGGGATCCATTGGGCGTTTGCGCCGATGATCGACATCGCCCGTGATCCGCGGTGGGGACGGATCATCGAGGGCGCCGGGGAGGACCCGTACCTCGGAAGCGCAGTCGCGGTCGCCCAAGTTCGCGGCTTCCAAGGTGAGGCTCTCGGCGCCACGGACCGGATCATCGCTGGTCCTAAGCACTTTGCCGGATACGGCGCCGCGCTGGGCGGCCGAGACTACGACGAAGTCAACCTGTCCGATTATGAGCTGTGGAACGTCTACCTGCCGCCGTTCAAGGCAGTCGTCGACGCCGGCGCGGGGAACATCATGACCGCTTACATGGACCTCAATGGCATCCCGGCCACCGGCAACCAATGGCTGTTCACTGAGGTGCTGCGCCAGACCTGGGGCTTCGAAGGCTTCGTAGTCAGCGACGCCAACGCTGTACACAACCTGGCCACGCACGGCTTCGCGGCCGACCTGACCGACGCCGGAGCGCGGGCGATCAAGGTGGGCATCGATCTGGAGATGGCGATCACCGATCCCGCGTACGCGCACCTTCCGGAGGCGGTCGAGGCCGGTCTGGTTGATGAGCAGACGATCGACGCGTCGGTCCGTCGTGTGCTGGCCGCGAAGATCAAAATGGGTCTCTTCGACGAGCCTTACGTCGACGAGGACCGGGCACGGGAGGTCCTCGCAGACCCGAGTCATCGCCGCGTGGCGCGGACGGCTGCGCAGCGGTCGGCCGTGCTATTGCGCAACGAGGCCGACCTACTGCCCCTGACGACCCCGAGCTCCATCGCAGTGATCGGTCCACTGGCCGACTCGCGGCGCGACACCATCGGGCCCTGGGTCTTCGACTACGACTCCTCCGAGACAGTGACCATATTGCAGGGCATCCGGGAACGAGCCGGCCAAGACGTCAAGATCACGTTCGCGCCGGGTATCCGCCCAGCGCAGCGCACCTTCGCCTCCATGTTCGATATGTGGGGCGACAACGCACCTGAAGATCCGGTCGATTTCGACGACACTGCCAAACTCGAAGAGGCGATCAGCTCGGCGCGGGAGGCCGACGTCGCCGTGGTGGTACTGGGCGAGTGGCAGAACATGATCGGTGAGGCAGCGTCGCGCTCCAGTATGGAGCTGCCGGGTGAGCAGCTTGCCTTGCTTCAGGCTGTGGCGGCTACCGGCACGCCGATAGTGCTCCTGGTGATGAACGGCCGTCCGCTCGACCTGCGGTGGGCCGCCGACAACATCCCGGCAATCCTCGACATCTGGTATCCCGGCACGCAGGGCGGCGCTGCTGTCGCAGACCTGCTCTTCGGTGATGTCGCGCCGGGTGGGAAGCTGCCGTTCAGCTGGCCGCGCACCATCGGCCAGATTCCGATGATCTACAGCCACACCATCTCGCACGAGCCCGACAACCAGGGCCGTCGCTACTGGGACGAGGAGAGCACCCCGCTGTTCCCGTTCGGGCACGGTCTGTCGTACGGCAGATTCGAGTACACCGACCTAGCCATGGACCGCGAGCGCATCCAAGCCGGCGACACCGTCACGGTGTCGGTCACGGTGGCCAACGTGGGAGAGCGTGCCGGTGATGAGGTAGCCCAGCTCTACATTCACCAGAGGTACGGTTCCGCATCGCGACCAGTACGTGAACTCAAGGGCTTCCAGCGCATAACCCTCGCCGCCGGTGAGTCACAGACATTGCGCTTCCCGCTCGGCCCGGACGAACTACGCTACTGGAACGCCGCCACGAAGGACTGGGTGATCGACACCACAACCATCGACGTCTTCGTTGGGGGCGATTCCAACGCAGCGCAGACTGTCAGCTTCGACATCGGCTCCTAACACCGGCCGAGTACGTCGGGTCACTCTTCGATCGCGCCACCGATCGAGCGCAGGTGCTGCCGGAAGGTGAGATCGTGTCCAGATTGTCGTGCCGCGAGGTACTCGTCGAAACTGGACTGGCTCCGGAAGCTGGTGCCGAGTTGCATCTGCACCGCCTGCGAGCGTTCCGTGTCACGGATGGTGGCCGCCAGTTCCGCAACCTCGCCGGCGCGATCGAGCGGCACGAACACCACACCGTCGTCGTCGCCCACGACGAAGTCATCGCCGGTGACGACGTGCTCGCCGCAGGCGGCGGAAAAGAGAGCAAGCGAGTCCTGCGGATCAACGCGTTGGGGACCGGCAGGCAATGTTCCCAAGCTGAACAGAGGCAACCGAATGACGTGAAGTTCGCTCGTGTCGCGGTGCAGGCCCCAAATCACCACGCCAGCAAGGCCGACGCGGCTGGCCTCCAAAACAACCAGATCTCCAACACAAGCCTCGTCGAGGCGGCCGCCGTTGTCGACCACCAAGACGTCGCCAGGATCCGATCCATCGATAGCTTCCAGGAATACGTCGACACTGCCGTAGTGTCGTGCCGGGCGGACGCGGCCAACCAGGTGCGTGCCGCTCCACAACGGCCGCGTGCCAGCCGGAGCGCAGCGAACCGGAATCCCGAGTCGGATGCACGCATCAGCGACATGCGGTGTCGTGAGATCGCGGTAGGTGCCGTGAAGCTGTACAGGTTGCATTCCTCACTCTCCTCAGGAGCGTCGGGTCGATTTTGGTTGCACAGAACCTGTGAGTTCATTGGGCAACCGGCCTGGCCGCACTCATTTCCTCAGCCTCTGAGAACGTGCCAGATGATCACCGCTCCGCCCAGGAAGCAGGCGCCGATCGAGATTCGCTGAGTGGCCATCTGGATCTTGCGTCGAGTCTCAGGTCGGAGCCCAGAGTGCTCTGGGGCGACAGCTCTGAGCCCGATGGGGAGCCAGACGGGTGCCGCCACGACGACTATCACCAAGACCAGCAGCAAACCCCGTGCCCACCACCCGACCGAGACTGTGCCGATGCGCTGGGCCACGCTGAGATAAAGCGGCAGAGTCGTGAAGTTGGTGAGCATTCCGAGCAGCCCGGCGGCCAGCAGCTGCCGACCGCCTGTGGGCAGCGCTGCGTCCTTGTTCGCAGGCGATGCGCCCCTCGCAGTTCGATGCCGGCGGCTCCGGACGACCTGCCAGGCACCATATGTGATCAATATCAGCGCGAGAGTGAGGTCAACGCCGCGGGAGGCTAGACCGGCCGCGACCAGCCGTGACGTTGCGGCACCCATCAGACCCAGCGTCGGGATCCCCAAAGCGACGAGGCAGAAGACGGCCCCGCTCGCGAACCATAGGCCGGCGGAGATGCCGGCGGCCTCGACGACCCGTGAGGCGTTGAGGAACAGCACCGGGCTCACGGCCGCAATCAGCACCAGCGGCAAGCTGTGTGCCAGGAAGTCCGCGATGGTCACCTGGGAATCGTAGGGGCGAAGCTGTAACCGCGGTCGCCGATCATGGCTGCCTTCGCCGCTCTCAGTTGAGCTGGGGAACGACTTCGCCTGCCAGCCGCTCCATCTGCTCTCGATCCTCCGCAACGCTAGCGCCGAGCGGGTTGAGCAGAATCATTTCGGCACCAGCGTCCTGCACTTCGCGCAAGCCGCGAACCACGTCCTGTGGTGTACCGAACACCGGAACCTCTTCAATCCCGGGCATCCTGCTGTAAAGCCGCCGCAGCCCATCCAATACCTGCTTACTGGCACGACCCGCATCGTCATCGACGGCGAGGTAGACCCGCTTGCCGATCGTGAATCCGGCTGGGTCACGACCCTGTTCCTCCAGCTCACGGCGGATGATTGCCACCTGCTCGATGAAGGCTGCAGTACTTGTGGAACCGGCGCCGAGGAATCCGTCCCCATACCGGACAGCCCGAGCAAGTGCCTTGGGTGCGTTGGCGCCAAACCATGTCGGCGGGTGCGGACGCTGCACAGGCTTGGGTTGAATCGGCACGTCGTCGACCTGCCAGAACTGACCGCTGAAGGTAAGCCGCGGCTCGTCGGACCAGGCCGCCTTCATCAGCTGCAGGCCCTCGATGAACCGAGCGACGAACGTCTCGCGGTTGACACCGAACGCCGCAAACTTGCGGAACCCGCCACCAGGTGACACACCCACCTCAATGCGTCCATGGCTGAGCCGGTCCACGGCCGTCACCGCGGCGGCGAGCTGCAATGGATCATGCAAGGAGCTGACCAGAACAGCAACCCCGAGCCTGAGCCGTTCGGTGCACGCTGCGGCGTACGCCAGCATCTCCAGCGGAGCGATGAGCGGAGTCGGGCCAATCGACTGCTCCATCACCCAGCCGGCCTCGAAGCCGAGTTGCTCGGCCCGAGCCAGATATGCCTTGACACCGTGGCCGTCGAAAGTCCCCATATCAAGCTGCGGGATCGAAATGGCGAGCCGCACCCGAGGAAACTACCAGTGCCGCTGCTGGCTGCTGACCTACCGTGGGCATCGTGCCAAGCGTCGAGTGGGTCGAGGTCGCCCGAGATGTGTTCGTGGGTGCCTATGAACCTCTCACGATCAACATCTGCGTGATCCGCGATCGCGACTGTCTCGTCGTAGTAGATAGCCGGGCCTGCGCGATCGAGGGGGCCGAGCTCGCTGCCGACCTGCCCTGGTTCGCGCCGGCTCGGGTGCAGGCGTTGATCAACACGCACGCGCACTTCGACCACACGTTCGGCAACCAGCAATTCGGCGCCGGCTCAACGGCGGCCGTACCGATCTACGGCCATCACCTGCTGCCAGCGCATCTGGACCAGTACGAGCGTCCTCGACTGGAGGCGTGGCGCAGTGGCGGCGGGAACGAGCCGGCCCGGGACTGGGATGACGTTGTGATCACTCCGCCCACGCATCTGGTGCGGACCAGGCAGCCCTATCGACTCGGCGGCCGGAGCCTCGAGCTCATCCCGCTCGCGCCGGGACACACCGACACAGACCTCGTGGTGCACGTGCCTGATGCCAACACCTGGATTGTGGGCGACGTGATCGAAGCCTCCGGCCCACCCATGTTCGGTTCGGGGTGTTTCCCCTTGGAGTTCCCCGCCAGCCTGCGGCGGCTGCTGTCGGAGATCGGCCCGCCCGACACGATCGTCCCGGGCCACGGTCCTGTCGTGGATCTCCGCTTCGCCATCGCCCAGTTGACAGACATCACAGAACTGGCCACGCAGCTCGAAGCACTGCACAGCGCCAACGCCACCCAGCAGCACGCCTTGACCGCGATCAAAGCCGATCCGTTGCTGCGGTTTGACGGTTGGAACTGGCTGTCGCTCGGGGCTACTCGAGCCTGACCGGCCGGCACGCGCAGCACGAACCTATGCCCGCACCCGAGTAAAAGAGCCGCCTGGTGCCATGCGGCATTGGCCCTATGCCTTGTGGGGGACGCCGCATTCTCCCGAATCGCCCACCGTCGATAGGCTGATTCATTCGGACCGGGGAGGCAGCGGATGGACGCGTTCGACATGATCGTCATCGGCGCAGGGCCTGCCGGCGAGAAAGGGGCTGCTCAGGCGGCCTACTGGGGCAAGCGTGTTGCAATGGTTGATATGGCCGAAAACCCCGGGGGGTCGGCTGTTCGAAACGCCGGGGTCCCATCAAAGACGCTGCGAGAGACTGCCCTCTACATCACTGGATTTCGACGGCGGGACGTGTACGGGCTGAGTCTCCAGCTCGATCCGGCGCTCGCTCTTGAGCGGCTCATGGCACGGACAACTGAGGTTATTGCCACGAGAACGGAATCGGTACGGCTAAACCTGGACCGACATGGGGTGCGACAGTTCCGGGGACAGGCCAAGCTGCTGCCGGGTCCAGCAGTGTCGGTGCGCTCGCATGATGGTTCGCAGGCCACCTTGCGCGCGGACATAGTCCTACTCGCGACCGGATCTAGACCGCTCCATCCACCGGAGATTCCTTTTGACGACCCGGATGTTCACGATTCAGAGAGCATTATCGGCCTGAGTGCGATCCCGCGGTCACTAGTTGTCATTGGCGGCGGTCCTGTGGGATGTGAATACGCCTCAGTGTTCACGGCCCTCGGTGCCAATGTGACCCTGCTTGACATGGCCGATCGCCTAGTGCCGTTCATGGATGCCGAGATTTCCGATGTGCTGGCCCGCGCCTTCGTGGGTATGGGGATGCAGGTCCGGCTGCGCTCGGGGGTCGCAACAGTCAAGCGGCTTGGCGGGAGGTTGCAGGTTGCGCTGGCTAAGGGACAGCGCCTTGAGCCAGACACCATACTGTTTGCGGCGGGGCGGGCGGGCAACACCGAAGACCTCGGACTTGAGGCAGCAGGCGTGCAAACAAATGCCCGCGGGCTGATCGTCGTGGACGACAAGTACCGAACCACAGCTGAGGGCGTCTACGCGGCCGGCGATGTCATCGGCCCCCCTGCGCTAGCGTCGATTTCGATGGAACAGGGTCGTGTGGCGGCCTGCTACGCCTTCGGGATCCCGTTCAAGGAGACCGTGGATCCTCTTCCCCCGTACGGTGTGTACTCCATTCCCGAGGCCGCGATGGTCGGTATGACCGCGGCGGCGGCCAGCCAACAAGGCATTGACGCCGAGGTGGGCCGAGGGCTTTTCGAGTACAGCCCACGGGCACAGATCATGGGGTCGACGGAGGGTTTGATCAAGTTAGTCTTTCGACGAGATGACCGCCGTCTGCTTGGGGTTCACATCGTTGGCGAAATCGCGGGAGAGCTGATTCACGTTGGCCAAGCTGCACTTGGTTCCAATGAGCGTATCGACACATTCATCCACCGAACGTTCAACGTCCCCACGTTCTCCGAGACATACAAGTACGCCGCCTACGACGGACTCCAACAGTTGAGTGGCAGGAGGATGCCCATCGAGTCTCCGGAGCTATGAGAGTGAGTGAGGGCCGCCGCGGCTTGGGGGGCCTGTTCGGCGCCACGGGGTTAACTAGATAAACTCGCCGGACGCCAGAGCGCAACTGCTACGCAGGAGGGCCAGCATGAGAATCGAATCCTCCGTAACTTCGATTTCATGGATTCCGACGGAAGCAGTCGAAGGACTCGCCGGGGTCGCGTTCGACATCGGATTTGCGCATTACGATTCGCCGCCACCACCGGTTCTCGAAGACCTGGATGCGATGCGAGAGGCCGACCGGTTTCGATTCGCCAACGAGCTGCGAGCCTGGGTCGACGTCGTCGACGGCGCAATCGTTGACCATGGTCACTTGGGACAGGGATACCTCGGCAGCACGACTCTAAGCATCGGTCCCGGAAGCATCACCTTCCAAGCTGTGGCGCTACCGGATATTCGTCCAACGCCGGAAGTCAGCGAGACTTCGGCTCGTTTCGTACAGACGGCTGGTGGGCGGACGGGCGTTCCGGCACCCAGATATGTTGATCATCCGCCGTATGTGCGGATTACCCCTCCGGTGGTCTGGACGACATTGGCCCTCACCATCCATGCCGACGGATCTTCTGACTACGAGATAGTTGGCGCTAGCCCATTTCCACGCCACTGGATTTATGACCAGTCCGGGCGGCATGTGGCAAAGAGTGGCCTGATTGAGTTTGACTCCTGGTATCGGGAAGCCTTCGGTTCACTGACACCCTGGGGCGGCATCGACACGCCTGCTCTGATTCGACCCGCAGTCTCTGATGTTGAGCGAGAGATCTCCGATCTCGTCATGGGAGGCAGTCCCACCTTCGTACGTCTGGAAGCCGGGCAGGTGCTCGTGCGGCAGGGCGATCCTGGCGATGAGCTGTTCCTGCTGCTGGACGGCTTGCTCTCGGTTGAAGTGGATGGAACGGCGGTGGCGGAGGTCGCTCCGGGCGCCATACTCGGCGAATTGGCAGTGCTAGGTGGAGGGCGACGGCAGGCGACACTGCGAGCCATCACCCAATGCCGAGTGGCACGGATAGAAGGTGACGAAATCGACAGGGCGTCCCTGGAGCGACTAACGCAAGACCGAAAGGCGACCAGCAGCCAGCCGCGCGGTTCCGCCGAAAGCTAGCGGACCACGACACTCGGGTCGGGCGGTCAGGAAATGATCACAGCGAGTCAATTCTCAAGGCAGGAGATCGCCCAGCGGGCCGGTGTCGACCCGGAGTACGTGGACCGGTTGGTCGAGCTAGGCATCCTGGCGCCCGCTACAGGAGGCGCCTTTTCGCCCGGTGACGCGCTTAGGGCGCGCTGGCTGCAGAGCTTCGAACGGGCGGGTGTGCCGCTCGACGGAGTCGCTGCCGCTGTCCGGGATGGCGCGCTCTCGTTCTCGCACCTGGACGTGCCCGCGTTCGATCGATTCGCCGGGCTCAGTAGCACAACCTTCCGGGAGTTGAGCAGCAGTACAGGCATTTCCCTCGAGTTGCTGACGGTAGTCCGAGAGGCCGCCGGCTTCGCGGCGCCCGGGCCGGAGGACCTAGTTCATCAGCATGAGCTGTCGGTCGTCCGAGTGATCGAGCTCGAACTCGCGAACGGGTTCCATCCCGTGGTCATCGAGCGGTGGCTGCGAGTCTGGGGGGACAGTCTTCGCCGGATCGCCGAGACCGAGACGGCCGACTGGCGCAACGAGGTCATTACACCGCTCCTGGCGTCGGGAATGACCGCGGTCGAGATGTTGAAAGTCCAGGCCAACCTCGCGTCCCAGCTGGCACCTCTCAACGAGCGGGCGCTGCTGGCGATCTACCACGGCCAACAGGAACAAACTTGGATCCGAGAGACCGTCGAGCAAGTCGAGGATGTGCTGGAGCGGGCGGGCCTCTACCGCCGGTTGGATCGTCCACCGGCGATGTGCTTCCTCGACATCACCGGGTACACGCGGCTGACGGAGGAGCGGGGGGACGAGGCGGCCGCAAATCTGGCTGCGCAGCTGGCTCACCTGGTGCGGCAATCCTCCAGGGAGCACGGGGGAACGCCCGTGAAGTGGCTCGGCGACGGTGTCATGTTCTACTTCGAGGAGCCAGAAGATGCCGTGCTTGCCGCCCTTGACATGGTGAAGCTGGTTGGGAGCCACGCCCTCCCACCGGCCCACGTGGGGATCCACGCGGGTCCGGTGGTGTTCCAGGAGGGTGATTACTTCGGCAGAACCGTGAACATCGCGGCAAGGATCGCCGACTACGCCCGACCCGGCGAGGTGTTGGTCAGCCAAGAGGTCGTCGAGGCGCGGAATGGAGGGCCCCTGACATTCACCGAGATTGGGCCGGTGGAACTGAAGGGCGTTCCAGGGGCGCTTCGGCTCTACATCGCCCGCCATGACTCATGAATGCACAGCCGCGCCGGATGCTCATCCGTCAGCCGGCGGAATGTTGTGGTTGAGGTGGAAGAGGTTATCCGGGTCGTAGCGGCGCTTCAGCTCGCGGAGCCGGTCCCAGGTCGAGCCTGGGTAGGCAGCGCGGACCGTCGCCTCGTTCTCCTCACCGAGAAGCCCGACGTAGCCGCCGCCCGATTCGCCCTTGCCAAGTGAATCGGCCACACCTGCGACCCATGCGTCGTGGGTGTCCTGCTCGCCCGGATCCATATACATCGCCGCTATGTTCACGAAGAGTCCGCGGTCGCGATGGGCAAAGGCGGTTGCATCGTTGGGAACTCGGGCCAGCGCCCCGCCGAGCACCCGCAGTTGAACGGCCTTCATCATCGCCGTCGACTGGTGGAGTTGCTCGAGGATCGTCGCCGCGCCGGTCGGCTCGAGCGCATCGGTGAAGAAGTTGGTCCCGGCCGCATACCGGACCTCCACCTCCCCACCTTCATAGATCTCCGGGTAGCGGATCGGCCGCACCATGTCGGCGTACGGCTCAGCGAGCGCCCGGAACGGCGCCAACACGTCCTCGGCTTGATCGGCCGGGCCGACGTCGACCAGCTGGCCCATCAGCACCGGCTTGCCGTGCGCCTCTGAAGGAATGAACGGCATCGGCGGCGCCAGCATCACGTTGGCGATCGTCGAGAGCTCCTCCGGGGCAGCGTTGGCAGCCTCAATGAAGCCGGTGATCACTTCCGGGGTGGCCGGCATGATCACAATTCCGCCAACGACCTGCGAGATCTCGTGCAAGCGCAACTGGAGGCGGGTCGCGACGCCAAAGTTGCTTTCTCCGCCGCGGATCGCCCAGAAGAGATCGGGCTCGCTCTCCTCGCTCGCCTGCACGATCTCGCCGTCGGCAGTGACCACCTCGACCGCGAGCAGATCATCGATCGTCAGCCCGTACTTCCGGACGAGAAAGCCGATTCCGCCCGCCAGCGTGATGCCGCCGATTTCAACCGAGCCGGTGTCCCCCAGGCCCGTGGCACGCCCCCTCTCACCACCGGCCACGG
>Ga0081455_10005401_pt1 | contig 14028 bp, 13 predicted proteins | sample TabmetS3T2R1_FD_70207 | JGI IMG/M metagenome (GOLD analysis project Ga0081455, IMG submission 70207) | Tabebuia heterophylla rhizosphere microbial communities from the University of Puerto Rico - S3T2R1 | ecosystem: Host-associated > Plants > Roots > Rhizosphere ... | reverse complement strand
TCGAACAGCAGTTCGGGCGCGCGTTGTCGCGCGAGAAAGCGTTGTCAGGCGATCCATTCCTGGCGTATGCGCTCAACGGCGAGCCGCTGACGAAGCATCAGGGCGCGCCGCTGCGTCTGCTCGTGCCCGGCTGGTACGGTGTCGCCAACGTCAAGTTCCTCTCGGAGATTCATCTCCAGGCCGACGACTATCTGGGCAAGTTCCAGGCGCGCTGGTACCGCACCCTGTACGGCGAGAAGGTCGAAGGCGGCGAGACCAGGTGGGTCGAACGGGCCGTCACGCACATGCAGCTCAAGTCGTACATCGCGCGCGTGACCAAAGAAGGCGATAAGCACAGTATTCAATCGAACATCTTCGACATCGCTAATCAAAACGTCCGATACCTGACTACCGATCTGGTCAATAAGCAGGCATTGCCGCGCGCAAGGCAACTGCCATATCAGGAAGGGATGATGAGCCTGCTTTCGGCGATCTATTTCGTCAGGTTCCAGAAATACAAAGAAGGACAGTTAATCCAATTCCCGGTGAGTTCCGAAGAAAACAATTATGTTTTCGATATTCTCGTTGGCAAACGCGAGAAGATCAAGACCGAATGCGGTAAGGTCTGGGCCATTCCGCTGACACCGAAAATCTTCGGCCCAAATAAGTATTTTTCAAAGTTGACTGGTCAAATGACTCTCTGGATGTCGGATGACAATAAACACGTTCCTTTGATGCTCCACAGCAAAACATCCAAGGGCACGATCAACGCGAAATTGATCAAAAAGAATTGCAAGATAATTGAACCTGACATACCTGATATACCTGACAAACCTGAAAAACCTGAAGAGAAGACCGGGAATTGATAATCCGTCCAATTTACATGGGTGAATTCAAAGACATCATCTATGAAATCAGAAACAGTATTGGCTGGGTAACACTTAATCGTCCGGAGAAACGCAACGCACTCAACCACGAAATCGTCGATCAATTGAAATCAGCCCTGGCTGAAGCTGAAACGGATGATCAGGTGCGGGTGATCGTCTTGCGCGGCGCGGGGAAAGACTTTTGCGCCGGAGCCGATCTCTCGAACCTTGAAAAACTCTCCCAGGCATCGATCCTGGACAACATTGAAGATGCCTCGCGATTTGCCGCTCTCCTGCTGCAGATGAGAAAGCTTAAAAAACCGGTCGTCGCTGCTGTCCACGGCCGCGCGCTGGCCGGCGGGGCCGGACTGGCTACTGCCTGCGATCTCGTGGCGGCCGCACGTTCGTCGAGCTTTTCATATACTGAAGTCAAAATCGGCTTCGTTCCGGCAATCGTCATGGCGATCGCGCGGCGCAACCTGAGTGAAAAGCGGGCGTTTGAAATCCTCTGCACAGGAAAAATGCTGACCGCCGATGATGCCGAACGATTCGGTTTGATCAATCTGGTGATCGATGACCAGATGTTCGACAGCGAAATCGAGAAACTCGTCTCCCGGATAGCGCAGCTCAGTCCCTCAGCAATCGCCCTGACCAAAGGACTCCTCTATCAAACCGATATGATGACATTCGAGCAGGCCCTCCGCTCGGGGGTTGAAATGAACGCCATTGCGCGGATGACGCCTGATTGCCGGGAAGGAATCCGGAAATTTTTAGATAAATAATGAGAAAAGAAGGATTACGAAAATGACGAAAATGACGAAATAAACGAAAGAGATTTTGCTTTTCGTTTATTTCGTCATTTTCGTTTTTTTCGTAATCCTTCTTCAAATTTCCAAAAAGGTAAAAACAGATGCAATCCGATCACTCACGTCCACTCGCCGAAATCGACCCTGAAATCTACTCCGCCATCCAAAACGAAACCCGCAGACAGCACGAAGGGCTGGAGTTGATCGCCTCCGAGAATTTCGTCTCGAACGCTGTTCTCGAAGCCGCAGGTTCGGTCTTCACGAACAAGTATGCGGAAGGTTATCCGGGCAAACGCTACTATGGCGGGTGCGAATTTACCGATGTCGTGGAAAATCTTGCGATCAGCCGTGCCAAAGAACTCTTTGGCGCCGAGCATGTCAACGTTCAACCACATTCCGGCAGTCAGGCGAACATGGCAGTTTATCTGACGACCTGCCAGCATGGCGATACGATCCTGGGAATGGATCTTTCCCATGGAGGTCACCTGACGCATGGACATCCGCTGAATTTTTCCGGAAGAAATTATCAGGTTGTGGCCTATGGCGTGCGTCGTGAAGACGAGCGAATCGACTACGATCAAATGGAGCGCCTGGCTTTTGAGCATAAACCCAGGTTAATCGTTTGCGGCGCATCGGCCTATTCGAGAGTGATTGATTTTGAACGAATTGCCGCGATCGCTCACAGTGTGGGGGCGCTGGTCATGGCCGACATCGCGCATATCGCCGGGCCGGTTGCCACCGGACTTCATCCATCTCCCCTCCCGCATTGTGATTTCGTGACTACGACGACCCACAAAACGCTGCGCGGCCCGCGCGCGGGAATGGTCATGTGCAGGGAACAGTTCGCCAAAGACCTCGATCGCCATCTCTTCCCCGGCATCCAGGGTGGCCCGCTGGTGCACATCATTGCGGCCAAGGCAGTCTCATTTAAAGAGGCGCTTCAACCCGCTTTCAAAACCTATCAGGCGCAAATCCTGAAGAATGCCGGGACTTTGGCGAATGGTCTGGCGGAAGCGGGTTTCCGCATCGTCTCGGGTGGAACCGATAATCACCTTTTTCTCGTCGATGTCTTCTCGAAAGGGATTTTCGGCCGTGATGCCGAAAAAGCCCTGGAATCCGCATATATCACGGTCAATAAGAATACGATTCCCTTCGATACCAATCCACCTCTCAAAGCCAGCGGAATTCGCATCGGCACACCCGCATTGACCACCAGGGGGATGGGTGAAGAGGAGATGCGTAAAATTGCGCGCCTGGTTGCCGATGTTCTGCTTGCTCCGGAGGATGAGATAGTACGGAGGCGAGTGATAGGAGAAATTAAAGAATTGACCGGGCATTTCCCCCTCTATGCCATGCGGCGACTCCATTCCGTGCAGTAATCGTCAACCGGCCAACATCTTGAAAAGATTTCGTGCCATTGTTAAGATAAATACCTTATTTTCTACTTTAAAGAGGAGCGAAAAGAGGAGCGTATGGAAAGTGGAATTGATCAAATCATTACTGTTGGTGAACAGCAAAAGCGGCTCAATTGGACTCTCTTAAGTATTATCGGAGTCGCTGTTTTGCTGATCGGCGCCCTGGCCGGGTCGGCGGCAACGGCGGGCGGCTGGTTCAAAGGTGGAAGCGGAGAGGGCAAAGTGCCGATTTATGTTTCTTCCGATCCAAAAGTGAATGAACAGATTACGCTCAATGGAGGGTTTTCTGCGATCGCCAAGGCCGTAACGCCCGCGGTGGTCACGATCAATATTAAGAGCCGGACTCGGGCGAGAACATCGGTTCCATTTAATTTCATGGAACCTTTCCGAGATTTATTTCCCCGCCCGGACCAGGACGATGAAGGCACTCCGCGCCGTCCCCGGACCAATCCGAAGTCTCCCGGGCCACTGGTCCCGAGTGGCCATGGTTCCGGCGTAATTGTCAGTCCTGACGGCTATATAATAACCAATAATCATGTCGTGGATGATGCCGAGCAGGTCGAAGTCGAACTGAGCGACCGCCGTCAATTTCGAGCCAAAGTAATCGGCAAAGATGGCCCAAGCGATATCGCGGTGATCAAAATCGAGGCGGCCAATTTGCCGACACTCACCTTTGGCGATTCGGATAAAGTAGAGGTCGGTGATCTCGTCCTCGCGATCGGGAATCCGCTTAACATCGGCCAGACTGTGACCATGGGAATCATCAGTGCCAAAGGGCGTAAATCGCCGATGGGGAGTGAAATCTTTGAGGACTTTCTCCAAACAGATGCGGCGATCAATCGCGGTAATTCCGGCGGGGCGCTGGTTAATCTGCGTGGCGAACTGATCGGCATTCCATCGCAAATCCTTTCGCAAACCGGAGGCAATATCGGGATCGGTTTCGCCATCCCCACCAAGATGGCGCGCACAGTCATGGACCAATTGGTTCGCAGCGGCAAAGTGCGCCGAGGGTTGTTGGGGGTTTATATCGACCCGGTCGATCCCACAATCGCTAAACAATTCGGATACAAGAGCGTAGAAGGCGCTTTTGTTCAGGATGTTACCAAGGGAGACCCGGCTGACGTAGCCGGTGTCAAGGCGGGCGATATCATTACAGAATTCAATGGCCAGCGCATCAAAGATATGGATCATCTCCGCAGCCTGGCATCTTCAACCCCGCCGGGGACATCCGTCAAATTTAAAGTCTGGCGTGATGGAGCTGAACGCGAGTTGAGCGCCAAGCTTACCGAACGCGAAAATGTCGCAACTAATAGTGAAAATCCGTCTGAAGATAACTCTAACAAAAACGCCAGCGCGCTTAACGGGGTGAGTGTCGATAATTTGAATAGTGATTGGATACAACGCCTGCGTCTGGAACCCTCTGTTCGCGGCGTAGTGGTCACCGACGTCGATCCAAACAGCAATGCCGAATCCAAACTGGAGGTCGGCAACGTGATCGTCGAGGTCAACAAGATTCCCGTGGCGAACGTTAATGAGTTCAACGCAGCCATGCAGAAGGCAGACAAGAAGGTAGTTCTCTTACGTGTGCGCCAGATGAGCCGCGGTGTCGTCGCAACCCGTTACATTACGATCACTCAGGAATAAAGACAAAAGTTGTTAGATGCTAGATGTTAGATGCCAGTAATAAGGGGGCGTTCCTGATATCAGGAACGCCCCCTTATTACTGGCATCTAACATCTAGCATCTAACAACTTTCCTCAAACATTTGCCGGACGAGCGGCTCCACCCTTGGCCAGGCGCTCATTACAGGCTGCCCAATCAATATGGGCGAAGAAAGCCTCGATATATTTCGGACGATCGGCTGGCGCATAATCACGGAGGAAAGCATGCTCCCAGACATCCATGATCAGGATTGGGTTGAATCCCGCTACATTTCCGGTCTCATGCAGATTGATCCAGTGATTTGAGATGCGGCCTGTCGCCGGATCCTGGTAAGTCGCCGCCCAACCGACACCGCGCATCTTCCCGACGGTAATAAAACTTTTCTTCCAGTTCTCGAAACTACCGAACTCCGACTCGACAGCTTTAGAAAATGCTGAACTCTTGTCGGGTTCTCCGCCGCCACCCTTCTTCAAATTACCGAAGTACCATTCGTGCAGCACCATCCCGTTGTATTCAAACCCCAATCTTCGGGTTAATTCCGAAAACACCGGCATTTCTTTGGCGGTGATCTCCTTCCGGTTGAGCTCAGAAATTTGCTCATTGAGAAGATTGGTGTTCGTCACATAACCTTCATAAAGTTTGAAATGCATGGCGAGAGTTTCATCCGAAATCCCTTTCAACCCGCCCAGGTCGAATGTTCTCGCTTTATAAACTATGTTTCCCATTACGTATTCCCTCCTAAAGTTTAACGATTATCGTCCACGTTGTGTGATCAGGACAGCCAGCACAATCAGTCCCATAATAATGACGAGTCCACCCGGCATCATTTTGAATTCTTTCATGGCTGCCATTCCGAAACGCACAAGCAAAAGAATGGTCACAACCAGTGCGATCCACCACCCGAGTTGATATGCTCCTCTATTCATCGCCACAACAGACCCGACGAGGAGAATCCCGGCTACCAAACCGGCGATCAGTGATGGCGTACTACCGGCTCTGACATATCCCATGACGCCGCCAAAGGCGATCAGAATTGCAAAGATAAATACCACCCAAGAAGCCACGTCCTTGCCCTCCGATAGGATTAATAAAGCATTTATACACCGGAGCTTACAGATTGAAACAAGAAGAGCAGCTTAACACCAAGAGATCGACTGTGCAATCAGAGTTTAAGTAATTGTTCGCGCAGAACACGAGATTGAATGCGACTGACATTGAGTTGCTGCTGGTTGAGCAGCGTAACGAGATAGGTCCCACCCGGCAACGGGCTGACACGCTCGATCTGGCTGAGATTGACCAGGGTCCCTCGGGCGAGGCGCACAAATTTGGCGGGATCGAGGCGGGCTTCGAGGTCCCTCAACCGATACGAAAATGAACTGCGGCGATTGTCGGTGGTGGTCAGATGAAGCAATTCCCCTTCAGCCACGATCGAGGCAATCCGGTCGACCGGAATAATTACGATTTCATTCCGCTGCCGAACCGGAATGCGTTCCAAATAGGCTTGCCGACCTTGATACTCGGCTGAGACCGCATGTATACGATCGGTTTCGCCCTGACGGAGATCGGTGCGTTCCAGTCTTTCCTGCACTCGATTGAGCGTCTCACGCAGTCTCCCTCGTTCAACCGGCTTGAGAAGGTAATCTACAGCATTCATTTCGAAGGCGCGAACGGCGTATTCGTCATAGGCAGTCACAAATGCGATCAGAGGCATCCGATCTTTTCGTAAGAGACGAACGACACCCAGTCCATCGAGCTCCGGCATCTGTAAATCGAGCAAGGCCAGATCGGGACTCAGTCTCTCTATCAACTCTACCGCCTCCGCGCCATTAGCAGCCTCTCCGATCAACTCCACGTCTTCGAATGCGCGCAGCATGGCAGCGAGGAAAGAGCGCGCTGGTCGCTCGTCATCGGCAATAACAATTCTTAGTCTGGTCTGCATCAGTTTTCAGTTTTCAGTTTTCAGTTTTCAGTTTTTAGTTTTTAGTTTTTAATGATCGCCTCAACTGAAAACTGAAAACTGAAAACTGTTTCAGATCGCAGCCACTTCGATCCGCTCGGCTTGCGATTCGGGTCCGATTTCCGCTTGCGAACCCAGCGGCAGACGCATTTCAGCGAGCGTTCCACTGCCTGGTACGCTCGTTAACTTGAGACTGGCATCCTGGCCGTAAAAACACTCGAGCCGGCGTTCGACATTAGCCAACCCCACTCCGCGTCTGCGACCCTGTTTCAGGTTTATTTCACTCACTCCAGCTCCGGTATCTTTGATTGAAATGCAAAGAAGAGTGGGAGAGTGGGATAGTGGGATAGTGGAAGCAGACGAATTCAGTTTTGCTTCTCCCGCTCTCCCGCTCTCCCACTCTCCCACTCTCCCACTCTCAATCCGAGCCGTCACGATCATATCTCCCCCGGTTGTGGTGGGGGCAATCCCATGTTTGATCGCATTTTCGACCAGTGGCTGGAGGACCAGTGGAGGAATCTGTAGTTTGCGCAACTCTACCGGGACGTCAATCCTGACGCGCAATCGCTCCTCAAATCTCGCTCGTTCGATGGCCAGGTATGATTCGATCAGATCGAGCTCCTCACCGAGCGTCGTCAGCCCACCTGTCGGCGCGCTTAAGACGAAGCGCAACAAGCCGCTTAAACGCATGAGTGTATCGAGCGCGCGTTCCGGGGCAGTTTGAATCAGGTAACTGATCGTGGTCAGTGCATTAAACAGGAAATGAGGATTGAGCTGTGCGCGAAGCGCCCGCAATTCCGCTTCAGTCGCCAGTTTGCTGAACTCCTGCTCACGTAAGTTGCGTTCGCACCGTTCGTGAGCGACACGGATGGCATCGATGCGCCGGGCAAGCATGACGGCCACCGAATCGAGGAGTGAAATATCGTCCGAGAGGAGCTGGCGGCCACCCGACAACTCCCCGATAATAACGGTATAGCGTGGTGGGTCATGAGTCGGAATCAGCAGTGTCGCAGCAGGCCTTCTTAACCGGACAAACCGGGAGTCCGGGCTCGAGTTCGCGCCGTTTTCCTGCTCCGCCAAACGGACAACCTCACTCGGCAACACGAAATTACGCTCAGTTGTCGTGTGAGGCTCTTCCACCTTCTCGACTTCGAGCCAGCGCACCTCGTTTGCCGTAAATGCCCGCGAGAGTCTGAGACAGACCTCTTCCAGCATCTGGCCGGTCTCCTCGCTCGAACTTGCTACCAGAGCGAGTTCGTCCCGAAGTTCCTGATAGTCTGCCCGACGCAAAACCACTACATCTACGAACCAGGCAATAGCGCGGCGCAACCAGGGATAGATCAGGGCAGTTGCCATCCACAACCCGAGCAGCGCGCCGACCGCGCGCGTGTCGAGATCACCATTACCATCCCTCAGCCGCAAGAGCGGGGCGATAGTCAGAACGTAAAGACCGGAAGCCACTGAAACCAGAGCGACAAGCGCCAGCGCGCGTTTCAGAAAGATGTCGGCGAGCGCAAAGCGGAAGTCCTGATAAAGCATGGCGATCACCAGCGGGAGCGAAGCATGATGGCCAATTAATTCGATAAACCAGGGATGCGCGCCGGTCGTGTGCCGGCTGATATGGAGGGCGGAGACCGCAAAGACCGAAAGGGCAACCACCCATAACGCGCGTTTCCAGACCGGAGAACGTCGCGCATAGATGAGCAAGGCTACCGTCAAAGCGCCGAAACCGAATGTCAGCACCTGCAGCGCGGTGATTGAAGGAGCCACCCGATGCTTGATCGCCGAATAAAAGAGTAAGAGAGCGGCACAACTGCTCAGACTATATGCTGCGGTAATGATCATCCATGCGCCGGAGCGTTCGATTCTTCCCACGCCGGCGCGCAAGACCGAATGGACGACCACCGCAGGGAGGAATCCCAGCGAGGTAAAAACCGCTGCATCGAACCAGGGCGCAGGATGCCCGATACTCCAGTCGCGCACGCCGTAGATCACCAGGGCGCCGAGATTCCACAACAATCCGAGCACTGCCGAGGCAAGGAGCAACCGTCTGGTCGATAGATATTCCTGCTGCACTGCTCCGGAATTTGCCTGATCATCGGACGCCACCCGCGTGGCCCGCAGAAGCATTGCCAGGAGCATCGCGTAGAGCACAGCTCCCGTGATAAAGCCAAGCAAATTGACCAGTGCGGCGATGTGTTGAGGTGTCATCTCAGTACTTTGACGCGCGCCTGGAATGATCCATTATTATCCTTGAGATTTCCTTCGTTAACGCTCAGAAATAATATTCCGTTATGTTGGGAGACAAACTCACCCGAGCCCCCGACGTAAATAAAGTCGTCATTATCATCACCGACGACGGCAATCAGAGAACCAGTCGGGCGATTGGGAATGAGCTTACGATTATCAGTGACACTCAGTCCATCGGGCCCGGTTCGCTTATCATTCCCGAGATCGACCTCACCGCTGGCGGAGATGACGACTTTTTGACCTCGCTGCAAGCGGATTTCAGTGCTCGTCCAATCTGCCGCGGCGGCGACTTTGACGGTTTTTTCGGCTGCGCCAGAGCCGGATGAGCCGGATGAGGCAGATGCGGTATCCGATTCAACAGGCGGCGGTTCGGCCGAAACCGGAAGTGCAGCCGGTTCATTTCTGGGCTTTTCACTCGCAGACGAGGTCACCGGTTCGAGCCGTGATGAACTATCGACCCCGGTTGAAGGCTCGGCCGTGTTACGAGCTGAGGCCAGAGATTCAGTTGAATCGAAATCCACACTTTCAATCTCATCGACGGAGACGATATGCCGCGATGAGTTCCCACCAATATAGACGACGATAGTGAACTTGCGTTGGTTGTATGAAACAACCTTCCCTTTGAGTACGCTGCCATCCTTGAGTTTAATCGTATCGGCGAAGACTGCGGCGGAAAAGAGCGAGACAAAAAAGAGACAGGCAATTGATTTGATCAGAGATTTCATGATTTTTTACACCGACCTCCATTGGCAAGTCTGATGCAACGTTGGGTATTGCAAGGGGTTGACAATTAAAGCTTAACACAGATTGAGGAGAGATTACGAAATAAACTAAAAGAACGAAAAAGACGAAAAGCTATCGAATGTTTCGTTTATTTCGTTCTTTTAGTCTATTTCGTAATCCCTCTTCAGAAAAGAATAATAGTTAAAGTCTTCTTGACTAGAAATCGTATACAGCATATACTCTTGATGCCTGTCGGAACCTATTAAATTAGAGGACCCCCTCACCGGCAGCAAAAACAAAAGTTGTCATTGTAAGCATTCTGAGAGTTATATTGCAGCGTCGGTTGCGTTCTGTGACCAGCGAATTCATACAGACAGGAATAGGAAGTTGAACAGAGGGCAGGCTATTATAATGTAATTATAGGCGAATTGTAATTTGCTGGCTCCTTTCGGTTTTTAACGTTTACCTCCCTCCTTCTCCTGCTTGATTCCCACGATGTGCCAAGCGCATCGTGGGATTTTTTTATTAATTTCACCCGGTGGGATTCACAAACAGATTTTGTCTCTAATTAATTCGTAACTTTCCTCGCCCGATAGCCAGAGCGCGAACGCACGATGAAATCGTCGCGCCTGACCTTGACACCAATCTTCCGATATTTTCCGTCGAGGTGTCCATTGGCAGGTGTATAAACCAGAGTGTATTGGTTTCGCAGTTCCATGGCGATGCGCCGGAAGGCATCAGATATGTTCTCAATATTTTCAGCTCGGAGATAGAGCGCTCCTGACTGGAAGGCCAGGCCACGCAGGAAATCGGCGGCGATCAAGTGGCGGTCTCGCAGGGGTTGTGGTTTGCCCGAGTTGACGCGGGTTGAGGGTCTGGAGCCGGGAGCCGGCTCCTTCCCCTGATCCTGCCCCTGATCCTGCACTACGAGATTGTTCCCCCCGAAATTCGAAATAAATGAAGACTTCTTAGGAAAAACTATTGGTTTCCGTGGTGATGCCCCGTCATTACGAGTTTCATATTGAATCGTATAGCAAATCACACCAGATGAGGCGGCCTGCTCGAGGGCGCTTTCGAAAGTCGCCTGTTTGCTTGCGGTATCAACCCCGTCGGTCAGCACGACAATCGCCTTTCTCCCCTGGATGCGGTTCAACTTTTCAGAGAGAGTGAGGTATATGGCATCGTAGAGGCTGGTCTGATAACCGTGCTCGAGGGCGTCAATCGATCTTTCCAGTTCCGCCTGATCGCTTGTTAGCCGAGTGGCAAATCGCACCTGCTCGTCGAAAGCGACAATCATCACTCGATCGTTGGGGTGGAGCTGCTTGATGAAAGCCATTGCCGCTTTGCGAATTGCGCTCAATTTATTGATCGTGCTGCGACTCGTGTCAATCAGAAGAGCGACGTTGAACGGCGATTCACTCGCTGAAAAATAATCGAGCGTCTGTGATACCCCATCTTCCCGCACCTCGAAATCAGCGCGCGTTAACCCGGTGATGAATCGGCCGTCACGACCGGTGACGATTACCGGAACGGTGACCAGCTCCGTTGCTATTTTCAAGGTGGTCGGTTCCTGCTCTCCAGCCTTCTCCTGCTTCTCCTGCGCGGAAAGCCAATCAGCATTAAAGATCGAAAAGACGAGCGTCGCGACCGCCAAAATCATTCGTCCAATTACAGCTTGATATTGCATAATCTTGATCCTATGCTCGTTGTAAAATTCTACTTGACCTGGCGACTTGAAGCAAAACAGACCAGGAGAAGAGAGCGCTAGAGGTAACCGATGTCGCTTGAATATGCTATCGAGAATCCCTGCGAAATGAGGCGCCAATTCGGCGAATCTACCTTACGCGCCGTTGCGCGCACGGGTTCGCTGATCTCACGAATGGTTAATGAGACGATCGAAGGAGAGCGGTTGCCCTCGGAAGAGAGCATCCAGTTTACCACCAGGTTCGCCGACGATTTGGAAAAAGCCGAGCAGATCGCTTTTTACTGCCGAAATCATTGTCCTGCTCATCTCGACCGCGCATTCGATGATGAGGATGAAAAAATTAGTAAGTTCAGCCCGGCGGAAATCGCCGAGCCCATCGGCTGTCTCGGGCGCATTCGTTATCCGATCGAGGCGCGTTTTGAGCGCTTTCTCGCCGACCGTCTGCAATTGATCTACGATATCGTGGCGCCGGAGAATTGGCCGCATCTGCTTCACATCCTGATCGATTCCGAATCACCCTTCGATGGCGAGGGAACCAAGGAACTGCGGCGCGTCACGACTCCAGAGGGTCTGAGATTTTTCGAGCTGCGGGTACCGATCTCGCTTGCACGGAGAGCAGTCAATTTGACGACTGACAATATCTTTGACCTGCTTTCGGGTTTCTCCGCAACTGACGGAGGTGCATCCGGGTACCAGCGCGAGCTACCGGTGGTTGCCCTGCCCGATTATGGAAAATTCCTGGAAGCGGTGCTGATCAATGACCTGACAGAAGATGAGCGGCTGCGCTTACACCAACAGGGAGTCAGTTACTCCCAGTTCGTGCGTTTTACCCGCGCGGTCAGGTTGGCGGAAAAACTCTCCGTCAGATTATTGCTCGACTGACTCAACTGATCTGATGGGCGAGACTCGCGGGAGGCATCTCCTGCGCCGGGTGATTATCCAGGTCGCGTTTGATCGCGTCGAGCAGGCCATTGATAAATTGAGTTGCGTCACTGGTCGAGAAGCGGCGGGCGATTTCGAGTGCTTCGTTGATCGCCACCGTTTTCGGTGTGGCGGATTGGTAGATGAATTCATAGATCGCCATCCGCAGCAGATTGCGGTCGACGATCGCCATTCTCACAATCCGCCAATTTTCGGTACGCAATCTGATCCGCTCGTCAATTTCGTTAAGATGAGTGATCGTGCCGATCACCAGCTCGTTGGCAAAACTGCGGACCTCCTCAGACGCCTCCGCCATCTCCCCCCAGTAGGTCTCAATCAGTTCTTCGACTGACGGGCGAGCCACATCATATGAAAACAGCATTTGAAGCGCGCATTCACGCGCTCTACGCCGAGCACCCATAAATTTTCACTTATCTTATCTTAAAAGTTGATGATCGATGAAGAAAGTCCGGGGATGGTACCATGCTTGTACATCGAAAATGGAAAGGACAAGCAAGTCAACTTTGCTTCAAATCTCCTTCAAGAGGTTTGCCATTTCGATGGCGGCCAGCGCCGCCTCAAAGCCTTTGTTCCCTGATTTCACCCCGGCACGATTGATCGCTTGTTCAACCGTCTCAGCTGTGATGATACCATAGGCAACAGGCACACCTGTCTCCCGTGAGACAGTTGCCATACCACTGGTTACTTCTCCGGCGAGATAATCGAAATGAGGCGTTTCGCCGCGGATTACTGCTCCGAGACAGATAATCGCATCATATCGTCCACTTTCCGCCAGTTTCCTGGCCGCCAGCGGAATCTCGAATGAACCGGGTACTCTCACCAGTGTGAGATTATCTCGTTGCGCACCTAAACGAAGTAAAGCATCACGAGCGCCGCTTATCAGTCGGCTCACGATCAAATCATTCCAACGACTGGCTACTATTACAAAGCGTAATCCATCGGCTTTGAGGGCCCCTTCGATGATTTGGTCAGTGGGGGAGTCTTTCATAAAAGCTCGCTCCCTAAGTATAGTTACCCGTTATGACACGGTCAAGATATTACTAAGTCCTCTATTACCAGAATTGCCGATTCTTAAAAACTTGTAACTGCCGTTGATTATTATCGTTCTTCTATCTGATTCTGTTCTCTGAGGATGGAGCGATTCCCGCGCTCCTGATAGGCACGGGCAAAGCAGAAAACTATCAATGCGAGTGAAAGCGCTAAACCGCCCACACCGAAAATTGTCACCCTCCTGCTCCCCGGTGCAAGATACGGAATAAGCAGAGCCAATACTCCACCGCCGATCAATCCGCCGATGTGCGCCGCATTATCGATGAAGGGAACCGAGAAGCCGATAAAAAGGTTGATCAGGATCACCGGCAAAATACTCGACCCAATGGCTTTACGGAAATTCGGCGGGAGTTCCCTGCGATATCTGAAGCCGAAGACTGCAAGCAGTCCGAAGAGACCGAAAATCGCCCCGGACGCCCCGGCCGACGGGACGTCGTCCCGGTATTGAAGGGCGACCCAAAGGTAACCTCCAGCCACTCCAGCTATCCCGGAAAGCAGATAGATCATCAGGAATCTGGCTGAACCGTAGAGCCTTTCGACCAGTGGACCGATGATCCACAAGGCATAAGAATTCGATGCGATATGAAGTAATCCGATATGGATAAAGAGCGGCGTCACGAATCTAAACCACTGGCCGTGGTCGATCAGCAGGTTTAACTTCGCCCCAAAGACG
>Ga0081455_10005400_pt1 | contig 14028 bp, 11 predicted proteins | sample TabmetS3T2R1_FD_70207 | JGI IMG/M metagenome (GOLD analysis project Ga0081455, IMG submission 70207) | Tabebuia heterophylla rhizosphere microbial communities from the University of Puerto Rico - S3T2R1 | ecosystem: Host-associated > Plants > Roots > Rhizosphere ... | reverse complement strand
TTCAGTGCCAAGCTGCAGGCCCCGGGGGCCCTGCGCCAGAGGACCTTGTAGCACAGGAGGTTACGAGAAAAGCGGGCCAGGGCACGAGGGGGCAGGAACCGGGCGAGCGGTCCCACGGATATCGGAGTGATAATATCACCCGTCCATCTTTGAGGCGCCTCATCTGAGAGCACTATCAAACGGTGAGCACAAGATGCGGAAGAGGAGTCCAGCCATGCAAGTAACCGGGCTTTGTCGCAAATTTTGGTCGTGTACGTCAACCGTGTGGATAATTCGGTCAACATAAAAACCCGCTACCATGCCCCCTGCAACTCTCCTCTGCGGGGGCATTGCCATGGTACCAACCCTCTTTTTCTACGAACTCGGGCTCGTTGCTCTGGTGTAGGTATTCCTGATGCTCTGCTGGCTGTGGCCCCACGATGCCGCTGCCCCTCGCCAGCCGATTGCGCCCTCCAAGCCCCCACGACGCCAGCGATCCAATGCACCCAAACCGTTTGCTGGACTGACCCAGAGGCCCCATTGCGCCCGGTGTGCGCATGAAGCGGCCCATCCTCACGTGCCGCCGCCACCCGAGCCGATGCCCCCGAGCCATCGACGCCCCCGCACGGTAGACACCTCCATGCACTTCTGTCCCCATAAGGACTGCTGCTATTGTGGCTGGCTGGGACTGGGGAACCTGCGTGCCAACGGCCATCCCAGCGGTGGCCCGTGGCGCCAGCTGTACTGTCGCTCTTGTCGCGGATACTTCCTGGAGACGCACGGCACGCTCTTGCATGGCAAACGCCTGGTGGACGCTGCAAGCAGTGCTGATGTTTCGGGGGCCACCGTGGCCGCAACCTCACGCCGTGTAAAGAGTAGGTGGAGGTGACGATCGTGAGGCAAGACAAAATTGGTGTGCTTGCGACCAGTCACCAGGGTGGCAAGAGGCCCCAAAAACTGGATGCGAGGGCTGATGACCGACTGATTCATACCATTCGGATAGTTGGAGGGAGGTCTCGCAACATTACCCGCAAGGGCCAGGTATGCGACCCGGGGATGCCGCACCTCCTCTAGCGATGGATATAGAAAAATATGTCCTAGAACGTATTGTCCTTTTACTGGTCCCTGACCTATACTCAGCGTATTGCAGGGTCGACGGATGACCTCCTCTCGCACAGCAAGGGACATATGCGACTTCCAACATGGTGGGGGCTCGGGATTGGCGTGCTGCTGCTCTGCCACTTTGGCACACGACCACCACGCCTTGGCGCGGAGGAGCTAGCGCCGGAGCGCCTCGTCGTGGACGCGCTCTGTCAGGCGCTCCCTTCTCGCTGTCCCCCAGGCGCGGCCCAGTCCCCTGTCGACGACCTCCAGACACGCACTGGGCCCCTGCTGGAGCCCACCGCCAGTGTGCCGCTGGAGGACCCGCTCGCCAGCGACTGCTGGTATATCGGGTTGCAGACGGAATGGGTCGCGTTCAAGCGGGATGCGGGCCTCCCGCTCAGCGAGGTCTTGCGCGCCGCGCGGCGCGTCTTCGCACTCGACCTGCAGTGGCAAGCCGCCCTCGCTGGGGCCCTGGGGACCCTGATCTACCGCGCTCCCCAGCGCTCTCCCGCGGAGCTGCGCCAGAGGATGGAAGCTGCATGCCTCGCGCCTCCGCTGTTCTGGACGGATGCCCGCGCTGACTGGTAGATGTGGAGCGCACTGGCGCTGCGGCGTCACTGGAGGGAAGCATGAGGCTCATGCTACGGAGAGCCTGGATACAAAACCTGCTCACATGGGTGCTATTGGTACTTTTTGTTACGGGTATCGGTTGGCTCCTCGCTGATCTCATGGTAAGGGGTACCTCCCAGTAGGGTAAGCTGCCGCCGCCGTGCGAAAACTTACGGGCAGAACCCGGGGTGCTCCTGCGAACTGTAGGATTTGGTTTTCGTCTTGCTCTCCCTCCCATGTTCTGCTCGTAGTCCTCCACGCACGTCCTCTGGTGCTGCAGTCCAGCGGCCGGTGCACGACAGCAGCGCGGAGAAGGTAGCAAGAAGCGGGTATGGAGGCCGACAGCCGGGGGAGAAGCGCGCAGGGGCAGACCGCAGAGGAAGCGTAACAAAAAGGTTGCTATCAAGCCACGGCCCTGCAAGCGTACAGTGGGCCACACCTTGCTGTGGTCATCGCGATGACCACAGACGACCCACAGTGCCACCGCTCCTCTATTCACGTCCTGTATTCATAGGGATGCTGGGACAGAAATGTACAGCAACCTTTCTGTTACGCTTCCCTACCCTCTCCTCTTTCTTAGCAGTTTGTTACGCCTTAATGCCCTGGGTTGCCAGCCTACCCCTGCATATTCGGGTTGACATCCCCCGATTCGTCGCCTACCGTAGGCCGGATGCACGCTGTACGGCGCAGCCTCCCGGCGGCACGCGTCCAGCCGCCGGGGAACCGCGGGAGCGTGTGACAGTGTGACCGACGCGGGGAGCTGCCCATCCGACAACGGCTGCGCAGGGCGCCCCCTTGGGAGGAGAGCGCGATGCCACGAGGCTGGGTCCTGGTCCTCCTGGCCAGCGTGCTGGTAGGGGGGGCAGCTGTGACGCCGCACCCGCGCGAGCCGGTGCATGTGCGGCTCCTCGCCATCAACGATTTTCATGGCCACCTCACACCGCCTACAGGCGGCATTACGATTGCGGATCCGCATGACCGTACACAGCCGCTTCGGGTGCCCGCCGGAGGGGCGGAGCATGTGGCGACGCTAGTCCACATGCTGCGGGCGCAACACCCGCACACCCTCTTCGTGGCGGCTGGCGACCTGATCGGCGCTAGCCCGCTGCTTTCGGCGCTGTTCCACGATGAGCCGACGATTGAGGCGCTGTCGCTCATGGGGCTGGCCCTCTCGGCGGTCGGCAATCATGAATTCGACCACGGCCCCGATGAATTGCGGCGGATGCAGTACGGCGGCTGTCATCCTACCGAGGGCTGCCAAGGCCCGCACCCCTTCCCCGGGGCCACGTTCCAGTACCTGGCGGCCAACACGATCGATACCACGTCCGGTCAGCCCCTCTTTCCCCCTTATGCGGTGCGGCACTTCGACGGTGTGCCGGTTGCCTTTCTTGGCCTGACCTTGCAGGGGACCTCGCAGATCGTCATGCCGACCAGCGTCGCCGGGCTCGCCTTCCAGGATGAGGCGGAGACCGTCAACCGCCTGGTGCCGGTCCTGCGGCAGCAGGGGATCGAGGCCATCGTGGTCCTGATCCACGAAGGCGGCATCCCAACCGGCGACTACAACGAATGCCCCGGGCTCTCCGGCCCTATCGTGGACATCGTCCAGAAGCTCGACAAGGCCGTTGACGTGGTGGTGAGTGGCCACACCCACCGCGCCTACATCTGCATGATCGACGGGCGGCTGGTCACCAGTGCCGACAAGTACGGCACCCTGATCAGCGCCATCGACCTCACCCTCGATCCGCAGACGCGGGACGTGATCGCCGCCCGCGCCACGAATGTGATCGCCCGGACGGACACCTATGCCAAGGACCCGGCGCAGACGCAGCTCATCGCGGCCTATGCGCAGCGGGCCGCGCCGCTGGCCAATCGCGTGGTGGGCCGCCTCACCGCATCGCTGACGCGGGATGCCAGCCCGGCGGGCGAAACGGTGCTGGGGGACGTGATCGCGGATGCGCACTTGGCCGCCACCAGTGCGTCGCAGCTGGGTGGGGCGGTCCTCGCCTTCACGAACCCAGGCGGCATCCGGACCGACCTGCTCCTGCAGGGGGACGGCACGGTGACCTACGGCGATCTCTTCGCCTGCCAGCCGTTCCGGAATGCCTTAGTGACCCTGACGGTCAGTGGGGAGCAGATCAAACAGCTGCTGGAACAGCAGTGGAGCACCCAGCCCAAGCCGCGCATCTTGCAGGTGTCCCAGGGCTTTCGCTACACGTGGGATGCGTCCCGGCCGGTGGGCGACCGCGTGCTGGCGCAGTCGCTGACGCTGCATGGGCAGCCACTCGACCCCAGGGGGCAGTACCGGGTGACCGTCAACGCGTTCTTGGCCGCGGGTGGCGATGGCTTCAGCGTGCTCACAGAGGGCCAAGAACGCCGCGTCGGCATGGTCGATGTCGACGCGCTGGCGCGCTACATTCAGGCCATGAGCCCGCTGTCGCCGGGGCCGCTCGATCGTATTCAGCGTGTCCCCTGAGCGCGTGTCACGGGAGTGGGAAGAGAAGGAGTGAAACATGGCGCACAACCCTACGGTATCGGCAGCATACTGGGATCGCTCAATTTATCGCGGTCGCTCCATTTATCAGCGTTTGTAGCGCGTCAAATCTGGCGGAGGCGCGGTGTATTTCTTCTCCAGTGCAAGGCTCATCGCCTGCAAAGACGTAGGAATCTTCGATGCCTTCTTGTACCCATGGCTCCCATCTCTGACCTTCTACAAACTGCTATAAATTGAGCGAGCGAAATTTGCGACAAAACCTACTTGAGAGCTTCCTCCTGCGTGCGCAACCGGCGTATGGCAGCGGCTGGAACCGCTTCCGGTGCGCCCAGTTGCGCGCCTGCGTCGACGAACTCCACCTCATCCTGGGTGAAGCGCAGATTCTCGCCCTGATGCTCGACGAAAAACTGCGGGTCGATCACCTTGAAGTAAATGCCCTGCTCGTACTCCCAGTACTTGGGAATCCGGGTGTTGCCCACATACAGCGCCCATCCGGACGACGTGTACGGCATTTTCTCCTCGAGCTGTACCTTGACCAGGTATGTAACTGGATCGATCGAACGGCGCTCGGTGGCGCTCAAATGCGTAATGGCGGCGCTGTCGTTTTCAGTAGGCTGCGCGGCCACCACCTGTACGGCCTTGACTTTCGGTGGAACGGGTGGATGCATGGTCTTACCTCCGGATCAGGTGGAAAATTGCAGATCGCCGACGAAGACGACCCCCGCCGGCCGCCGGTCGAACACGAACGAGATCGCGCGGAGGTCCGTGGGATCGACGCCTTCCTCGATCAGGCGCTGGACGGGCAGCCGCAGGGTCTGCATCATGATCTTCTGTCCGCCGATGGTGGCCGCCGGATACAGCAGGCGGTGGATGGAACTGGCGGCTATGGCAAGCGTGCGCGAACCGCTCGAAACCTCCAGCGTGAAGTCCTGGTCGCGATTCGCCGGATTGGCTGCATCGACGGATTGCCCGACGCGTAGCGACAGCACCTTGTACCGCTCGGCCGGCACGGTGGCCGGATCCACGCGCACCAGGAGGCGCCCGCCGGAAGCGCTCCAGGCCAGGCGCAGCGTGAGCGTGGTGGTGACGCCGGGAACCAATGCGGTCAGCGCCCGCGTCGCCGTCACGCTATCGGCAAACACGGTTCCCTGGGCGGGCAGTGAGACCACGGGCGGCGCGGCGCCTTCCTGATGATGCTGCACGAAGAACCGGTCCGGCCCTTGATACTGCGAGACGAACTCGGTGCCCGCCGGCACCCACCCCGTCGCCACCGCATGATCTTCCAGCACGGCAAAGTACTCCGGCCGGCGCAGCAGCACCGCTTGCGCCAGGGCTCCGAAATGCACCTTGGCAATCTGCTCCTGGCTGGCACGTGGCATGGCAGCCGCCTCGGAAGCCCAGATGCTGTTGAACTGATTGTGATTGGCGTTGTAGACCCAGAGCATCGCTTTCCACTGGCCGCTGGACACGGTGGGGTTGGCGAGGTCCACCGCATGCGCGCGGTTGTAAGTATGATAGCCGGGAAAGCTGGTAACATCCCCGTCGCGCGCTCCGTGAATCACGTAATAAGGATCGGGCACCACGGTAAGTCCGGTAAGCGGCTGATACTGCCCGTCGGTGGGCGCAATGGCCGCCACGGCGTTCAGGTTGAAGCGATACGGTCCGAGTGGTGCGGGACCCGATCCGTCCAGCGGCACCACGGGACTGGTGCTGTCCGGCTGAATCGACGAAAGCCGGTTGAAGAACGAGGCGTGCCCCACGGCCTCGCCGCCCCGGGAATGGCCCACGACCATGATGCGGTTCAGGTCCACCTGTCCTTGCAGCGGATGACCGGCCGTGTTGTTCCAGGTCCGGAACTGCTTGAGATGTTCTAGGTGCACAATCGCGCGTCCGTCGTTCTCGCCGAAATTTCCGCCGTTGAGAAAATTCACGTCGATCGTGGCGGCGATGATACCGTGCGAGGCGAGCAGGCGGCACAGATACAGATAGCCGGGCGAGGAGTTCTCCACCGGCTGATGATTCCCGTGCGCGAACACTACCAGCGGGAACGGCCCCCGGCCTTGTGGCACGCACACATGGCCGTTGAGCGGAATCGCACTGCTGGCAAACGGCCAGGTGGCACCACCTCCCAGATTGGCGAACGCGGCGATGTTGATCCGGGGTGTGATGTAAGCCGGATCGGGCGTCGAGTAAATGGCGTACTGCGACAGGGAGGCTGGATAAACGAGCCCCGCCGCCGCGTATATGATAGTGTCAAACGGCACATCTCCGGGAAGGGCAGGATTAGTGAGAGCCACGGATGCGGCTTCGGGCATGGATTCCTCCTGGGCAAGAGAGTCTGCGTCACCCGACAGTGTATATCCTGCGATCTGCCATTCGCAATCACAAAGGAGAGCAGGGAGATGTTGGGGGTAACTGCAAAACTCTGGTAGATGCGCCCGTGCGGGAGCGTCACTGCAGACGTCCACGGCTGCCCCCCGAGGAGTTGCACCGATCAGGCACCCTAGCACGATCAGGGACACCCTGGTGGCGCACACGGGAGGAGAAATGACTCAATCGCCTCACCATTCCAGGTGAGGCGATGCCTGCCCGTCTCTCCTCTTTTCGCCTCCTGGCACTGGCTTCTCCATACCGGATGCTCGTTAGAAGTTATTGATATGCCAGTACACCAGCGGAATCATTAGAGGGGAGACAGTAGGTTTAAGATTTTACCACCCAATCCGGGGGAATCTGGCATTTTGCATGTCTCGTGCTCAGACCTCTATACTCTCCTCCCGAGGACGCCAGCGACAGCACGGGCTCTGCCCTGCTGATCGCCGGGAGCGTCCTCGCAGGCTTGTTCCCACCCGTGGGGGCCTCGTTGGCGGTTGACGACCTGAAAGGATAGGCAATGCCAGGGAGATTTGAAGGACAGGTAGCCATTGTTACCGGCGGCGCGCTGGGTATCGGTGGGGCGACAGCGCGCAGGCTGGCTGCGGAAGGCGCGAAGGTCCTGATCGCGGACATCAACGATGCCGCCGCGGCGGTGAATGTCGAGCGTATCGAGGCCGTGGGGGGCACGGTGCGAGCCATCCACACCGACGTTGCGGTGGCCCAGGACATCGCGCACATGGTGGCCGAGGCCGTAGGGGCGTGGAGCAGGCTCGACATTCTGGTCCAGAACGCGTTTTCGGTGCTCGGTGGTGCGTCGCGGATTCACGGGACCGCCGAGCAGGTAGCCGAGGCCGACTGGGACTGGGGCATGAACGTGTTGGCCAAGGCGCTGTACCTGGGCGCGAAGCACGCGGTGCCGCATATGCGCCAGGGCGGCGGGGGCTCGATCGTCAACCTGGCGTCGGTGCACAGCGTGCTGCAGGAAGTCGAGATGCTCGTGTACGAGGCCGGGAAGGCGGCGGTCGTGGGCATGACACGCCAGATGGCCACCGACTTCGGGCCAGACAACATTCGCGTCAACGCGATAGGCCCCGGCCATATTGTCTCGGAAGGGCTGGCAGAGCGGTGGCAGGACAACCCCGAGGGCCTGCAGTTCGTGGCCAACCAGTACCCGCTGCGCCGTACCGGTACTCCCGATGACATCGCCGGCGCCGTCGCGTTCCTGTGTTCAGCCGACGCCGCTTTCATCACCGGTCACACGCTGATGGTGGACGGTGGACTGACCGTCCAGTTGCAGGAGAAGTTTGGCTTGCGGCAGGCCCAGTACGCCCGCAACCACCCGGAGACACGGCTACCGGGGTAGCTGTCCCAGGTGAGACCGTGGAGAGCTGACCCGGTCGCCGAGACGAGGGCGTGCAGATCCACCTGGGTCTCCAGGCGAGGCGCTCTCCTCTAGGGGGTTGGGTCTCAGATGTGGCGATGAGGTCTCCTAGACTTTTGATGGATCAAACGTCGCTCAATTTCTAGCAGTTTGTAGCTCGTCAAGACGAGCTGAGGCGCTGTGCCTCTCCTCACCGTGTGCAGGCCAATCTCGTGCAAAGAGGAGCGTCTCAGGGAAGCGTCCCTCCCTTCTTATAGGCTAACTTCAACCATCTACAAGTTTTGATAAATTGAGCGACCAGCGTTAACGCGACCGTGGTCGAGCGGAGAGTCGGGAATGCTTCTCTCCCCTACCCCGAGCACTTGCAGCAATGGTCTGCCTGAACAAGAGCGCGAGGCCGACGGCCACCCGGTGGTCTGGCGGCCGCGGCTGATGCACCGATGCACCTCTTCAGCGGCTCCGAGGCAGCATGAAGTTATCGATCAGATAGTTGCCGACCTTTGTCCCGATCTCTTGGCCCGCGATCGTATCGAAGTGGAAGTGGATGCCGCCGTAGATACGGCTGCGGGCTTGCTCGTCGGCGATGGCCCAGAAGCTCGGATACGTGCGCGTCCAGCCCGGGGTCCCTTCCCAGTGCGCTTCGAAGGCAATGTCGTTCGTCCCGAAGAAGCGCGCCAGCACCGTCGCGCTGGCCGCGCCGATCGTGGCCGCATTGCCCGCATAGGTCGGATAGGGAGGAGTGACGAGGAGCGGCAGCCAGTCGGGCTCCGGGGCGGTAAAGATATTCCCATCCTCGTCGGCGCGCGGAATGGCGGTGACGGGCCGCCACAAGCCATAGTCAAACTTGCTCGTATACGAAATCTGCAACCCGTCGATGAGCGCCACGTTGAGCAAGACAAACAGGCGCGCCGTCTGCACGAGATCGCTGCCGAAGGCCAGCGCCACGTCTCCGGCGACGGTGTTGTAGATGTCACCACTGCCAGTTGGTGTCCCCACCGCGGCCCAGAGCCTGGCGACGAGCGTCTGATCGTCCGTGCGGCTCGGGCTATCGACGCGTCCAATCTCTTTGGTTTCATTGAAGTCGGTCGCATACTGGGCGCTCGTGAGCGCCGGGGGCGGTGGGGGGCCAAACTGGCGATTATCTGTAATGGCGAAGGGGACCACGTCCGGATAATGCGTGAAGGTGGCTGGGCTGAACCCGGGTGGCGTGGGCTGCCAGAAGCCTGGCTCGGGTGGCAGCACATAGGACGGAGGGGTCGCATCCCAGCGATCCGTGCGGCGCCAGTCGAGGATGGCGCTGGCGACCGCCTGTCCTACAGCGATACCCTGGTCGCACCCATCCGGCGGCAGACCGTCGAGTGACTCGACCAGCGCAGCATCGAGCATATCCTGTTGCCCCGGGTAGAGCGCGACGAGCACGTCATGCGCCGCCTGCGCGGCGGCGGCCTGCTTCGACGCACCCCGCGACGCCTGCACTTCGATGAAGTACGGTGTGAATGACCGCGCAATGGAGTTCACCGCGTCGAAGATGGCGATATGCAGCATCGCAAGGCTGCGCCCGGGGCTGATGGTCGGCGGTTGCGCGCCGGGAATCCGCAGGATCTGCAAACGGAGCAGTTGGTTCCATTTGATGACCTCGTGCCCCGACGCTGTGCCAGCGTCTGGCGTAGCAGCCCCAAGGTGTCGTGGAGCAGCCCAGCTCAAGCATGCCAGGACGACTAGCAGCGCCAGGAGTCGGCAACTGACGCTACCATAAGGAGAGGACAGGTTGCCCTGCGACGTGGCGCGCTCGCTCTGCCACCAGTGTGAGGAAGTGCTGTGGTTGACGATCCCGTGCCAAGACGGCCATGGTGTGAGGCGCATCGACGTGCTCCTTTCATGTACGCTACACTGCACCGCCCGAGCGACCTTGTGCTGCTCCGCAGATTCAGGCCCTCGGGTCATCCTGAACCCCTACCCTTTCCAGATGCCTCTCCGTGAAAGCTGTGGTCTCAACGCAGCGTGTCTGGACGCCTGGCGTGCGAGTGTGGTATAAGACGGGCAACTGGACGGCTTCCCGCAGACTGTACCTGGAGGGGGTGCGGCAAGTCTTTCAATCTCTGAGGGTCAGATTCCCCGACGCTTGCTTCGTCTTTTCCAGTCCAAACGCGTGAGTGTTTGGACTAGGGTTGATACCTCGGAGCTTGCTCCGAGGAGACCTTCATTATCAACATTGTTCACATTCCCCCGGATTTAGTGGTAGACCAATGAGCCTCCGAGAGTGAGAGCAGCTCAAACCGCGTTTTCCTGTTTCTACACAGCGTCTGAGTGATGTTTTGTCGCCACATCGGCGAGAAAACAACCTCAACAATATCAATGGCTTGGCATTTTACCACTAAATCCGGTGGAATCTGGATTTTATCTCCTATCAAGAAAACATCGACACAACGACCCCGCAAGGGGAGATGATCTTCACAGTGTTGGCTTCGCTCGCCCAATTTGAAAGCGCCCTGATGAGCGACCGGGTGAAGGCGGGCATGGCGCGGGCTCGCGCTCAAGGCAAGCGCATCTCCCGTCCCCCAATTCCGCTTGGAGTCCAACGGCGTATCGCGGATCTCTATCGGCAAGCGGTCTCGATTCATCAGATTAGCAAGGAGCTGGGGATTGGATATGGGACGGCGTGGAATTACGTCCAACGCATCAAGGCAGGACCTCTACACCCCGACATGGGCACTCTCTCCCCCTGACCGCTCACTTTCGGCCATTTGCTAGCGGGGGTCCATAAATCGCTCCCTCCTGGCGATACGCGGTGTGCCTAAGAAACCTCCCCTCTAATACTACCTCACGCCGGGAGAGACTTCCTGAGCGCACAAATAACACCCGTTTGTTAACAGAAATCCCGTTATCCGAAGTTGCGCCGGGCGCAGAGACAAAGCGCGACACAACTGCATACGCATGGCTGGACTATGTTATAATACGCGATCTGTGGAGGCGAAGCCGTTTTCGGGAGAGAGCCCTGATACAACTCTGTGCGCTTGGTAAAGAGGACTCCATGACGCAGCCTTTGCTAGTTTCCTCCATACTCCAGGTGCGCGGTAGATAGGAGACCCCTGGAAGGAGATGACTATGTGGCGTAGTCTTATGGGATGCATCGTCATCCTGACTCTGAGCATCCCTGTGGCACCGCTCGCTACGGCCGTGCAGCATCCTGGGAAGATGGCGCGGATTGAATGGCTCATAGCGTTCCGTGCAGAGCCAGGCCCCCGGTTTAATCTCTTCCGCCAAGTGATGCATGAATTGGGCTGGGTAGAGGGGGAGAACCTCATCCTCGAGTTCCGCTTTGCAGAATTGCAGTATGAGCGGTTCCCCGAGCTGGCTGCCGAACTCGTGCGGCAGCAGCCGGACGTCATCATCGCCCACACGACTCTCAGTGCCCTGGCGCTCCAGCGCGCGACTACGACGATCCCCGTAGTGATGATTTTTGTGGACGACGCCGTCAGCGAGGGGCTCGTCACGAGCTTGGCACACCCCGGTGGGAATATTACTGGATTGTCTATCCCTTACGCAGAAGTCTGTGGGAAGCGGCTGGAATTCCTTCGGCAAGCGATACCTCACCTCACCCACCTTGCGGTCCTCTATAATCCAGCGTACCCGGCGATGGCGCGTATGGTGCCCGAGACACGGGCCGCCGCTCAGGCCTTGGGCATGACGCTACACCTCGTTGAGGTACACGCTCCCAGCGAGTTCGACCAGGCCTTTGCCACGATGACGCACGCACACGACGAGGCGCTGATGGTTCTGGTCGACCCGCTCGTCATGGATTACCGCTCCCGGCTGGCGGACTTGGCGCTCCAGAGCCAGCTCCCGACAATGTTCGACGAGCTCGTGCAAGTACAAGCTGGAGGCTTGCTGGCCTATGGGGTCTCCGCGAGGGAGGTCATGCGGCGCGCTGCCTACTATACGGATCGCCTCCTAAAGGGGGCCAAACCGGCTGATCTCCCCGTGGAGCAACCTGTGAAGTTCGAACTGTCCATTAATCTGAAGACTGCCAAGGCGCTCGGGATCACTATCCCACCAACGCTCCTGTTCCTAGCCGACAAGGTAATCCAATAACCTTGCCCCATGCCTGAGGCAATCACAAGGCGAGTGCACGCTTATCGCCCGTTAAATGCACGCAGCACTAGAGGGGGCACTTTCCCCAGCCTTACACGCACAGAAACTCAATGCAGAAATCAGTATCAAGTTGGTGGCTGGGACGGGAGGTTTCTGGATACGCATGCTGACAGTGGACTCGCTTCCTCTCCTGCCTGCCGCCAGGATCGCGCGGTGTGCGTGCGTTGTAACCCGAGACGTCTGATTCTGTGGTCTAACCTGTAGATAATCGGCGATGTGCGCCTGTGCTGCGGCCATGGGGCCGTCAGTCCACTACGGGGCGCTGTCTGCGGGGCCTCAAGCCCCATCGCTGAAGAGACCAGGATGAAACAGAGAAAGGAAGACCCAATGCGTTTTGGGAAACTCGTATGCCTTGGATTGCTCATAGCCGCGTGCTGGGTGGTGCCTGGAGTCGCCCAGGCGCGCGGCGGGATGCATGGGGATCATGGGGATGGTCTGACCTTGAGTCGGCAGCTGCTCCATGCCCTCAACCTGACGGAGGACCAGAGAGCCCACGTCCAGGAGGCGTACCGCACCTATCGCACGACGGCGCAGCCGCTCTGGAAGGAGATGCGGACCACCCAACAGCAGCTGCAGGATATCCTGCTGAATCCGAATGGCCTGGACACCGCAGCGCGGCAAACGGCCCAGCAGCAGCTGACGGCCCAGCAGGCCGACCTCCTCCAAGCGCGCCTCACACTGGAGCAGACGGTGCACGGCGTGCTGACGCCCGCGCAGTTGACCCAGGCCACGCACATTGTCCAGCAACTGCGGGAGAACAGAACGGAGCGGCATCAGCTCCTGACCTCCCACACGCAGCAGCGGTAGCGGACGAGAGCACCTCTTGATAGAATAGGAGGACTTTCCCCGCTGTGAGGGTGGTGAAAGGTCTTGTGGGCGGGTGATCCACCACGCGTGGGTCACCCGCTTCGCGGTACGATCTTCCCTGTGCCCCTACTTGATACGCCGCAGCTCGCTGTGAAGCGCTTCCGCGAGGAATGTTACGCGAAGTTCTGGCCCTGAGCTCCCGGAGGTCGATCTGGCTTTCTCAGGCGGCACTCGTGGACTACCTCCCGGTCTGGTAGCTCTGCGCAATGTCCTCGCACATCGCTTTTGCACCGCCTTCTAGGTGGTTACACGTGAGATCGAACACGGTCGTGGTGGGGGTGCCTTGTCCCGTTGGTACCACCTGGAGGCGGCGCCCATCCTGCCAGACCGCCACCACACTCAGCTCGCCTGGGGCTGTTTGGAGATGCCCGCCGAGTGTGGCGACAATGGCTCTGATCCTGGCGACTGAGGCTGCGGGCGTGCCGCGCGGGGGCAGCACAAGGCTGAAGATGTCATCGACGGGGAGCGCTCCTCCATGACTGACCAGCAGGACGAAGAGCACGGCCACGGTTGCACTTCTACGAGGCATAGTCCCTCCTGTTATCCACGCGTACATACGGAGATATGGTCGGGATGTTATTAGCGAATGCATGAGCCCCTGATGCCTATGTCAGAGAGCGCTACAAGACATTGACAGTGCTGGGCGATGCTCGACCATTCACTACCAACATCTCTCCCGAACAAACCCCATACCGGACCAACGGGGGCATGCCCCCGCTGGTCCTACTTGGCCAGAAATGCCTTCGCGGCCATGAGCTCAGGCCGTTCCGTATCGGCCTGGGCGCAGAGGGCCACAAGGGTGCCATAGTATGTGCGCGCCTTGGCACGATCGCCGGCAAGTTCGGCGGCGTGCGCGGCGCCATACACCCCGTTGAAGCGATTCGGATCGGTCCGCAGCGAGGCTTCAAACTCGGTGAGGGCCTGGGCCGGCTGCTGTACGTCCAGGAGGAGCTCTCCCAACAGCTCACGGGCCGGGACGAGCGAGCCTGGGGTGACCGGCAGTTTGTCCGTGGCGCTCTCGAGATCGGCGGCCGCACGCCTCAGCGTCACCGCCTCCTCCTCCTTCCCCCCC
>Ga0081455_10005399_pt1 | contig 14030 bp, 16 predicted proteins | sample TabmetS3T2R1_FD_70207 | JGI IMG/M metagenome (GOLD analysis project Ga0081455, IMG submission 70207) | Tabebuia heterophylla rhizosphere microbial communities from the University of Puerto Rico - S3T2R1 | ecosystem: Host-associated > Plants > Roots > Rhizosphere ... | reverse complement strand
GGCTTCCGACGCGGTGTTCCGCCCTATTCGCCCCGGCCCATGCCACGAATACGATTAGGGTGTGGCTCCTTGCGCGTCTGGCGCGAGTTCTTGTTGTTCCCGAACCTTACGGCCGCAGCGACAGCTTTGATCCCGATGTCCTCGTAATGTTCAACGAGGTCGCGTTTGTTGCGCGGCCCCTTTGCTTTGGCTTTCGCTTTTGGCTTCTTGGCGCTTTTCAACATCACGGCTCACGGGTTTGCATGCTGGTGATCCACCTGGCACGCGTTCCTCACACCGCGGGAGTTCCGGCAACGACGCGGCACGCGCGCATGCCATGATTCAATAGAAAACAGATTTCTCGGAATGGAGTTTCGCGTGAGACTAGATTTTGTCGACGCAATTCGCCGCAGCGTTCCACTGATGCGTAAGCCGAACGCCAGAACGACAGGCGGGTGAATATCAGCGCAAAGCTCGGAGCGACTCTGCGCCACTCTGACGGACGCGAGTGGCTGAGCCTGTACATCCGAGGTCTCAAGCCATCCCCACCCGCCAGCAGCACTGACGACACAATTGGACCCCTAACGCGGTGGGCGGAAAAATGTTCCCACAGGACGTCCTTTGCGCGGCGCTTGTGTCGGCTGCCGACAAGTCGGCTCCGCTTCATACCAGAGGCCGCTCTTTCAACCAGAAGGTCTTGCAACCCAGCAGCAACCCTAGCGTTTGTCTTCCGACTTGCGGTTCGTGAAGCGTGCATTCCCGAGGCCGGTGCCAATGGTGAAAACGCCCCAGGCCGTCACATCGTCCATATGCGGTATCTCGCTCAGACCCTGTACCACCGCATCGTTGTGCATCACAATCGAAGTCTCCTCGCCGCCGATCGTCGGGATCAGGGCGTGTAGCGACACGGGCAGATTGAATTTGCTGCTCTCCCAATTGCCCGGCAGATTCTGCGCTCCGCGTTCGATTGAACCGTCCTCGCGAATGACGCCGGGACAACCGATCCCGATGAATGGGGCGAGCTTGATCTCCTTCTTGCGTGCGGCCGCAATCAGTCCCTTCAACATCTGTCCAAGCGACTCTACGGCGTGCTCCCGTTTGATGTCTTCCTCGTCACCGTGCCGCCACAGCGAAAACTTCCAGACCTTTGCCTTGGAACGATCCCGCGCCGCTTTGAGATTGAGCTGCACCACACCGGCCCGAATGTTCGTTCCTCCTATATCGACGGCAAGAATCGCGTCGAATGCTTGAAACATCCACGTCGGCGCGAGATGCACTGCGCCGATGAGACCCGCTTCATCGGGGTCTTTGTGGATCGGGGTCACCTCCACATCAGCCTTGTCGACCTTCAGGATTACCGCGGCGCGGCCAATCACGATCTCACCGATGCGACTGGCACGAAATCCGCCCCCGATTGCGATCCTCTCGGTACCCTTCCATTCCTTCAGCTTCAGAAAGCGCTTGATGATAACGGCAAATTCCTGCGCGAAGTCCTCCATCGCTCCTTGTATCACGCCAGCCGCTTCGCTGTTTCCGCGCACCAGCAACTCGTCGAGCTTCTTCTTCGAGAGCTCGTTGCTGGCTTCATCGCCCAGAGGATCCGCGCCGCACTTTCTCAAAGCCCCGCGCCAATTGTCCATGATGCCTCTGAAAGCATTCTTGCTGACACGATCGCCCAGGAAGCCCTCGTCGTCCTCGATCTCGACGTTGTAGCTGTCGACGATCACAGACGGTAAGCGCTTGGCCCCGTGCGCGGCCACCGCCGGCAGGCCCGTCTGTATTGCTGAGCGAGGCTTGGACATCAGAGGCTTGGACATGAGAGGCTTGGACATGAGAGGCTTGGACATGAATTGTATCTTGGGCATGCTAACGGGCAGCGATGACACTTGGCGCGCTGCATCAGATAACCGGACTTGGCGAAACAAGTTCCTTGCTGGAAGAACAGTGCGCGTCCACGCTATCGCCAAGCGCGAAGCGCAGCCGCGAGTGCCCGATCGCCAAGCCAATTCCCAATCCAGCGATGATGCCGCTAGGGGTCGCTGTTTGATCAGCCCTGGGCGGGACCGACGGTGTTGGCCATTTCGGCGCCACGCCTGCCAAGGGGCTCAGGTCGGCCCACGGTGCTGTGGCGCGCGGTCCGGTGCTCGGTCTCGGCGTTCAGCTTTGCGCCAAGCAGAATGACGATGCTCGATAGCCACAGCCAAGTCATGAAACCAATGACGGCACCCAGCGATCCATACGTCTCGTTGTAGCTGCCAAAATTTTCCGTGTACCAGGAGAAGAGGAGCGAGAGACACAGCCAAGCCAGTGCCGCGAAGACGCTGCCGGGCGTGACCCAACGCCACTTCGGTTGGTCACGACTCGGCCCGTAACGATAAATGAGCGCAATGGCGAAACTGACCACCAGCAACAGAACAGGCCATCGCCCAATCCTGAGGAAGAGCTCCGTAACGCGTGACAGACCCAAATAGCCAAGCACCACCGGCAATACCGTCATGGCGGCCAATGCGACCAGGATGAACGCCATCGCGCCAAGCGTGAAGGCCAGCGAAATTGCGTTGAGACCAATGAAGCTGCGCCTTTCCTTTTCGTGGTAGACAACGTTGAGGGCATCAAACATCGCTTTCATTCCGCCATTCGCGCTCCAAAGCGACACGCCCAAGCCTATGATTGTCGCGATCCCTAGACGCTGCGGCGGCTGTGCTGCCAATCGCTCTATCTGCTCGCGAATGATCTGAAGGCCCCCATCCGGCAGGACCCCGGCTAGGGTCTCTAGATGCTGCGAGATGGTGCTGGCATCCGCGTAGAGGCCGTAGAGCGCAATCAGTCCCGCGATCCCGGGGAAAAGAGCAAGCAGGACGTAGAACGTCACGCCGGCTGCAAGGGCAAGGATTCGATCCTCGCTTATGTCGTTGTAGATGCGAAGAGCGACATCCTTCCAGCCTTTGGCTGGAATCTCGGTGGGAGTAGATGCTCTGCGGCCTCGGTCAACCTCGGAAGCCGAGGATTGGCCAGACGGGCGATCATCAGCAGCACGTTGCACTCGCGCTTGCTTGGTGCCGTCCGACCGGGTCACACCAACAACACTTAAGAGCGCGGCCGCTGCCAGTGCCCAAAGCGGCGTTCGCCGCGCTCCGCCGTGCGTTGGCGCCAAACCCATTGGGCTCCACACTCCCGAGGAATGCCTTCTTCAGTTCGCTCACTCTTGTTCAGCGAGCCGTCGCTGGCAGGCAATTCCCAAGGCTGCGACAACAGCGAGTCCCGCAGCCCCGAGAAGAACTTTGTCACGAGCTTCTGCGTCGTTCATCGACTGGGTGGATGCCCACAAGTCGTCCACCGTGTCGCCCGCGCGAGACATGCCGGTGCGGGCTGTCGAACGCGTCGATTGTCGCGCCCGTTCAAGTGTCTCGGCGGTTTCGCCCCACATCGCACTCGCGCGCTCTTTGGTGTGCTCGGCCGCTTCGCCTGCCGCTGTTGTGGCTTGCGCTGTCAAATCCTGGACGCGATCCTTGACGTTCGTTGCAGTCTCTGCCGCCTTTTCCGAAACGGCCTCACCGAATTCAACCGCCTTCTCCTTGGCTACCTCCGCGGCCTCACTTGCCTGTTCCACCAACTTGTTCTTTGCGTAGGACAGGTAATCCTCGTGAGCTCGTCCATGCAGGCGCGCCGGAGGCGTTCGGAACAGGCTCAGCAGACCTGCGCCGACCAGGACGGTGGCGATCGGCGGGTGACGCATCAGGCGCCAAGCAAGCCCCGTCCCGATGGCGAGCGCAGCCGTCGGATTGGCCGCCGCACGCGCCTTCACATCCTCGATCATCGACTCGATGGATGACTGGATGCTCGTATTGGCCTTGTCCAGAAGCGCGTCCTTGGCGTCGAGCGCTTCTTGCTTGAGGCTTTCGGTGAACTCCGCAGCTGTGGACGGCGATCGGAGTGTGGCGAGGTCGCCCGCAAGCTTGGCGCGGGCGGCTTCGACCTCCTGCTCTAGCTGCCGTAGACTGGGTTCAGGCATGACCGGACTCTTGTGGTTTTGTCATTCGGAGGACTTCTTCGTGCGGTTCTTGTCTTGCTGTTCGCCGCTGAAAGACTTTTCGAAGCTGCCGGCGACGTCGCGCGCCACCTCTTTGAGGCCTTCCTTATTGAGACCTTTCTCCTCGGCGGCGCTCATCAGCCGCTCGCCGGCGGCGGAGGCTGCTTCAGTCAGCCGTTCGCCGGCGCTGCTCGCAGCTTCGGACAGCCGTTCTCCGGCCGAACCAAGCGTTTCGCGCTCAAACCGGGTGGCGGGAAAAGCGGCCGCCACAGCTGCTCCGGCGGCGAGGCCTGCGATGGCGATCGCCAGTGGCTGCTCGCGAACGATCCGCTCAATCGTGCTCTGAGCTTGCTCCGCAATTCGCCCGGATTGGTCCACGATGGTCTGTCGTGCCTCGTCGGCATATTCCCCCGCTGCAGACACGTAGCGATCTGCTGTTTCGCTAACTGTCTTGCCAACGCGATCGGCTGTTTTGCTGAGATTGTCGCCAACACTCGACGCATAATCGCGCGCCGTATCGGCAGCCCGGGGCATTCCCTCTCGCGCTTTCCAATCCCGGTCGCCCCTACCATAACCATGCATCTGATACTCATCCGAGGCTTGGGCGCGGCTCGCGCTTCCAGAGCGCAACAACAAGGCACACCCGGCTGCCAACAGCAGCAATCCTTCCGGGTTCTTTTTGATGGCACTCGTCAGCCAATCCGCCGATCCGAAGCCCGAGATATTTGATGAGTTGCTCATGTTAGCTGCTCCTTAGCGGTCGATATGTCGCGCTTGATTTGATGGATGGTGCGGTCTGGCGTGAGATCTTCCTGCGCATCGGCTCGGCCTTTGAAGAACGCGGCGACTGCGATTACTGCCAGACCTGCAGCCACGATCAGGCAAGACCAATGCATGGCGATGCCGGTGCTGGCGATTGCAAAGATCAGGGCCTGGAGAACAATGAACACCGCCATGAGAGCAACAACGCCTGCTGCGGACGTCCAAATGCCAGCATTCAGCTTGGTCGTGATCTTTTCAGAGATTTCCGCCTTCGCGAGCCGAAGCTCGTTTTGAAAGAGGTCTGCAACGTCAGCAACGACTTCCGAGAGCACGTGCGGGAGGGTTGTGTTTTTGAGACGCTCATAAGCCATGGGTTGCCCTCTCTCGGCCCGGATCATAGGGGTGAGACGGCTGGATCGATGGCGCCGATATCGACGGACTGCTCTTCACGGTTCGTAGCGCAAAGAACCCAGCGAGTGCAGCCAACCCGAAAACAAGCGCCGGTTGCCGGCGCGTGAAGTCCGCCGCTGACTTCCAGATCTCGTCGATTGACTGATCTCGTAACCCGTCCGCATACCGGTCGACCTGGGATGCTAGGCCGCGAGCCAGCCCGGCGATCTGGGGAGAGTCGTGCTCGAGATCCTCGGCCGCGCGCCTGGCCGATCTGGCCACGTGGCAAAGCATGTCTGCGCCGCCGCCAACTTGGCGATTCAGAAGTTCCTTCACTTCCCCAGTTAACGTCTCCGCCGTATCAGACGCTGCTTGCTTGACCTTTCCAGTGGCCTCTTCGGCGAATGCAGATGCCGTCGACACGGCATCTTTGGCGGTCTTGCTCGTCCACTCGGACGCGCTCCCGCCGGTGCGTGTGCTTTCAGTAGAGCTGCGGTGAAAATCCTGGTTGCTCATCGGTTCCTCCAATTTACTTAGCAACCGCGCGAGGAACTGTTAGTTCCGCGCTTGCGTGCGCAATGCGCGAATGGAAATGAAGCCGCCCGATCTCACAGGAAAACGATCCGTGACTGCTCGCGCGCCAAGTCAAAAGCGAAAGAATGGTCGTGCTCCACCCGCAGACAGAAGCGATGGCAAAAGGCGGCCCCTCTCGGCCGCCTCATGTCGTCGCACCAAACTCTCTCCCGCCTCTGCAGCTCGGCCCCGCCCGAGACTCTCTTCTGCTCGTTGCCGCGCTGCGGCTCCATAAACAGCGGGTCACATGCTTTGCACAGTTCGAGGAGCAAATGCGCCCCAGACAAAGAGAACGATAAGGGCACCTACGACAGCTCCGATAAGTCCGGCACCCTCTCCGGCTTGGTACCAGCCAAGCGCATGGCCAAGGTATGTCGCCACAAACGCGCCGGCAATGCCGAGCAAGGTTGTGAGGACGAAGCCCGCGGGCTCGTTAGGACCGGGGTGAATGAGTTTAGCGATCACTCCGGCAACGAAGCCTATGATGATTGTCCAGACTATTCCCATCGCGCTCTCCTTGTTGCTTGACCTGACTTGTCAGAGGCGCCAGAAGGGTTCTCGTTTGAACTCCGCCGCGGATGCGATCACGTCGCCATCACTGACCCCGTGCCGAATCGAAATCTGTGCTGCCGCAATGGAATGTTCCAAACCGCTGGCTATGAGCTCGTGAAACGTTTGCGCAATTCGATAGCGCTCCAACCTTCCGAGCCTTGAAAATTCACCGCTTTCGAGCATTGTGCTCCTCCGCCTTTGTGCGCCGCAGCGCCCAGGATTAAAAGGCTCACAAGCGAGAATTGTTCCAATACAGGCATACCGATGGCGGCTGCGGCCCATGTTTCTGTGACCCAAGAGAGACCTCCCATGTCGTCCTGTCAGCGGCGCGCAGCGCGCGAGATCATCTTCCATCAGCCGAACGGTACCTTCCCGGCTCAGCGAGCGTAGATCATGGATGCCTTACCAGCAGCGGCGCAGGCCAAACACTTGACCGAGGTGTTGCGCAAGTCCGGTGTCCTCTGTGATGGTCACGTTGCCGATGTCGCGGTCGAGAGCTCGCGTCCAACCATCCTGTCCAGGATCATCCGGCTGCGGCTCACCTGCGAAGGTGCCCTCGCCGACACGCCCCGCGGGCTCATTCTCAAGACCGCACTGCCCGAGCGCGCGGACGCGAAGTTCAAATCAGGCCGCCAGGAGGTCGCATTCTATACGCAACTTGCCACCGTGATGCCGACCAGTCTGGTCCCGCGCTGCTTCGAGGCGGCCTGGAACGCGGACAACAACGAATGGCATCTTCTGCTCGAGGATCTCACTGACACACATTTCATCGCCACCACCTGGCCGCTGCCGCCGACCATGGAGGACTGCAAGCGGATCATCACGGCGCGGGCGCGCTTTCATGCGCACTGGTGGGATGACCCCCGCCTCGGCACCTCGATCGGGACTTGGGCGCCCGCCGACGATAATCCGCTCCAACAGTTCGCGGCGGAATTCGCGCGCTTTACCGATCGCGTGGGTGATCGCTTGCCACCCGAGCGGCGCAAGCTCTTCGAGCGATTCATCGACGCCGGCGCCCGCCTGATGAAGCGCTACCATTCGCATCGCAATGTCACGATCCTCCACGGCGACTCACACGTCTGGAACGTGTTCCTGCCAAAGACGGGCGGCAGCGACGATGTTCGCATCTTTGATTGGGATTGCTGGCGGGTCGATGTGGGCACCGACGATCTCGCTTACATGATGGCGCTGCATTGGTACCCCGACCTGCGCCGCGAGTTCGAGCGCCCCTTGCTTGATCATTACCATGCCGAGCTCATGGCCCATGGCGTGACCGGCTACGACCGGCACGCTTTGGACGACGATTATCGGCTGTCAGTGCTGTGGCAGATCACAACCCCGGTTTGGCAGGCGGCGAACAACATCCCACCGGTGATCTGGTGGAACAATCTGGGACGCACCTTTCTGGCCGTCGACGATCTCGATTGTTGCGAGCTGCTTTCGTGATGGCGTCCGCCACCAGAAACGCCGTGGCACTCCCCGCCGCGCTGAGGCACACTGTGGGCGCGCCAACGTGAGAAGGTTGGCCAACCAGGGGAGCCTTCAATGTCACGCACGCACGGTGTCATGGCATATGTGAGCTTCTTGCCCTTGCTGCTGGCCGCCATCGCTGTCGTGCCTGCCGCTCATGCGCAGACGTATCCCGACTTCGAAAGCCAATGGAAAAATCCCAACCCCGACCGTGGCGACGCATGGGATCCATCGAAGCCTCCCGGGCTGGCGCAGCAGCCGCCGCTCACGCCCGAATATCAGGCGATCTTCCAGGCGAGTGTGCAGGACCAGGGCGCCGGCGGCCGCGGCAACAACTACAAGAGCTCCTGCGTGCTCGATGGCATGCCGCGCCTCATGAGCCTCACCGCACCGATGGAAATCCTGATCGAGCCGCGGCTCACCTTCTTCATCTTCCAGAACGCCTTCGTACGCCGCATCCACACCGACGGCGCGCCGATGCCCAAGGACGAGCCGCCAAGCTACCAAGGCTACGCCACCGGCCGTTGGATCGACGAGGACGGCGACAGCCGCTACGACGCATTCGAGGTCGAGACCCGCAACTTCAAGGGGCCGCGCGCGTTCGAATCGAGCGGGCTGCCGCTGCACAACGACAACCAGACCGTTGTCCGCGAGCGGCTCTCCCTCGACAAGTCGAACCGCGACGTCCTGCACAATGTCATCACCACGCATGACAGTGCGCTGACGCGGCCCTGGACCGTGCACAAGACTTATGTGCGCGAGCGCAACCCGCGCTGGGAGGAATATAGCTGCCAGCCGCCACCCAATGCCGTGTTCATCGGGCTCGAGGAATATCGCCTGAGCCCGGACCACAAGCTGATGCCGCTGCGAAGCGGCCAGGCGCCGCCGGATCTGCGCTACTTCACGCAGCCGCAGAAATGAGACAACGAACGAGGGACGCCATCATGCTGGAGCACCGTGCGATCGTCATCCTCGCGGCCTTGCTGCCGATGGCCATCGTGCCGGCGGCTGCCGACATGAAATACCCCGACATGCAGAGCCAGTGGCGCAACCCGACCGCCGGTCGCGGCGGCAATCCCTGGGATCCGAATAAGCCCATGGGGCTCGGCCAGCAGGCGCCGCTCACGCCGGAATATCAGGCGAAGTTCGAGGCAAGCCTGAAGGCGCAAAAGGAAGGCAGCCAGGGCAACAGCCGCGGCTCGACCTGCGAGATCGCCGGCATGCCCAAGATGATGAACTTCGCCGAGCCGATGGAGATCGTGATCCGGCCTAACATCTTCTACTTCATCCCGGTGCAGGTTCCGACGCGGCGCATCTACACCGACGGCCACAGCTTCCCCAAAGACGCGGCGCCAACGCTGGGCGGCTACTCGATCGGCCGGTGGATCGATGAGGATGGCGACGGACGCTACGACGTGCTCCTAGCCGAAACTCGCCATTTCAAGGGCCCGCGTGTGTTCGAGTCGACCGGCCTGCCGCTCCACGACGACAACCAGACCATCGTCAAGGAGCGCATCTATCTCGACAAGAGCAACAGCGACATTCTCCACGACGAGATCACCACCATCGACAACGCGCTCGCCCGGCCATGGACGGTCGACCGCATCTATCTGCGCGTGCGCAAGCCGATCTGGATCGAGAAGAATTGTCACGAGGCAAATCCGCATCTGACGATCGGCAACGAGGAGTACTTCCTGAGCGCGGACGGCAAGCTGATGCCCGTAAGCAAGGGCCAGCCGCCGCCGGATCTGCGCTATTTCGAGCAGCCGGTGCGCAGATGATCGAGGACTTGACGATGCCCGCAGGCCTTACCACTCTCCTCCTCACCGCGATCGCCTTCCGTTCGTCCCCGCGAAAGCGGGGACCAGAGCGGCAGATACAATAATCAGAGCGAGTAGCCCCTGGATTCCCGCTTTCGCGGGAATGAACGGAGACTGCGGCACGGAGCGAGTAACTATTGCCTTGGGGCGAATGCACGCGCGCGCTCGAGTACGTCCGGGGCGATCCTGAAGGTCGCGTCCACCACCTGCTCGAGCTCTGCGCCCGAGAGCGGATCGATATCGACGCCGCTCCTGCCGACCTCCTCGATCAGCGCCGGGTCCCGCATCGCCGCGTCAAATGCCCGGCGCAGCAGCGCAAGCGTGCGCTCGGGCAGGCCGGGCGGCGCCAGCAAGGCGGTGCCGAGCGCCGCGCCGCCGGCATAGAGCGCGAAGATCTGCTTCTGCGTCTCGTCCTGGCCGAGGTCGACGATCGCGGGCACATGCTGAAGCTCGCGGTGGCGCTCGCGCGTATATTGCACGATGAGGTTGATCTTGCGCTCGCGCAGCCAGTCGGCATTGCCAACTTTGATGCTCGACCACGGCTTGACGATGCCCTCCACCTCGCCGCGCTCGAGCGCGAGCTGGGCCGAGGTCGGGCCGGCAAAGCCGGTGACAACCTTGAATTTGGTGCCGATCAGCTCGTTCATCAGGCGCGGCATCACCACCGAGGAGGAGGTCGGGCCGGTGCCGGCGACCACGACCTCGCGGCGCTTGGCATCCTCGATGCTGCGGACGCCGGAGGCATGCCAGGCGTGCAGCACCTCGACATTGGCATTGATGCGCCCGACCCAGGAATATTCGCGCGCGTCATATTGAATGCCCGGCGTGGTGCCGAGCACCTGCCCGACCGCCACGGTCTGCGACACGACACCGAGCACCGTGCCGTCGCGCGCCGCGACGTTGTAGAGATAGTTGGCGCCGCGCAAGCCGCCGGCGCCCGGCATGTTCTGCACCACGACCGCCGGTTGCCCGGGCAGATGCGCACCGAGATGGCGGGCGATGAGCCGGGTGTAGAAGTCGTAAGGGCCGCCGGCCTCGAAACTCGCCACGACGGTCAAGGTCTTGCCGCGGAATTCAGCTCCGGCTTTGCCGCTTTCCTGGGCTTGGGCGCGCGCCTCGCACCCGAGCGCCAGCACGACAGCGACGGCCAGCGCACGTGCGACCCGGGCCCACCCCCTCCCGCAACCTCGAGCGTGCATTGGTGTCCTCGCCCAAGATGCGGAGCGCCCCGCACTGCGGAGCGCCTACGCCGCACCTTGAACGATAACGTTTAGACGATAGTGCCGACAATAACTAGCGATGATAGCCAGTGGCCAATCACGCCGCCGACGCCAACCGGGGGGCCCGATCCATCCAGCCCTCCTGTTCAACCGCGCGCAGCAACTCGTCGGTGGCGATGCGGACATCCTCGTCGCGCCCCGACTCCGCGGCTTGAACAAGAAGGTTGGCGACATCGACCCATTGCACGCGCTTGAGATACCCGCTCGGCAGATCGCGCGACAGCGCGTGATTGGCATCGATGAGCGTCGTCATTCCCCGCATCGGCCCGCTCTTGGGCGTGATCCAATACGCGAGCTCCTTGTTCCAATGCATCCAACCCCTCCTGCAAAAGACACTCCCCCGTCTGGAGGTCTGCAGACTGAGTCGGCGCGAAAGCATGATCCAAATATGCCGCAATAGTATTATGGTATGAAATTCACAGCAAAATTCACGGCTCCACAATCTGCCGGAGCCGATCGACGACCGCGCGCGGCGCCGAATAGAGTCGCTCGACCACTTGCTGAATGTCCTCGCCGGCCTGCGGCGTGATGTCGATCCGCAGCTTCTGCGCGTCGGCGAGAAATTCCGGATCGCGCAGCACCTCGCTGAAAGCGTCGCGCAGAATCTGCACCGCCTCGGCGGGGACATCGGGCGGCGCCATATAGGCCCTTCCGAAGGCCTGCTGGAATTCGACCATCAGCTCGACCGCTTTGCGGTCGATATCGTCCTTGATGTACATCCACGGCGTCGGCACGCCGAGCAGCTCGAGCTCGGGATGCGGCAGCAGCGAGCCCTGCACCAGGATATTGAGCTTCTTTTCCGTCAGCCAACCCGGCTGCTGCGACTTGAGCGCCGACCAATCGATCCCGCACACGCCGTCGATCTCGCCACGCTCCATGGCGACGAACAGATCCGCCGGCCCCTTGTAGCCGCTGACGATCTCGAAGCGGGCACCGAGCGCGCGCCGCACGATCGCGGCATATTCCCGGGTCGGGCTGCCGACCGTGGTGGCGCCGATGATCGCGGTGCGCACCAGCGCATCCGCAAGCGTGCGAACCGGCGAATGCTGGAACGTGACGCACAGCCGCGTGCTGCGCTCGGCCGCGGCCAGGTAGTTGAACTTGGCGGGCTCGTAGCCCATCCGATGATCGCCGAACAGCCGGCCGAGGATGGCGTTCGGCGAGACCGATGCGATCACGGTGCCGTCACGGGGCGCCATCTGATAGAGCCAGGTGCTGGCGACGGCGCCGCCGGCACCGGGCATGTTCTTGAGCACGATGGTCGGGTGGCCGGGAATAGAGCGCGGCAGATGCCGGGCGATGGCGCGTGCATAGATGCTGAAGCCGCCGCCGAAGTCGGTGCCAATGATGAAGTTGATGGTCTTGCCGGCATAATAGCTGTTGGCATGGACCGGGCTCGCCATGACGGCGAGCGCAGCGAGCGCAACACAACCGCGCCTGAGCGCACCCAGATCGGCCAGAATAGCTCCGCTTGGCATCAGCTATCGTCTTGCTGGCGCCGGCGGATAAGGATGACGTCCCCCATCGAAGTCCTCGATCTCGAAGCCGCCCTCACCATCTACACTCGGAACACGACGGAGATAAGTCGGCCCAATGGGTGATTTTCCATGCCCTCCCGGAATATCAAGAACATAGGTCGGCTGGCACAACCCGGAGAGGCGCCCATGCAAGGCCCGCATCAGCGCCTGTCCTTGCGGAATCGTCGTGCGCAGGTGGCTGGTGCCAGGCGCGAGATCGCCGTGGTGCAGGTAGTAGGGCTTGATGCGGTTCTCAACCAGCGCTCGCATCAGCGCGGCGAGCGTCTCCGGGTCGTCGTTGACGCCGCGCAGAAGCACGCTCTGGCTGAGCATTGGAATGCCGGCATCGATGATGCGCGCGCAGGCCGCCCGCGCGCGGGGCGAGAGCTCGCGCGGATGATTGGCGTGCAGCACCACATAAGTCGCTTTCCCTGACGCCTTGATGGCGCGGATCAATTCGGCCGTGACGCGAGCGGGCGCCACCACCGGAACGCGCGTGTGCACGCGCAGGATCTTCACATGCGCGATCTCGGCAAGCGCCGAGACGACCTCAGCGACCCGCCGCGGCGACAGCACCAGAGGATCGCCGCCGGTGAGGATGACCTCCCAGATTTCCGGCCGCGCTCGGATGTAGTCGAGCGCGCGCGCCAGTGCCGCGCGCGATAGGGAGCGCCTATGACCCGGCCCGACCGTCTCGCGGCGAAAGCAGAAGCGGCAATAGACCGGGCAGATGTGCACGAGCTTGAGCAGAACGCGGTCGGGATAGCGATGCACGATCCCTTCAACCGGCGAGTGCGCATCATCGCCGATCGGATCGGCGCGCTCCTCGGGCCGCACCGCAAGCTCCGCCGGATCGGGCACGAACTGGCGCGCGATCGGATCGGCGGGGTCATCCGAATGGATGAGGTCGACCACGTCGGGCGTCAGCGACACCGCATAGCGCGCGGCGACCGCTTCGAGCGCCGCCAGGCGCTCCGGCGGCACCAGCTCGGCCGCGACCAGCGCAGCCGGTGTGCGGAGCGGTTTCATGGATGGGACTTCCTTGCGCAGACTGCTTGTTGCATGCGCAAGGCTTAGCAGATCAGCCGCGATCGTCCAGTATGGCCGCTCAATCGACGGTGATGCCCACCGCCCGCACCATCTTGCCCCAGTTGGCGATCTCGCTCTTGAAGTAATCCACGGTAGCGGCCTGGTCCTTGACGATCGGGTCGAACCCAATCGCCTTGAGCTTCTCCAAGACCTCAGCGTCGGTCATCACTCTGTTAATCTCGGCGTTCAGCCTGTTGACGATCGCATCCGGCGTCTTGGCGGGGGCAAAGAACGCGACCCATGAGCCGGAATAGACGTTCGGATAGCCCATCTCGCCATAGGTCGGGACATTCGGCACCGCCGTGTTGCGGGTCGGGCTCGCGAGACCGAGCCCGCGCAGCGTGCCCTGCGTGATGAGCGGCGTGACCGTCGGCAAGGTCAGCACGACTGCGTCGACGTGGTTGCCGGCGGTCGCCTGCACCGCCGGCGCGCCACCGGTGAACGGCACATGCACCGACTTCACCTTGGCGACCTCGCGGAAGAAATATTCGGCGCCGATATGCGGGCCGGTGCCGACGCCCGCGCTGCCATAGGTGAAGCTCTTGTCCCTGGCGTTGGCGAGGAACTC
>Ga0081455_10005398_pt1 | contig 14030 bp, 13 predicted proteins | sample TabmetS3T2R1_FD_70207 | JGI IMG/M metagenome (GOLD analysis project Ga0081455, IMG submission 70207) | Tabebuia heterophylla rhizosphere microbial communities from the University of Puerto Rico - S3T2R1 | ecosystem: Host-associated > Plants > Roots > Rhizosphere ... | reverse complement strand
TCTTGGTCTTGCTCACCTTGTCCTCGCGGCCCTTGCGGACCAGCTGCTGAATTGTGGGCACCGCGTTGTATCTCTTTTCTTCACGTTGAGTGGCTGGTGACCCTCGGAGTTTCCGTTGGGTCATCGTGCGAACACCGCCGGCACAAGACATTCGGGCACGCACAAAGTGTCGGGCGAGCCCGAACACAAGGATCAAGGCTATCCGCTGCCCATGCCGCGGTCAAAACCTTTGGAGTGCGACGAACTAGCCTTTACCCACCAGCGCTGCAGACGGCGCTTCTATTCCCGTTGTGACCAGGCCGCAGACAAACGCGCCCAAGCCTGCGACTAATCCAACAGGAAGACCTCACGCCGACGCACCATCTCGATCGTTTCGTCATCGAGGTAAGCCTTGGCCGCCAACAGCCGCGGCAGCAGATCGCGCTCGGTCGTCGTCGCCCGGAAGACAAGCCCGATATTTACGTCATGATCGGGCTGCTGGATGATCTCGATCGGATCGCCGGCACTGATCGTGCCCGGGACCACCACGCTCAGGTAGGCGCCCGGCCGACCGGCGGCGGTGAAGGTCTTCGCCCACCCCTTCTCTCCCATCCAACCGCGAAAAGTTGAGCAGGGAATTCGTGGCGCGGTCACTTGGAGAACCACCTCTTGCCCGACCTGCCAACGCTCACCGATCAGAGAGTCGTTGATCTCGAGGCCGACGGTGGTGAGGTTCTCACCGAAGAAGCCGTTTGGCAGCTCCCGCCCCAATCTTTGTTCCCACTCGTCGAGATCCTCGCGCTGGAAGGCGTACACGGCCTGCTCGTCACCACCGTGGTGCTTTCCGTCCCCGATGAAATCCCCAACCAGTCCACTCCCTAGACCGATGGTCTTAGGCCCGGGCGCGCGCACGTCGACCGGCGCACGGGTTGGCTGCTTCGCGATACCCGTGAACCCGGTGTTCTTGTGAGGGTTCGGTCGCGGTTGGCCCAGGTTGACCGAGTCGAGTCTTGCCATCGTGTCAGGCTACAAGTCGCTCAAGGCGGCGTGGTATCGCGGAGAAATGCGGTGACGTCTCGGAAGAACTCGCGAGCAATCACCAGCGCGTGTCCACGGTTGCGATAGATGATCAGCTTGCCGTGCGGCAGTTGAAAGGCTGTCTCCGCAAACATTTCTATAGTCCAGAAGGGATCTTGCGCACCACAGACGACCAGCGTCTCAGTCTGGATGTCCGCGAGCCGGTCGCGTACGTCGAAGGCATCCTCGGCCCGCAGCATGGCAATCGTGTCCGCCGGATTGTCAATCGTGATTCGCTTCGCGGCCAAAAGCGCCACCGGCGTCAACAGTGCCCGAAGCCACCGGGACCGGAGCTTCCCTGACATCGTGTCCAAAACGGCCTGGGCCGGATACCGACCGGTTTTCTCGATTGCATGCAGCAGTTTCAGCTGCTGCTCCTTGCCAAGTGGGCCCAGGGCGTACGCAGCGCTGGCAATCACCGCCTTGCGCACTACATCCGGTCTGTCCGCAATCAGCTGGAGCGCCACAGATCCGCCACTGCTGGCCCCCAATACGTCCACCGGCGCACCGAAGTACTCGTGAATTGCCTCGGCATGCCGCTCGGCTATGTCGGCGAAGGTGGTCTCGGCCGCCATCCCTGGCCAACGGTTGGTGAAATAGACCTCGAAGCCGGCTTTTGCCAGCGGGGTCAGCGTTCGCAGCGCAAGCATTCGTTCTAGGCCGGGCTTTGGATTTCGATGATCCAGCGTGAATCCGCACAGGTAGACCAGCGGCTGCCCGGAACCCACTACAAGGTATGGCAACCCGCCGCTGAATGTGCCTTCTCGTACTTCGGCCGACGTCACGGAGTCATTCTGCTCTGCGACATCCGCCCAGCTGGTGATCGAGTGCTGTGTCTGTGCTGTGAGCATCTGTGCTTGGCGTATGAATAAACCCACATTGGTGAAGTGGTTCTAGCTCACGGCCCTAGCCTGGACCGCAGATGGCCCAGCAACGAAGCGAATTCCGATCGAGGAAGAGTTGATCATTATGCGTGTCAACCATCGCGAAACTGATCTGGAAAACCATGATCGCGGTCTCGACTACGACCTGCCACGGCTACTGCACCGGCGGGGCATGCTCAAACTGGTTGCCGGCGTTGGTATCGCAGGTGCCGGTTTGATCACAGTTGGAGCGTGCGCCAGCGACACCGGTGCGGCCGACGTGAACTCACCAGCTGGTGGTCGACCACCCGGAGGCGGACCAGCTGGTGGCTCGGACACCAGCGACACCGCGAACGGTGAACTGCCAGAGGAGACTGGCGGACCCTATCCGGGCGATGGTTCAAACGGCGCAAACGTGCTGGACCAGAGCGGCATCGTACGACGCGACATCACCTCGAGCTTCGGATCCAGCACCACCCGGGCCGAAGGCGTGTCGCTCGACATCACGATGACGATCAACGACTTCGCCAATAACAAAGCGCCTCTGGCCGGCGGCGCTGTCTATGTGTGGCACTGCGACCGCGAAGGCAGATATTCGCTCTATTCCCAAGGCGTTACTGGTGAGAACTACCTGCGCGGAGTCCAGGAGGCCGACAATCGCGGCCAGGTGAGATTCACCACGATCTTTCCCGCCTGTTATTCAGGCCGCTGGCCGCACATTCATTTCGAGGTATATCCGAGTCTGGCGAAGGCCACCGACAGCGAGAACAAGATCGCCACATCACAGATGGCACTGCCTGAGGCAACCTGCCAGGCGGTGTATGCGACAAGCGGTTACGAACAGAGCCGCAGCAACCTGGGCCGTGTCAGCTTGGACACAGACAATGTCTTCAGCGACGGGTATGACCTGCAGATCCCCACGGTGAGCGGCGATCCGTCCGCCGGATATCAGCTCACTTTCACGTGCGCTGTCTGAATGTCCGGGGGCCAGCGGCCCAGGCTGTCAGTGTCCGCTGATGCGTCGGTAGCTTCCGCTCAGAAAATCTTGCAACTCTGCGGCTTCGCTCCGCCATACCCGAATCCGGTAGTTGAGTTGTCCGTCGACAACGGCGAACCGATGCTCGGCGGCGCCCCGTGGCGTGACCTTCTCCAAGATCAGTTCGTCATCGTGCCAGCCGCCACGTGCCGGCCGTGGCGGATTGCCCTCTGAGTCGAAGAACCACCAAAGAATGGGGCTCCGCGGAGCCGGCAGCGTCCCTTCGGCCTTGTCGATCATGAACACACCATGTCCGGAGAACTCTCCGTGATCAGCTCTTACCTGCCGGTAGTCCTGCACCACGACCTGATCACTGACATCGAGCTTGAAGACGATCATCGCTCGGGCGGTTGTCGCTGGACCCCAGGCGGACGCCTCCTGCTGCTCGACACCTGTCCAGTTGCCCAACAGGGGAAGGAATAGTTCACGAAGACCCACGCGGCTATTGTGAACTGCCTGCGTTGAGGACTCGCCGCCGCACTCGTACAAAGGGGGACAGCTTCGTGGACGTAATCCAGCTTCCGTCTAACTGTCCGCCGAACCGCTTCTACCGCGGCGGCCGCAAGATCACAAAATTCCGCGGAGAGCCGCCCGGCGGGGATCGCCAGCCAGAGGACTGGGTGGCGTCTACCACGACGCTGGCGGGGGAGGAGTCCCTCGGACGCAGTGTGTTTCCTGACGGTCGATCCTTGAAGAGCGCGATCGAAGAGACCCCGGACGCTTGGCTGGGACGCGCTCACGTAGAACGCTTCGGCGCCGACACGCGCCTCCTCGTCAAGCTGTTGGATGCCGGCCAGCGCCTGCCCGTTCATGCCCATCCAGACGTCTCGTTCGCGGCTCAGCACCTGCATACGGTGCATGGCAAGGCCGAGGCCTGGTTCATCGTTGATGGCGGCGAGGTCCACCTGGGTCTGAAGCACGATGTCACCGTCGACGACCTCAAGCCGATGGTCCAGAGCCAGGACGTCGACAAGCTCCTCGCTCTGCTCCATCGGGTCGAAGTAGAACGAGGCGACGTCGTCTATGTGCCGCCCGGTGTGCTGCACGCAGTCGGTGAAGGTGTCTTCATGGTTGAGCTGCAAGAACCCGAGGATCTGTCGATTCTCTTGGAGTGGCAAGGCTTCGAATTGGACGGCGAGCGTGATGGACATCTCGGACTCGGATTCGATCTAGCGCTGGAGGCTGTCGAATGCCGAAGCCGAAGCAGTGAGGACCTTCGCCAACTGGTGCGTCCAGCCGGCTTCGGGTCGTCCGTGCTGCCAGAATCGGCAGACCGATACTTCCGGCTGGAGCGCGTCGCACTGGACGGCGAGACGACCCTCGACCCGGGTTTCGCCGTCCTGGTCGTGCTCGCGGGTGAAATCGATCTTGAAGACGGACGAGCGGTGCGTCTACCACGTGGAAGCACGGCAGTTGCGCCTCACGCATTCGGAAGACTCATGTGTCGCGGCCGCGGAGAGCTTCTTGTTTGCCGGCCACCTCGTCCGCAGTGACGGTCCCTAATTGCTGGAGTAGACCTCGATATCTGAAGCCTTGACGGCTGCCCAGATATCGCTGCCGGCACCAGGCGATGCGACCTGCCCGCAGATTTCATAGATCTGCAGGTACCTCCACGACGACATGGGTGGACTTGACCGATGCCACAGCCAGCACGCCAGGTTCGAGCTGGAGCTCAGTTGCTGCCTCAGCCGACATCAGCGACACGACACGAAACGGGCCGCATTGCAGGTCCACCTGAGCCATCACCGAGTCCTTGATCACACGCGTCACCAGGCCGGTGAAGCGGTTTCGGGCACTCTCTGCGACTGGCGTGCCCAGCTCCGGTGCCGTGGCCATCTCTTGGGCGTGCGCGGCAAGTTCCGCCCCGTCGATCGTTGTTGGACCGCGAGCGCCGCTAGAGCTCAGCCGGCCGGAATCGATCCAGCGTCGTACGGTGTCGTCGGAGACTCCGAGCAAGGAGGCAGCCTGAGAAATCCGATAATGCGGCATGGAGAGAGATCCTAGCCCGCTGCTACGGATGCACTCCTTATTTCAATACGTGAATGCGGAATCGATGCTAGATTTGTCAAGATCAACAAGGCCCACCGCCGGCGACCAGCCAATCTCCTGCTGAGTAGGAGAATCACGGCGATTCGCTAGCCCTGTCGGACGACACTCGCCGGAAAGCAATGTCAATGCTGGCTCTTGCGCCTGCTACACCACAGACTTCCTTGTGTGATGTCTGCTCGGGGGAGAGTCATCGTGATCACCGGCGCGATGGCAGCAGGAAAGTCACCGGTGGCTGACCTGTTGGCAATTCGGCTGCCCAAGTCGGTGCATATCCATGGCGATGTGTTCCGCAGGATGGTGGTGAGCGGCCACGCAGATATGACACCGAACCCGAGCCAAGATGCGCTGGCACAGCTCAATCTGCGCTACGACCTCGCGGCGATGGCTGCAGACCGTTGCGCTGAGGACGGCTTCGACGCGATCGTCCAAGACGTGATCTTGGGCAAAGATCTCGCTGACTTCGTCAAACGGATCGCCTCCCCGGAGCGCTATCTCGTTGTCCTCTCCCCCAGTCTGTCTGCCTTCGACTGGCGAGAGGAACAACGCAGCAAGAACAGCTATGTCCACCTGTCGGCTGGTGCCCTCGACGAGATGTTGCGCCGCGAGACTTCCCAGATCGGCTACTGGCTTGACTGCAGTACCCAAACGCCTGAAGAGACCGTGGACGACATCCTCGCCAATCTGCAACAGGCCGCGGTCTAGGTTTAACGCGAGTCGACATTCGCGCTCACGGCGCTCAATTCTGCTTGACAGCCGGCGGTCTGCGCGCTAGCGAAGAGTCAGAGATTTGCGATTCCCGGCCGGAATGGGAGTCAGTCCCGTGACGCCTGGGAATGAGGGGTCCGAACGTGACAACATGACAGCAACTAGGCTCGGGCAGACCGCTGTGTCGGGAACCGCACCCCTCCCGCTCGCCCGGCCCGCAGTTGTCGCAAGCACCCGGCATCCCGCGCTTGCGCTGCGTTTCGGGCTTGCGGGCGTGGCGGTGGCCTCGGGCCTTGTCGGCTGGGTGCTCTTTGGCGACACCGACCCCGACCTCTGGACTAACGGTTATTGGCCAGTGCGGGAACTCATGTCGGCGGCGATCGCCTTCTCAATCGGCGGCGCGGCGTTACTGGGATATCGCAAAGCGCGCTGGCCTGCCTGGACCCTGTTAATCTGCGGACTGCTGGCCGGGCTTGCCCTGCTGTTTGCCGGGCTCTGGTGGGACACAATATTCAAGTACGGCGGGTTCGCCGAGCCGCTGTGGATTGCAAACGGTATTGCTACAGACCTACTTCTTGGGTTGTCGCTGACGGTGCTGCCTCAGCTCTATCCCGACGGGCCACTGCCCGGAAGGCTCTGGAAGATCCTGCTCGGCATCTCAGCCGGACTGTTCGTGACTGCGATGCGGACGAGCGAGCGCCAGTTCATAACCATCTCCAATCCTGCCGAGTCGTACTTCTGGTCGACCCTGGTCAGTCTCGGCTGGCTGATCGCTCTCGCGTCACTGATCGTCCGCTGGCGCCGGGGCACTACGCTGCTACGGCGCCAGATTGTCGGGTTTACCACCGTGACGGTGGTCATGATCGCCGTGTTCTTCGTCTCCACCGAGTACGGGCCGTTCTCCTACCTGCAGCCCACCGTAATCGTCACACTTTGGCCGCCGGCCGTTGTGGTCTCGATCGCGGTCGCGGTGCTGCAGTACCACCTCTACGACGTCCGCCTCGTCATCCGGCGCGTGGTGGTGTACGGCGGCCTCACCATCGCACTCACCGCTCTGTTTGTCGGAGTCTATTTCGGTGTACTGGCCGCCTTGTCGGGCCAGGTCGTGGCGGTCCGCTACCGGTGGGTGGCCGTTGCATTCGCGACAGCGGCCGTTCTGGCCGCCGAGCCGGTGCGGCGGCGTATCCAGACCCGACTGGAACGCAGGTTCCTCGGGGAACGCGGCGACCCGCTAGGGGTCCTGGCCCGGCTCCACGCAACGCTGTCGAACGGAGACGAGGACGAGAACACCGTGTACGCCACCATCACGCGTACGGTGGCGCAGGCAGTCCGGTCACCCTCGGTCGCCCTCGCCCTGCAGCGCGGACCGCAGATCGAGACCGTGTCAGTCACCGACGCCGAACATGACGCGCCGCTGGTGTTGCCGCTGATCTACCGAGGGGAGCGGCTGGGCGAGATGCGGGTCAGCCCACGTACCCCCGGTGAACCGTACGGCCGGATCGACCGCGCGCTACTCGACCAGCTCGCAAATCAGACCTCCGGCCTGGTCTACGCCCTGCGTCGCGACGCCGAGTTGCAGTCGACGCGCCGACGTGCGCTTGAGACGGTGGCCGAGGAGCGTGCTCGACTCGGGCGCGACCTGCATGACAGCATCGCCCCGCTGCTGGCCGGAGCCGGGCTGACGGCCGAGGCTCTGCGCAAGGGGATGACTCCAGGTACTCCCGACGAGGAGGATGCCGAGCGGCTTGCCTCCCGACTGCGGAACGCCGCCACCGAGATCCGTCGGCTCGCACACGACCTACAACCTGCACCAGTGGACGATCGCGGGCTCGAGGCAGCGCTGGCGGACTACATCGCGACGCTCGAGGCACCCGAGATGCCGCAGATCCGACTCCATGCCGATCTCGCTGCATCATTGCCGACGGCAGTAGAACAAGGGGCGTACCTGGTGGCGCTCGAGGCGCTGAATAACGTGGTCGGTCACGCCTACGCCAAGCGCTGCGAGGTCTCCGTGGCGCTCGCCTCGGGTGAACTCGTCCTGGGCGTAGTGGACGACGGCGTCGGGTTGGGCCAGCCGTATGTCAGCGGGATCGGCATCACCTCCATGCGCAGCCGGGTCCAGGCCCTCGGCGGAGTCTTCAACCTCGGCGCGGCCCCGGATGGCGGGACCTTGCTGCAGGCCCGGATCCCGGTGGCGCCGTGACGCCAATCCGCTTGGTGGTCGTGGACGACCACATGGTCTTCCGGGAGGGCCTTCGTGCCTTGCTTGGGCGGGTCGACGACATCGAGATCGTCGGTGAAGCGGCGACTACGAAGGAAGCCATCGAGGTCACCGACGCGGTCGGGCCGGACGTCGTGCTCATGGACCTGCACCTGCCTGGTGGCGGTGGGGAAGCAGCCACCACGACAATCCTCGCCGCCCACCCCCAAGTGGCGGTTCTGGTGCTGACCATGCATTCCGACGACGCCCATCTGCGCCATGCGTTGCACGCTGGCGCCCGTGGCTATCTACTCAAGGACGCCGAGCCCGACGCCATCATCCGGGCCATCGTCGCCGTGAATGAGGGCCAAGCGATCTTCGACCCGGGCATCGCGGCTCGGGTGATCGCTGCCACTGGAACACCGCAGACCGATCGCCCGTTCCCTGTCCTCACCGATCGCGAGTTTGAGATCTTGGACCGGCTAGCCCGCGGGCTGCGCAACGACGCCATCTCGGCCCGGATGGGCATCAGCATCAAGACGGTGCAGAACAACGTGTCGACGATTCTGCTCAAGCTCGGTGCCGCTGACCGCGCCCAGGCCGTCGCCCTCGCCCGTGACGCTGGTATGGGTCGCCGCCCCTAGATCTGCCTGCCATCGCCACACGCAGAGACCTAGACTTCCCGCCGGATTTTCCCGCTGTGGTGTGAATGCTGCCTCGTGTCGCCCGGGAATCGCGCGAGTGATCGTCAGATAACTCGCCCAATCGGGGGCGACACGTACTCAGAGGAGTGATCATGACCGCAACTGGTACGACCAGCGTGGAAACACTAAGCAGCCCGCCACCCGCACATCCGCCACGGCGTGGGGTAACTGCAGCCACAGTCATCGCAGTCGCCGCCGTCGCGCTTACCCCATGGCTGGCCACTTCCAGCTCACAGACAGAGGCCAGCCCAACCCCGTCCACCCTGGCCGCAGCAGCACCGCCTGCTCCGGTTCAGGCTAGCGCCGGTTCGAATGCCGGAACTGTCAGCCCGGTGGCTGGGTACGCCCTGTTTTGCCAAAACAGCCCTAGCCTGTGTGCTCCGGCGGCGCCCACACCGTCCCCCCTCGGTTACCTCCAGTTCTGCTGGAACAGCCCGACCCTGTGCGCGGTGTCGAAACGCAACTAACCCCAAACAGATCGATGGCGCAGCATGGTGGCTCGCGTTCACCACGGTTGATCATTATGGGAACGCACAGCAAGAGGGGCCAGGCCCATCCCAAACCCGCTCCTCCAACTCAGGCACATTCGCCTTCGGACCGCCGCGCGCCCACGCCGCTTGACAGCAGACGGCGTGCGCGGTACCGAAGAGTGAAAGATTTGCGATTCCCGTCCGGACCGGGAGCTAGGCCCGTGACGCCCGGGAAGGATGGGTTCAAACGTGACGTTATGACGGCAGCCAGGCTCGGCCGGGTCGCTTTGCCGGGAGCGACCGAGCCGCCGCTTGCCGAGCCTGTGGTCGCCGCCAGGTCTCGGTCTCCCGCGCTTGCGCTACGTCTCGGGATCGCCGGAGTTGCAGTGGCCTCGGCGGTGGTCGGGTTGGTGCTGTTCGGTGACACGAATCCTGCACTCTGGTGGGGCGACAGCTGGCCGGTTCGGCAACTCCTCTCGCCGGCTATCGCGTTCTCAATTGGCGGCGCCGTACTACTCGGATATCGAAAGGCGCTCTGGCCCGCCGGGGCTTTGATGATCGGCGGACTGCTAGCCGGGCTTGCCCTGCTGTTTGCTGGACTCTGGTGGGACCAAACGCTGAAGCACGGGGCGTTCATACCCAACCCTCTGTTCATAGCAAACGGCGTCGCGACCGGCCTCTTCATAGGACTCTCGTTGGCTGTATTGCCTCAGCTCTATCCCGATGGACCGCTGCCGGGAAGGCTCTGGAAGCTCCTGCTCGGCGTAGCCGCCGGACTGGCCGTGGTCACCACGCTCCAGTACGCGTACAACTTCCCGACCATCGACGATCACGTCGAGTGGTATTTCGGGTCGACTGTGGTCGGCCTCGCCGTGCTGATCGCTCTCGCGTCGCTGTTCGTTCGATGGCGCCGTGGCAGTCGTCTGTTGCGGAGGCAAATCATCGGGTTCGCCATCGTGACGCTGATCATGATCGCAGGCAGCTTCCTCACTCGCGCGTACGCGATTTACCCCCTGTATTACCCACCGTTTCCTTACCTGCTCCCTTACCTACAGCAGGCCGTGATCCTTTTTGCTCTGTGGCCGCCTGCAGTCGTGATCTCGATCGCGATCGCTGTGCTGCAGTACCAGCTATACGACATCCGCCTGGTGATAAGACGCGTGGTCGTCTACGGCGGCCTGACGGTCACACTCACCGCCCTCTTCGTCGGGGTCTACTTCGGCGTGCTGGCCGCCCTCTCGGGCGGGGTCGTTGGAGTCCGCTACCGCTGGGTGGCTGTGGCCGTGGCCACTGCCGCTGTCCTGACCGCCGAACCACTGAGAAGGCGCATTCAGACCCGGCTGGAACAGCGGTTCCTTGGCGAACGTGGCGATCCACTAGGAGTGCTCGCTCGGCTCCATGCGACCTTGTCGAACGGGGATGAGGACGAGAACACGGTGTACGGCACGATCACCCGCACAGTGGCGGAGGCGGTCCGTTCGCCGTCGGTTGCTCTCGCCTTGCATCGCGGACCGCAGATTGAAACCGTGTCGGTCACCGGCGTGGAGGAAGACGCTGCGGTGGTGCTGCCGCTGGTGTACCGCGGCGAGCTGCTGGGCGAAATGCGGGTCGGCCCACGCACCCCCGGTGAACATTACGGCCCGGTCGACCGGGCGCTGCTCGACCAGCTCGCCAACGAGACCTCCGCGTTGGTCTACGCTCTGCGTCGCGACACCGAGCTGCAGTCCACGCGCCGGCAAGCCCTGGAAACCGTGGCCGAGGAGCGTGCTCGGCTAGGGCGCGACCTGCACGACGGTATCGCCCCGCTGCTGGCCGGAGCGGGGCTGACGGCCGAGGCGTTGCGCAAGGGAATGACAGCCGGCACGCCCGACGAGCAGGATGCCGAGCTACTAGCCTCCCGGCTGCGGAACGCCGCAACCGAGATCCGACGTCTAGCCTACGACCTGCAACCCGCGCCAGTGGAGGATCGCGGGCTCGAGGCAGCGCTGTCGGACTACATCGCAACTCTCGACGCACCAGCGATACCCAGGATCCAGTTCCGCACCGACGTGGCTGGATCGTTGCCGACCGCAGTGGAGCAGGCGGCCTACCTGGTCGTACTCGAGGCCTTGACCAACGTGGTCCGACACGCGCGCGCTTCGCACTGCGAGGTGGCTGTGATCCTTGAATCCGGTGAGCTGGTTGTCCGGGTAGCAGACGACGGCGTCGGGTTGGGCCAACCGTACGTGAGCGGGATTGGCATCACCTCCATGCGCAGCCGAGTGCAGGCCCTGGGCGGTGTATTCACCCTGGGCAACGCGCCGAATGGTGGGACCTTGCTGAACGCGCGGATCCCGGTGGAACCGTGACGTCGATCCGCGTGGTCGTGGTAGATGATTCACGCTTCCCGTCGAATTTCCCGGTGCCCTGGGAAGTCGGACTCGGGCCGCCCGGGAATCGCGTGAGCGATCCTGAGGCAACTCGCCCGGTCCGGGCGATCCGTTCTCAGCGGAGGAGACAGCAATGTCCACTCACCTGCTCAATACGCAGAAGCTCACGCGCGCAGGAGAAACACCAGGACCTGCACCGACGGCCCCCGAGGATACCGGCGACAATGCAGGCAACGGGCTGATCTCACGAGTCCGAAACAGGCGGGCCAAGGTGGAGCGATACCTGCGAGTCCTCGGCGCGCGGCGCCGTCGGCTGGTCAACGTCACAATCGTTGCCGGCGCGACTGCGACGATGCTGACCGCGGCGCCGGCGTTGGGCGGCAAGCCGCTGGCTGGCTGGCTTACCGAGACCTTTGAATTGTCGTCGCCATCCTGGCGGATACTGTGCGCAGTCGCTGCAGTGTGTTCACTGATCGCGGCCGTCGCAACGCAGCTGCACACCTCGAAGAACTACGAGGAACACATCGCCCGCGCCCAGCAAATCAAGGCCGCTCTCGAGATGCTGGAGATTGCCATCACCTCCAACTATCTCTACGAACACGAGGCCACCAGCGAGTACCTCAAAATCATCGAGAACACCTCGTTCATCGAAGCGGGGCGGTGATCCGCATCTACACTCACCTGTCCATGACGCAGACGCTCGCCCGTGTATTGATCGCGTTGACGGCGGTCCTCGGCCTGACGGCCTGCACGGCGGGACCCGGGTCCGACCCGGTGACCGATCGCAGCACCGTGACTGTAGCTCCTGACTATCCCGCGCTCGAAGCAGCCATCGAAACCAAGATCAAGTCTGGCTCGGTGGGCTGGGACACGATCAACGCCGTGATGGTCAGCGTAGATGGCAAGACTGTGATTGCGCACTATCGCAATGGGCAGCAGCCCGATCAGGCGCTACACGTCTGGTCAGTCACCAAGAGCGTCACCTCTGCCCTTATCGGGATCGCGATCTCCGACGGCCTCATCGAGAGTCTGGACCAGACCTTGGCGGAGTTGCTGCCCAAGTATCGGCAGCAGATGACCGGTGCCGTGGGGCAGGTTACGCTTCGCCAGCTGATGAACATGACCGCTGGGTTCCCCGGCGACGAGCCGGTAGAAAACATCTGGAAGGTGTTCAGCTATCGCGGCGACCCGGTAGGGATGATCTTGGCCGATGGACTGGCTAACGAGCCGGGCGTCGCATACGAGTACTCGAGCCGAAGCTCGCACCTCGTCACTGCGGTCCTCGCCGAGGCGCTCCGGCAGACCGGCGGCGATCATTCCCGCACGGTGTTGGATTACGCCCGGGAGAGGTTATTCGACCCCCTCGAGATCGACTCACACCCAGCTTTTGAGAAACGTGGTCACCTCCCCACGCCACCTTCCTTTGACACCGTGGGGTTCGGCTGGGCGACCGACGCGGCTGGACTTCACAGTGGCTGCTGCATGCTCCGACTGCGGGCGGCAGACATGGTCAAGATCGGAGAGCTGTACCTCGACGACGGGGTTTGGCAAGGCAAGAGGATCCTCCCGGCCAGCTGGGTCGAGACGTCCACGACTCCGAGTTCACTCAATCCCGAGTACGGGCTGATGTGGCTCCGGACGGTGACTATCAACCAGACGACCGCGCATACCACCTACCTGGCCCGCGGCACTGATGGGCAGCTGATCGCCGTCGTGCCGGACCTGCGCCTCGTCGTCGCCGTCGCCGCGGTGGCCACTGAGGACTACGCGATCCCGGGATCGGACGTCTCGTTCCTATTGACCGACGTGATCATGCCGGCCGTAGACCAGAGGTGAGCAACCGAACCCGAGCATCAGATGGTAGTGGCGATCGGCTCGGTGCCGACGACCTGGCGACCGATTCTGACAAGGTGTGGCCCTTGGTTAACGAGGTGATCGTGCCTGCGCTGGCGTGACTCAGATCGGCAAAGGAAACCAAGGGGGGCGGGCCCATCCCAGCCCCGCCCCTCTTACCGGATCTCAGCGGTAGTCGCCGAGATCAAATTCCTCCAGCGGCACGGCAGCACCCGACCCCTGTCCGAAGTCGTAGTCGAACGAGTCGTACCCGACCATCGAGTACGCCTGCGCCTTGGCCTCCGGAGTCGGCTCGACCCGGATATTGCGGTACCGCTCCAGGCCGGTACCGGCCGGGATCAGCTTGCCCAAGATCACGTTCTCCTTCAGACCTACAAGCGCATCGGACTTGGCGTGGATCGCCGCGTCGGTCAGCACCTTGGTGGTCTCCTGGAAGGAGGCCGCCGATAGCCACGATTCGGTCGCCAGCGACGCCTTCGTGATCCCCATCAGGACCGGACGGCCCGACGCAGGGGTTCCGCCCTCAGCGACGACATGCCGGTTCGCCGCCTCGTAGGCGAGGCGATCAACCAGATCACCAGCGAGCAGGTTGGAATCACCAGACTCGATCACTGTCACCCGACGCAACATCTGCCGGATGATGATCTCGATGTGCTTGTCGTGGATCGGGGCGCCCTGGGTCCGGTAGACCGACTGCACCTCGTCAACGCGGTGTTCCTGCACT
>Ga0081455_10005397_pt1 | contig 14031 bp, 10 predicted proteins | sample TabmetS3T2R1_FD_70207 | JGI IMG/M metagenome (GOLD analysis project Ga0081455, IMG submission 70207) | Tabebuia heterophylla rhizosphere microbial communities from the University of Puerto Rico - S3T2R1 | ecosystem: Host-associated > Plants > Roots > Rhizosphere ... | reverse complement strand
GTGCTGGCGCTGCTGGTGCTGTGCTATCTCGGCCTGCGCATGCTGGTGAATTCGCGCTTCGGCAACGTGCTGGTGGCGATCCGCGAAAACCCCGAGCGGGCGGAGCTTCTGGGATACGACATCCGGCGCTACCAGCTCGCGGCCTTCATCGTCGGCAGCGCATTGGCCGGGCTGAGCGGCGTGCTCTATACCGCCTGGGGGCAGTTCATCGCGCCGGCATCGATGGCTCTTCCCGCGGCAGCCATGCCGATCATCTGGGTCGCGGTCGGTGGGCGCAAGGACCTCACGGCAACGCTGATCGGCACGCTGTTCGTGCTGTGGCTGTTCCAGAACCTGATCGTCGTCAGCCAGCAATACGCCCTTATCGTGATGGGCGCCCTTCTGCTGGTCACGATCCTCTACATGCCCGGTGGCTACATCGTCTGGCTGGTCGAGAATCGCCACAGGCTCTTCGGCTGGCGCCGCTGGCGAGCGCGGCGCCTTGCGGACGCGAACGCTTCCGTAAGCAGGGGAGCAGCCGAATGACCGCCCTGCTCGAGGCAGCCGGCCTCAGCAAGCATTTCGGCGGCCTCAAAGCGGTCGACGACCTCTCGCTTGCCGTGGAGGAAGGCGAGCTGCACTGCCTGATCGGTCCCAACGGCGCAGGCAAGAGCACGTTCTTCCGGCTTATCCTTGGCCGCTATCCGCCGACCACGGGCACAGTGCGCTTTCGCGGCGAAGACATCACCAGCCTGCATGCTGCAGCGCGCATCCGGCGTGGTATCAGCGTGAAGATGCAGGTGCCCGGCGTGTTCCCGGAGCTGCCGGTCCGGCAGAACCTCGTTATCGCGTTGCAGAACCGGTTCGCCGAGCCGGACCTGTCACGGGAAGTCGACCGGCTGCTGACGCTGGTCGATCTCACGGCCGACGCCGCCAAGCAGGCCGGGCAGCTCGCGCACGGCCAGAAGCAGTGGCTCGAGATCGCGATGGCGATCGGCGCGCGGCCGAAGCTGTTGCTGCTGGACGAGCCGACCGCCGGCATGTCTCCCGAGGAGACCTTCAAGACTGGCGAGATGATCAGCGAGCTGAACCGCAATGCCATGACGGTGCTGGTCGTCGAGCACGACATGGCCTTTGTCCGTCAGATTGCGAAGAAGGTCAGCGTGCTCCATCTCGGCCGCCTGTTTGCCCAGGGCAGCATCGAGGACATCGTGGCCAACGAGGCTGTCCAGGAGATCTATCTGGGCAAGGGGCACCATGCCCACCACTGAGGCTCTGCTCGAGGTTCGCAGCATCACCACCGGCTACGGCTCGACGCCCATCCTGCGCGGCATCGACCTGGCCATCCGACCGGGCGAGATCGTCGCCGTGATCGGCCGCAACGGTGTCGGAAAGACCACAATGATGCGCAGCCTGATCGGCCAGCTCAGGATCTGGGACGGGTCGATAAAGCTCAATGGCCAGGAAATCTCTCCCCTGCCGCCCGAGCGACGGGCGCAGAACGGGATCGGCTATATCCCGCAGGGCCGCGAGGTCTTTCCGCGCATGACGGTCGAGGAGAACCTTTCCATCGGCGAGATGATCAACGGTGCGCGCGGCCGCAAGCTCTACGATCTCGTCTATGGCTATTTCCCGATCCTGGCCGAACGCAGGCGCCAGGCCGCCGGCACGATGAGCGGCGGACAGCAGCAGCAGCTCGCGATCGGGCGGGCCCTGATCGGCAACCCCGACCTCCTGTTGTTGGACGAGCCGTCGGAGGGGATCCAACCGTCGATCGTCGAGGAGATCGCGCGGGTCATGCTCACGATCAACAAGGACCTCGGCACGACCATCCTGTTCGTCGAGCAAAACCTCGACATGATCATGGCGATGACCCAGCGCTGCTACGTCATGGACAAGGGGCGGATCGTGGCCGAGCTGCCGTCGCAGGCGCTGGCCGACCGCGATGTGGTCAAGCGCCACCTGCAGATCTGAAAAGGGAGGAAGCACGGCGATGTACCATATGGCTTCGAGCGGGGCGGACTGGCTCAAGACATCGCTGATGGCGACGCGCGGCGTCGGCAAGGAGCGCGAACCCGAGACCCACGAGCTCACCGAAGCGAAGCAGGGCCGCTACCACTACACGATGGGGCCCTATTCCGAGCCCGTGCTGCACGTAAAGCCTGGCGACCGGGTCGTGGTGCAGACGCGAGACGCCTTCGAAGGCAAGATCACCAAGGAGACCGATCGGCCCTCCCAACTGCTCGAGGTGCCGTTTCTCAACCCGCAGAACGGCCCGATCATGGTCGAAGGCGCCGAAAAGGGTGACGCGTTGGCGGTCTACATCGAATCGATGGAGCCACGCGGCGAGAACCCTCGTGGCACCTGCTGCATGATTCCCGAATTCGGGGCCCTGACCGGAACCTATTATACCGCGACCCTCAACGATCCGTTGCCCGAGGTCGTCCGCAAGATCGACCTCGACGAGCAGTGGGTCTACTGGAGCCCGCGCGTCAAGCTGCCCTACCGACCCCATATCGGAACGCTGAGCTGCTCGCCCGAGATCGACTCGATCAACTCGCTGACGCCCGACAACCACGGCGGCAACATGGACCTGCCGGACATGGGGCCGGGCAGCGTCACCTACCTGCCGGTGCGCACTGCCGGCGCCCGCCTGTTCATTGGCGATGCCCATGCCTGCCAGGGCGACGGTGAGGTCTGCGGCGTCGCCGTCGAATATCCGACCACGACCACCATCCGTGTCGACCTGATCAAGGGATGGACCATCGAATGGCCGCGGCTCGAGCGTGAGGATTTCATCATGGCCATCGGCAGCACACGGCCCTTGGAGGACGCGACCCGCATCGCCTATCGCGAGCTCATCCGCTGGATGATCGCCGACTATGGCTTCGACAAATGGGATGCGTACATGATGCTGAGCCAGTGCGGCATGGTGCGGCTCGGCAACTTCGTCGACCCGAAATACACGGTCGGGGCGGCCATTCGAAAGACCTACCTCACACGCTAGCGATTTTTTTGCACGGACCGGCAACAAGGTCTGCCGTCGAGCGTTTACGTCGCCAGCGGTTGTTCCGCTCTGGAGAATTCCAAATGAGGGTTATGGCAGTTTTGACGCTGGCCGCCATAAGCGTGGCCGGCGCGATTGTTGCTACCGGATCAGTTGCCCAGACGATGGGCACTTCCCCTGCCCAAGGTACCTATCAGCCAAGCCAGGCGCAGGCTCCGGCCTCGGTACGGTACGCGCCGGACGGCTCGTTCAGGGATGAGTGCGGCTTCCGTTACAACAGCCGCGGTGATCGCATCGATGCCCGAGGGCGCGTGTTGCCGCCTCCGGTCTCGTCACCCCGCGGAGGGGCCTGCCGATAGGTCGTCGGGAATTTGGAGCGGGCGAAGGGATTGAACCCTCGACCCCGTCCTTGGCAAGGTTGTGCTCTACCCCTGAGCTACGCCCGCGCTCGGCTCCGACGCGAGGTCTGCGCCGGAAGGCCGGTAAGGCTGGTTTGGCGACATTGCAGCGCGACGGATGACGAGATGGGGGGCGACATTCACGATGGCGCCCCTCGCACGTCTGAGGGCGTTTCGCCGAACCTCCGGCGGAAGCGGCGGTTGAAATAGGAGATCTCGTTGAAGCCCGAGGCGTAGGCGATGTCGATCACCTTGAGCCGGTCGCTGCGCGGATCGGCGAGCATCTTGCGAGCCGCCTGAAGCCTGAACTCCACGACGCGGGCGGCGAAGCTTACGCCCGTTTCCTGAAGCAGGTCGTTGATGTAGCGCGGCGACAGCCGGAGCTTGCGGGCGATATCCGCGGTGGAGAATCCGGGATCGCGGAAGTGCCTCCGGATCAAGGCCAGAACATCCTCCAGCCGCGCAGCGCGCAGCCCGCGCCGCTTCGCCAGCTCGGCGGAGTCGCCGTTCGCGCCGAGCACCAATGCAACGAGATCGACGAGCGTGGTCGCGACATGGGCCAGCAAGACCGGATCCGGCTCGTCGCGCGTTAGATACGGAAGAATCCCGATGTATCGCTTGAGGTGCGCTGCAGCCTGAGGCGCGGCATCGAGCGGCTGCGCGACAAGATCGCTCGCATGGGCGACACGCTCCAACAAAAGCTTGGGCGGAATGTCGAGGAGAAAGAAGTTGAAACCGCCCGGCTGCCCGACGTCGCCGGCCTCGCCTTCGGTCACCAGCACCGGGCTTTCGGGGCGGTGCGTCGTCTGACGGCCGAGCTGCGCCTGAATGATTGGAGAGTCGTTGCGGCTGAAGGCGAGACAGAAGTTCGAGCGCATCGACGCCGAGGCGATGTGCTGCCTGTTGCGGATCACCTGATCGACGGCCGCACCCGTGCTGGCCACGCCGATCCCGCCGATCTGCTGGAACTCTGTCGTGGCGGAGAACGGTCTGCCCTCGACGCGCCTGAGGTCGAATTCGCAATAGGCTTCCACGTACATATCGTGCCACGCATTGAAGCGCGCCCGGTCGTCGAGCCGGTCCGGCATTCCTTCTGTCGAGAGAACCAGCTTTTCCACTTGCCCCGACCTCCGCCTGTGCGCCTCTAGCAAGCATTTTGGGGCCAAAAGTTCCCCTGAGGTCAAGCCGGGTGCCGGCCAGTGCAAGACGACCAGGCCGTTGCCGTCTATGCGGGCAACAGCTCGCGAAATGGGTTTCGGCGCCACACACCATCATTTGAGGAGAATGCCATGCCGCTTCCAACCATCGGATCCGAGATCAATATCGCCGCGCAATCGGGTCCGCAGACGCTGCCCGCCGTCGGAGCGACCCCCGACGGGCATTTCAGTGTCGGTTGGTGCCAGGTTGCCCAGTCCTACTACCTGGCCCGGTTCAATGCCGACGGAACGGCCGACGGCGGCTCATACGTGATTCCGGTCGATGCATCGAGCTCGATCGAGGACAGGATCGAGCTCGTCGGCATGGGCACGAACCAGCTTGCGGTGGCGTTCGTCGATAAGGCCGGCGGTAATAGCGATGTCTATCTGCGGGTCTACTGGAACGACTATGGTGGCTCCTCCCCCCACGAAATACGGCTCACCAACGAGGGGGGAACTGCAGGGCAGCCGCTCCTCTTCACCTCGCCCGACGGCACTGTCAGCGTCGGATACACCGAGAATGGCGTGACCCAGATCGCAAGCTATGAACCGATTCTGTGGTCGGCCAGCAGCAGCCACTCCGCGTACGCCGAAAACCACGTGCAGGCCGAAGGAGCCGCCAACGACGACGGCGAGCGCATCGTCGTCTACCGCGACGCGACGAGCGGAGCGGTGCGCATCTCAAGCGGCGCCGGCTCCAGCGCGATGGTCGGCGCCGGCATGCATCCCCATATCGCCCATCTGGCCGAAGGTGGCTTCGCGGTCGCTTGGGACGGGCCAGCGGGCAGCGTGCAGCTGCGCCTCTATGAGGAGGATGGCCAGACCGCCCGCACTGGCATCGTCAACGTCGATACGGCCAGTGCCTCGCAATCCCATGTCTGTGCGCTGCGCGACGGCCGCGTGCTGGTGGTGTGGCGCGATCTCGTCGAGGACGGCGCGCTCGCCACCAGCTCCGTGCAGGCCCGGCTCTACAATGCGGACGGAACGGCCAACACCGACACCTTCACCATCGATACCCTGACAAGCAGCGGGCCGGCGACGGGCGCGCCGCGCGCAGTCGAGCTCGCCGATGGGCGCATCGTCGTCACTTACCAGGACGGCCCGATCTCGAGCTCCGACATCAATGCGAAGATCCTCGACCCGCGCCTGGAAGGCGTCGCCATCGCCGGCACCGCCTTCGACGACGACTATGTCGGAAGCGCCTTCGCCGACACCGTCGTGACCGGCAACGGCCATGACAAGGTCGCAGGCGGCGGCGGCATCGACACGGTCCACGCCGGCCTGGGCAATGACACCATCTCCGGCGGGGCCGGCAACGACGTGCTGATCGGCGAGGGCGGCGATGACGTGCTGCTTGGCGACGAAGGCAACGACCAGCTCACCGGCGCGGCGGGCATGGACACGTTGAACGGAGGGGTCGGCAGCGACACCATGACCGGGGGGGCCGGCAGCGACACCTACATCGTCGATTCCGCCGCCGATACGGTCGTGGAGTCCGGTATCGGCGTCGACACGGTCTACAGCTCGGTCACCGAGACGCTCTCCGCCAATGTCGAAAAGCTGGTGCTGACCGGCATTCTCAATATCGCCGGCACCGGCAACGAGCTCGACAACACGCTGACCGGCAACAGCGGCAACAACACGCTCGACGGGCTCGGCGGCGACGACATCATGATCGGCGGCGCCGGCAACGACATCTATGTGGTCGCCGCTGCTGGCGACGTGGTCGTCGAGGCAGCCGGCCAGGGCATCGACAAAGTGAAGAGTTCCATCACCGAGATGTTGGCCGCCAATGTGGAGAACCTGGTGCTGACCGGCACTGCCAACGTCGACGGCACGGGTAACGCTCTCGCCAACATCATCACCGGCAACGCCGGCGACAATGTGATCAACGGTCTCGCCGACAACGACACCATGGTCGGTGGCGCCGGGAACGACACCTACATCGTCGACGCCGCCGGCGACGCCGTCGTCGAAGCGGCCGGTCACGGGACTGATACCGTGAACAGCTCGGTCAGCGAGACACTTTCCGCCAACGTGGAGAACCTCGTCCTGACCGGCATCGCCAACGTCGACGCCATCGGCAACGGACTGGACAACAAGCTGACCGGCAACGGCGGCAACAACAAGCTCGTCGGCGGCATGGGCCGCGACCTGATGACGGGGGGCACGGGCAGCGATACGTTCGACTTCAACGTCATCAGCGAGACCGGCACGACAGGCGGCACGCGCGACCAGATCCTGGATTTCATGCCGGGCAGCGACACGGTCGACCTGGCCACCATCGACGCCAACGCCCTTCTGGCCGGAAACCAGGCGTTCGCCTTCATCGGTGCGGCGGCCTTCGGCGGCATCGCGGGCCAGCTCCGTTCCATCACCAGCGCCACCCAGACCATTATCCAGGGCGACGTGAACGGCGACAGCGCCGCCGATTTCCACATCCAGATCAACGGCGTGTTCACGCTGAATGCCGGCGACTTCGTGCTATAACGAGCCGCGGGGCGGTTGGCGACGAAGAAACGGGGTCCTGACTCAATTGGGCCCATACGCGGTCGGTACGAGCGATCAGTCAGCGCCTTCGGTCCGACAGGAGGCGCGAGAGCGGCATTGCGGCGCTCGCACGATCCAGTAATTGCCTAGGCCATCGTCGCGGTCCAACGGCAAACGTGGCGACCGCGTCGCGCGACCGCCTGCCGTTGAACAGCAGGGAGCAAAAGACCAGATCCCGTATCAGTTGGCCGGACAAAGAGTCGTGCAGACCTCGAGCAGCCTGCTCATGTCACAAGGCTTCGTCAGGAATACGCTATTCGTCAATTGGCGCGACTCGTCCACTGGATTGGCCGAAACATAGATCACGGGAAGATCGCTATTCCTTCGGCGAAAGGCTTGCGCGACGCCCCATCCATCTGTGTCACTGCCGAGGCGGAGATCGGTTATGAGCAGATCGATGGCGCTTCCGCTATTCAAGATCTGAAGCGCGGTTTGCGCGGATTCGGCCTCCCGTGTGACCCAACCAGCGGCGACAAGCGCATCCACCATTGTCTGACGCAACAGCCAATCATCTTCGACCACAAGAACGACCGGCATACGCGTGTCACCGTCCTGTTGATTTTCGAGAGCGGAAGCTATCGCTTTGTTGTCGAATCGAGAGCGATTTTGTGGCGTCCCGTACAGAACTACGGTCATGCTCCATCCATTCCCCGCTTGCTCAAAACGGCGAAGCGGTGCTGCGGTTGCTGGCGTGTTTAGCCGTGTTTGGGCCATTTTAGCCGTGTTTGGCCATGAAACGCAGGCCGCGCCTGCGCGTTGCGGACAGGACATGCAGCAGCTGAAAGGAGAAATGCCGTTGATGTCTCTCCATCAGTCATCTGGACGAAGCTGGCCGGCCCTCGCAATGGTGGGTAGCGATGATGAATTGCCGGATGGCTCGACACAGCACGTTCTGTCCCTGATTGCATCGTCCGACGATGCCATCATCAGCAAGGATCTCGATGGCATCATCCGGACGTGGAACGCAGGCGCGACCAGAATCTTCGGATATGCAGCGGAAGAAGCGATCGGCCAGTCGATCAGGATCGTGATACCAGAGGACCTGCAAGCGGAAGAGGATGCGATCCTTGAACGCCTCTGTCGCGGCGAGCGCATCGAGCACTACCAGACCCTCCGCCGAAACAAGAGTGGGCGCGATATCCATGTGTCGCTGACGATCTCGCCCATTCGGGATCGGGCTGGCGCGATCATCGGCGCGTCCAAGATCGCCCGCGATATCAGCCGTCAGAAGCTTGCCGAACAGGAGCTGGAGCAACAGCGATTACGCCTTGAGCGGCTGAACCACATTGCAAGGGTGCTGGCGCGTGACCTAGATCTCGATCGAATCGTGCAGACGGTGACCGACATCGCGACGGAGCTCACTGGCGCGAGGTACGGCGCTTTCTTCTACAATGTGACGGGTGAGACCGGCGAAACCTATCAGCTCTATACCTTGTCCGGCGTGCCGCGCAGTGCATTCGGAAGCTTTCCGATGCCACGCAACACACCGATATTCGATGCGACATTCAAGGGAGCGGCGACCGTTCGTTCGGATGACATCCGGAAGGACCCCCGATATGGCACGCTCGAACCGCACTATGGTCAGCCAACAGGTCATCTGACGGTCGTAAGCTACCTCGCGGTGCCGGTCATCAGCCGTTCAGGTGATGTGCTCGGCGGCCTTCTTTTTGGCCACGATCAGCCCGGTATGTTCGATCAGAACGCCGAGGCGATGGCGATCGGCATTGCAGCCCATGCTGCCGTCGCCATCGATAATGCCCGCCTGCATCGGGCAGCTCAGTTGGAGTTGGAGCAACGGAAAAAGGCCGAGGAGGCACGTGAGTTTCTGCTCCGAGAGATGCAGCATCGTGTCAAGAACACCTTCGGAACGGTTCTGGCGATCGCCGGTCAGACCTTCAAAGGTGCTTCGCCGGCACAGCACCAGAGCTTCTTTGCCCGTGTTCGCGCGCTCTCGGAGGCTCATGCGCTTCTCACCCACGTCAGCTGGAGCTCGGTCGCGCTGAGAGACGTCATTGCGAACGCCATTGAGCCATTCCAGAGCGCGGACTACCCGCGCGTCATTGTCTCGGGTCCCGAGGTGGAGCTCGATCCCGGCAAGGCGCTGACGCTTGCGATGGTGCTGCACGAGCTCTGCACCAATGCGGTCAAATATGGCGCGCTGTCGCTGGACCCGGGCATCATCTCGATTTCTTGGGAGACGGGTAAGAGAGGCGATCACCGGGCAGTAAAAATCACGTGGCAAGAGGATGGCGGACCGCTAGTGCCGCCGCCGACCCACCGCGGTTTCGGCTCCACATTGATCGAGCGCGCCTTGAGCGGCACGCAAGGCAAGGCTTCGCTGCATTACGATCGGCACGGTCTGATCTGCATCATCGACATGCTGTTGTAGCCACGAAGAGAATCGGCCAACGGAGCAAGTCATGAGGACAAGGGACCTCGGTTCGCGACGCGACGCTCCCGCTTGCGGTCCAGCAGTTTCGAGCCGGCTCGTACGGCAGGATGGCAGGGAGTTGGCGCGACAATCGTAGGCGATCCTCGCGACCTAAAGCGGGACCTGTGCAAGGAAGCTGGCTACCTCGGGAGCTGGTTCATGCCGAAAATCATCGCCATCGAGGGACCTGGATCTCCCGACGAAGATCGCCGCGATGACCTTGAGTGCGGCGGCTGGGCGGCAGGCCGGAGGACCTACGAGCACCTCTTCAGGGTGTGGCCCAATATGCCCCGGCCGAATCCGTTTGCGGATGTGCTAGATCGCGTCGAGAAGTTCCTTGCCTCGCGAACTCTCTCGGAGCCGCTTCCGTGGGAGAATTCTCGCCTTCTCAAGGGGGACGCTGCCGGGGCGGTCGCACGGTCTGGTCGACGAGTTCGTCTTCCAGATCCACCCGGTCGTGCTCGGCCAGGGCCATCGTCTTTTCCCCACCGGGGCACCAAAGACCAAGCTCAGCCTCGTCGGCTCGGCGCCCAGCAAATCGGGTGTCATCGTCGCCACTTATCGAGTTCAACGCTGAGTTACGCTCCCGTGTGCCGCAACCTCGATGCAAATGGCAGCACTCGCAGGACGAATGTTGTTAGAACACTGATCGCAAGGCGCGATGGATTTATGTATTCTCGAATAGCGTCGAATTTTCCATGCGCAATATGAAATACCAGGCAGTATCCATCAATCTTTATCCTCAATTTGAATGGCCTGATGATGGCGTAGTGCTCGTATTCCACGCAAAGATGGTCTCCGGCTGCAAACCAATTGGTTATTAGAATTCTAGACTTCCTGTCATGTCTTCTTGCACTGCCCGACGTCATCACGAAGCGCATGACGTCCTCTTTGCCTTTGAATGTGCGCCCAATTGGCATGAGCGAAAACGTACAGTTGTCGGTAATGATGTCGGAAAATCGCTCATAGGCATCGGTGGCGACGATTCCAAAGTAGGTCTCAATGAGAGGATCATCGCTTTTTATTTGTTCTGGCAATATCGGCGTCATTTTCACGACCTCGATTGGCCGGCAACCATGGTGCCCACCGCCGCCATGCTGCGCTGGCGCTTCATGGTTGTCATGTCGCGCCGAAGGCCTATTTAACAGGCCGACGGTCCGTTTCAAGTTTGCGTCGGAGAGCGCCAAAGCCCTATGACATCAGGCTATTCGGAGAGTCGTCATGGCAATGCGACCGGAGCGCTATCGAGACGCCGTAGTGCCGCACATTTACATTGATGGCGCAGACGCTGCCGTGAGCTTCTACAAGAACGCGTTCGGCGCTGAGGAGCTGTTTCGCATCGCCAGCCCCAATGGAAAGATCGTTCACGCCGAGCTTTCGCTTTGCGGCGCGATTATCATGCTCGGTGATCCCGATGACCGACTCTACGCCGAGCCACGACGAGTTGGTCGCTGCACTGCAGGGCTACATCTTTTCGTGGACGACAACGCTGCGACGACGCGCCGAGCCGTCGAGGCGGGCTGCGAGCAGATTCAAGCTCCGACCGACATGTTCTATGGCGCGAGCTCCGCGAGCGTGCGCGACCCGTTCGGACATGTTTGGGTTCTTCTCACCTGGAAAGACGATCTGTCTCCGAGCGAGATGGAGCAGCGTGCCAACGAAGGCTTTTCCCGCTGACGCCGCAAAATGAACAGCATCTGAAGACCATCATCCATATGTCGGACGTTGCGGCCAGCCGGGTGGAGAATCTTCGAAATCCTGCTGGCGGCCGTATGGCGTCGCATCGAGCAACGCACGCGCGTCGCCGTAAGGCTCGGTACCGCGCGCGTAAGCCGAGTAGGTATGGAACACGTCGTCGCCGAGGGCGAAGAATACGCTCAGCCCGTGCTCCTCGCCGACCAGGTTGTTCGGACTTCCGTGTGCTTCGTTCTCGGCCTTGCTCCGATAGTTGTATTCCGGTGGCCGGACGTTCGGGTCGTTGGTCACGTGGAAGTCGTAGTTGAAGTCGGTGCCGAACGACGAATACCACGCGACGTCCCATCCCCGCTCTTTCCTGTAGGCTTCCAGTTTCGCGAAAGGAGCACGTGATACCAACGCGAAGGTCGTGCCGCGTTTGCTCAGCAGCGAGAGGTCACCCAGGGAGTCCATGTACCACGTGCAGCTCGGGCAGCCCTTCTGCCACACCGGATCGAACATGAAGTGATAGACGATGAGCTGGGGACGACCTTCGAACAGTGCCTTGAGCTCGCGCTTTCCGCCGGGGCCGTCGAACACATAGTCCTTCTCGATCTTCACCATCGGCAGCCGACGCCGCTCCGCGTTGATTCGATCGTAATGCTTGGTCAGGTCTTTCTCATGCGCGAGCAATTTCTTTCGTGCCGCAAGCCATCGGTCCTCCGAAACGATCGGCGGATGCGGTGTCGTGTTGTCGGAATGCCGTGATGGACGTTCGACGCGCTTTGCCTGTGTCATCTCGTTGTCCTCCTTGTTCGTCGACAGGCCGCCACCGTGGACGGGATCAAGGTGATTCCCGGCAGTGCGGCTGCGTTACGTCTCAGCTGAAGCGCACGGCGGGGAAACAGCGGCGCAATTCCTCCGTGAAAAGTTCGGGGACCTCGAGCGACGCGAAGTGTCCGCCACGGTCGAGCTCCTTCCAGTAGAACAGGCGCGGGTAGACGGCCGGTGCCCAGCTGCGCGCCGCCGGCAAATCGTGAGGGAAGACACTGACGCCTACCGGCAGGTCGACGCGCCCGGGATTGTTGCGCTGGCAGCCGGCGTGCCCTTGCTCGAAGTAGAAGCGCGCCGAGGATGCCGCGCTGTTCGTCAACCAGTAGAGCGTGATCTCGTCGAGCATTGCGTCGCGGGACAGCACGGTCTCGGGAACACCCGTATTGCCGGTGCCGAAGTTGAAGATATCGTAGATCCACGCGGCTTGCGCTACGGGCGAGTCCGCCAGCATGTAGCCGGCAAGCTGCGGCCGGGTTGTCTGCAGCTGAAAATAGGCGGTTCCCTTTTCGCGCCACTCCTTGATCGCCTCGACGACGCGCTTTTGATCGGGCAGCAGGTCGGCCGGAATCGTGTCGGGCAGGGTCTGCGCGAAATTGAGATGGATCGCCTCGAGGCCGGTCAGGCGCTGTTGCGCCATCGCCGTGGTCACGAAGGCCCCCCAGTCGCCGCCTTGTGCAACATAGCGACCATAACCGAGACGCTGCATCAAGACGCCCCAGGCTCGAGCCGTGCGCGCGGCATTCCAGCCGCGGGCGGTCGGCTTGTCCGAGAAAGCGAAGCCGGGGAGCGACGGGATCACGACATCGAATGCATCGGCGGCGGTTCCGCCATGTGCGGTCGGATCGGTAAGCGGGGCGATGACGGAACGGAACAACAGAACCGTGCTGGGCCAGCCATGGGTCAGAATGACCGGCAGAGGATTTGGATGTCGCGACCGGACATGAATGAAATGAATGCCGAGTCCGTCGATCGCGGTCTTGAATTGCGGCCACTGGTTGAGCTCGGTCTGGCAACGCTGCCAATCGTAGTCCGTTCTCCAATAGTTAACCAGTTGTTGAAGTGTTGACAAAGGTGGTCCCTGCTCCCATCCGGTGCCGGTGTCGCTCTCCGGCCAACGCATCTGCTCCAGGCGCCGTCGAAGATCGGCGAGAGCCTCGTCCGAGGCGCGGTAGGAGAAAGGAAGAAGGGCATTGTCGTTGGACTGGGTTGGCGTCCCGATGGCCCCCACAAGTCGTCCGCGTCCCATTGTCTTCGCGTCAATTGTCATGCTGGGCCCCTGCTTCACTACCGTGCGTGAACGGGGAAGCATTGACCCTGTTCCGTCTAGAATCGGCCCTCCCGCAAGATCAGCTGGTCGCGGCACGTCGCGCTCATCCGCTTTCGTGGAGAGCTGTGGGGGAGCGACCCCCACAGAAAAGTCTGGGAGAAGAGCCGGGTGCGACTCGCGCCCGCGGTAAGCCTCGCTCGATACGCGCACATAGCGAGAACATTCCCCAATGCCGGGGAAGCAAAAAGGACCCGAAGGGTCCTTCCCAAGCGCCTGATGTGCTCCAAGAATTTGGAGCGGGCGAAGGGATTCGAACCCTCGACCCCAACCTTGGCAAGGTTGTGCTCTACCCCTGAGCTACGCCCGCGCTCCGGCTGCCATATATAAGAGGAGGGCCGGGGCGGGTGCCCGGCCGGGCAGCGGCGCGCATAATACCGACCGGCGATCCATTTGCAAGCGGCCAATGGCCCTTTGCGATCAAAGATTTAACCCTCGGTGCGATTCGTCACGCTTCGGCTTCGAAGGACCGGAGGTTGGCGGCGAGCGCCTCCAGCCGACCCCTGAGGGAGCCGATTTCGACAAGGGACAGGCCGGAGGCACAGAGCAATTGATGGGGAATGCCCTTGGCCTTCTGCTTCAACGCCCGCCCGGCCGCGGTCAGGGTGATCCGGACTTGGCGCTCATCGGCGGCGTCC
>Ga0081455_10005396_pt1 | contig 14034 bp, 19 predicted proteins | sample TabmetS3T2R1_FD_70207 | JGI IMG/M metagenome (GOLD analysis project Ga0081455, IMG submission 70207) | Tabebuia heterophylla rhizosphere microbial communities from the University of Puerto Rico - S3T2R1 | ecosystem: Host-associated > Plants > Roots > Rhizosphere ... | reverse complement strand
TGCGAGGTCGGATATATGACGGCATCTGTCCCTACACGTGTTCTTCCTCTCGAGTCCCCTTGACATCGCGGGCGGGTTCCATATATGTCGCAAATTACCGAAAACAGGAAAGTTGAGACTCGTAAACCATTGATTCTTCATAACACGGATTTTGACTTTTGCCTCAAAATCGCAACTTTGCGACAGAACCTGGCGGAACTCCTGTCGTGCCTCGCCTGACTCACGGGCGTGTTATTGGAGGAATCGGTCCAGGATGTCTCGGGAGGGGATCATACAGGTCTCCCTCCTCCCGAACCATCGATAGCGGTTCTGGGCAATAATCGAGTAGCCCCAATCACGGAGTGGCTTGGGGATGAGAGACAAGATCCGCAACAGCGACCAGCCCCCCGCGAGGTGTTGAGCCACCCTGAGCGCGGCATCGCTGCGGGTGAAACAGCTGGAACCCTCGACCAAAACGAAGGTGTCCAAGGCGTCTGGTTGCAATCCATGCTCCTCCACGAGCGTTCTGCCAATCGCCGATTGGAGAGCAGCAAACGTGAAATAGCCGTGCGGATCGCGCTTGATGATCCACTGGACCGTGGACGTACAGAGATGACAGACGCCATCAAAGAGGACAATGGCATGGTCGGGCTTCATGCCTCTGGACCGCCTCCTGCAGACAGGGATGGACAGCAAGGTGCCTGGGTACCATCATAGCCTACAGTAGGGTCCCCACGCAGCGCTTTTCCTCCGGCTGCTTTCGGGCAGTCTTGCCCTCTGCTCGTGCTGCTAGAGTAGCATGCCCAGCTATACCCCCAAGGCTTTGAGGAAGAGCATCGTTCTGTTCCAGTCAGATGGGCAAAGACCCATTTTCCCCAGTACTATTGCTGGAGCACTCCACGAGCACGCGCGGTGACGAGAGTGCCCCAGGACTCAGGTATACTTAGGCGGTCTCCCATTAGGGGAAGAGGAGGCTGGCGCTCGTGGGGCATCCTCCAATGCCTGGTGCAGCTTCCGTTGCAACGTTACATCGTCTAGGACGAACGCCTCTTCCAACACGCTGAGGCGTTTGTGGAGGTCGGCGACCTGCTGGGTTTCCAAGGCACGGAGGCGCTGCTCTAATTGCTGGATGTGCCGTTTTGTGACGCCCTCCCGTGTCTTTAACCACGTCGTGATGATTTTGACGACAAAATGTCCGCCAATCGAGAGAACGAGGACATCGAAGAACCCAAAGAGTTCCATGCGCTGCTCCTGCTCCACATTTCCACACTACACATCTGGCACATGCGCCTGCTAAGACAAGGGTCCCACAAACCCCTTGGAGACACTCCGCACTGGCGTATCGCTGTCCTGGGGCTTTCCCATCCCTTTCCTTCTGGAGAGGCAATTATACCCGCTTTCGCTCTCGTACGGTCGGAGACAGGCAAGCCACCTTGACCCCGTAAGACACCGGGGGTACCCTCCCGCTGATCCCAGCTGCTCCGGTCACGGCGAGAGTCGGGAGATATGCTGTCTTAGAGATTTTGTGTGGGACTCCTCAGGTCCTGCAATCCTCGATAGGAGAACAACGCGATGCAGATTGGTATTTCGTTACAGAACAACTGGGGCGTCGAGGATGTCCAGTCTCTGGTGCAACTCGCTCGCAAGGCGGAGGAGCTAGGGTTTGCCTCCGTGTGGCTCCACGACCATGTGTTCAATGCAGCGCACGTCTACAACCGCATCGGGAAGAAGCCCTATTACGAACCACTGACCCTCCTGAGCTATGTGGCAGCGTGTACCCAGCGGGTAGGCTTGGGCACCTCGGTCCTCGTGCTGCCGTACCACAACCCTCTCCGCCTTGCCAAAATTGCCGCCACCCTAGATGTACTGAGTGGCGGGAGGTTGCTTTTGGGGGTGGGTGTAGGAGGAGTTCCGCAGGAGTCAGAGGCGCTGGGGAGTCCGTATGCCGAACGGGGTGCGATCACGGATGAAGCCATTGCCATCATGAAGGAACTCTGGACGAAGGAGGACCCGAGCTTTGCAGGGAAGTATTACCGCTTCTCAGACATGCCCTTCTCGCCCAAGCCGCTGCAGAAGCCCCATTTTCCTGTGTTGATCGGGGGCAACAGCCGTGCTGCCATACGTCGGGCAGTGCGGCTTGGCAATGGGTGGCACCCGTTTGCCATCTCGTTAGAGACGTTGTTAGAAGGCATGCACTCCTTACGGGAATACGCGCAGCAGGCGGGGCGGGATATGGCGGAGATTCCGGTCTCGGTGAGCCTCCCCCTGGGGACTCCGACGCCGCGTGGGGATGCCTTGGGCACCGAGCCACACGGCATCGTGGACAAGATCCAAGCGTTTGCCAGCGTCGGCGTGCAGTTGCTCGTCATCACGGGTAACACCGGCAATATCGCGGAGACCCTCCCGGCGATGGACATGCTGGCGCGGGAGGTACTACCCGTATTTCAATAGTGCGAGCGCGTCTCACCCTGAGACAGTTTTCCGTGCCTCCCGCCACCCTTACGCAGGAACCTCTGGTGGCTTGCTGCGGAAGGACCGTCCATGTACGACCTCACTATCGATGATTTTCCACCCGTCCGTCTGGCTGATATTGTCCACTGGAGAAATGATCCTGTGGTCAACCGTTATCTGCGTCAGGGGATACGCACCTTCGACGACGTCCAGGCGTGGTATACGTAGTATTTTTGGTTCTGTCGCAAGTTTTCGTTTGAGGCGATTTGTGGTATGGTCTCTCCCTCCAACCCCTGTTGCCAAAGAGGAGAGAGACGATGGCGATCAGCTTCAAAGGAGCCCATTTCCCTCCAGATATTATTCTGATGGGCGTGCGGTGGTATGTGGCCTACCCTTTGAGCACGCGCCACGTCGAAGAACGGCTCTGTCGCAAAGTTGCGATTTTGAGGCAAAAGTCAAAATCCGTGTTATGAAGAATCAATGGTTTACGAGTCTCAACTTTCCTGTTTTCGGTAATTTGCGACAGAACTTGAGATTGTACCACTCCATCTGGGGGAAGCTGGGAATTTTCAGATTCCATCGGATTAAGTGGTAAAATGCTAACGCATTGATATTGTTGATACTATATTCTGACTGATCTGACGATTGCACCTCGTCCAAACATGATATCGAAATAGGAAACCGCGGTGTGAACCGCTCTCACCATCGGAGACTCATCGGTCTACCACTGAATCCGGGGGAATGTGGCTGCGGGTGGTACCCTGCAACCAGACACCACGTTTGATCGCTGAGCGCTGTTGGCATGTATCATCCGGCTTGATTTGCTGGAGCGCTAACGTCGCTGGGCCGTGCTATGGGGTTGTCGCGTAACAGCCAGGTGGCACATGTGGCCAGCACAGACAACCCCAGCATACCAAAGAACGCATAGTTATAACTTCCCCAGCGATCAAAAACACTGCCGCCAAACAGGGCTCCAACACCGCCAGCGATTTGATGGATCATGCTCAGCAAACCGCTGACACTGCCCATACGACTGGCGCCAACAGCACGTTCGGCAAAAATCACCGTGAGCGGTGCAGTGACGAGAAACGTGGCTCCATAGAGCAAGGCAAACAGAATAATGCTCACCTCATCCTGCACAAATGGAATGTACGCAAACAAGCCTACCCGTGCGAGAAAGCACAAGAGCGTTGGTAGCACTGGGCCATAGGCGTCTGACAGGACCCCTGCCCCTAAAACCCCCAGCAACCCCATCAAGCCCATGAAGGCAAAGACATTCCCGGCAACAACCGGACCAACCCCATGATCTGTGGCAAACGCCACCACATGGGTGGAGACAAAAAAATCCTGGATGCCGCAGACCGTATACAACATCGCTAGTAAGGCAATATGTCCAGGCCTTGCCCCGGCAGTTCCTGCCAGGCCAGGAGTCAGGTGGGCTGCCCCTGGTTTACTGGCTGCTGCACGCCTGGAGAGGGAGGTTTTCCGTAAGAGCAGCGCCAGGACAACAATGACCAGCAGATTCGCCATCCCCAGGCCAACATAGGCCACACGCCAGCCGAGGGTGGTCAGCACCGAGGCCAGCAGGGTGAGAATGACCAATTGCCCAAGCGCACTCCCAGCCATGGCGGCACTGGTGGCAATGCCACGGCGACTGCCAAAAGCACGGCTCACCATCACCCCCACCGTACTTACCGAGGATGCGGCCTGGCCAAGGGCAAAGATCACGCCATAGGCCAGCACCGCGTGCCATACGCTCGTGACAGCCCCCATGAGGGCAATCCCCAGCCCGCCGCACAGCAGCCCCAGGCCGATGATCCACAAGGGCTGATAGCGATCCATCAAGCGTCCCGCAAGCGGCTGGCCACACGCCGAGACAGCCATAAAAATCGTGCTCACCAGCGATACGAGAGCGCGGCCCCAGCCTAACTCTTCGGTCATCGGTTTAAGCATCAACCCAAAGGCAAAGCGCGAGCCACCGCTGACAAACAACACCGTACAGCCGAGGGTGAGTATCAACCAACTCGGCACACCCCTTATGGTCGCCACACCGGACATGTCGGGCATGATGTTTCATCCTTACCCAGGATACACCAAGCCCCGCCACAGTGACGGGGCTGTTGCAACGCACCGCGCTAGCTTAAACCTTTCACTGATTGCAAGTTTTAGGTGCCACAGAACTTGCACAGATTGATCAACGTGTACGCCATCAATTTGGTAGTGATATCCATGTAATGCTCGTTCTACACTGCCGCTCTCATCAGGTTGTAGTGACAAATGAACAGTTTAATGGCCCCGATATGATTGGCGAGCTTCTTGGAAAAGGACAACGCGTCGCGAACCAGCCGGGAAACGCGTTGGCGCAGCGTGTTGTTGAACCGTTCAATGTGATTGGTTTTGCGGGCTAACTTGCTGATCGCTTTGTGTTGCGCTGCCGGAATCACCTTCGCATACACCCCATATTGATCGGTGTAAAACGTGGCGTGCTGACGGTTTTGTCAACTTGTTGAGGCTGAAACTCTCATCGAACGCACAGATAGTCTATCCTGGCCCTTCCCAGCCTCTAAGCAGCCCACTCCGTACCCGTGATTGCGGCCCAGCTCTCGAATCGTTGCCTCATCTCTTGTCGGTACGCGGACGCTGACAGCAGATGTCGTCGCGGTCGGAAGTGTTGGGTGATAGGACCGTAGGCAGACAGGAAGCGCTGCGCATGACCTGCGGACTTAAACCCCTGCATACGACGCTCGCGCTGACGCGTGGGCCGATGGGAGTTCTCACAGCGGTTACTGAGATAGCGACTCTGGCGGTGTTCGACCCCAGGCAGTATCTCCCGCTTGGCCGCGCCATAACTCTTTAATTTGTCCGTGATGATCACCCGTGGCACGTACTGCAATCCCTTGAGCAGCTTGCGGAAAAACTTCTTCGCCGCGTGCTTATTGCGTCGGCTTTGCACGAGAATGTCGAGCACGTTATCGTCCTGATCGACAGCCCGTCACAAGTAATGCCGCTTACCCTGAATGGTGAGAAATACCTCATCCAAATGCCACTTGTCGCCAGGCTGAGGACGCCGCCGTCGCAGCCGATTGGCGTAATCCTGCCCAAATTTCTGACACCATTGGCGGATGGCTTCGTGGGACACCGTGATGCCGCGTTCGAACAGGAGCTCTTCCACGTCGCGGTAGCTGAGAGTGAAGCGATAGTAGAGCCAGACCCCATGGCTGATGATTTCGCCGGGAAAGCGGTGGTTTTTGTAACGCTCGGTGTCTGCGGGTGGGGTCATGCCTGGCTGCCTATCCTGGGGGTCGATTGGTGATGGAGGGGGCATCACCAGGTCATTATGTCATGGGTCAGGAAGGAGAGTCAACAAGTTGACAAAACCATCTCCACTGCAGGTTGATCCACTAAGTCATAATTCTTTTGTAGACCTAAGGACCATGATGGGGAGCCTTGTATATCCGTTGGATATTATCGATGGGATAATAATAGGCCGCTTCAGGACTGGACCCGGCATGGCACCAACACTCTTAGAAGCCCAAAATCTCGCTGCTTTAACGGATATGAACACCCTCACGCGCGTTGGTCTGGCAGTTGGCACGATACTTGTAATCTTAACCTAAGTAAAGCAAAGAGCATTGATGAGTCTCTAGCAGCAAACCATTATATATGGTGGCGCTAGTCATGATGAGGCGTTGATACAAGATGGAAGGGGGACAGATGCGACCACACTTTGTAGCCAAAGCGATGATAGGCGGACTGTTAGGAACTCTATTGCAAACGATCGCGGTGTATGGTGTATCCCCCATAATGACTGGCGATGCTATGCACGTGGCTATCCTGCTGGAGCGCTCCTGTACTCCGGATATGCTCGCCCACCTCCTTAGTGGGGGGGTTATCTTCCCGCTGGGGTATATATGGCTCTCGTCCCGTGTCTTCTCCGGACCACCCGCACTACAGGGTATGCTCTGGGCGGGGCTCATATGGTTCAGCGCCGAGGTTATCATGGCGCCGACGTTGGGCGCCGAGGTCTTTAGTACGGCTCTAGGCGGCCTCCCGGCTGCGCTACGCGCGCTGCTCGGGTATCTCGTTTATGGCGCCACCCTGGGTGGAATTGTCGGCGTAGTGCAGCCCGAGGACACCAACCGGGCCAGAACATCCTTTTCACTGGTGCGGAAATAACCGACTGTATCCCGTACGCCTGCTCTCGATGAGTAACCAGGCCGCAGAGCGGCACAATGGGGTTGCCAACGGCTGAGAGCCCTATATTGATAGTATAGGAGTTACACCGAGTCAACACAGTCGCGTATTTCCGCACTGATGGAAACCATCTGTGGGCCCGGTTTGCAGGTTCCAGGCGTACCCCTCCTTGGGGCGTATCACCGTCTTGGCCCGCCAGCCGCACACACCAGAAAATGTACGGTAAGAGACATGGCCGTAATCATTCGTTTTTGTCTTCACGATGGACCGTGAAAGCACGAATCGCTGTTTTTTGTCCACCTGCTACGGGAACCCCAAAACGAGCACATATGGCACATGTGCGATATTTGTTCCGATGTACCGGGGAAGCCTTCACTCTACGGGGGCACGATAAATCCCGGTAGGGATGCTAAAGTCTCTGAAAACTTGCCATTGGTTACTTCTATCCGCGGCGAGAAGCTGCGGGCTACGGAAAACTTGCACCAGTTCAAAGGTAGTGCAGGTATCAAACCCATCGTTCAAGTGAATTTAAACCATGAGACCAGAGGATCTTGCGTCATGAAGTTAACCATGAAGCGTGGGCTCCTGCCGATCATCCTGGCCGTTGCCACGACCCTGACGGTCGCCATGCCCTCGAGCCGCGCGCAGACTCCAAGTGCGTACGGCCTGCATGAGCTACCCGCGGACGCCACGTTGCACACCGTCACCGCGACCCCGGCGGAGTACAAGGGCCGCAAGGCGCTCAAGGTCGAATTCACCGAGGCCGCCAACCGGAGCTCCCCCGGCGTCGATCTCCTTTTTGACATGCCGACATTCGTGCTCATGCCCATCAATTTCACGAACGGTACAATCGAGGTCGACATGCTGGGCCGCCTGAACGGACAGGGTCTGCCGGACGCGCGGGCGTTCGTCGGCCTTGCCTACCGCGTCGTCGATAGCGGGGTGCGCTTCGAGTCGGTCTATCTGCGTCCACTCAATGGCCGAAAGATCAATCCCCCCGCTCCGCGCGACAAACGGGCGATCCAGTACTTTGCCTATCCTGACTGGAAATTCGACCGGCTACGCAGGGAGTATCCAGACGGGCGCTACGAAGCCGGAGCCGACATTGCCGACGACGAATGGATCACGCTTAAGCTCGACATCGCTGACGCGCGCATCGGCGTGTCGATCAACGGGAAGGAGGCATTCGTGCTGACGGATACCAAGGCTGCACCCGAGGCCGGTGGCATTGGTCTCTGGGTGGGCCGCGGTACCGAGGGGTATTTTGCCAACTTGCGTATTACACCTCGCTAAAATACGCCCGCTCAATTTATAGTTATGTTGCAAAAACTGTCTGAGGATGAGAAAGTCCCCTCGACAGATGTCTATGGCATAGTCAACTTATTGAAAATCGCGACCAGCCACCTTTTCCTTGAGGACATTTGAGCGTGTGTAAGCGGCGAAAATACAGGGGTTCGTGAAAACATAAAACCATATATCTCTGCTTTCCGGTGAAACGGATTGTGTTTATGCTGCCAAGGGCATGTCATAGTGGACCGCTCTTCCCTTCCGCTGTCTGCGGTGGCCAAGAACGCCTTTCAGCAAGATTGGTCACCCGCTTCCCAGGCCTGCGGCTGATTTGGGCGGATGGCGGCTACGCGGGCAAGCTCGTCACGTGGGCCGCGACGGTGCTGCAACGGACCCTCGTCATCGTGAAACGCCCACGGCCCACCCGAGGTTTTCAGGTCGTGCAATGGCGCTGGATCGTTGAACGTACATTCGGCTGGCTCAATCGCTCGCGGCGGCTGAGTAAAGACTTTGAGGCCTTGCCGGAGACGACGGAGGCATGGGTCAGGATCGCGATGATTCAATTGATGGTGAGGCGTTTGGCAGCCAGAGCATGACCTTTTCAGACAGGCTCTTAGAGTTCTTGGCAGGTCTACCGCCCAAAATTTGGCGTCAGGGTCGGCACGCCAATGCGCGTCGTGCTAATCACGGCATCGTCAACATATTTCGTCACCGTCGTCGGACTCAGATTGTATCCGTAGTTCGTAATCTCCCATTGCGGCGTCCCATCGGTTCCGGATCCACGCGTCACGATGTTGTTGATGTTGAAAATCTCTACGCTGTCAAGCCAGACGATGATCTGTCCGGTCAGAGCTGTCGATGCTCTGACGTAGGTTTCAAGCATGAACCAGCGTCCCACGGGCAACGCCTTCACCCGCTGGGTATACCGCTGCATGGCTCCTCCCCCAGGCGGGTAGTAATCCAGCAGCACATACATCTGATTGGGATTATATGTATAGTCGAGTTCGAGGTGCAGCATGTTTTCCACTGGCCCGCCCTGCGTACGGCGCACCTTCCATCCCTCCATCATCCACCAGCCATACCCGTTGACCGGTGCGAATCCTTGCGGCAGATAATTCCACGTCGAATAGTACAGCGCCGAATTGCTCTGCGCCTCCGCCCACCGAAACAGCCGCGTCCCGCTTTCAACAGAGGAATTGATCGTTTGCGTGACAGCATAATTCCCGCTGTGGACATAGGTACTCGTGATGGCACTGTCCCCGCCTCCCCCGCTGTTGAACTTCCCACCCCCTTGAATCCCGCATGGAGCTGCACTCGTGCACGGCCAATACCAATCCCGTAAATCCCCCTCCTCGCTGTCCCCGATCCACAGCACCGCCGCATGAGCACAGTGAGCCCAGGGCAGCATCACACATGCACCGATGATGACCATCAAAACAAAGATACTCACAAGGAAACGAAAAGAGTTAGGCAGGATGCGATAGGGATTATGATTGAACCACTCTGGACTGGAAGTCTGGAGAACCCCCGGAGCATACATGCTCAATGCTGAGCTTGAAAGTTTCCATAGCCATCGTCTTTGCCAGGTTGTTTGATATACGCCTTGATCAGCCCATCGGTAACATTTCTCGTTGTCCATACAAAATCTCCCATCGTCCACAGATCCTGCCTCAGTACCTCTTCTTCAGCTTCGGAAACTCCATCTGAATCTTCCGTGATGTCTTTCCCATCGGATATTGAACCTGAGTTTGCGGAACATAGGCACACGGCTCGTTGGTAAGTCTCACTCTATAGAAGCAATCCACGTTCGGTATAGAACATGCATGTCTACATAGATACACGATTCGCTATGTGTAAATAATTGACTATCCATTTAAGCCCCGCCCCTTGGGGCGGGGAACCTTGTGCTGGGGTTCCGAGGGGGCGTGAGCATCCCCTTGGTCAAGGGCGGGGTGAAAGCCCCGCCCGCGAAGCGCCAGTGTCGAGCCGGGCCGAAGGCGTGGTTCGACGCGGCTTTACCCAGCACCAGCACATCGGGCGTGCCATCCTGCCGCGTCTTGCCCGTGGCCACCCGCACCACGCGGAACGGCGGCGGCAGCAAGCGGGTATGGTGCGCCGTCCCCAAGCGGCGCAGCACCGCATCGGAGACGACCCCCGCATGCACGGCGGCGGGCGAGAGTGCCCGTTCCTCCTGCACCTCGTAGGCGGCGTTGTCCTTCACCCGACAGAGGAAGCTGCACGGGGCTAGTGCATTGTCACGATAAAATATTCCGCTAAAATGTGGCCATTCTAATCTCAACGTAAGGGAGATGCGATGGCCATCAGATACGTCGTAGACTTGATAGACACCGAACGTGCTGCATTACGAGAGATTATCTCAAAGAACAAGGCCAAGAGAAGTACGATTGTTAACGCCTATATTTTACTCAAAGCTGATAGAACCTGTGGTTGGACAAACGCTGACATTGCTGCAGCGTATGAAGTGTCCACAAAAAAAGTCGAGCAGCTTAAAAAACGTTTTGTCGAAGAAGGTTTTGCAGCTGCTTTGTCCCGCAAGCCGGTGACGAATGCTCACCGTCGTAAAATGACTGGAGAGGAAGAAGCCCATTTGATTGCCTTGTATTGTAGCCAAGTGCCTGAAGATCATGAACGATGGACCTTACGCATGTTAGCTGATAAAATGGTGGAGTTGGATATTATCGACTCGGTGTCCCATGAGACTATTCGACGGACGTTAAAAAAAATGAACTTAAACCTTGGCAAAAGAAAGAATGGTGTATTCCGCCAGAGCAAGATGCCGCTTTTGTCTGCCAGATGGAGGACATCTTAGATGTCTATAAACAACCTTATGATGCGCAGTATCCTCAAGTGTGTATAGATGAAATGTCAACCCAGCTGATAGGTGAAGTGCGTGCTCCTCTCCCTGCACAGCCTGGGAAGCCTCTCAGGTATGACACGGAATATAAAAGAAATGGTACAGCAAATATTTTTATAGCTTTTGAACCTTTAATCGGCCAACGCATGACAAAAGTCACAGAGCAGCGCACAAAAATTGATTGGGCGCATTTTATCCAAGAACTGATTGATCAGCATTATCCGCATGTAGAGAAAATCCGCCTCGTGATGGACAATCTGAATACCCATACCAAAGCTGCGCTGTATGAAGCATTTGAGCCCTCTGAGGCCAAAAGAATCGCCGATAAATTAGACATCCATTATACCCCCAAACATGGCAGTTGGTTAAACATGGCGGAAATCGAACTCAGCCATCTTCGTCGGCAGTGCCTTGGGGGCCGTATCGCGGCGAAGGCTACACTGATCAACAAGGTCCAAGCATGGGACACCAAACGGAACGAGAAGCACGCCAAGGCACATTGGCAATTTACGACAGATGATGCACGCGTGAAACTGCGTAGACTTTATCCGATAATTTCAACATGACAAAGCACTAGTACTCCATCACAGCATATTTGATGGATGATACGGGCATCGGGTACAGTCTGGTCAACCTATCCCTACGGAGGACGACCAGCATGCCCCAGAAAAAATATCTCGTGACGCTCAGTGACGATGAACGCGAGCAACTCGACCAGCTGTTGCACGGTGGGACGCACGCGACCCGCAAAGTGACCCGGGCCCGTATTCTCCTCAAAGCGGCCGAGGGCTGGGAGGATAGCGCCCTCGCTGCCGCCCTCGCTGTGGGACGTGCCACGGTCGAACGCACGCGCCAGCGCTTTGTCGAAGAGGGGCTAGCGGCGCTGGAGGAACGGCCACGCCCGGGCACACAGCCCAAGCTCGATGCGCAGGCCGAAGCCCGTTTGATCGCCGAAGCCTGGAGTACGGCGCCAGCGGGACGCCAGCACTGGACCTTACACTTGCTGGCCGACCGGGTGGTGGCCCTCGGTCTAGCCGCGTCGTATTCATACGAGAGTGTCCGCCGCGTGTGAAAAAAACGGTCCTCAAGCCGTGGCTGAAAAAGCAATGGTGCATTCCAGAGGTGGGTGCAGAGTTCGTCGCCGCCATGGAAGACGTCCTGGAGGTCTACGCTGAGCCGTATGATCCCACCCGGCCCAAGGTCAACTTTGATGAGACCACCAAGCAACTCATTAAAGAGACCCGGCAACCGCTGCCGACCCAGCCGGGGCGGCCGCAGCGCTATGATTCCGAATACGAGCGCAACGGCACGCGCAACCTTTTTCTCTTCGTGGAACCGCAGGCCGGCAGGCGCCATGTGCAGGTGACAGAGCAGCGGACGAAGCTCGACTTCGCCCATGCCATGCAGTGGCTGGTCGACGAAGGCTACCCAGAAGCCACGGTGATTCGCGTCGTGCTGGACCATCTCAATACGCATAAGCTGGCGTCGCTCTATGAAGCGTTCGAGCCGGCGGAGGCGCGGCGGATCGCTCGGAAGCTGGAGTTGCATTATACCCCCAAGCATGGGAGTTGGCTGAACATGGCAGAGATCGAATGCAGCGTCCTCCAGCAACAATGCCTCGATCGCCGCATCCCCGACGAAGCAACGCTCACGCATGCAATCGCGGCTTGGGAACACCAGCGCAACACGGAGCAGGCGACCATGGATTGGCGCTTTTCTGTCTCTGATGCGCGCAACAAACTCAAACGGCTCTATCCATCACTTCCATCGTGATGGGGTACTAGAGGTCGTTTCCCGACCACGTCTCTCCTGCTGGGTTCTCTCCCTAGGCTACCGGAAGTCCGAGGACACGCTGGGGCTCAGGCCACCAACAGCCCCGTCAGCGCCTCCGGGGCACTCAGCATCGGGTAATGCCCCGTCTCCAGCGTATGCCAGGCCGCGTGGAGGCGCTCGGCCGTGCGCCGCTGATGCGCTTCCGGGGGATTGACACTGCGCGTGCAGCAGATCACCGTGGCAGGCCAAGATTGCTCCCAAAACGTGTCCAACTCCATGGGCGCTTCCAGGGCCGCACGGGGATGGAGGGTGTAGCGCGCCAGCGCCCAGGCCCGGAGCGCCGGTGAGAGGTCGGCAAACAACCGCTGGGCGGCATCCGCTTGGGTGGGCCCCGTCGCCAGGGCCGTCGTCTCACGGGGCGCCGCCCGCTGGACGATGCTCCCCACCTGCTCCCCCGGCAGCAGGGCCAGGGCATCGACGAACACCAGCCGGGCCAGGCGCTCCCGCGCCAGCTCCGCCGCCTTGCAGAGGACCATGCCTCCGGCACTGGTCCCGATCAGCACGACGTCCTGCAGGTCCTCATAAAACAACAACTGGGCGATTTCCTGCGCCTGCGTCCCGACGGTGATGCCCGGGCGGAGGAGATGCGCCCGTTCGCCGCACCCGTCGAGCGTGGGCGCATACACCGTGTGCCCGGCCGCACGCAGGCGGGTCGCGACGGGTTGCCAGATCCAGCCGCCCTGGTAGGCGCCGTGAAGAAGGACATAGGTGGCCATAGGGGCTCCTTGAAACGTTGAGAGGGCACGGCGCACCCGCGTCCACCCCTGGTGGTCGGAGGTCGTCCCGCTGCCGTGGTCGGACGGCTGACACGCTGAGGGGCACGCCTCGATAGCATGCGTGGCAGAGCACCATGACCCGGCCCTCAGCAGGACAGGGGCACGACAGCTTCCTGCCTGGTCCGCGCAGAACGATACCGTCGTGCCTTTCGCCCTGCGCCAGCGTGGGAGAGGCAGTCACAGGGGTTGTTCCCTCAGTGGCCGCATGCAGCTGACGGCCCGCAGGAAGGCGCACGGGACCGTTAGGCCACCAGCAGTCCTTGGGCGATGGCGTGGGTACGGAGGTCGCCCTCTTGCTCCAGGTGCGTCCGCACGGCATCTAAGGCCGAGGCCAGCAGCGTGGGGTCCAGCGACGCGGCCGCGGTCGGATAGCCGGCCTCCGTCAGGAGCTCCTGGGCGTGCGCGCGGAGGTACCCCAGAGACCAAGAAAGCTGGGACGCCGTATCGCCCACACCCTCAGGGAAGTCTTGATGGGAGCCGCCCGCCCCGAGTTTGTCATAGCCGCCCTTGTGCCAATGCCCGCGGGGCCCGTGCGCATCAAAGCGGAGTATTTCTTCCCCCTTGACCTCAATGCCGAACGTAGGACCTCCCATTTTGCTCTTTAGGCACCGCAAGGGCCAGAGATACAGGCGGAGATCC
>Ga0081455_10005395_pt1 | contig 14034 bp, 10 predicted proteins | sample TabmetS3T2R1_FD_70207 | JGI IMG/M metagenome (GOLD analysis project Ga0081455, IMG submission 70207) | Tabebuia heterophylla rhizosphere microbial communities from the University of Puerto Rico - S3T2R1 | ecosystem: Host-associated > Plants > Roots > Rhizosphere ... | reverse complement strand
GTCGTCGTCCTCGACGGGATCACCGACCCTCAGAACCTCGGCGCCGCGACGCGCTCGGCGGAGGCGGCCGGCGCGACGATGCTCGTCACCCGCACCCGCCGGGCGGCGGACGTCACCCCGGCCGCGATCCGAGCGTCGGCCGGCGCGCTCCTGCACCTCACGCACGCGCGGATCGCCAACGTCGCTCGCGGGCTCGAACGCCTGAAGGACGCCGGCTTCACGGTCGTCGGGCTGGACGAGCACGCCGACCTGACGGTGTACGAGGCGGAACCGCCCGATGGCCGCGTCGCCCTCGTGCTCGGTTCGGAGGGACAGGGGCTCGGCCGGCTCACCCGGTCCGCGTGCGACCTGCTCGTGCGCCTCCCGATGCTCGGCCGCGTCGGCTCGTTGAACGCGTCGGCATCGCTCTCGGCCGCCCTGTACGCGTTCGTGTTGCCCCGCAGGCTCGGCGGCTCGTGACCATGCCGAGCGCCGATCGGCAGCGCTTGGCCCGGCCGGCGGTCGCCTGCTGCTACGCTCGCTCGGACGCCGGCGTAGCTCAGGGGCAGAGCAGCTGTCTTGTAAACAGCAGGTCGTCGGTTCGAATCCGACCGCCGGCTCGAGCAAAGCCGTCGGTCGATGGTGACGAGAGGGAGGATCGGTCATGGCGGAGAACGCCGAGGCGAACGAGGAGCTCAATCGAGCGAGGGCCCTCCTCGAGGGGATCAGTCCAACGACCTCATGGGAGGAACGGACCAACTACGCCCAGGTCGCGCAGGCATGGGCGCTCATCGCGATCGCGGAGGATGTGCGGAGGATCCTGCAGCAGATGAAGTGATCTTGGATGCACCGTCGGCTCGAGAACACCCGGTCCCTTCCATAAGGTCTCCATAAGGTCGGAGGGCCGGGGTGCCGATGCCATGACCATGCGGGCACGTCACCGAAACCTCGCCGCGAAGACGCTCGCCGCGAAGACGCTCGCCGTGTTCCTTCTCGGGGCGGCGATCGCTCCCTCGGTCGCCGTCGCCGAACCCATCCCCGGGTCTCATTGCCGGGTCTTCCCGGCGTCGAACATCTGGAACACGCGGGTCGACGCGCTGCCGGTGCACGAGCTGAGCGACACGTGGCTCCGATCGGCCGACGCGGGGTCGACGGACCTGCACCCGGACTTCGGGCCGCCGTCCTACGGGCTCCCGTTCGACGTCGTGGGGCGTCATCACGCGAAGAAGCGCGTCAAATTCACCTACGCCGGCGAGAGCGACCCGGGCCCCTACCCGTTCGATGGCCGAACGCCCATCGAGGGCGGTTCGGACCGTCACGTGCTGATCGTCGAGCGCGGCACGTGCCGGCTCTACGAGCTGTTCGGGGCGTCGTGGAACCACGGCGACCCGCACGCGGGGAGCGGCGCGATCTTCGACCTGGACTCGAACCGGCTCCGTCCCGAGACGTGGACGTCGGCCGACGCCGCCGGGCTCCCGATCCTGCCGGGGCTCGTCCGGTGGGACGAGGTCAAGGCCGGCAGCATCACCCACGCGATCCGGTTCACGGTCTCGTGCACGACGAACGCGTACGTCTGGCCGGCTCGGCACGAGGCCGGCGTCAACGACCCGGCGTGTCCGCCGATGGGCGCGCGCTTCCGGCTCAAGGCGACCTTCCCCCTCGACGGGTTCAGCCCGAGGGCGCGGACGATCCTGCGCGCGATGCAGCGCTACGGTCTGATGCTCGCCGACAACGGTTCGAACTGGTACTTCCAGGGGACGCGCGACCCCCACTGGGGCAATCACCTGCTCGACCAACTCAAGACGGTCCCGGCGTCGGCTTTCGAGGCGGTCGACGTCAGCGCGTGCATGGTGAATGCCGACAGCGGGAGGGCCGCCTGCCCCGCGTGAACCTCCCCCTCGCGGCGCGTTCGACCCGTCGAGATGGCTGGTCGGGAAGGCCCCGGGGTTCGGGCCACCAGCCGTGCGGAACGATGTGCCTCAGGCCTCGGCGAGCAGGACCCTGAAGGAGGCGCCACCGCCCGGACGGTCCTCGACCCACGCCCGCCCGCCGTGGAGCTCGGCGAAGCGGGCGACGAGCGACAGCCCGACGCCGACGCCGGGCGACGAGCTCGCCGGACCGGGACCCTGCCGGAACGGCTCGAAGATCGCGTCCTTGAGCTCGTCCGGCACACCGTCGCCCTCGTCCTCGACGATGAGCAGGAGCCCGTCCTCGTACCGCTCGACCCGTGCCCAGATGCGCTTGTCGGGCGACGTATGCCGTGCCGCGTTGGACAGCAGGTTCTCGACGATCCGCTCGACCTTCGGGGGGTCGACGTTTGCGATGAGCTCATCGGACCCGCACTCGACCACGCGCCCGCCGAGCTGCTCGAACTCCCGGATCGCGCCCCTGACGAGCGCGCCCACGTCGATCAGCCGGCGCTGCGGCGTGACGATCCCGCGCTGCAGCCGGTCCAGGTCGAGCAGGTCGCCGAGCAGCCGTTCGAGCTTTCGTGCGTTCGACGCGATGCGCCGGAGCAGGTCGATCGCGTCCTCGCGAGGGATGTCCATGCCCGACTGCTCGAGGGTGACCGCCGAGCCGAGGATCGACGTGAGGGGGGTGCGGAGATCGTGCGACACGGCCTCGAGGAAGGTGTTCTTCATCTCGTCGAGCGCCCGCAAGCGCCGGGTGGCCTCGCGTTCGCGGTGGAAGGCCTCGGAGTACTTCTGCTCGCTGCGACGCAGCGCCTGCTCGGCTCGCTTGCCCTCGGTGACGTCGACGATGAGGCCTCGGACGACGGGCCGGCCCCTGGCGTCGAGGGCGATGTGGACGATGTCGCGGAGCCAGAGCGTCTCCCCCTCCCCTCCCCGGGTCCGGTACTCCAGGTCGAGATCGTCGCCGGGGGTGGCGACGGCGGTTCGGAGCGTCGAGGTCATCCGCGTGCGGTCCTCCCTGACGATGTGGTCGCCCCATCGCCGCGGCAGCGAATCGGACGTCTCCGACTCGTGTCCGAGGACCAGGGCCGCCCGTCTGGACAGGAACGTGAACTCGAGCGTCTGCGGCTCGGCCTCCCAGAAGATCGCGTCCAGCGTCTCCGCCAGCTCGTGGAACCGCTCGAGCTCCCCGACGTGCCGCGCGCTGCCCAGGGCGAGCGAGGCGATCTGGGCGATCCCGCGGGCAAGGTCACGGTCGCCCGCGGAGAAGGTGCTCTCGGCATCGGGCGCGAGGACCACCAGCGCACCGAACTCGTCCGGCTCCCACGACATCGGCGCGATGAGCGCCGCCGCCGGCTCGTCGACGATCCAGAACTCGGAGGGGACCTGTTCGGCCACGTCGCGTTCGATCACGAATGGCTCCTCGAACGACGCGAGGAAACGGATTGCGACCTCGGCGGGGACCGTGGGCGCGCGGTCCAGGGAGAGACCACGGTGGTGCGCGGGGATGAAGTCCCCGGATTTCTGGTCGCGACGGTAGACGATGACGGCCGAGCCGTCGATGATCGACGGGACGGCGGCCACGACACGCGCGAGCACGCTGGAGACGTTCCCGGCGCCGCTGAGCGCCTGCGACAGACCGAGCAGCGCCGACGACGTCTTCGCCGCCTCGCGTTCCCTCTGCAGCAGGCGGGCGTTCTCGTAGGCGACGGATGCGTGCGAGGCGAGCACCTCCAGCACCCGCTGGTCATCCTCCTCGAACTGATCGGTGCCGAGGTTCGAGAGCACGATGACGCCGGTCACCTTGTCCCCGACCTTGAGGGGAACGGCAAGCAGCGATTCCTCGATCTCGTCGGTGCCCTCGATCTGCACGCCTCGCTCGTCGCGGAGCGCGTCCGGTGCGTAGTACGTCTGCCCCGTGACCGCGGCATGGCCGGTGATGCCCTCGCCGACCTGCGTGACCAGCTCCTCCGGCGTCTCGGACTCGTACTCGGTGAGCTCTCCCCGAAAGGTGACCGGCCACAGCGTGTGGCCGTCCTCGAGCAAGAGGTAGATCCGGCAGTTGTGATAGTCGATCAGCGTCTTGAGCTCCGTCGTGATGGCCTCGCCGATCGCGGCGACGTCGTCCAGCGCGTTCAGCCGCGTCGCCAGGGCGTGCAGCATCCGCAGTTGCGCCACCGAGCGCAACTCGTGTTCCTCGACGGATCCGCTGACGCGGTTGCTGGTCTCGACCATCCCGGAGGGCCCGGACGGGCCCGGCCATCCTCTCATGCCTCGGTCGGTCCGAGCTTTTCCTGAAGCCGCAGGTCGGGGGCCTGTTCGGGCACGGGTACCATGTGCAACGTGAGCACCACGGACGAGGTAACCGCGGGCGCTCTGCCCGCCTCCGTGCTGGAGCTCCTCGACGCCTCCGTGCCGCCGGAACGGACGGAGGCCCTGCGGGCGTTCGCCGTCGCCTTCACGCGAAGGCTGCCCCCGCAGGACCTGGCCGAACGACCGGCCTCCGAGCTCGTCGGCGTGATCGTCGGAGCGTTCGAGCTGGCCGACACCCGGCGGGAGGATGAGTTCGCCGTCCGTGTGTTCGAGCCCAACCAGCCCGAGGACGGCTACCAGGCGCTCGGCAGCGTCGTGGAGGTCAGCGCGGCGGACTCCCCGTTCCTGTACGACTCGGTCACCGAGGAGCTCGAGGCCTGGGGCCTCGGCGTCCGGCGGGTGATCCACCCCGTGATCGGCGTCGAGCGCCGATCAGACGGCAGGATCGAACGGATCCTGGAGGTTCGCAAGACCGAGGACCGCGAGTCCCTGATGCACTTCGAGCTCGAGCAGCGGCTCACCGAGCAGGAACGGACCGAGCTCGAGCAGGGCATCCGCGGCGTCCTGGGCGACGTCCGGCTCGCGGTCCGCGACTTCGAGGCGATGCAGGACGCGGCGCGCCACATGATCGAGATCGCGCGCGCGGGCTCGGCGCTGTACCCGGCGGACGAGGTGGCCGAGACGGTTGCCTTCCTCGAGTGGTTGCTGGACCTGAACTTCGTCTTCCTCGGCTATCGCGAATACCAGCTCGTCGACCTGCCCGAGGGACGCGCGCTCGCGGCCGTGCCCGGGTCGGGCCTCGGGATCCTGTCGAAGCTCGATTGGTCGGCGTACGAGCGACCGGTGCCGCTCGACACCATCGAGCCGAACCTGCGGGCGCGCATCGAGGGCGGAGACCTGCTGATCTACTCGAAGACCAACCGTCCCTCGACCGTCCATCGGCGCGCCCGGATGGATTACATCGGCGTGCGGAAGGTCTCGGCGGAGGGTCGCATCGTCGGCGAGACGCGGATGGTCGGCCTGTTCACCTCGAAGGCGTACTCGGAGCCGGCCAGCAAGACCCCGCTGTTGCACCGCAAGCTGGAGCAGATCCTCGATGCGGAGGACCTGTACGAAGGGTCGCACGACTACAAGGCGCTCGTCACGATCTTCGAGAGCTTCCCCAAGGACGAGCTGTTCGCGGCCCCGACCGACGAGCTGCGAGACCAGGTCATGGGGCTCCTGCAGGTCCAAGAGACCAAGGAGATCCGCCTGTTCGCACGCCGCGACCCCTACGGGCGGAGCGTGTCGCTCCTCGTCGCGATGCCGCGCGACGCCTTCGACTCGGACGTCCGGCTCCGGCTGCAGGACCTGTTCCTCGAGCGGTTCGACGGGATCACCATCGACCACCACGTCGCGCTGACCGAGAGCGGCATCGCCCAGCTTCACTTCACCGTGCACGTCGGTCACGGCCAGATCCCCGAGGTGCCCCTGGACGAGCTCGAGCACGAGGTCATGGAGATCGCGCGCACGTGGGACGACCGGCTGCTCGACCGGTTGGTCCACGAGCACGGCGAGGCGCGCGCCCGCACGCTGTTCGAGCGGTGGGCGGATCGGTTCCCCGACTACTACAAGGCCTCGACCGATGTCGCGATCGCCGGCCTGGACGTCGCGCGTTTCGACGAGCTGGAACGGGACGAGGACGGGTTCCTGGTCGGTCTGGCCAACCAGACCGTGGACGGGCAGACCCTCACCCACGTCCGTCTGTACAAGGTGGACGGCAGGGTCGAGCTCTCGGACTTCGTCCCCACGCTCGAGTCGCTCGGCCTGCGGGTGATCGAGGAGTGGCCGACCACGCTGCTCGGCGAGGACGGCGACGACCGCTTCCTGCACGACTTCGGCGTGCTGGACGCCGACCACCGGCCGATCGACGTCGAGGCCACGGGCGCCCGCGTCGCCGAGTGCATCGGCGCGGTGTGGCGCGGCGAGTGCGAGTCCGACTCGCTCAATCGCCTGGTCGTGTCGGCCGGCATCGATTGGCGGCAGGTGCAGATCCTGCGCGCCTATCGCAAGTACCACCACCGGGTGAACTCGAGCTTCCCGGTGGAGTACAAGAACGACGCGTTCGCGGCGCACCCGCTCGTCGCCGAGGAGCTGGTGCGGCTGTTCGAGATGCGGTTCGACCCGTCACGACCCCGCGACCCCGAGGCGGTCGATGCCCTTCGCACGAAGATCCGGTCGGACCTGGACGCCGTGCGCTCGCTCGAGCAGGACCGGATCCTGCGCAACGCGCTCGGGGTCATCGACGCGACGGTCAGAACGAGCGTGTACGTCCCCGGGCGCCGCGCGATCGCGTTCAAGCTGCGGTCCGCCGCGGTCCCCGAGATGCCCAAGCCGACGCCGCTCTTCGAGATCTTCGTCTACTCCCCCTCGATGGAGGCGATCCACCTTCGCGGCGGGCGGGTGGCCCGCGGCGGCATCCGATGGTCGGACCGGCGTCAGGACTATCGAACCGAGGTGCTCGGCCTCCTCAAGGCGCAGATGGTCAAGAACGCCGTCATCGTGCCGACGGGCGCGAAGGGAGGCTTCGTCCTCAAGCACGTGTCCGAGGATCCGCGGGCGCTCAAGAAGGAAGGGACCCTCCAGTACGGGACCTTCGTGCGGAGCATGCTCGACCTCACGGACAACCTCGTCGAGGGCGCGGTCGTCCATCCGCCATCCGTCGTCGTGGCGGACGAGGACGATCCGTATCTCGTGGTCGCGGCCGACAAGGGCACCGCGACGTTCTCGGATACGGCCAACGCGATCTCGGCCGAGTACGGCTTCTGGCTGGGGGACGCCTTCGCCTCGGGCGGGTCGACCGGATACGACCACAAGGTGCTCGGCATCACGGCGCGCGGCGCCTGGGAGTCGATCAAGCGACACTTCCGGGAGATCGGCACCGACGTGATGAACGAGCCGTTCACCGTGGTCGGCATCGGCGACATGTCGGGCGACGTGTTCGGCAACGGCATGCTGTACTCGGATCAGATCTGCCTGGTCGCTGCGTTCGACCATCGGCACGTGTTCGTCGACCCGGCGCCGAACCCGGCCGTGGGGTTCGCCGAACGCCGCCGGGTGTTCGAGCTGGCCGGGTCGAGCTGGGACGATTACGACCGCTCCAAGATCTCGGAGGGCGGCGGGGTGTGGCCACGCTCGGCCAAGTCGATCGAGGTCTCGCCGCAGACCCGCCTCGCGCTCGGCATCGAGGCCGAGGAGCTCTCGCCGGGCGAGCTGATCTCGGCGATCCTGCGCGCCCCCGTCGACCTGCTCTACAACGGCGGCATCGGCACGTACGTCAAGGCGACGAGCGAGTCGGAGGCCGACGTCGGCGATCGTGTGAACGACGAGCTCCGCGTCGACGGCAAGGATCTCCGGTGCCGCGTGGTGGCCGAGGGCGGCAACCTCGGTTTCACGCAGCGCGGCCGGATCGAGTTCGCGCTCGCCGGCGGGAGGATCAACACCGACTTCATCGACAACTCGGCAGGGGTGGACACCTCGGACCACGAGGTGAACCTCAAGATCCTGCTCGGGCTCGGGGTGGCGCGCGGCGAGCTCACGATGGACGAACGAAACGCCCTGCTCGCCGACGTCGAGGGAGATGTCGTCCGCCACGTGCTGTACGACAACTTCCTGCAGGCGCAGATCCTCTCGCAGGAAGCGGTCACGTCCGCCCACCACATGGAGGCCTACGAGGACCTGATGATCGGGCTCGAGACGCGCGAGGAGCTCGATCGCGATCTCGAGGCCCTGCCCAACGCGGAGGAGATGGCGGAGCGCCGGCGGACGAACCGCGGGATGACTCGCCCCGAGCTCGCGGTGCTCCTCGCGTACGCCAAGCAGAGCCTCACGAACGACCTCCTCTCGTCCTCCCTGCCGGACTCGGCTTACCTCGAGACGGACCTGCGCGGGTACTTCCCGCCGCAGGTCGTCGAGCGGTTCGGTCCGCTGTTGAACGAACACCCCCTCCGTCGTGAGCTGATCGCGATGCTGGTCGCCAACGACGTCGTGAACTCGCAGGGCATCACCTTCGTCTCGCGCGTCGTGACCGAGACCGGGGCGGACGCCGCAGACGTCACGCGTGCGTACCGGATCGCGCGCGACGTCACCGGCGCCGTCGAACGGTGGGAGGAGATCGAGGCGCACGTCGGCGCGCTCGAACCTGCGCTCCTGGACGATCTGATGGAGGGCGTCGACCGGCTGGTCGAGGTCACGGCGCGCTGGTACCTGCAGCACGTCCCGGGGCAGCTCGGCCGCGCGATCGAGACGTACTCGGGGCCGTTCCGAGCGTTCGCCGCCGCCGTGGGCGAGGTCGCGCCGGCCCGATGGCTCCAGGAGCGGGAGCGCGAGGCGTGGGCGCTGATGGACCGGGGCGTCCCCGAGGGCATGGCGCGTTCCCACGTCCTGCAGCCCTTCCTCGTGCACGGTCCGAACGTGGCCGACGTGGCCCTCGCCACCGGCCGATCGTTCGAGGACGTGACCCGCGCGTTCTTCCTCGTGGGAGAGGCGACCTACCTCGACTGGTTGGGCTCGCGCCTGTCCGAGGTCTCGACGACCACCCGGTGGCATCGCTGGGCGCTCCAGGCGCTGGAGGAGGACCTCCGGCTGACCCGCCGGCAGGTGGCCGAGCAGGTCCTCGGGGAGGGTGACGCCCGGGGGCCCGTCGACCAGGCCCTCGCCGCGTTCCTCGAACGGCGGGAGGAGTCGATGAACCGCCTCGGCCGGTTCATGCGCGGGATCGCGCTCGAGGAGGCCAGCGATCTCGCCGCCCTCACGGTCGCGGTTCGGCAGGTCCGGGCGCTCTCGGCCTGAGCCCTCGGCCGCTCCCCGCCGGGTGCTTGCAGCGTCGGCGGCGCCCGCTACCCTCGCTTGCGTGGGAGCCCAACCGCGCGACCTCGCGCCCCAGCTCGACGAGCGGAGCCGCGAGGTCCTGGATTTCGAGCGGTCGTGGTGGCTGGAAGGGGGGCCGAAGGAGCGCCTGATCCGCGAGCGTTTCGGCATCTCGTCGACGAGGTATCAGCAGCTCCTGATGCGAGCGATCGACCTCCCGGAGGCGCTCCGTTACGACCCGATGCTGGTGCGTCGGTTGCGCAGGCTCCGCGAGTCGCGTCGTCGCAAGCGCCTCGCGCGGCGGCTCGGGCTTCCCCAATAGCCACGGGGTAGGATGGCGTGCACCAGCCACCGACCAACAGGAGCTTCTACCTCTCCTTGGCCGCCAGCACGCTACGCTTCGCGATCATCGTCGCCCTCGTCGTCGGGGGCATCGTCGTGATCGATCAGGCCTTCTCGACGTCGTCCTCGGGCGGCGGCGGCGGCGGCGATGGCGGCGGCGCCACCGCTCCGACGGGCGGGACCATCGGCGACACCGGCACGGAACCCACCGGGCCGACCGGCGAGACGGGTGGAACGCGCCCGGAGCCGAGTCCGACCGTGGTCGGCGTCCGGATCGCCGTGTTCAACGGCGCCGGGGTCAGCGGCCTGGCCGGCGATACGCAGGCTCGGCTGGAGGAGCTCGGGTACATCGCGACCCAGGACCCGGCCGACGCGCCCACGTCGTACCCGGTCACGACGATCTACTACAACGCCCCCAAGGACAGGGTCGAGGCGGACTACCTCGCCACCAGCTTCTTCAAGAAGCTCGACGGGGTCGAGGTGGTCAGGCTCGAACCCGACACGGCCGACATCGATCCTTCGACGCAGGTCGCGATCTTCCTGGGGAACGACTACGCCACCCTCAAGGCCGGCTGATCTCGGCGCGCTGCGGCAACGGGCGAACGTCGCGGGCATCGTCCTGGACTTCGACGGCACGCTGGCGGAGATCGTGGCTCGCCCCGAGCTCGCTCGGCCGGTCGAGGGCGCCCGAGACGCGCTCGCCGGGCTGGTCGAGCGCTACCGCACCGTCGCGATCGTGACCGGGCGGCGTTCGGACGAGGTGGCGGCGCTGGTCGACCTCCCACACGTTGCGTACGTCGGTCTGTACGGGCTCGAGGATGGAGCGCCGGAGCTGGTGACCGCCGTCGTGCCGCGTGCGGAGGCGGCCGCCGGCGAGGTGCCGGAGGCCTGGGTCGAGGACAAGGGGGTTTCGGTCGCGGTCCACTACCGGCAGGCGCCGGATCCGGCATCGGCGAGAGCCGCGCTGCTGGTTGCGCTGCAGCCGGTCGCAACCGAGGCCGGTCTGGAGATCATCCAGGGCAAGATGGTGGTCGAGCTCGTCCCGCCGGAGCGGCCGCTGAAGGGCGGCGCGGTCGAACGCCTCGTGGGAGAGCACGCGCTGGAAGCGGTCTTGTACGCGGGCGACGATCACGCGGACCTCGAGGCGTTCGCCGCGCTCGACCGGCTGGCGGCTTCGGAGGAGGTCGGCGTGACCGTTCGCGTGGCCGTCCGTGGACCGGAGACGCCCCCGGCGATGATCGCGGCGGCCGACGTGGTCGCCTCCGGGCCGGGGGGCCTCGTCGACCTCCTGCGGACGCTCTAGCCCCGCCGCCGCTTGGCGCGCTCGAGATCTTCCAGCTGTCCCCCGACCCACCGTGCGGGCGGATTCGCGAGCACCAGCCGCGAGAGCCCCCGCGAACGCCGGGTGCGCTCGTCCACGGGCATCGTGATCGCCTGTTCGAGGGCATCGGCCATCTCGTCCACGTCGAACGGGTTCACGGGCAGCGCGTACCGGCCGAGCCGCCCGTACGCCCCCGCGTTGCGGGACAGCACCAGGACGCCGCGTCGCCGGTTCAACAACGGTCCCTCCATCGCGACCAGGTTCATCCCGTCGATCACGGGGTTCACGAACAGCACGTCGTACAGGCCGTAAGCGGCGATCGCGCCGATGTAGTCGTCCTTCAGGCGCAGTTCGATCGGCAGCCAGCCATCCCTGGCGAGGGCGTCGTTCACGCGGCGGGCCTCCGCCAGGCAGGCCTCCGTGTACTCGCGGTACTCCGGCAACTCCATCCGCGAGGGCGAGAGCAGCGCGAGGAACCGGACCCGTCCGATCCACGACGGGTTCCGTCGCAGGAAGAGCTCGTACGCCTGGAACCCGCGGACCACGTTCTTGGTGAGCTCGAGCCGGTCGACCCGAAGGATGAGGCGGTTGTTGTCGCGCCACCTGTTGAGTGCATGCCGGAGGCTGCGCACCCGCGGCGTCGCCGCCTCCTCGCGCATCGCGCGGCCGTCCACCGAGATCGGGTGGATGCGGACCGTCACCTCGCGACCCTCGGTCACGATGCGCGAGCGGGCGAGGTCGACCCGGGCCCCGGGGAACTGCCGGGCGGAGAGCAGGAAGTTCTCGGCCCACGCGGGCGAGTGGAACCCGAGGACGTCCGCGCCCATCAGGCCCCCGAGGACCTGATCGTGGATCCGTGCCGGGAGCATGTGGAAGTACGTGGGACCGGCGATCGAGGTGTGCGAGAAATGAGCGATGAGCGCATCGGGTACCAGTTCGCGGAGCATCCTCGGGACCAGCGAGAGGTGGTAGTCCTGGATCAGGAACGCGGTGTCGCCGCCGAGGGCCTCCCCCTCGTCGGCCAGGGCGGTCGCGAACCGGCGATTGACGTCCACGTAGGCATCCCACGCCTCCTCGACGTCCGGTCCGAACGACGGCGACGTCACGGTATCCCACAGGTAGTGGTACGCGAACCACAGCATCCCGTTCGAGATGCGGTTGTAGTAGCCGTCGTAGAGGTCGGGGGGGATGTCGAGGTACCGGAGGCGGTACCGGACGTCGCCCTCCGCGTGGTCGATCCTGCCGCCCTTGGACTCCGCGACCATCTCGCGGTCGCCCTCGGACATCGCGGCGGCCACCCACACGCCCTCCGCTTCGATGAGGGCGCTGGACAGGGCCGTGACCAGACCCCCGGATCCGCGACGGGCCTGGAGCCCGCCGCCCTTGGCGCGTTCGAATGTCAGGGGGCCTCGATTCGAGGCGACGACGAGCGGTGGGCTCATGCGGTGATCCGCGAGATCAGCCTGAGCGTGTCCTCGATCTCGCGGAGGCACAGGAAGCGCGCTCGGACGAGCTCGCGTCCCGCCTCGCCCATCGCCTTGCCCCGCTCGGGATCCCGCAGGAGCTCGATGATGCGCCCCGCGCACTCCCCGATGCCGTTGACGAGGAAGCCGGTCACCCCATCCTGGATCTGCAGGCGGATGCCGCCCACGTCCCCGCCCACCACGGGCTTCCACTTCCACATCCCCTCGGCCACGACCAGCCCGAACCCCTCGCGGAGCGACTTCTGGACGATCACATTGGACGCGCGCTGGAACGCGTTCACCGCGCTGTCCCCGACGCCGCTCAGGTTCGTGAGCAGATGGATGTCGGGCTCCCCGGCCGCGTGCTCGGTCGTGAGGTCCAGGTACCGGATGCCCTCCGGGTCGTCGTGCGCGAGCGACCCGACCAACGCCAGCTGGGCGTCCGGTACCTCGCGACGGATCAGGCGGAACGCGTCGATGACGCCGAGTGGATCCTTCCAGGGATCGAAGCGTGAGACCTGGGTGACGAGGGGGCGATCGGGATCCACGCCGAACGGGGTCAGGACGCCCTTCCAGGTGGACTCCATCATCGGCGCGTTCTTCGGACTGAGCGGGTCGATCGAGGGCGGGATGAACGCCCGGACCGGCCCCTGGACGCCGGGCTGGACGTACTCCTCGGCCGTGAAGATGGCGGCGTCGTACCGGTTCACGATCGGTTCGAAGAAGTCCCAGACCGGACGGTACGGAGCCGAGAGGTCGATGTGACAGCGCCAGATCCACTTGCCCTTGCGACGCGAGCTCTCGTCGAGAACCTGCAGGAGCGCGGCGGGCTGCGGATCGTGGACCACCACGACGTCGAAGTCGTCGGGGAGCTCGGCGGCGTTCGCGTGCATCCGCTCCCAGTAGGTCTCGCGCATGTCGTCGTCGAGGTGCGTCTCGGCGCCCTGCAGCGCGTTGTGCACGGCCTTCGTGACGTTGAAGAACCGGTCGGAACCCTCGATCACGACCCACGTCGTCTCGACGCCGAGGTCGTTCATCAACGGGACGTGGGTCTGGAGCAGCTCGGAGACGCCGCCGCCGTAGGCGGTACTGCTGACGTTCAGGACCCTGAGTCCGTGGAGCTGCCGTGCCGCCTCCTGGAGTCGATCGAGGGCCTCTTGCCCTGCCGCCTCCGCGTACTCCGACACGCGCTTGGGTTGGATCGGGACGATCGGGAGCATCTCTCGAGTCTACGTGGGGTGAGGGGGTGACCGACGCCTCAGGCACCCAGCTGCGCGAGCTCCCGCTGCCGGCGATCGGAGCGCTCGACGGCCGACATCGCCCGGGCGCGCTCGGCGATGCCGACGAGGTCGACCGGGGAGAACGGTTTCGTCAGGTACTCGGTGCACCCGGCGCGCCACCCCGCCCGGCGGTCTTCGAGCTGCGTCTTGGCCGTGAGCAGGATCACCGGGAGGTCGCGGGTCTGTGCGTCGTTCGCCAGGGTTCCCAGAACCGAGATGCCGTCCAACTTGGGGAGCATGACGTCGAGCACGACCACGTCGGGCTGCTCACGCAGGGCCAGCTCGAGGCCGGCCTCGCCGTTGCTCGCCTCGATGACCTCGTGCCCGGCGAGCTCGAGGTTCACCCGGCAGAGCATGAGGACGTCCGGCTCGTCGTCGATCACCAGTACCCGCACGTCGTCTCCATCCGCGGATCCGTTGCTTCACGGAGTATCGGCCGAGACCGGGGGCGCTCCATATGGCCCAACCGGACCATCTCTGGGCACCCGTGGCCTGTTCTTGGCGTGCGTGCCAGGCACGGGAAGGCTCGTTGACACCCCCTGGGGCCCTTCCTACATTGGCCTCAGGATGCTGAA
>Ga0081455_10005394_pt1 | contig 14035 bp, 19 predicted proteins | sample TabmetS3T2R1_FD_70207 | JGI IMG/M metagenome (GOLD analysis project Ga0081455, IMG submission 70207) | Tabebuia heterophylla rhizosphere microbial communities from the University of Puerto Rico - S3T2R1 | ecosystem: Host-associated > Plants > Roots > Rhizosphere ... | reverse complement strand
CAATATTTCTCTTGTCTATACTTACATGTATACTCAATATTGTATCAGAATCTTACATATGTACTCAATATTGTATCAAAATAATGAATAACTATTTCCATTCCATGCTTGCTTTTATTTCCCACCCTATATACCCTGCTTCTTGAGACCATAAAGAACAATATCAGCTTGACCAGGATAACCGGGCAGGTCTGGATGTCTAGTTACTACGTGTCTTACTTACCCGTAGACTGAACCAAAGTCTTTACTATCACAATAAAACAACGTGGATGGAGCTGTCTACTGACCCAAGATTGTGAAGTTACCCCGTACTTCAACGGTCTCTTTGACAGTATTAACCCCACCATTGGCTGTCCATTTACCACCATTTAAATGTGATAATCTAGAAGCGGATGTCCACATTGTACCCTCACTGGTGATTTGTGCAATCCCCTTCTTGTTTGGAGTCATTCGAGTCCCAGTTCCAATTCCCGTAATGGATTCGCCATTCTTGGTCATATGCAAATATCTTATTGTTAGAGTCGCGCTTCCATCTGCTAACATTGTAGCTTCTACTGTATCCCAGTGAGTGCCTGAGTAGTACTTGCCGCTAACCTGTCCCTTATCATTGCTCTCAATTCTTACTACATCATTATTAATATCTATAATCCGTACGGATTGCAATTTGTCTTTTATAGTGAAATCGTATTTGGTGGTTGTCCGCTTCTTTGATAAAGCTTTCACCATATAGGCATAGTCTGGATGTCTCAACTATAATAGTTTTATAGATAGAAATTTTCTAATGCGAAATAATATCGCATAGTTTCGTGTTGTCAAAGCCCAACTTACTAATACTTATCGGCAAATAGTGATTCTTTTTTCTATTTCTAATATATTGTCTAATAATATATTTTGAATGGAAATCCAATGGTCGTACCATGGCACAACGATCCAGCCAAGTCTGTACTATACTGACAACTTCAGAATCTGTTAACATTCTGACATTGAAGAGATATGGGATAACAATTCTCCATAATGCATACTTTCTATGATCCGCCATTGGTGTTTGAAGAAGTTTCTCGATCCAGGGGATAGTATCGGTCTTGTTATAACTAAAATTCTTTATAGTTCTAAGCTTCCATAATTTCATTTCTTCCTGTTTATCATTTATCTTTTCAGCTACTAGCCATGTTCTATACGTCCTATGGCAATTGATCTGGTAATATCTTATGTTTTCTAATCTATTGAGAAGTGAAACACGGGTATAGAGATTGTAAGTGCAATCACAAAATTACTGACTTTGATTCGATTGAATTCAAGATTAATGATTCAAGAATAGATCTGCAGTGTATCAAATGTAACGGTTTGATGGGATGGTGGTACAGGCGTTCAGAAAAGATTATGCCATCGAAACAGAAATGGTCTCAATCAGAACGCGAAGAAATGCGATAATGAATAATGTTCCAAAGAAGCTGTCTTTTTACATTATGAAAAATAAAAATAATAAAAATGGTCTAAAGTCATGTTTGGCGATGAAATAGTTATTTGACACGCACTAATTCTCATCCGTTTAACAGAGCTTGGCCAAAAACTTTATAGTTTTCAATTCCCGTATCTCGATAGCATTTGAGCCATCCAACAAATATATCTGAAGCAAAGAAAACAGTAATGATTTGTGATGACGAGCAAGATCTGCTTCAAGTATTTGGACTAGCACTTGAGTCAGAATATAATGTAATTTTGGCGAATTCTGGCGGGAATTGTATTGAGAAGTTTATAGAAGAAAAGAACCGGGGAAACAAAATTCATCTCATATTATTAGATTATAGATTGGGTGATATGTTTGGCGACTCTGTGGCTCGTACAATAAAACAGTATAACGGAACTAAAATAATTCTTATTTCTGCATATGATCTAGACAGCTCACTGATCAAAGAATTAGAAGAAAATAAATATATTGTAAAATACGTAGAGAAGCCAATTCAGATACCCGATCTAATGAAGCTAGTAGCAGATACAAAATATTAGATTGTAGCTAAGTCTGCGAACCATATCGAAAGATAATTCTCTAAATAGCTTGTTGAATATAGTACATTTACATGGGTAGACAGCAGCTACTCTTAAGACAAGAATTAACCGTTTCAGAGATTTTACGTACATATGGAAAACAGTTCAAACAGATTACAGAACGGTACACGGATGGCCATAATGGCAGATGTGCTCTGGGTGTTATCATGTCGTACTATGGATGGAATGGTAAAGATGATTCGCAAGCCACTAGTAAATTATTGGGTACATTGATTGCATTGAGATCTGCCGGCATTGATAAAAATAGTCTAATAGACATGAACGACTCGGGAATGTCATTTGATGAAATCGCCGATTATCTGGATAAATTTTGCAGCAGTAAATATTGGTGATTAATTAACCGTAACATTACTGCCTTCCATTTTTTATATTTAGCATCTTCCGAAGTGTTTGTTTGTTGCTAACGCTCATGCATTAAATATATTTCAGCATTTCAGAAATAGAGTTGGTCAGTGTATAATATGAAAGTATGGGTACGGAAAACACCAACCAACCCCACTCCGACTATTATCACGATTCCAGATTATCATAATCCATAAGCTTGTAGACCATGTCATATTCTATAAACCAATTTTATTGAATAGCCAAATTCTTGACATAGACTTTTATTTAATATTGCATATTATTTACCGTACAACCCATCTTAACTCATATCGATCAAGTTGGTGGACCCGTGCCCGTACAACGGTTCACCAATTTGATCCGTTTAATTTATTCGTTAGTTGACTCAGTTATACGATTGTTACACATCTCATAAGCTGCCTTGCCAATACATTCAACCCATTCATCTGCATCTGGAATATCTATCTCAACCTTCGATAGCATTCTCATGCATATCTACGCTGTATCAATATTATGAATAACTATTTCCATTCGTAAACAGTAGAGAAAATTGATGTTGATAGATGGAATATCTGCTAATCTACCTGAGGCACTAATTTTCCAGCTATCTCGCCCTGTGGAGTTTGCACAGTTGAAATTTTTAAGTATACATTCCCATCAAGTACATACTTAACAAAATCACTTATTGAACGCTCTACGGGTCCTCTCTCCGAAAAGTCAGCTACTCCAAAAGTTCCTTCGGCCGTTCCACTTGCTACTCTACCGGGAGCAGCTATGCCTTCAAGAGACGCTAAGCGCAAAGGCACAATCGTTTTGTCTGGGAATGCACCATCCCAATATACTATAAATGCACTACTAACTCCGCTAATATTGCTAACATTTACAACATAGCCAATGGTTTCGTCATCTAGAACTCTAAAGTATGCTTCCCCGCTTGCATTCGTATTTGGACTAAATTGCTGAACTCCGCGTAGTTCTGCCTTAAAATGTGGCTGGTCAACTATTTGTTGACTTACATTGGTAGACGTAGCATTGGTAGACGTAGCACTTACAGTGGGTGTGGTTGATACAGCTAATCCTATTCCTACTAGAGCCAACAAGGCAGTAATGGCTAAAATTTTCCTTACCATTAAGTGACCACTATAATGTCACATTTATTTATCTATGTGATGATTTTTTTTTGACTTTGAAGTGTGAATTATTAAACTCATATCTTAGTGTAAATTCTATAAAACTAATCCGAGATCTTAAAGAAAGGTGGCTAAGAACAGCATTCTGTCAGACTTGGGAAATTGCTCTACGGGAGCTCTTCCATTCGATAGTTTTGCTAACTATACGAAATGATGATATGGTTCCTTCCATCTCCATTTATTAACCGTATGAATTCTACCAGGTACCATTAAAAAACAGTAATAGTGGTTAGATAAAAGGTTTAGCTTAAAATTTACTCGACTAAGAGGCTCGATATTTGGTACTTTATCAATAATAGACATTCTTATTTCAGAAAGAATATCACAAGATCGCTTTTTAACACAAAATAAAAGAAGTCTAACCTTTATCAGTAGTTCATTTGGGCTTCTATTGAGTTTACTTATGGAGAAGGTACATGAATTTTTGAATCTAAGATAATTAACATCATCATAAATATATACAAACTGCTTGCCAAATCTGCAATCTGAAACCTGGTAACATTCATAATGTTCATTAGCATCTTTGAATCGAAGTCATCTGGTCTCCAAAACGTTTTTTGTGCGGCTAATAAACATAATATTTAGTTTAGTTATTTCGGAATAATTGAAATGATGACCAGATTTATAGAAAAATAATGTTTCAGTAACGATAGGAATTTGCTTCAACTATGGCTTGTGGCATTCCTTTCTTTAGGTCATCGAGGCTCATTACCGGATGCAACTCTACATGAGCATCCATTCCACTAAACAGTGGTTCAATTATGACGGGTATTTGGTTTGCATTCTGTATATCAACAATAAATGCAGCCACCCTATTACCATCAGCTTCAAAGAAATAGGTTGCTTCAGCCTTGACTTTGTTTATATACTCTTCTAGTTTTTTCAAGAAGTTTGGATCCTGTACCATTTTATTTCCTGACTCTGTAGGAATCCTTGCACGTATTAAAAATCTCATTTATTAGAAGTAAAATGGTCAATACAATTATTAAAATATTCTTTGCAAATAGGTTAGGCTTGTCCTACGTAAGGCTAAACGTAGGACGGGCAACACTATGACCTAACCTATCATTTTGGTCTAGTCTGTAGACTAAACAATGCATGAATGCCGACAATGAGTAAGAAGGAACCACTTACCCCATGGCTTACTTGCTAATTGTAGTTATACACAAACCTATTAAAAAATTGAGATAGTGTAAAGTTTTTTACTACATGGATTTAGTTGGTGTGTTTTTGAGTACACGGTTCACTGGCCGACTATTCATGATCTATTATGCCTTATATCAAATACTTAAAACGAGCATGATTGATAGACAATTACACTTGAGCCTTTAACGAATTGGGACTATGATATGGCTTCCGATTAGTTTGGAATAAGGAGATTAAAAGAGAGGGGGATAATGCGACCTCTTGCCTGTATTCCGATTCTGCTATGCATACCTTCTTACATGAATCGACGATCTTTCTTCTAATTTCAAGTCTCTCGGTTTATACGTGAATTCCTTAATTCTTAAACTGTACCGATTAATGGGCGCACAAGGGATATCTATCTCAAACCGGCTCTATATTCTATCTAAATGAACTAGCATAATCTCTGACAAATTGTTCAAAAGATATAGGTTTCCGCCCTGTAATCACTATAATTGTTAAGTTTATTTATCCACGCTAATATTCTATTTTAAATGACGATTCTTAGCCTCATGTCTCAATATCAATCTTGTCAGCAATGGATTGAGGGTCTGAGATCGAATGATACTAAGAAAGCGTATGCTTTACATTTATTACAATCCTGTAAGTTCCACAAGACCGATCCGGACCAACTATTTAATGTGAATCTAAAAGAACTCAAAGAAATGATAATAAACTATATTCTAGATATGAAAAAAGCGGCTAAAAATTCAGCGGGCAAACCAAAGAGGGGAGAGAAATCTGTTAACAGTATAAAGACTTATGTTAAAGGCGTAAAATCTTTGATGAACATGAAATAAACATACCGTGGAAAAAAATTTACTCAGGTTCAGGATCGCTATTCAAATGGACAGAACGGTAGATGTGCATTGGGTGTTGTAATGAGCTATTTTGGTTGGAATGGCATAGACGATTCTCGAGCCGCTAGAAAATTATTGGCGGCAACAAATTCATTGAGAGAAGCTAGTATTAGTCAATGTTCTATCATTGAATTGAATGATTCAGGTTTTTCATTTGACGAGATAGCAGATTACATAGACCGACATTATTAATTGGTAACTCATCAATACTAATCGAACTTTTCAAGATAGTATTCTACTACTATAAAAAGAATAATGAGTTTTATGGTTTTTTTCTGATTAGTGAGTAAATAGAATGTTGAGTTATATACATAAATAATTGTAGCTTGAGCAAATACTCTATTATATTCATAGTCGTAGTAATGATCGGTTTTGCAGTCAATGAAAATATAGTGGTGACAGCTCAAATCAATTCTACAAACTCGGATAAACAAAAAATATTTGTAATGTGGCTGGAAACAAATAATACAAAGACTGATACTCCTGTGATTAGTGTTAGCGACGAAGATTTTTGGAAGATCTTTGAGCCAATGCTTGAACTCTCAACAAATGAGACCATAAATAAATTTGGATAGTTTAGGACCATACAATGATGTGTCGGGAATTCGAAGTCTAAAAATTAACTGTGCGTATGACGGAGAGCTTTATATGTTAAGTTTAATATGTGGTGATAAGATAATGAACTACTTTCTCTACTTGGCATATGGTAATTCTGGGACTTATTAGGCTGATTTAGAAATAGAGATAGATTTTAGCGTGATGTCATGGATTAGTGTGACACGCATTTTAACAGTTTAAGTAATCTAAACTCGCAATTGCGATGACGCGGCATATACCGAAAATCATGAAAAAGCCCTTTCTACAAAGTTTTTATTTGTGATAATTGTTGATATCTGAAGATATTTTTCAGTTAATCTCTGCCTAAAATACGTGAGCTCATATTGCCTAAGCTAGATAATTATCGGTTTATCAGATTCAGAAATATGTTATGTTAATAACGTCTAGCCAGCCGCAAAGTCTGACAATTGATAATTCGAATATAACAAAATACTTACGGTTCTGCCGAGAACAGGATAATATTTGTTGATGACAAATAGTAAATAATAAATAATTATATACTATTTTTGCTAAGAATATTTTAACATGTCACGAATTGGCTCGAAAATAGCAGTAGTTACGGAGGCTTCGTTTAAGTACCCATGTCTCTCACTTATTTACGATCTGAAAAGTTTTACATTTATCTTGCTTTGTCTTATGTTTGGAGTAGTTGCCGTTGCCGGCCAATTTGAAAGCACAAATTCAGTACTGGCTCAGCGGGACAACGGAAGCTTTTTTTCTCCTCTGAATAGCAATAATATTAGTGGAATAGACTATGGAATAATAAGTTCCATGAATCAAACGAACGAACCAGGAGATTTAGATGATTCGAACGTTCCTAGTAGCTCCGAAAATCAGACCAACACATCTTCAATGCGACGCTAGGAATTGTGGCGGTAACTTCCACTTCTAATGTTTTTACTAGTCAGAATATCATGATAATTCCGCTTCAACGGATCAGAAATTTGAAAGATTCATTGGATTATCATCGAAAGCAAGCAGGTTTGCACCGGGACTGACTCAACTCTTAAACTTTTTTAGATTATGATACTAAAATACTAGTGCACGATAGTATACAGTATAGACATTACCTAATCCCCCGAGATCAAATTGTAGGATCTTCATAGTTCGTGCCAATTGATCAATTTTAGGGTGGGACTATTTGTTATTCAGGAGATTCTTGGTCTGTCTACGACTTCATTATTCCTATAAAATTCCATCTCCATGCCTCGAGTAATATTATATTTTATTTTGAACGATTCATTTGATGAGATAGGTATTAGCTCTGTATTATGGGAGTTACAAAGATGACAACGAAGAACTTGTGATAAAGACTCTAAATCATCAATGCTGAAGTAAGATGCACACCAATAACAAGAATTGCAAATCACAAAGTAGATCTTGTCGATATGATGCTTAATCTTGATATTCTCTCTTTCTGTATCTTTACTATCTAAAGAGGTCTTGGTTTTTTGAAGCAACACGTCATATACCATATTAAGTCTTATCATTTACATTTCTAAAACACTCTGATCGCAGCTATAGTCTTTATACGTTTTCGTCTCTCTCATCTAATCAACGTTGGATCTTTAAATAATGATCATTGGTCTGAATCGCTTTATGTGATCTCTAACATTCCATTTATTTTATATTCTGAGTCATATACATGCAAATTCTGACTAATTATCTATTTACATCTTCCTGTTGCAGCAGTCTCAGATATTATTACAAGATGGATTACAAAATATTTATCTTGATTCCATTGGAAAATTATTTGATGACGAGATTTTTATTATTTTATTCAATTTTTAGTGATGTACCATATCATTAAATAATTTGTTTTATACAGACCAAGTATGTGTGATAGACTTGATCGAGATAAGAATGATCAGACGAGTACCGGTGTGGATGCGTCTTAGAAATGAGTAATCAGAACTTTATATGTGAATCGGATAGTCACGGAGTTGGTTGCGGTCCACCGGGTTGTATTTGCATACAATTGGGACCCAACCTGACAGAAACCGATTGTAGCTGTATAATCTCAGATATTTATAAGACAACACCTGACAATTCCAGAGAAGTTTCTGAAATAAACAAGTTTATTGATAAAGTAAAACAAAACATCGATACTGCAATCTTTACCATACATATGGATGAGAAGCCGTTGTCCGAGATCGCTGACTTTTTAAAAATGTTCGTCCCAGAAGTTAAAATTAAAGTACCAAAATCAGTTCAATGTAAATCAGTAGCTTTACAAGTGGAGAAGAAGACGATGAAAGAAATAATCGATAATCTGGGTTTAGAAATAAGTGGAACCAAAAAATCATCGATAATAAGAACTATAGATCGGAATATTCAAGTCACTTAATTCTCTATATCCAATTTTGCAATCAATGAGAATATGATAGAAGATCTAGTTGTTTGGCCACTTTGTAAATTACGCTCGGTGTTTCTAAGTATCATCGACTAACCACTCCCCCATCAACTAGCAACGTATGACCTAAGACAAAAGATGCTTTGTCAGATAACAACCAGACTACTGCATTTGCGATCTCGTCTGGATTTGATAAACGTCCTATTGGATGCATTGACGTCAATTTTTCTCTCCACTGCTTGTCCTCTTCTGTTAGTCGTTCAACCATATCCGTATCAACTCCACCTGGAGCAACGGCGTTTATTCTGATTCCAGATTTGGCATATTCTAGAGCAGCTGATTTTGTCAATCCAAGCACGGCATGTTTGCTTGCGATATATATTGCCATTAGTGGAAATCCTATTATGCCGGCTGCAGAGGAATTATTTACTATTGCTCCACCAACACTAACACCGTTTTTTATCATCGCAGGGATTTCATATTTCATAGACAACCATACTCCCCTGACATTTATGTTCATGATCTGATCGAACTCTTCAACTGTTTGTTCTGTTAGTGGTGCCATCGTTTGTTCTATGCCAGCGTTATTAAACGCATAATCAAGTCTATGATACGAATCGATTGTTTTCTCTATAAGCGACTTTACACTAGCTTCATTTGCCACATCAGTATTAACAAAGATGCCATCACTTCCCGCTTCTTTGACTAACTGTACAGTCTTTTCTCCCTCTTTGGAACGACGTGCTGCTACGACAATCTTAGCTCCCTGTTTAGCAAGAGCGATAGCGGTTGCTCTACCGATACCTGAGCTGCCACCCGTCACAATCGCTACTTTCTGATCTGTCATAGTTTCAATCAAAGAATAGGTATTATTTATTGATGGCTGTACCGAGATCACTGATTACAGACAAATGCCGTGCCCTATCTGTTGGTGGCCAATAAATACTGAACAGGTTGTAGTAGTGCTGCACATGGAACAAAAAAATCAGCAGCATCGCCATTCTAAGTGATGTTTCTATTGATCGTGGTGTAGATAAGCCTTAACGTTACAGTAAAAATGGATTACTATCTTCTACCCAGAAATAATCAATAAAGTATTTAGAAATAAGATTATTACTTATATATGTGAGTATAAATCCTATACTTCTCCAGAATAGTTAAAATATTATGCACTGCTAACAATGTTATGGAACCCAATGATGGGGTTCAAGAATTGGACATTGCAGACGGACTAAAGCAATTATTAACCGATGCTGATTTTACAATTGAATCAATTATCGACTCAGGCTATCGAGAAGTATCGGAAACGCTGCATATAGATCCGTATGTAGGTAAGTTAATCGTTGAAGCGGCACAGGATATTGTACAAGAAAGAAACGACAGCCAAGACATACCAGAACAATTGTAATCTCAAATTCTTTCAAATTGTTTAGAGAAATATTGAAATAAACTTGATTATCACCATAATGGTGAACTTTAGTCTTGGGAATTAAATATTCATGTTCTTTCTTGTTCTCACCATCAATTATAACCAGCTTATCTTTGTATTCTGCAAATACTCCTCCAAATTCTCGGTCTTGTATAATACTTTTATTATCATTATTATAGTTCGTAAATGCAGCAGCTCTGTTAGATGCATAATAGTTTCCCAAAGAACTACTGATGTTCTTTGATTTGCTATCTCTCATTCTAAAATTTGCTCTTAAAAGTATTTAATCATTACAATTGAAATTGTACATCTAATTGTAGCGTGGAATAGATGTTAGCAATCAACAGATGGACAGATTAACTATGATACATTATTTTTATAAATTAGTGTCACTTGACTATAGTACATTTACATGAGTAGGCAGCAGCTGCTCTTAAGACAAGAGTTAACCGTCTCTCAGATTCTAAGAACTTATGGAAAGCAGTACAAACAGATTACGGAGCGATATTCAGATGGAGGCAATGGTAGATGTGCTTTGGGTCTTATCATGTCTTACTATGGGTGGAATGGTAAAGATGATTCGCAAGCCGCTAGCAAATTATTGGGCACATTGATTGCATTAAAATATGCCGGCATTGATAAAAACAGCCTAATAGAAATGAATGACTCAGGTATGTCGTTTGATGAAATCGCCGATTATCTGGACAAATTTAGCAGCAATAAATATTGGTAATGAATTAAGATAAATTACTTTTTATTTAGCATTTCAGAACTGGAGTTGGTCAGATGCAACCAACCAACTCCGATAAGACAATACGCAAGTCGGTACTGTGACGTTAAGTATAACTTGATTATTAACTATTATAAACTATCTGTGAGTTGGCTTGAGGTAGATGAACAATTTGGTATACCAACCCCCAGATAGAGATTAATCTATGTAAAAATATGAACAAACCCGCTTTTAATACTTCTAACTATATCGATAGTAAAACTCTCAGATAAATAGATTAACTAAGATACATTATTTTTATAAATTACTTCTATCAATTGGAAGACAGAAGTGCAACGACAACAGAGATCCAAATCTGAAAAAATATCAGATATTCTGAGATCAATCTGTAACTGTACGGGTGCAAGAATATCTCATATTATGTATGAAACTTGTATTCCACACAATCAATTGAAAGAGTACTTGGCTATGATGATTCAAAACAAACTAATCATATCAAAGAAGAGAAGACATTTAGAATCATAGATTATGGTATGCACGTTATTAAATTGTATGATGAAATGGACAAATTATTAGTTTACAGCCCCATCCGACTATGGTCGTGATTCCAGATGCAATTAGTCTGAGTGGTATTCCCGCACGAAAAAAATATACAATTTGACTTATACCTCTATCTCCAGCGCCAGTTAAGGCCAAGATATTCATAGAACTGACATCAATACAAAAAATGCAGATGTACTCGCGAGAATTAAAATTTTATTTGGACAAAATGTGTCTACACGATTTCTTAGAATCCTTTTTTTTAGGTTTTTGTGCCTAACTCAAGACCTAATCTCCGGTGATATATATAATTCCATGACAATTAGATCCTTAGAAATGCATGATGGGCAACATTGGTGGAATTTTTCGTATATAAGAAGCCAAAGCCTAAACAATAACATATACAAGTAGTTACTTACCTCATAAATGTCTGCATTTCTAGACTTTCACTCGATGAGCAGATATACTGAAGATGATCTAAAGAAGAGTCAGAAAGAACCTAGGGATCAGTTTGGAGGTAAGATCCTCAATGTTTTTTATGAAGTGGACTCGGGCATGATATTTTGTTTGTTGGATGCCCCTGACAGATATGCAGTGGAGTGCGGGAATTTATTCTTCTGCATTATCAGTGGCCAACGATGTTCAACTCCAAAGATCAATTAGGAAGTCATTTGAGAGACAATCAAACCTACTTGATAAGATTGGAACCGCAGAGGAGGAACAACAGATACGTAATAGGGTTTTAGTCCTGACGAGAGACCTATCAAATAGGGTGACAGAAAGCACTGGTATTCAGTCATCTTTCCAAGATGACCAAGAAATCAGGGATTATCTTCAACTGGTTATAGAAGAAACAAGAAAATGAAATCAAAAAAATGAATAGTCGTAATTGCAAAAGTTCCTCTATTATGTATATGAGTATATCTATGTTGTTTTTGAAGTACGATGGAATTTCGACTCATCTTTCCATCTCAATTCTTTTTGTCCCGGTAAACGCGCTAGGTTATGTTATTTCCATTCCCATGACTTGTGTACATAACTGCCAGATGCATCAACTTCATCTTCATTTACTCCAATAAGGTGATTGAGGAACGCAAGGCGATCATTTGAATTCGTCAAAAAGAAGATCGTACCATGCCATCTATTAAGTCCTGAATTTGTCAATTTTCCTATTCCACGTCCGGTGGCGGTTGCCACTTCACTCCCATCAATTGTTGTCAGAACCCCTTGTCCTTCTCCATATGTAGTACCGTTAGATCTTTGCATATTCCAATAGGTCCAAATTTCAGTTACTTCGGTACTTCCATTTAATGTTCCCTTTCCTTTAACTGATAATTCTATTTTCGGAACTGCATTTTCGATAGACAATACTCGTTGGCCTGTGATTTTCCCTTTGCTTTCATAGATTAGTTCACCTAACATCTAGTTAATCATGAAGTAATTACTGATATATGTGATCATGACTGATTCTTACAAGGCTATAGTGTTAACGTGATATTGCGCGCGCAAATTCTCATTGAAACAACTTAAATACGTTATTGTGCCCTCTTCTCTATGTTAAAGATCCTAAACGCAAGTCCAGGATTTGGCGTGCTACTAAATGAACAAGACTTAACGACAAAGGTTCTAAATTTACACTTGGGGACTGTTGATCAAAAAGGTCACGCAAATATTCATCCTACAGGATACTACTATGATTCTTCAAATAACAAGTTTTACATCTTAACTGGAACAAAGTCGAAGAAAACTGATAATCTCAGAAAGAATGATATGGTATATTTTTGCGTCGATGATCCAAATCCTCCTTACAAGGGCGTACGCGGAGAGGGAACTGCAAGAATACTGAAAGACATAGATTTTAACATCGGTATTTGGGAAAAGATTATGGTAAGATATTTGGGAAATCTAGAAGACCCGATGGCCGTTGCACTGAAAGATGAACTGAAGAAGGGTGATTCAATCGTATTGGAGATTAGTCCTAACTATTACTCCACTTGGGATTACAGTAAACAGTAAACAGATTCACGCAGAGATAATTAGTTACGGTTAACATATGATATCTGGATGTAGTAGTGGTCACATATGTTTTGGTAAAAAGGAGACCTTTCATCATGCGTGATGAGGGATTGCGGAAGGCCAACCGTAATAATAAGTCCTATAGATATAAAATGGTTCTACAAAATGAATGAATCAGGTCTTTGCATCAATAGAAAGGATCTGCATATGATAATAGAAGACCAAAACATGCCCAAAGATGTTAAGAAAACCATACTAAGGATCTTTCCCCATTTAGAAGGAAGAAATTATTAACTCAAGACATGCAGTTGATAAAGTTAGGGACTAGAAGAAGGAAGGCTTCTGTTTTCGCGCGCAAAATTGTCAATGAATCTTTCGAAACTCTTATTCAAAAGTCTTAGTTAGTACATACCAAGGAACTTGCAGTACTATATCGGATGTTCTGGATGGTCATATTCATCCTGGCAGGGACCATTCTATCCTAGGAATATTGAAAATTCCAAATGGTTAAGGTATTATTCAAAGGTCTTTAATTACGTGGAAATTGACTCGTCTTTCTATCGAATTCCTAATGAATTCATGGTTAAAAACTGGTACAAACGAACTCCTGATAATTTTCGATTCACTGCAAAATTTCCTAAAGTTATAACACATGACAAGAGACTCTCAAATTTTGATGAGGATCAACTAAATTACTTCTTTGAA
>Ga0081455_10005393_pt1 | contig 14036 bp, 13 predicted proteins | sample TabmetS3T2R1_FD_70207 | JGI IMG/M metagenome (GOLD analysis project Ga0081455, IMG submission 70207) | Tabebuia heterophylla rhizosphere microbial communities from the University of Puerto Rico - S3T2R1 | ecosystem: Host-associated > Plants > Roots > Rhizosphere ... | reverse complement strand
AACGGCCGTGGCCCCAGATGCAACCGATGCGGCCGCACTGCGTGCGACCCTGACCAGCCTGCTCTCAGATCACGTTTGGCTGGCGGGAAATGCCTTGGATACCGCGGTGCAGCACAAGGGTGACCTGAAAGACCCGCAGGTGGTCGGAGCGGTCAAGGCCCTTGACGCCAACTCGGTGGCTCTGGCTGAGGCCATCGGATCGGTGTATCCGGATGCCGAGAAGCCGTTCCTGGCTTCCTGGCGGCAACACATCGGATTCTTCGTCGACTACACCCTGGGCAAAGCCACCAAGAACGACAAGCAGGTCGCCAAGGCCAAAGCAGACCTCAATGCCTACCGCACATCCTTCGGCCAGTTGATCAACTCCGTTGTTCCCGAGCTGCCCGCCGATGCGGTCGCCAAGGAACTGGTCCCACACGTCAACTCGCTATACGCCGCGATCGATGCCAGCGTCGCCGGCAAGCCCGACTATCAGACCAAGTTGTCCATGGCCGCCGACCATATGGCCATGACCGCTGAGATTCTGGCCGGCGGCATCGTCGAGAACAAGGGACTCGAGGGCGACGTCGATGGCACCGCCGCAACCGTCCGGGCTACTCTCACCAGCCAGCTTTCCGCTCACGTCTGGCTGGCCGGAAATGCTTTGGACACCGCAGTGCGTCACAAGGGTGATCTCAAGGATCCTCAGGTCGTCGGCGCGGTCAAGGCCCTCGACGCCAATTCCGTCGCACTGGCCAAGACGGTTGGATCGGTGTACCCGGATGCCGAGAAGCCGTTCCTGGCATCCTGGCGGCAACACATCGGATTCTTCGTCAACTACACCTTGGGCAAGGCCACCAAGAACGACAAGCAGGTCGCCAAGGCCAAAGCCGATCTTGATGCCTACCGCACATCATTCGGTGAGTTGATCAACTCCGTGATCCCGGAACTGCCCGCCGATGCGGTCGCCGAGGAACTGATTCCGCACGTCAACTCGCTGTACGCCGCGATCGACGCCAGCGTGGCCGGCAAGCCTGACTATCAGACCAAGCTCAGCAAGGCTGCCGAGCACATGCCGATGACCGCCGCAATCCTCACCAGCGGCATCGTCGCCAACAAGAAGATCGAATCCTAAGCAATGCCGGAGCCGCCGGCCGGGCCCACACACCCGGCTGGCGGCTCTCTCGCGCCCTAGGCCTCTGCCTTCCGACTGGAGCCAGGCCCGCTCATCGCCCGATGCGGGCTCAGCCCCGCATGTCAGCGGGCGCCGAGGAGGTGTTGCAGAGCGAGCCGTTGGATTCTTGCGAAGCCATAGCCCTGAGTGCGAGGCGCTTCGAGGTCAAAGTTCTCGAAGGCGCTGGGGTCGCTGAGCAGCTCCTCGTAGGTTTCGCCATCGTCGAGGGTCGGCTGGCTTAGTTCCGCGACCCGGCCTGCCTCAAGTGCCTCCTGCACCTCTCGATCGGCACGAAACGCTCGTGACCGGTCGCGCAGCATCAGATACAACTCCATGTTGGCCCGGGCGGACTCCCACACCCCGTCTATGTTCTCGGTGCGGAGCGGCTTGTAGTCGAAGTGGCGCGGCCCGTCGTAAGCCGGACCACCACCGGGCGCGCCATTCTCCAGCAGGTCGACAGTGGAGAACGCTTGCAGTAAGTCGCCGTGGCCGAAAACAAGATCCTGGTCATAGCGGGGGCCCTTCTGCCCGTTCAAGTCGATGTGGAACAGCTTCCCGGCCCACAGCGCCTGCGCTATGCCGTGGGTGTAGTTGAGGCTGGCCATGTGCTCATGCCCTACTTCGGGGTTGATGCCGACCATTTCTGAGTGCTCGAGCTCGTTGATGAACGCCAACGCATGGCCGATTGACGGCAGCAAGATATCGCCGCGCGGCTCGTTCGGCTTGGGCTCGATCGCAAACCGCAAGCCATAACCTCGATCGATCGAGTACTGGGCGAGGGTGTCAATTGCTTCCCGGTACCGATCAAGAGCGGCCCGGATATCCTTGGCGAAATCGACCTCGGATCCTTCCCGGCCACCCCAGAAGACATAAATGTGCGCGCCGAGTTCGGCGGCGAGGTCCATGTTGCGCATTACCTTGCGGATCGCGTACCGCCGCACGCTGCGGTCGTTGCTGGTGAAGCCGCCGTCCTTGAACACCGGGTCATAGAACAGGTTCGTGGTCACCATCGGCACGACGATTCCGGTTTCCCGCAGCGCCGCAGTGAACTCCTTGATGATCTTCTGGCGCTCGGCGCTGCTGCTGCCTGGTGGAATCAGGTCGTCGTCGTGGAAGGTCAAGCCGTACCCCCCGAGCTCGGCGAGCTTGTTGACCGCCTCGACCGCGGCGAGCACCGGGCGAGTCGCCTCCCCGAACATGTCCCGTGCCTGCCAGCCGATCGTCCACAAACCAAAGCTGAACTTGTCCTCTTTCGTGGGCTGGGGTGCCATGAGAGTCCTCCTTCGTGGTTGGCGCGCCTTCGACGGACTCAGCGCTCATTGCTGACGACAGCTGGGGTGTCCATCACCCGTTCGTCGCTGATCATTCTGGTGGGACCGACCAGCTGGACTGATAAGGGGCCGCCGAATGTCGTCGCTGCGGTACCGATCCGGAATGTGATCTCGCCTGGCTCGACGAGCCTTCGAGCGTTCGCCCGGCGAACGACAAGCGGTCCGAATGCGAGAGTTACGCGGGAAATCAGCAAGCTCGGCGTGTTAGTCCCAGCAAGCAGGGGAACGACTCACCTGCCGCGAGCTGATCGACGACGATGTAAGGCGCTTATGAATAACAAGCCGAAACGTGATCGAAAGCGCGATTACCCAACGCCGGATCGTGGTCGTCACGGCGGCATCATACGTCGCACACTGGTGTGTCAGCGGTCTGTAAACCTACGCCCTCGGGGTACGTCGTGCAGGTTGGAATGATCAAGAATATCGGGACTCAGGGAGAGGGCTAGATCATGAAGCTCAAGACACTCAAGATCATCGGACTGTCGCTGCTCGTAGGGGTGATCGTCGGCATGGGTCTCCTTGCTCGTCCTTTGGTCGATCGGCTCGTGGAGCGTGTGGCAGCAACTGATCAAGAAAGGAACTCATGATCGGGCGTTAAAGGCGGCAAGTGCCGGGCCTCGTGCGCGCGCCCGTGCGCGCCGCGTGCGTATAAGTGTTGCTGACCGGTCAAGAAATTCTGGGCCACCGAACGCGTGTGCCTCGCCTCCCTGCACTCACGAGAGAGACGCCATGACAGAGGGCTACCCTGAGCATTACGCGGCGCAGCCTGCGTCATAACCAAAACGTGCGAGTCGCGAAGTTATTTCATCTCGGCGAGGCTAGCCAGTTCACCGATACTGTTAGCCCGCCTTGCCTCCCTGTACTCACGAGAGAGACGCCATGACAGAGCGCTACCCCGAGCATTACCCGGCGCAGCCTGCGTCCTACTCCCAGCAGTCACAGCCAGCGCCGTACCCACAGCCGCATGCTCAGCCGAACTTCCTGCAACCGAACCAACCGTCATACCCGGCCCAACAGGCCATGCCACCGCAGCAGGTGCGCGGAACGAACGTCATGTCGATCCTGTCGCTGGTGTTCGCGTTCGTATTCCCGCTGCTGGGCATCGTGTTCGGCCATATCGCCAAGAAGCAGATCCGCCGGACCGGCGAGGGCGGCAGCGGCCTCGCCATCGCCGGGCTGGTGCTCGGCTATATCTTCACCGTCCTGTCGATCCTGTACGTCACCTTCATCATCGTCGTCCTGGTCATCGACCCAGAATTTTTCTTGACCTAGTCAGCCATCAGCTAGCTGGAAGCCTTGAGTTGGCGGATAAGCACTCCGCTGCCGACCGGAACGCACCGCTCGTCCAGTTCAAGCAGGAGGGCTTCCTCCAAAGATCAACTTGTGTCGGGTGGGCGCGCCGTACGAGGGATACTTCCCTGCCGCTAACCCCGCCGGCCAATGTGAGCGTAAGTATCTACAACGGACCTCCGTCCCTTCGAACTCGATCCATCTAAGGACAAACATGAGAGAAGCATGAGAGCTAGCCATTGTCATGCTGGACGACACTGCGCTAATACCTGCAGAATTTTGCTACTGGACAGCTAGCAATCCCCTCAGAATTGTCGTAATTGACGAGTTGATCGCTTCTCAGATGGACACAGCGTGAGCCCCACTTCCGGGCAGCCGTTCGTCCGCCTCGAGGCCGTGTCGAAGTCGTATGGCAGCGGCTCCTCGAAGCTGGAGGTGCTGGACGGGCTCGACCTGGAGTTGCCCCAGGGTGAGACCACGAGTCTTGTCGGACGGTCTGGAACCGGAAAGTCGACTCTGCTCTCCCTGATCGCTGGGCTCATGCGTCCCGATACTGGACACGTCTATATCGGCGGACAGCAGATGGACCAGCTCGATGACGACGCCCGCGCCGGCCTGCGCGCCGAACGGATCGGCTTTGTCCTCCAGTCCGACAACCTGATCCCGTTTCTGACCGCGGTAGAAAACGTGGAGGTGGCCATTGGATTCGCCTCGGGCCGCCGCTCAACCGCGCGGGCCCGAGAACTCTTGTCCGAGCTCGGGCTCGGGCACCGGATGGATCATCTTCCTCGGCAGCTGTCCGGTGGCGAGTCGCAACGAGTAGCGGTGGCGGTGGCACTAGCCAATGAACCGGACCTGCTGCTCGGCGACGAAGTGGTGGGCCAGCTCGACTCGGCCACCGCCGCCGACGTCATGGAGATGATCTTCACAGCCTCCCGAGATCGCCACCTCACCGTGTTGTACGTGACGCACGACGAGGAGCTGGCTCGGCAGGCTCATCGCTCACTACGCCTCGCCGACCGCAAGGTCGTTCCGGCATGATCGACGGCGCCATCACGGTGGATTCGGTTGTCGTCGAGCACCAGACGTCGAGCGGCCCGGTCCGGGCGCTCGACGGGGTCTCCTTCACCGTTGGCAGCGGTTCGAGCGTGGCCATTACCGGACCCAGTGGCGGTGGCAAATCGACACTGCTCGGAGTGATTGGAGGCCTCGCCCAGCCGACCTCGGGGAGCGTGCGAATCGGCGGCTCGGAGATCTCAGAACTCACCGAGAATGATCGATCCGACTTTCGGCGCAGCCACATCGGCTTCGTCTACCAGGCTGACAATCTGCTCCCTTTCCTTACTCTGCTGGAGAACGTGAGCCTGCAGCTGGCGTTGGACGGCGAGTCTTCGGGAACCGGGAAATCGCTCGCAGCGCTCGCCAGCCTCGGGCTGGCAGGCCTTGCCTACCGACTTCCCGATCATTTGTCGGGTGGCCAGCGACAGCGAGCCGCCGTCGCCCGAGCGATTGTCCACCAGCCAGAGATCATTCTCGCCGACGAGCCAACGGGCGCCCTTGATGAGGCCAACGCCGTCGGCGTGATCGATCTGCTGGTGGAGATGCAGCGGGAAATCGGCGCGACATTGATTATGGTGACTCACGACCGGGACGCTGCCCGTCGGCTGGATCGGCAGATCCATCTCCAAGACGGACGAGTCTCATGATCGGCAGCTACGTCTGGCGCGATCTACGGCGCAACCCCAGACGCACCCTGACCGCGCTGGCCGGGATGACGCTCGGGATCGGTTTGTTTTCGGCGGTCTTGTTCTTCATCGACGGCTCCTCCGCCACCATGACCGCGCGCGCGATTGCTCCGATCCCGATAGATATGCAACGCCTCCTGGCGGATCCGCTTGGCAACAAAGTGCGCCTTACCGAGGAGATCACTCCGTCGCAGCTCCAGCCGGGTCAGCGCGGACACGTCACGCTGGTCCTGACGAACAACAGCTCACATCCCGCCAATGAGGTCGTCATCAGAGACGAACTTCCCCCTCCGTTGAGCTACGTCCCCAAGTCCATGACCGTCGATGGCGCTCGAATGCCCGATCCGGGCGGTGAATTCCCGCTGGCACAGGGAGAGGGCAATTTCGGTCTCAATCTCGGTACTGTGCCGCCTAAGTCCGCCGTCACGTTGGCGTACGACGTGACAGCGGACGCGGCCGTTGAATCTGTTCCCTCGCTTGGTCCCAGCGCAAGCTTCTCCAGTCGAGAGATCGGCGTGCCGATCAAGGCCAACACGTCTGAACCGTTGAGCCTTGACGAGCTAACCCGCCGGATCGGTCAGATCCCGGGCGTCGCTAGAGCCGAGCCGCTGTCGTTCGTCGATCTCGACCCCGGCTCACTATCTGCGGGTCCGAAGCGACCCCCAGAGGCGGTGCGGATCTTCGGCATGGACAAGCGATACCTGGAGCAGGATCCCTCGATCATGATCATCGAGGGATCCTTCGAACCCGGTGCCGGGCTGCTCAGCGCCGAGGCAGCACGGGCGCTGTCGGTCGGACCCGGCAGCGTGGTGCAGATCCGGGTGCCGGGCATGCGCGCACCCCTCGGCGTACGCATTTCCGGCATCACCGACGTATCGCGTGCGAAGTCGCTCTTCTACAGCCGGGAGGGAAAGCAACTCGAGCAGTTCGTCTACGTCCGGAACTCGTTGATCGTCGGACCAGAGGTGTTCGGAAAGACGATCATCCCGGCCTTTCAGAACGTCACGACGGCCCCGGGCACCGTCCTTCGGAGTCAACCGATCCTCGAAGTCGACGTGTTCATGGACCGCGTTCCGCTCGACGCCGATCCCGCAACGGCTCTGTCCCAAACCAACGCGGTTGCGGATGCCATCAATGCCGTAGCGCCTGGGCAGGACGTCTTGATCGACAACGTCTCCAACGCTCTCCAGGTTGCCAGCGACGACGCCCGGACGGCCAAACGGATGTTCGTCTTCCTCGGACTTCCAGGTGCCTTGCTGGCCGCCATCCTCACTGGGTACGCGGGCGGCGTGCTGGCCAGTGCACTACGTCGCGAGCAGGCGATCTTGCGGATCCGCGGCGCCAACCGGCGTCACCTGCTCCGCATGCATGCGCTGCGAACCCTGGCGCTCGCAGCTGTCGGATCAGTGCTTGGTGTCGCCCTGGGTCTTGTATCGACTGCGGTTGTGCTGTCGGCCGATGCCCTGGCCAGCGCCTCCCCGGTAAGCCTGCTGGTATCGGCTTTGCTTGGTGCGGGCGCGGGATTTCTCGCCACCGGCCTCGCGCTGTACGCCGCGGGACGGCGTGCTATCAACCGCCAGATCAGCGATGAGCGGGCGCAGCTTGCGTCCCAGAAGCCCCTGTGGCGCGTTCTTGGGATCGATTTCTTACTCTTGGCGGCGGTAGTGGCTGTCGAGTGGTACCAGCGCCGTCACGGTGGCTTTGAAGGTGTCCGCGGCTCGGTGTACTACGGCCGTGCGGTGTCCTTGCAACTGCATCTGGTGATCGTTCCGATCGGGATCTGGCTCGGCGGTGTCCTGGTGCTTGGCAGGGTCGTCGAGCGAGCGTTCGCACACCTGCCGCTGCCCCGCCGGCATCGGTTCGGCTCGCCGCTTCGAGGCCTGCTGACCAGAAGCATTCGCCGCCGCTCCTGGGCCGCGGCCGCTGCGGTAATCATGGTCGGTCTGATCGTCGCTCTCGGCGCGAGCGTCGCGTCCTTCAGCGCCTCCTACAACCAGGCAAAGGCTCGTGACGCGAGGTTCGTGGTGGGCTCGGACGTACGCATCACGCCTTCACCGATCAGCGCCCTCGAGCATCCCCCTCAATACGCCGAGGAGCTCGAGGTCCCGGGCATCCAAACTGCGACACCAGTCGTGTACGGGCTGCTCAACACTCTCGTCGAGAGCGAGGTCAACGAAGACGCCGGCAACATGGCAGCAGTCGATCCCGCCGCCTTCGGGCGGGTCGCTCCACTCATCGATACCGATTTCATCGGGACTACCGCGGCGAATGCGATGGATGCGCTGCAACGCGAACCCGGCGGTGTGTTCCTGGATATAGAGTTCGCCGATCTTCTCGACGTGGAGCCGGGCGATGAGGTACAGGTACTGTTCGCTCGGGCGACCCAGGATCAGAAGCTGTCCGAGATGAAGGTTCTTGGACTTTTCCAGCGCCTTCCCGGATTTCCTGACGGAGTGCAGGTACTGGCCAACATCGAGCGTGAAAGGCAGCTCATCCCGTCGACCAATACCACCTTCTTCCTGGCTCAGACCACCGATCCGAGCGATGCCACCCTGGATCGAGCTGTCGCTGAACTGCAAGCAGGTCCCGGGTCCGCGGATGCGCTGCAAATCGACACCCGGGCGACGGCACTCGACAAAGACCAGTCGAGCCTGGCAGCCCTGAACATCCGCGGCCTGCTCACCCTCGACTCCGCCTACGCACTGGCCATGGCAGCGACGGCCATCACGATCTTCGTGTTCGGCCTTTTGCTGCAACGTCGGCGGGAGTACGTCACCTTGCGTGCACAGGGCATGCGGATCGGAAAGATCCGCTCGCTGCTGGTGACTGAATCCGTTGGGGTCGTGGTCGTGGGAGCGGTTGTCGGGGCACTTGTGGGCGCAGTAATGGCCTACTTCCTGGTGACCGTGCTGCAGCCGCTGTTTGTACTTCAGCCAGAGATCGTCATCCCACGAGGCGACATCGGAGTGCTGGCTGCACTTGTGCTCGTTGTATCCCTAGTTGCGTCCTTGGTAGCCACAACCCTCATTCGTCGCCTACCTCCAGGGGAGCTGTTGCGTGATGAGTAACAACTCAAGACACGGTCACGGATCTGAGGACCCCGCCCTCGGTGTTATGGTCAGCGAGATGGTTGCGCCTGTCCGCTTCCGCCGTAAGGTCCTGGCTGTCGCCAGTGCTTTTATCGTTGTCTCCGCGACGGCTGCTTGCAGCGCCGGGCCCTCAACACAGACGGCACCCTCGCCGCCGCAGCCGACACCGACGCCGGTAGCTGCCACCACGTCGGCAGCCTCGCCCAGCGCATCTTCAACGCCGAGCAGCAAGCCAGCACAGAAGGTCAACGCCAACTACAAGAAGTTCGACCCGAAGAACTTCGGAGATCCCATCGGTGATCCGAACAGCTTTTATCCGCTGACACCCGGTACTCAGACGCTGCGAGACGGTTCGATAACCCGGGGAAGCAGAAAGCTCAAGCACCAGCTACGCACCACCGTCACGGACGTGACGAAGGAGGTTAACGGTGTTCAGACCGTCCTGATTTTGGATCAGGACATTGACGCGGGCCAGGTTGGCGAGGCCTCTATCGACTACCTCGCCCAGGACAAGTCCGGCAATATCTGGTACCTCGGGTCCTACACCGAGCTTTACGAGGGCGGACAGTTCGTCAATGCCGTTGACGCCTGGCTTGCCGGCAAGAAAGGCGCGAAGCCCGGAGTCTGGATGCTGACGGACCCGAAAGAGGGCATGAAGTACGTCCAGATGCACAATTCGCGGGAGACCATTCGCTCCGAGGTCGACAAGGTGGACGACCGGAAATGCGTGCCGTTCAAGTGCTTCAAGTCGCTTCGGATCCTCGAGGACGGCACCGAGTTCAAGTACTTCGGTCCGGGAGTAGGTCACATCGCGACCGAGCCCAACTACTCCGGCGGTGAGCAGGAGAAGGAAGAGCTGGTCAACGTCGTCAAGTTGTCACGTAAGGGCCTGGCCGAGATGAGCGCCGAAGCACTGAAGATGGACAAGCACGCCCGTAAAGAAGCCAAGAGCGTTTTCGGCAAGTCCGATCCAGCGAAGCGCAGCTGACTGGCCAGTTATTCGCCCATGGCATCTCGCTCGAGGACCTGCAGCCGGCGTACCCGCAGTTGATCAACGTCCAACTCATCGATGCGCAGCCGGCGTACCGCCGCATCGCCGATTCGCAACCGCCCAACCGCCAGGGCACCGATCGCGACAGCGCCCATTGCCACGGCGCCGGCTGCGGCGGCGATGACGGCAGTGAACGCGACTGATGCCGCCCCGGTGGAGCTGGCGCCAGTTGCCACAGCGCCGGCTGCCTGGACGCCGGTTACGTCTGCACGCTTTGTACCCATGATCATTTTCCTCCAGATGGGTTTGCTCCTAAACGTGCCATGGACCACCGCTGCACCGCTTCACCCCGACGGGGTGACATGAGGGGTTGTCAGGTCACCGGAGATGTTTGAGCAGAGCAGCCGATCGCCGGATAAGCAGGACGCAGATGATGATCATCCCGACGACTCGGGTCGACAGAATTAGCCAGCCGCAGCAGACCGCAAAGCTGGCCATGGCGATCCAGATACTTGCAAACCCGAGGTTTCCAACGTCGAAGGCGTAGCTCGCCACGGCCAAATCCAGATCAGCGCTGCCGAATGAGGCCGCGTCCCAGCTGACATCCAGCAGTAGGTACGCGGGCAGCAGTGCCCCTGAGACGAGCGCGACGGCGGCTCGCCACGGCGGGCTCCCCTCGGCCCGGCCGAGAAGCAGCGACATTTCAGCCTCTTCGAGTCCGCCGTGCGGGATGACACACGCTAATGCCAAGACGGTCATCGTTGCTCGGAGCTCCAGTGCCAGCGTCGGAGCTCCACCACGACGACCATCCACGCGACCAGCGCAGGAGCGTAAGGGTCGGCTTAGTTGCCGATCTTTGTGGCGGACTTGCTGCGGCTTGCCAGATTGCTTGGGCGAATTCGGTGTCGCCGAGTGGGTGGGTGCCGGTGGCGTTGACCATGTAGATGCGGCGGTGGGGTGAACGCCACAGCCACCTGCCGGGTTCGGGTTGCCGCACCTGCCAACCACCATGAGTTTTGACCCGGTGGTTGCGGCGGACGTGGGGTCCCAGGTTCCCGATCCGGGTTTGGCCCGGCGGGCCACCCTCATGCAGACTCAGATACGGGATGGTGTGGTCGATGTCCATGCGGCGGCTCACCCCAGCCGCATAGGGGAACACGTCAGCCGGGTAGCGCAGCTGCAGCTGCTCGCGCAGCCGCGCCGGGATCTCATAACAATCCACTGGGATATGTCCGGCGGGCAGATCGATCACCGACTTCACGGTGATGTGGCACTGGTTGCCGAGCACGGTACGTAGCCAACCGAGGAGGACCGGGCCGACGTCTTCGACCCGCGCCACGCCGGTGCCGGCGGTGAGGGCTTCTTCACTCACATGGACATAGACCACGGCACGCGGCCGGGCCCGCTCCGGATCCAACGGCGGTGCGGAAATCTGTAGCGACCGATGAGTCGTCTCGGTGCCCAGAGTCGGGTCCGAGGTCGTAGCGTCGCCGGGCTCGGCATCCTGCTCAGCGTTGTGCTCCGCCTGCTCGAAGCCCGTCTTGTGCTTGTCTTGGGTTGGTGCCTGTTCCGAATCGGCGGGTTCTACTGGTCCGTTCCAGGGGTCGTTTTGGTGTTCGTAGAGCAGTTGCAAAGCTTCGGCGGGTTGGGCGAGGATGCCGAGGGCTTTAGAGCGGCGTATCTCCACCGGATCCGTATCGCGGCGATCCGATCCACGGTGGCTTTGAACCAGAGGGCGTCACCGGCGGTGGCGCGGGCAATGATCAGCTTCAACCCATGCTCACTGGTCCGGCCGAGCCGCACAAACCGTTGCTGGGCAGCCAGTGTGGCCTGCTGCTCCGCAGCGGCCGGGTCGGCTTGGCTGATGGCGGCTTCCAGCAGGGCTTGCAGCCGGCCCCACGACACCGCACCTAATGATCGCGCCAACTGGTCATCCACGAAGCCGGCTTGCTCAGCGGTGGCCTCCGCCGCAGCCAGGGTCTGCGCAGTATCCCACTCGACCAAATCATTTTCGAACACGCATTCAATATACGGCCAGAGGCTGACACTCCTCTGAACATTTGGGTGCCGCCTGCGAACGGACAACACCGCGCCGACTCAGACAACATTGCATGCTGGGTCCCTACTCTGCTCACACACGTTTGAGGGCAACACCCCTAGGGCCCGGAACCCCCACCTGCCGGCTGGTTTCGACGCAGTCGCCTCATGATCGTCGAGCGAATCTTGGCAATGCCACCGGACGGTTGGGATTCGGTAGCCGCGCGCCTGGCACCGTCGTGGTCCTCGGATGGTACGGCGAGGCTCCGGACGAGCTCGAGCACCTCGTCGTCGTTGAGTCCTTGGGCCACAAGCCGTTCGGGATGGTCAGGGTCGCGCGTGAACACGTACAAGCGATCGCCCTGAGTGGCGAGCACGATATCCGCGCTCAGCTCTGCAGTCTCGGTGCTGCCTGATGCGGAGTAATGCGTCACCGTCAGCAATGCGCTCCGCTCCGCGGCGGCAAGCACGGCGTCGGCATCGGCTGAGTCGCGATCGGGATCACCGTCCGGGAGTCGCTCGCGCAGCCGGCGAAGCGCCTCATCGGAATCGCGGAGCGAGAGCTCGTGTACGCCGAGCGCGTCGATGAGCACTTCGAGAGCCACGCCCTCTGGCTGTGGGAGGAGCAAGGTCCGCCACGGCTGTCCGGGTTCGGTGCCGTTGACGCGCACATCGACGACGGACCGGGCGCGTTGCTGAAACACGACGGCGATGCCGAGATCGCCACGGACCTGCAGGCTGTCCGTATCTGGCAAGGCCACCAGGAGCTGCCGCGCAGCCAACGACCGTACGGCCTCGGCGACCGCCTCTTCGGACGGCATCTCGTCGAGGAAGTCGACGACAGCGTCAACCGCAACCATCTCAGCGAGGCTGTAACCGCCGAGGGGCACGGGCCCGGTGCTCACCAGATGGAGTACCGCCTCGATCAGGCCCGACGGAACGCCGACGTCCGAGGGGACGCCAACCTCTTGCTGTTGCTCCGTCATGACGCCGCCCTCCGGGCGCTGGTCGGAACGCGACCAGCCAGGCGCAGCCGACGACTGTCCACCTCAACCTCCACTGGACGCGTCGCTCCCGCGGGGGGCAGCGTCCAGGGGTCCGGCCGTCGCTCGGCCGCGAGCAGGCGTCGAGCGGTGGCCGCTCCGCTTTCGGTCACCCACACCTGCGAGTTCCCGAACAGGCCTCGACCTCTCCCACGCCCTCGACCCGGCCTCAATTCGGCCACCGGGTCCTCACGTAGCGGCCCGAGGAACCGGCGTACCAGACCCGAGTGCGTTGCGTCGTGGGCGACTTGATCTTCAGCGTCAAGTTCGGCGAGGGTTTCAGCCACTGCCCGGTTCGTTGCCTCCGGCAGCGGCACCGTCGCACTCAGCTGTGGCGAGAGGTACATCGGCCGCCGCTCGGTGACCGCAGAGAGTCCCCATGGCCCGACGTTGCGCTTGGTCACGCGATAGACGACGAAGTCCGCAAGATGCTGCACGTCGTTCCAGGTCGGAAGCCGGTGGCCCGCACCGAACGCGGCGGGCGTCTTCTCCAGCTGCACCCAAGTCCCGGTTGCCGTGCGCCCATGCAGCTTTTCGCGTACCAGCGGTCCATGCATGCCCAGATCTGGATAAGCCTGCTTGTCCACCGTGCGATGGTGACTCGAGAGCCGTTCGCGCGTGACCTTCGGAAAGCGCCAGCGTTCATACAGATCCGGATCGTCGACGAGGACGTGTCCACCCCACAGCACGTCCCGGAGCTGGTTGACATCGAGGCCGTGCGCCTCGAGGTCGGCAAGCACCGCGGCCTCTTCCGGTCTGAGGCCCTTGGCTGCCTGGACCAGCCCGCGCCGGTACCGGCCATACCGAGTGGTCAGCTGGATCAGCAAGCGGACCCGGGTACGCATCCGTTCGGTCTGCTCCTGGCTGGCTTTGGCACGCTCTGGAATCCCGCCAATCGACGTGCCTCGCACCTGGTCAGGCTACTGCTGGCTCGCTAGCCGGCGCGATCAGCTCGGTCCGGAAGCTGGGATACCCCCGGGCAAGGGTGCTTCCCCAGTGTGGGCCCCCGTGCTTGACTTCTGGGCAAACATCCGCTTAGATCGATTTAGATCTCTTAGATCGATCTAAATGTCTGAGAGGTAGAACTCCTTATGTCTCGTGTAACGCTCCTGGATGTAGCGCGGCACTGCGGCGTCTCCCGAGCCACGGTGAGCTTGGTGCTGAACGATAGTCCGCTGGTGGCCGCGAAGACCCGTGACCGCGTTCGCCAGGCCATGGTGGAACTCGGATACGTTTACAACCGCGCCGCGGCATCGCTACGTACCCGACACAGCGACGCAATTGGTGTGGTGCTCACGAACATCACGAACCCGTACTTCGCCGAGTTCGCCACCGGCGTGCAAGACATTCTGACCAG
>Ga0081455_10005392_pt1 | contig 14037 bp, 12 predicted proteins | sample TabmetS3T2R1_FD_70207 | JGI IMG/M metagenome (GOLD analysis project Ga0081455, IMG submission 70207) | Tabebuia heterophylla rhizosphere microbial communities from the University of Puerto Rico - S3T2R1 | ecosystem: Host-associated > Plants > Roots > Rhizosphere ... | reverse complement strand
CGGATTCTGCGTCGCCAGCACGAGAAAATCCGCCGGCAGCGCAAACACCGCCCGATCGACGCTGACCTGCCGCTCCTCCATCGCTTCGAGCAGCGCCGACTGCGTCTTCGGCCCGGCGCGATTGATCTCGTCGACGAGCACCACGTCCGCGAACAGCGGCCCGGGCCGGAACACGAAGTCGCGCTTCGCTTCATCGAACACGTGCACGCCGATGATGTCGCTCGGCATCAGGTCCGGCGTGCCTTGGATGCGTTTGAACTCGCCGCCGAGGGCGTGCGCGAGCGTCTTCGCAAGCAGCGTCTTGCCGAGACCCGGCACGCCTTGCACGAGCACGTGCCCGCGCGCGACGAGCGCGACGACGAGGGCGCGGATCGAGCTCTCCGCGCCGACGACCACGCGGCCGAGCTCCGTAGTGAGGCGCGATTCCAGCGTCTGAAGAGAGGTGCTCATGTGGCCATCTGCCTGTCGATCCTTACGAGGAGATTGTGGAGTCGTTGTAGCGGCACGCGGCGCGCGGCGTGCGCCTCGCCGTACCACGCTTTGAGTTGTTCGAGATCCGCAGGCGTGACGCGCGGATTGCGCTCCAACAGGTCCCACGGAATGCGGCCGTCGCGGTGCCCGCCGGCCCGCGCGCTCACGCGTGCGAAGAAATTGTCGAGCAGTCGGCGTGCGCCTGCATGGGATGGCAGCGCACGCGCGAAGAACCCGCCGGCCGCGCGGATCAGCTCCGCCTCACGCGGCGTGGAGCCGCTCGCGACGGGCGCGCGCAGCCGCGTCGATCCCAGCACCCACACGAACCATAGTCCGACGAGCACCGCGAGCGTGATGTAGAGCCGCCGGTCCTTGTAGAACTTGTTCGGATCGTAGGCGGCGCCCAGACCCTGATGCAGATCGTCGAACAACACCGCACCGCGCGGGCCCACCGTGACACCGACGATGTTCGCGAGCAGCTCGGCGTTGTCGGCGAGCCCGATCGCACGGTTCGTGAACACGGATCCGAACGCGCTCACGATGATGCGGCCCTGCCCCAGCGGCCGCGTCCACATGACGCCGTTGCCGCGCTGCTGTTCGTGCGCGAGCGCGAGCACGAAGCCCTCGTATGGCACCTTGGCCGTCCACGCGATCGGGCGGTAGTCGGAGAGCGCGATGACGTGTTGCACGCCGTTGAAATAGGCGTGCGCGCGATTGGGCACCAGCGTCGAGCGCTCCGGCTCCGCGAACGCGCGGAATGCCGCGGCGGCATCGCGCTCTTGTCGGGCCGCGGCCGCGTCGCGCTCGGCTTTGTTGGGGGCACCGGGCGCGCGGCGCGCGCGCTCGCCGACGCGGATGTCGCGCGCCGCGATGGTCTCGAATTCGAGGCCCGTGAGCAGATTGAGATCGCCCGAAGCGAGGCCGCCCTGCGCGAAGCCCCAATCCGGATTGTCCGAGAGCGCTGCGAGGATCAGCAGCGTGTTGCCGGCGCGAATCCAGCGGTCGAGCGGGATGAACTCCCAGGTATTGAAGCTGTTCGCCGCCGGGAGTGTGACGATCAGGAGATTGCCCGCAGGCGGCAGATCGTCACGCTTGGCGAGCGTGTCGAAGCGGTTGCGCAGCGAGATCTCGCGAATCCCTTCGCCGTCGAGCCATGACGCCGCGGCGTGATAGCCGTTACCGCGCCGCTCGGCGGTCGTCGGACGGGGCACCTCGTTGCGCGCGCCGAGCGCGCCCTCGCGCTTGACGAACATCGCGACGAACAGGATGAGTGCGCCGACAGCGAGCGCGAACGTGAGCAAGCGCTCCCTCATGAACGCGCCTCGTCAGAGGACGACGATTGCGCGCCAGTGCGCGTCGCGTCCGCTGGCGGCGGCGAGCGGCGCGGCGCGCCGTCCGCAATCCGCGCCATCGTCCACGACGACGCCGAGGGGTCACCCGAATCGAGGCGCGTCAGCAGGTCGCGCGCACGAGTCACCGCCGTCTCCGCAACCGCCGGCGACACCCCGCCTTCCGCGTAGCGAGCGCGCTCGGCCGTCAGCGCCAACTCGTTGAGCCGCGCGCGATCTTCCGCCACCTGCAAATCAGCCGCACGCACCAGCTCGCGCGCCGTGAACGCCCCGGCGGGCGGCAGTCGCCCCAGATCGATCAGCTTCGTCGCGATGAGATCCAACATCAGCCGCGGCCGATCGAGCAGCGGCGCGCGCTCGACGTCGCTCCAGGTGACGCGCGCTCGGCCATTCAGCCCACCCTCATCCCCTTCGCCCTCGCCATCGGCCCTGCGTCGCCCAAGCAGTCCTGCCAGCCGCAGCTCGTTCACCACGATGAACCCGGCGAGCGCCACGACGAGCCCGAGCGCGATGTAGGTGATCACTTCCCGCATCGCTTCCGACACGCCCGCGCGCGACACCAGCCGGCTCAACCATCCTTCGCGATTTTGTTGGCCCGCGCGCTCGAACAGCGATCGCAGCCACTTTTTGAAGCGCGTCCAGGCGCCGCTGCGCTCCTGCCCGGTCGCACCCAAGTCCGCCAGAATTTCCTTGAGCCGCTGGACGCGCGGCGTGGACGTCGAGGGCTGCGTCGCGAGCTCGCGCGTCACGAGCGCTTGCAACTCCTTCAAGCTGCCCGCCGACAGATCGTTGCGCGATTCTTTCCAACCCTGCGGCAGCCACTCCGCCCAGCCGCTCTTTTCCAGCGCAGGCGCGAGATCCGGGCAACGCCGCGCGATGCGCTCGTAGCCCACATCGATCTGCGGATCGAGCCGTGCGATGCAGGCGTCGACGACCGCAACGGCGTCCGCGTCGCTGACATCCGCCGCGGCGGCGTCACGCGCGCCGGCGAGTGCCGCGACGAACAGCAGTGCCGCAAAGAGCCGCCGTCTCATGCACTAGGTCGCAATGCTTGCCACCCGCTTTTCGAGATCGACGCCTTCCTTGCGCACTTTCAAGTCCCCGTACGTCGCCAGCAAAACTGCAGAGAGGAAGGGCAGGCCGATCGAGCCCAGCACGACGTACACGACGCCCGTCGCCGCCGTGACCGTCGCAACATCCGTGGCACCCGCGAGCGGCAGCACCATGCCGATGATGACCATGGCCACACCATAGAACACGATCACCAGGATGACTGCCACGGTAAAGATCGCCGTCGCCCGCCACCAGTTGCCGCGGATGAGGCGCAGCACGTAGTCGATCGCCCGAATGGGTCCCTTCCCGTCGAGCAGCAGTGCCGGCGGGCCGAACGCGAGCGGCGTCGCAACGTACACGAAGGGCAGCGCCCCGATGAGACCGCAGATGAAGATCACGGCGTAGTTTTGCGACGCGAAGGCCCCGAAGACCCCGCCCACCAGTCCCACCAGCGCCGGTCCAATCAGCATGACCAGCACGCTGAGCACGATGAGCGCCAAATACGCCGGCAGCTTCCGCACCGCCATCGATAATTCAACCCGAGTCCCGAGGCGCTGCCCGGCCGCGATGCCGTGCTGGCGAAACAGCAGGGCCGCGTACATCACGAGCATGATGACCGCGCCGACGCAATAGAGCGCAGCCCACAGCGGATCGCCGCCGCCGAACGCCCTGAGCGGACGGCCGATGGCAATGAAGTAGATGTTCGGCAACTGTCCGGCGATCATCGACACCGCGCCGTACAGCAGGCATTTCACGAGCGAAACCTGGAAAATACGAAATCCCGAATCGAGAGCCTGGCCGATCGACTGCGGACCGGCGGGCGGATAGAGCGGCTGCATCCCCGAATTCTAAGAGCAATGACGGCGAATCTCACGATCGGCGCACTTCTGGCTGAAGGCGCGGCGCACCTCGGCGCGAGCGGCGCAGATGCACCCGCGCTCGACGCGGAGCTGCTCCTCGCACATGCCGTGGGCACGCGACGGGCACGACTCAAGTCGCATCCGGAACAGATCCCGGACGACGCCGCCCGCCTGCGCTACGCCGAGCTCATCGATCGGCGTGCGCGCGGCGAGCCGCTCGCCTACATCGTCGGCTACAAGGACTTCTGGACGCTGCGTCTCGCCGTGACGCCGGCCGTCCTCGTGCCGCGCCCCGAAACCGAGTTGCTGGTGGAACGCGCGCTCGCCTTGCAGTCGGAATCCGCAGCCGCGCGCGTGCTCGATCTCGGCACGGGATCGGGCGCTATCGCGCTGGCGCTCGCGAGCGAACGGCCGCACTGGCAAATGACCGCCACCGACGTGTCGCAAGATGCGCTCGAGGTCGCGCGCGCCAATGCGGCAAGCCATACGCTGACCCATGTCGAGCTCCTGCAGGGCGATTGGTTCTCGCCCGTCGGCACGCGCCGCTTCGATCTCGTAGTGAGCAATCCGCCGTACATCGGCGCCGACGAGCCGGAGCTCGCCGCACCGGCACTCGGCTACGAGCCGCGCGGCGCGCTCTCGCCCGGCGCGGATGCACTGGCCAGTCTGCGCGCCATCGTGCAGGCCGCACCGCCTCACCTCGAGCATGGCGGTTGGTTGCTGCTCGAACACGGCACCGCGCAAGCGGACGCTGTCGCGCGCGAGCTTGTGGTGCGCGGCTTCCGTCACGTACGCTCCCACCGCGATCTCGCCGGGCACGAGCGCATGACCGAAGCCCAGTGGGGCTGATCCACACACCGCCCAAACGAAGCACGAGGCACGCATGGTTAGATTCGAGACATCGCTGGGGAATTTCACGATCGAGCTGTATCAGAAAGAAGCGCCGATCTCGGTGGAGAACTTCCTCCGCTATGTCGATGACGGCCATTTCGACGGCACGATCTTCCATCGCGTGATTCCCGGCTTCGTGATTCAGGGCGGCGGCCTCACCTCCGACATGGCGCAGAAGAAGACGCGCCAGCCGATCAAGAACGAAGCGACCAACGGCATGAAGAACGAGCGCGGCTCGCTGTCGATGGCGCGCACCAACGACATCAACAGCGCCACCTCGCAGTTCTTCGTGAACCTGAAGGACAACGACTTCCTCGATCACAAGCCGGGCTCCTACGGCTACGCCGTATTCGGGCGCGTGAAGGACGGCATGGACGTGGTGGACAAGATCGCCGCGGTCAAAACCGGCAATCGCAGGGGCCACCAAGACGTGCCGGTCGAGGATGTCGTGTTGCTTTCCGCGAAGCGCCTAGAGGAATAAGACGCGCGCTCGATGCTGTCCGGCGGGGAGAAGATGAGCGCGCGGTCCGGCCAGAGAGGCGGTGTCGGGGGCTGGCTCCTGAAGGGAGTCGTCACGTTGCTGCTGACATTCTTGGTGCTGACCGTAGTGCCGGTGCTGCTGCTCCGCTGGATCGATCCGCTCACGAGCGCGTTCATGATCGAGGCGCAGGCCAGCGCCATCGCCGCCGGCAATTCCAATTACGAGAGCCGCTATCAGTGGGTGGATCTGGAGCAGATCTCGCCGCATGCCGCGCTCGCCGTGGTCGCCTCGGAGGATCAGCAGTTTCCGTTTCACGCGGGCTTCGATTTGAAATCGATTCGCGAGGCGGTGCGCCAGAACGCACACCGCAAGCGGCCGCGCGGGGCGAGCACCATCACGCAGCAAGTGGCGAAGAACCTGTTCCTGTGGAACGGAGCGAGCTATGCGCGCAAGGGCATCGAAGCGTGGCTCACCGTGCTCATCGAGACGCTGTGGCCGAAGGAGCGGATTCTCGAGGTGTACTTGAACGTGGCGCAGTTCGGGCCGGGAGTGTATGGCGTCGAAGCGGCAGCACAACGCTTCTATCGCAAGCACGCCGCGCGGTTGACGCGTGCGGAGGCGGCGACGCTCGCGGCGGTGTTGCCGAATCCGGTGCGTATGCATGCGGATCGGCCGTCGGCGTATGTGATGTCGCGGCGGGATTGGATTCTCCGCCAGATGCGCGGACTGGGTGGGAGTCAATATCTCGAGTCGGTGGAGCCTCAGGCCGCCGCGCGGTGAGCGGGTCTGACTCGCTCAGTCTGCTGCAGTTACAGGTGCTCGAGGACTATTACGGTCGGCGGCAGCAGCAGGCGCGTTCGAAATAGCCGCTGATGACGGCATCGCGCGCAGCTGCGACCACGTATGGAACGCGACGGCCGCGAGCACGATGGGCAGCCCGAGGAACACGTTCGCGGAGAACGATTCATCACCGAGCCACCAGCCGACGAACAGCGCCACGGGCGGATTCACATACGCATACGTCGACGCGAGGGTCGGTGACGCTCGCTCGACGAGCAAGCGATACGCCGAGAACGCAATCAGCGAGCCGAACACGACGAGGTAAGCCCACGCCCACCACACGGGAGCGGAGTGCGGCAGCACCCAGTGCTCGCCGAATGCCGCGCTCATGACGAGGGCCACGAGGCCGCCCGCGAACATTTCCGCGGCGAAGCCCATCGCACCCTGCGGAACGTCGAGGCGGCGGGACAACACGGTGCCGAGGGACCACGTCGTCGTGCTGAGGAGAATGAGCGCGGTGCCGCCGGGGCTGGCGCGCAAATCCGCGCCGGCAACCATCACGAGCGTGCCCGCGAGCCCGATGCCGATGGCGAGCCACTGTTCGCGGCCCGGCCACTTCTCGAGCAGCCCGCTCCACAACGCAATCGCCAATGGCAGCACGCTGATGAGCGCCACGGCTGCACCGGAGCTCACGGTTTTCTCGGCGAGCGTGACGCCGCCGATGCCGACCGCGAGCATCAGGAATCCGAGCAAGGCGGAGTTTGCCCACTGCCGCAGCGTCGGCATGCGGGCGCCACGGACTTTCAGCCACACCAGCAGGAGCACGCCCGCCGCGATGAAACGGGTGCCGATCAAGAAGTAGGGCCCTGCCCCGCCGTGCACGCCCACCTTGAGCGCGTAGTACGTCGTGCCCCACACGACGTAGACCGCCGCGAGACACGCGAAAATCAGTCCCTTCGAGGGGGCGGGAGCGGAGGTCATAGGAGCGCGATCGTAGCGCGAGAGAGGCACCGTCGCTTTGCATGAACTAAGATATTGCAGGTCTCTTGCCTTGAACATCAAACCTATCCGCCACGGGAGGCTTGAATCATGGATACCTTGGACCTGCGCATTCTGACCAGCCTGGACGCCGACGCGCGCCGCTCCTTCGCCGATCTCGCACGGGAGCTGGAGGTGTCACAGCCCACCATCGCGGATCGCGTGCGCCGCCTCGAGAACCGCGGAATTCTGCGCGGCACGATGCTGTGCGTGGATCTCGCGCGCATCGGCTACGGCATCTGCGCGTTCGTGCGCATCCGCTCGGGCTCGAGCTCGAAGCGGGCGCTCATCGAAGCGGCTACCAAGATGACGCAAGTCATCGAGTTGGTGTGCGTCACGGGCGAGGACTGCTTGATCGCGCGCGTCGCCGCCCGTTCGGTGGAGGACCTCGCGAACGTGCTGGAGCGACTGAGCACCTTCGGCCACACGAGCACCTCGATCGTGCTCGGGACGCTGGTGCCGCCGCGCAATCCACTCAGTGTGCAGGCCGTCGAGCCGCCGGACGCCGCGCCGGCGAAGCGCCCGGTGGTCCGCGAGGCGGCGCGACGCGGGCGCGTCGCTGCACGCAAATAGTCGGAGCACCGCCGCCGGCGGCGTAGCCCGCATTGGCCGGGACGCTCAATCCACCATTCGCAAGCCGGGTCAGTGCCCGCGCGCCGTCTGCCCACGCGCGAGCGCTGCCGGCATTGACACTGCGGTGCTCGGCCTCACATTGAGCCGGTGGCTCAGCAGACGCTCTTTTCTCTCGACGGCCCAGCCTTCGCACGCGGCTACGCTTACGAAGCCGACTTCCTGTCGCCGGCCGAAGAGTCCGCGCTGCTCGCCGAGATCCATCGCCTGCCGCTCGAAGAAGCCGAGTACAAGCAGTTCCGCGCCAAGCGCCGCATCGTCAGCTATGGCGGTCGCTACGATTTCAGCGCGCAGAAGTTGAACGAGGGCGCTCCGATCGCCCCCTTCCTGCTCCCGCTACGCGCGCGGGCCGCAACATGGGCAGGCGTCCCTGCCGAGAACCTCACGCATGCGCTCGTCGCGGAATACTCGCCCGGCACACAGCTCGGCTGGCACCGCGACGTGCCCAACTTCGAGCTCGTCGTCGGCATATCACTGAACACCGCGGCGCGGATGCGCTTCAGGCGCTATCCGCCCAAGCCGCGCGAGAAATCGATCGCGATCGAGCTCGCGCCGCGTTCGATCTACCGCCTACAGGATGAAGCGCGATGGGACTGGCAGCACAGCCTGCCGCCGACGCCGGGCCTGCGCTACTCGATCACGTTCCGCACGCTTCGCGCCGCCAAGTAGTCGGTTCCAACCGTCGCGCCATGCAACGCGAGCCCTCGCGTCTCCTTCAGCATCGCGACCGAGATCAGAGAGACGGCACACGCCACCGCGATGTACACGGAAATCCACACGCTGTTCTGAAACTCCGCGAGCAACGCCGTCGCAATGATCGGCGCAAGCGCGCCACCGAAGATCGATCCGATCTGATATCCGAGCGACGCCCCCGAGTACCGCACGTGCGTATCGAATAGCTCGGCGAACAATGCCGCCTGCGGCCCGTACATCATCGCGCCGAACAGATGCCCGACACACAGCGCGAATGCCGTCCACGCGAGCGACCCCGTATCGATGAGCGGAAACAACGCGAATGCCCACAACCCCGCCAACAGCGCGCCCGCCATGAAGATGCGCCGCCGGCCGACCCGGTCCGATAAGGCACCGAATATGAACAGCGCGGGGAACATCACGCCCATGGAGATCAGCACGGCCGTCAGCATCGCCGGTCGGGACAACGGCAGCCCTGCTGCATTCTCGTACGCCAACACGAACGTGATCAGGATGTAGAACGCCAGATTGCCCGACACGAATGCACCCGCCGCGAGCGCGATCTCGCGCGGATGCTGCCGAAATGCCTCGATGATCGGCGAACGGCGCGCCACCTGCGGCCGCGCCTGACGAAACGTCGCGCTGTCCTCGACTCTGAACTTCACGAACAGTCCGAGCCCCACTAGCACGATGCTGAGCAGAAACGGCACGCGCCAGCCCCACGCCGCGAAGCCTTCCACCGACGTCGCAGTCGTGGAGATCAGGAATGCGAGATTGGCGAGCACGACGCCGACCGGCACACCGGCCTGCGCGAACGCACCGTAGAAGCCACGCTTGGCGGCTGGTGCAGTCTCGGTGACGAGCAACATCGCGCCACCCCACTGCCCACCGATCGCCAACCCCTGCACGAACCGCAACACGATGAGGAGCACCGGCGCGACGATGCCGACCGCGGCATACGTCGGCAGACAACCGATGAGTGTCGTCGCCACGCCCATCGCCAACATCGCGACGACGAGCGCCGCCTTGCGTCCGGCGCGATCGCCGAAATGACCGAAGATCACCGCGCCGATCGGCCGCGCGATGAAACCGACCGCGAACGTGCTGAAGGAGGCGGTGAGCGCGACCAGCGCCGGCATGGATGCCGGGAAGAACAGCTTCGGAAACACGAGCGCCGCCGCCGTGCCGTAGAGAAAGAAGTCGTACCACTCGATGGTGGTGCCCGCGAGGCTGACGAGCGCCACCCGCATGAGCGATTCTTGCTTCGGCACGGACGCCCCCTTTTGCGACCGTCGTGTGGGGCTATTGTGCCGTGCGACGCGCCGGAGTGGGAGCACGGTTGAGCCGCCTCAGCTGACCGTGAGCTCGCGCGCCTCCCGCAGGAGCGGGTGATCCGCATCCACGGAGTTCGAGAGATTCGTGATCGCCGCTTGAAATGCCGCCCGCGCGGCCGACGCGGCGCCCCGCTTCGCGAGCACTTTTCCGAGCATGAGCCACGCGGCGCCCGTCTTGCTCGAGTACGCAATGCCCCCTTGCGCCGTCTGCACGAGCGACAACGCGCGGCGCCCATCGCTCTCCGCGGCCGCCAGATCGCCTGCCACGAGATTCAATTCCGCACGCGCCAGCGAGGCGGCGCTCATCGAATTGCCGCTCTTGCCGTTCGCGAGCGCAAAATCCAACTCGGCACGCGCTTCCTTGAAATTGCCACGCGCGATGTCGATGCGCGCCCGCGCGATGCGCAGCGCCAGAGACGCAGGATGCGTCGGCGACATCGTCTTCGCGATGATCTCGGCGGCACTGGCGAGATAGCGCTCGGCAGCGGCGAGGTCATCCGTCTGCTGCGCGACCGAGGCGAGCCCGAGCAAACAGAACGCACGCGAATTCAGGTTGCCGCCCTGATCCGTCTGAGCGACGCACTGTCGATACCCCTTCGTCGCCTGGTCGAAGCGGCCCAGCGATTCGAGCGCGTGCGCATGATTGCCGACGAGATATACAGGCGGCGCTGCGCCGGGATCGTTCTGCGCGACGATCGCCAGCGTTTGCTGATACAGCTCGAGCGAGCGGCGTGGATTGCCCGCACCGTCGCTGACGATCGCCGCGTTGTTGCGGACCGAAATGGCGTCGGCATTGCGATCGCGGCCCGCACGCGCGAATTGTGCGAGCGATTGGTTGTAGAACCGCTCGGCAGCGTCGTTGCGACCGTTGAGGTGCTCCGCGTAACCGATACTGCCGAGAAACACCCCTTCCATTGCGCGCGAGTGCTTCACTTCCCGCAGCCGCTGGAGCGCGAGATTGCCGTACTTCAACGCCGCGGCAGAGTCGTTCGCGTCTTGCGCCATGAACGCGAGATATTCGAGACACTGTGCCGAGACCAGCGGCGAGCTCTCGGGGTCGGCAACGACCGCGTTCAGTGTGCGAGTACTCTCGGCGACTTTGCCGAGCGGCGCCTGAGTCATCGCGTGATCGCACATCAGCTTGCGACGCAGATCGCCGTCGGATGACGTGCGCACCGCTTCGAGTGCCTGGCGCAGTAGCGGCTCGGCGCGAACGTCCTCGCCGTTGGTGTGGTAGTAGATGCCGAGCATCGCCAGCACGGCGGCGCGATGTTCCGGCTCGTCACGATACTCGGCGTTCACCAGCGTTTCGGCGCGCGCGAGCATGTCGCTCACGGCCACCGGTTTGCCCGCGCTGCCGGCTTCGGTGATGAGCTGATTCAGGAAGTCCGTCACCGCCTCGTTGCGTGAGGCGAGCGCCACCGCGCGATCGCGTTCGACCTCCGCGCGGCGCGCCTCGACGAGCGCGATGGCGGCCGTCGCGACGATCAACGTGAGCGCAACGGCGCTCGTGACGGCCGACAGCTTGTGACGTGCGACGAGCTTGCGCACGCGGTACCACCGCCTGTCGGGACGCGCGAGCACGGGATGGCCGTGCAAGTACCGCTCGATATCCTGCAGAAACGCGTCCGCGGTGGCGTAGCGCTCGCCGGGATCCTTCTTCAGTGCCTTGAGCACGATGGTGTCGAGATCGCCGCGCAGCGTGCGCGACAAGGCCTTCACCGTGGTGGAGCGCGCGACTGCGGCCGCTTCGTCGCGAACCGCCTGACTCGGACGCGGCGGGTCGATCTTCAAGATGGCGTCTTCGAGCGCGCCGCGCGAATCGCGTGCGAGTCGGTAAGGACGCCGGCCGGTCAGCAGCTCGAACAACAGCACGCCGAGCGAGTACACATCCGATGCCGTGGTGACGGATTCGCCTTTGATCTGCTCCGGCGACGCGTAGTCCGGCGTCATCGCGGCGGCGAACTGTGTGCGGCCCGCGGCCTCCTCGCCGCTCGCACCGCTATCGCCTTCGACGAGCTTTGCGATCCCGAAGTCGAGCAGCATCGCGCGCCGGTCCGGCCCGACGATGACGTTCGAAGGCTTGATGTCCCTATGCACGACGAGATGCGCGTGCGCGTACTGCACGGCGCGCAGCACTTGCTGAAACATCCTCAAGCGCCGCGGGACATCGAGACGGCCCTCGTCGCAATAGCGGGTGATCGGCTGCCCGGGGACGTATTCGAGCGCGAGAAAGGGCTGGCCCTTCGCATCGAAGCCTGCGTCGTACAAACGCGCGATGTGAGGATGCGCGAGCGCCGCGAGGATGTCGCGCTCGCGCGCGAAGCGTTCGATCAGCTCCTGACCGTACTGACCCGCGTGCGGCAGCTTCAGCGCGACCGAGCGCTTGAGCACGCCATCGCCGCGACGCGCGCGCCAGACCCCGCCCATGCCGCCACGGCCGATCTCCTCTTCGATGATGTAAGGGCCCACGGTCGTGCCCTGCATGAGCGAGGACGACGGCGGCGGCGCCTGGGGATCGTCGTTCGCCGCGACTTTGAACATCGTGCCGAGAAAGTCGTGCGTCTCGGCCGCTGAATGATGCTCCAGCAGCTCGCGCAGCGTAGGTTTGAGCGCGGCGTGCACGGCCGGCAACGATTCGAGCCAGGTCGCGCGCGCCTCCGGCGGCAGCTCCAGCGCCTCGTCCAACAGTCTGGAGAGCGCGGGCCAGTGCTCGTGATCGAGCTCCATCAGCCCACGCCGTCGCGAAGTGCGGCGTGCAACAGCAGGCGCGCCTTCTCCCAATCACGTCGCACGGTGCGCGAAGTCACGCCGAGCGCATCCGCGATCTCTTCAGGGCTCAGGCCGACGAAGTAGCGCATCTCGACCACTCTCACGAGCCGCTCGTCGAGCTTCGCCAGCTCTTCGAGCGCTTCGTCGACGCGCAGCGCTTCTTGCTCGCTCGCGGCGACGTTGTCCGCGACGTCCGTGCCGAGCGTGACGTGGAGCTCGCCGCCGCCGCGGCGTTGGGCGAGCCTGTTACGAATCGTGTCGACGATGATCGAGCGCATGACACGGGCGGCATACGCGAGGAAGTGCGAACGGTCCCCCGCATTCAACTGGCCGAGCCGCACGAGCCGTAGATAGCACTCGTGGACCAGGGACGTCGTGTCCAACACGGTGATCGGATGCGCCCGCCGCAGGCGCTGGTGCGCCAGCTCGCGCAGCTCGCGATAGGTGAGCACGAAGACCCGGTCCACGGACCCGCCGTCGCCATCTCGCAGACCCTGTAGCAGTTCCGTCAACTCTCCCATGATTCGTTCTTGAAGCGTGTCCGGTTTGATCCGCGGATTACGTGTCCCCGGTACGGTACATCACCCGACGCGGATGTTGTTATGAAGAAGAACACGGGTCCGACGGCAGTCGCGGCGCTCGCGGCGATAACGACTCTTTCACTCCTGTCACCGGCGGAGGCGCAATCGCACGACGCGCCTCGCCAGCCGGCTGGGTTCGACTACGGCGGCGAAAGCCCGCCGACGCGCGCGCTGCAAGCGGCTCTCGACAGCAACGGCCTGATCGCGACGCTCAACGTGAACGGCCGCACCAATCCCAAGGGCGCCTTCTTTCAGGCGCTGGGCACGAACGGCCGCAGTTGTGCCACGTGCCACGTCGCCAGCCAGGCGATGACGATCACGCCGCCGGCCATTCGCGCGCGCTTCACGCGCACCCAGGGACGCGATCCCCTCTTCGCGCCCGTAGACGGCGCAAATTGCCCGAATGCACGCCGTAGCGACCCGGCCGCGCACAGCTTGCTCCTGCAACACGGGCTCATTCGTGTCGCGCAGACGGTTCCGGCCAACGCCCAGTTCACGATCTCGGTCGTGCACGATCCGTACGGGTGCGCGCTGGTCAGCGATCCGAAAACGGGCCAGCTCGTCGCTTCGGTATATAGACGACCGCTGCCGTCGGCGAACATCAGCTTCCTGAGCGCCGTGATGTGGGATGGACGCGAGACCATCACGCCGCTCACCACCGGCGCCACGTTCCTCGCCAACCTCGAGAGCGATCTCACGCATCAGGCGATCTCTGCAGTCACCGGGCACGGCGAGACTTCCGTCGTGCCGACGAGCGCGCAGCTGGCGGAGATCGTGAGCTTCGAGCTCGGCTTGTACACGGCGCAGGCGTGGGACTTTTGGGCGGGACCCCTCGATCGACACGGCGCGCGCGGCGGCCCGTGGAATCTCAGCGAAACGCTCTACTACCCGGGCATCAACGACACCTTGGGCGCGGACCCGACCGGCACCGCGCTCAAGCACCTGCACGGCGAGGCGACCACCGAGCCGACGTTCGGCTTGCCCGCCACCGGCGGCAGGGCGATCTCGCCGGCGGTGATCCCGATGTTGGTCTTGCCAGGGCTGATGATGCCCGGGCAGTTCGGGCCGAGCAGGCGGGTGTTCGGGAAGTCGCGCACGAGGGTG
>Ga0081455_10005391_pt1 | contig 14039 bp, 11 predicted proteins | sample TabmetS3T2R1_FD_70207 | JGI IMG/M metagenome (GOLD analysis project Ga0081455, IMG submission 70207) | Tabebuia heterophylla rhizosphere microbial communities from the University of Puerto Rico - S3T2R1 | ecosystem: Host-associated > Plants > Roots > Rhizosphere ... | reverse complement strand
CCCGGGCCTGCCGTCCCCAATTCCCGGGGCCCGAATCGCGCCGTCCCCAATCGACCGGGCCTGGACCCTCACCGCCCCCGGCCGCCCCGGCCCGAACCCTCGGCCGTCCCCGGCCGCACTCGCCCGAACCCTCGCCTATCCACCCCGCCTGATCGCGACCGCGTCGAGGGCGACGCAGCCGGCCGGTGAGGCGAGGGCAGGGTTGACCTCGAGCAGGTCGAGGCCGTGCTCGAGCGCCAGCTCACCGAGCCGCGAGCCGAAGCGGGCGGCGGCGCCGAGGTCGATCGCCGGGCCGCCGCGGGCACCGGTCAAGAGCGGCGCCGCGCGCAGCCCGAGCAGGGCGCGCTCGACCCGGGCGGGCGCGGCGGGGAGGGGGAGGAGGGCGACGTCGTCGAGCGCCTCCGCCCAGATCCCGCCCGTGCCGACGAGGAGCGCCGGGACGACGCCGTCGCGGCGGACGGCGAAGATCAGCTCGATCCCGTCGCCCGCCATCCGCTCGACCAGGAGTGTCGCGCCGGAGGCCGCCGGAAGGGCCAGGAGCCGCTCGGCGGCGACGCGCACCTCGTCCTCGGTGCGCAGGTCGAGCGCCAGCGCGCCCGCCTCGGTCTTGTGGAGGAGAGCGGGCGAGGAGAGCTTCAGCGCCACCGGCAGCCCGATCGCGAGCGCCGCGTCGACGGCCCCTCGCTCATCCGCAGCGACGGCCCCGTCCGGCACCGCCAGCCCGCCCGCGGCGAGCAGCCGCTTGGCCTCCGCCTCGCCGTAGACGGCGTCGATCGAATCGACCGCCCCGGCCGTCGGGTCTTCGGTCGCCGTCCGGTCGCCCACGCCGCTCGCCGCCGGAGGATCGCCCTCGCCAGGGCCCCCGTCGCCGGCCCGACCGCTCGCCGCCGCCGCGGCGATCTCGCGCAGCCGCTTGGGGTCGGCGGGTGGCATTCGCAGCGCCGCCGCGCAGGCGATCGCCGCCCCGAGGCCCGCCGCGGTGGCGACCCGCCCACCCGCCGCCAGCTCCGCGGCGCCGTCGGGGTCGAGCAGCTCGGGCAGGGTCGAGCCGAGGATCGTCGCCGCGTCGCCCTTCGCGGCGCCGGCGAGGAGCGCTCGGCGCACGCCTTCCCAGCCGGCGGCCACCTCCGGATCGAGCCCACGCGGCTGGTCGAAGAGCAGCAGGAGCTGGTCGATCGCCGGGTCCGAGGAAACCGCCGCGGCGACCTCCTCCAGGGCCTCGTGGTCATCCCAGAGCATCGAGGTGTAGTCGAGTGGGTTAGCCACCGTGGCGGCGCTCGGCAGCACCGCGCCGAGCCGCTCGCGCGTGCCCGGCGACAGCTCCGGCAGCTCCAGCCCGCGCTCTGCCGCGAGGTCCGCCGCCATGCCCGAGTCGCCGCCGGAGCAGGTGAGGATCGCCAGGCCGCCACGCCCGGAGGGCCGCGCGCCAGGAGTAGCCAACGCCCGTGCCAGCTCCAGCAGCTCGTCCGGCTCGCTTGCCTGGGCCGCTCCCGCTTCCTCCAGCAGCGCGGCGAAGACCCGCTGGTCCCCGGCCAGAGCCCCGGTGTGAGCACCCGCCGCCCGAGCGCCACCGGCGGAGCTGCCGACCTTCAGCACGGCGACGCCGATGTCGCGCTCGGCGCAGCTCGCCAGCGCCGCGGCCAGGCGCGCCCCGTCGCCGTCGGACTCGAGCATCAGCGCCACCGAGCCGACCCCCTCGGTCGCCGCCAGCGCCTCCAGCCAATCGCTCGCCGCGAGCACCGCCGAGTTGCCGGTGGAGATCACGGTGTGGAAGCCGATGCCGCGGTCGGAGCCGAGCGCGTTGACGCCGAAGTTGCCGCTCTGGGTGATCACCGCGACCGGGCCGGGGGAGAGGCGCTCGACCGAGTCCCCCCAGAGCGGCGCCCGCGCGGCGACGGAGACGACGCCGTTGCCGTTCGGCCCGCAGACCGGGATCGCGGCGGTGCGCGCCGCCGCCTTCAGCTCCTCTTCCAGGCGCCGGCCGTCGGCGACCTCGCCGAAACCGGCGGCGAGGACGATCGCGCCGCCGCAGCCGCGCTCGCCCGCTTCACGGATCACCGGCGCGCAGGCGGCGGCGGGGATCGCGACGACGACCGCGTCGACCGGCTCCGGCAGGTCGGCCAGCGTCGCCACGCAGGCGCGCCCGTGCACCTCGTCGCGCTTCGGGTTCACCCCGTAGACCGCGCCCTCGAACCCGGCCGCGGCGAGGTTGCGGAAGATCACGTCGCCGTAGGAGCCGGGCCGCTCGTTGGCCCCGACCACCGCCACCGAGCGCGGCCGCAGGAGCGGCGTCGGGTCCGGCGCGGCGGTCACGTCAGTGCAGCATCGACTCGACGCCGCGCCGCTGGAGGCCGCGGGCGATGATCAGCCGCTGGATCTCCGAGGTCCCCTCCCAGATCCGGTCGACCCGCAGCTCGCGCAGGAAGCGCTCGGCGACGTTGGAGCGCAGGTAGCCGCGGCCGCCGAAGGCCTGCACGCAGCGGTCGGCGCAGCGGCAGGCCGCCTCGGAGACGAAGAGCTTCGCCATCGAGGCCTTGGCGTGGACGACCTTCGGGTCGGCTCCTTCGTCGGCCAGGCGCGCCACCTCCAGGGTCAGCAGCCGCCCCGCCGCCGCGTCGGTGGCGGAGTCGGCAAGGGGGAAGCTCACCCCCTGATAGTCGATGATCGGGCTGCCGCCCTGCTCGCGCGCGGCCGCCCAATCGACCGTCTCGTCGAGCAGTCGCCACATCGCGCCCATCCCATGCGCGGCGATCCCGAGTCGCTCCTCGGTGAACCACTCGCGCTGCAGGTCTTCGCCGCCGCCGACCCCGCCGATCACCGCGTCGGGCCCCAGCGCGACGCCGTCGAAGCGGAAGGTCGGGTGGCCGTCGGGGTAGCTGTGGGTGAAGCGCGGGTTCTCGACGATCGAGACGCCGGGCGCGTCGACCTCGACCAGGAACAGGGTGGGGAGGCGCGCCTCGCCGTCGACCACGTTGGCCATCACGATCAGGACCGCGGCGACGTCGCCGGAGGTGACGAACCACTTCTCGCCGCTCAGTCGGTAGCCGCCCTCGCCGTCGGGATCCGCCACCGCCTTGATCCGCGAGGGATCGGAGCCCGCGTCGGCCTCGGTCACCGCGTAGGCGTCGCGCAGCTCGCCGCGCAGGGCCGGCCGCAGGTAGCGGTCGATCTGCTCCGGTGAGCCGTGCGCCCAGACGTTGTAGGCGTTGGGAACGTGCCAGTGGATCGCGTTGGTGGAGCGTCCGAACTGCTCGGCGACCAGCGCCCACTGCAGCCGCGTCCAGCCCTGGCCGCCGTGCTCCTTCGCGTGCAGGCCGCCGGTCAACCCGGCCGCGAGCGCCTCGCTCTTGACCCGCTCGACCGCCGCGTCGGGGAGCTTGCCGTCGGCCATCTCGGCCTCGACCTCGAGCGGGATCAGCACCTCCTCGGTGAAGCGTCGCGCCCGTTGCTGCAGGTCCAAGGTGGCGTCGTCGAGGCGCTCGGGCGTCATTGACGGCGAAAGTATCATGCGATTAACTACAAGGTCAATCGGCCGCCCTTTCCGGCTTGCCAGGCGGCCACGAGGCAAGGAGGTCGCGCGTGGGCGTTGCGAACGGAGACGGGATGCACAGGGCCGATCGCGGCCTGCGGGAAGCGGTGAGTGGGGCCGACCTCGAGGCGACGCTGCAGCCGCTGGAGCGGGCGACGATGCTGCCAAGGGCCGCGTTCCTTGAGACCGCGGTGCTCGACTGGGAGCTGGAGAGCATCTTCGCCGGCGGCTGGATCGTCGCCGCCCATGTCTCCGCCGTGGCCGAGCCCGGTGCCTACGTCAGCCGCGAAGTCGGCAACCGCTCGTTCGTCGTCGTCGGTGGTGAGGACGGCACTCCGCGCGCTTTCCACAACGTCTGTCGGCACCGCGGCGCCCGCCTGGTCGAGGAGACGGAGGGCAAGGTCCGCCGTCGCATCCAGTGCCCTTACCACGCCTGGTCCTACGACTTGCAGGGGAACCTCCGTGCCGCTCCTCATATGGACGGGGTCGAGGACTTCGACACGGCGTGCTACGGACTCGTCGAGATCCGTACCGCCGTGATCGGAGGCCTCGTCCTCGTCGACCTCTCTGGCGCGGCCGGCCCGCCTGAGGACCACATCGGCGACCTCCTCCCGCACCTCGAGCACTACTCGAACGCGGCGCTCGCCCGCGCCGGGATCGTCGAGTACGAGGTCGCCGCGAACTGGAAGGGGATCGCCGAGAACTACAACGAGTGCCTGCACTGCCCCGGCGTCCACCCGGAGCTGAACGCGCTCAGCGACTACATGAGCGGCGAAGGCCTCTATGGCGCGGGGGCCTGGTGCGGCGGCTCGATGGTCCTCAACGACGGCGCCGAGACGATGGGCAAGGAGGGCGGCCACCTGGAGCGCCCGCCGATCGCCTCGCTGGACGAGTCAGACCTGCGCAACATCCTCTACTTCGCGCTCTTCCCCAACGCGCTGATCTCACTGCATCCCGACTACGCGATGCTGCACACGCTGTGGCCGCGCGAGCCGGGCCGCACCGATGTCGTCTGCGAGTTCTTCTTCGAGCCGGCGACGATGGCGCGCCCGGACTTCGACCCCGCCGACGCGATCAACTTCTGGGATCAGACCAACCGCCAGGACTGGCACGTCTGCGAACTGGCGCAGAAGGGGGTGAGCTCGCCCGGGTACTCGCCGGGGCGCTACTCGGTCGAGGAAGAAGACGTGCACGCCTTCGACGCGATGGTCGCGGCGCGCTACGCCGAGGGCCTGCGGGAGGTGGTCGCATGAATCCGGTCGCGGAGAAGCTCGGGGTGCTCGGGCTGCCGGCGCCGCTGACGGAGCTGGCAGGGCGTGACTGGGACGTGGTCGTCGTCGGCGGCGGCCACAACGGCCTGACGGCGGCGGCGTACCTGGCGAAGGCCGGACGCAGCGTGCTGGTGCTGGAGCGGCGCGAGCGGCTCGGCGGCGCCTGCACTTTGGAGCAGCCCTTCACCGACGACCGCTACGTGGTCAGTCCCTGCGCCTACGTGGTCGGCCTGCTCGACGAGCTGGTGATGCGGGAGCTGGGCCTGCGCGAGCGCGGCCTGCGGTTCTTCGTCGCCGACCCGAACCTCTGGGTCCCGTTCGACGACGGCACCTCGTTCGGCCAGTGGCTCGACGACGGGAAGACGCAGCGCGATCTCGAGGCGATGGGAGTCTCGAAGAAGGACATCGACGGCTACTGGGCCTACGAGCACCTCTTCGACGACGTGCGCAAGAAGCTGCGCACCGGCCCGCGCGACACCTGGGTCGGCGACACGCCCACCCGGGAGGAAATCGAAGTCCTGCTGGAAGGCTCGCGGGAGATGATCGACCTCGTCTTCGAGGCCTCGATCGCCGACGTGCTCGACGAGTACCTCGACGACCAGCGGCTGAAGGACGCGCTCTTCGGGCAGGGCGTGATCGGCACCTGGGGCGGGCCGCACGAGCCCGGCACCGCCTCGATCAAACTCATGCACTACCAGGGGGACTTCGAGGGGCAGGGCCCGGTCTGGGGCTACGTCGAGGGCGGCATGGGGATGGTCAGCTTCGCGATCGCCGACGCCGCGCTGGAGGCCGGCGCGACGCTCGCCTGCGGCGTCCCGGTCGCCGAGATCGTCCCCGGCGAGGGGGTGCGGACCGAGGACGGGACGCTGATCCGAGCCAACAGCGTGATCTGCAACGCCGACCCGAAGGTGGCGCTGCGGCTGCTCGGCGACTCCGAGATCGAGCCCAACTTCAAGGCCCGGCTCGAGGCGTGGAAGATTCGCAGCCCGGTGGTCAAGTTCAACGCCGCGCTCTCGCGGCTGCCGAACTGGACCGCGGCGCCGGGCGAGGAGTGGCCGGCGCGGGCGACGATCGACCTCACCGCCGGCATGCGAGAGAGCCAGCAGGCGTTCGAACGCTGCGACGCCGGCAAGCCGGCGGTCGGCTTCGGCGAGATCTACATCCAGACCGGCTACGACAAATCACCGGCACCTCCTGGCAAGCACCTGATGGCCGTCTTCGGCCAGTACGCGCCGTACGAGATCGCCGACGGCGACTGGGATAGCAGCCGCGGCGACGTCGAACGCGAATTCGTCGAGCTGATCTCGCGCTTCGCGCCGGACTTCGCCGACTGCCTCGAGGACTCGGAAGTGCTGGGACCGCCCGACATCGAGAGCCGGATCGGGCTGACCGGCGGCAACATCTTCCAGGGCGAGGTGACCCCGGACCAGATGTGGGAGGGCCGGCTGCCCGCCCGCACTCCGGTCCCCGGCCTCTATCTCTGCGGTGCCGCCACCCACCCCGCCGGCTCGGTGATCGCCCTCAACGGCCGCAACGCCGCCGCCGCCCTGCTCGCCGACCTCGGCGAGCCGGCCGAGATCGGGACGCCGGCGCTCTGACTAGGGTCATGTCGTGCCGGAGAGCGACGCCCGCGAGCGGATCCTCGAGGCCGCCTGCGACCTGGTCGCGGCGGAGGGGATCGACAACGTCCGGATCGCCCGGGTGGCGATGCGCGCCGGCGCCTCGACCGCGCTCGTCCATCATTACTTCTCGACCCGGGAGGAGCTGCTCGAGCAGGCGCTCCTGCACTCCTTCGAGGTGGTCGCCGACGAGCGCTTCGCCGCCGAGGCCGATGGCGAGCGCTCCGCCACCGCGGCGCTGGCCGCGGCGATCGAAGAGTGTCTGCCGGTTCCCGGCCGGCTCGAACGCGACTGGGTGCTTTGGGTCGAGCTCTGGCTGCGGGCGGCGCGCGAGCCGCAGCTGCGGCCACTGGCGGCGAGCCTCTACCGGCGCTACCACGAGTGGCTCGAAGCGGTCATCGCGGCCGGTGTCGAGAGCGGTGAGTTCAAGCAGCCGGCCAACCTCGAGGTCCTCACCGACCGGGCGATGGCGCTGCTCGATGGCCTCGGTCTGCGGGCGCTCTTGCGCGACCCGACGATGGACATCGAGGCGGCGCGGCGCCAGGTCGCCGAGCTGCTGGCGCCGGAGCTCGGGATCGACGCCGAGGCCCTTGCGCCGAGCGCCGCCGCCGGTTAATCTGAACGGGCATTCAGTAAACCCCCGGGCGGGGAACCCGGGGCTTTGGAGGAGGCGAGGGAAGCTGAGTCCTCGGCCAACGATCGATCATGTCCGCCGTCCGCAGATCCTCGCGGCAGCCGCCGCGGTGATCGCCGAGCGCGGCGTCGCGGCGACGCGGATCGCCGACATCGCCGAGCGCTGCGAGGTCAGCCCGCCTGCCGTCCTCTACTGGTTCGACTCGAAGGAGCAGCTTTTGGCCGAGGCACTGGTCGCCGACGACGACCAGTTCTACGAGGAGCTGCGCGAGCGCCTCGACGGCGCCGGCGACTCCCGCGGGCGGCTGGCGGCGCTGTTCGAAGCGGCCGCCGACGGCGCCCACGACTTCGCCCTCTGGATGGAGCTCTGGAACCAGGCGCTCCGCGACGAGGATCTGCGCCAGGCCCGCGAGCGCTTCGACGCCCGCTGGCGGGCGGAGATCGAGGCGATCGTCCGCGACGGCCAGGCGGCGGGCGAATTCGGCACCGCCGACCCGGCGCTGGTCTCGCTCTCGCTCTCGGCCCTGATCGACGGCCTCACCGTCCAGGTCGCACTCGGCGACCCCGAGCTCTCCGACCGCAGGCTGCTCGAGGCGGTAACGATGAGCGCCGAGCGGCTGCTCGAGTGCGAGTTGCCGGCGAAGGGAGGCGGGCGGGCATCGCCCTGAACGGCGGACAGCGCGAGACGCTGCCGCCCTTCCCGGGCGGGCGCTCGACGCGCCGTCGTTTCCTGCGAAACAGCGCCGCCCTGGCGCTCGGCGCCTCGGCCGCCGGCGCCCTGCTCGGCTGCTCGGACACCACCGTCCCCGGCGGCTCGGACCCACACCTCGCCCCCGGCGGGCTGGCGCTGGCCCGGCCCGACAACCCGGTCCGGCTGCCGATCTACGGCGACAACCCGCGCATCCCTTCCGGCCTCGAACCGGAGTCCGGCCCGCTGCAGCTCTTCAACTGGGCCGAATACCTCAACGTCGAGGTCGTCAAGTCGTTCGAAAAGAAGTACGGGGTCGACGTTCAGCTCAGCACCTTCGCGACGATCGACGAAGCGGTGGCCAAGCTCGCCAGCGGCGCCGTCGGCTACGACGTCTTCGTCCCCACCCAGCCCTACATCTCGCTGCTGGTCGCGGGCAAGATCGTGCAGCCGCTGAACCACACCTACATCCCGAACCTGCGGCGCGATGTGTGGCGTTCGCTGCGAAGCCCGTGGTACGACGTCGGCTCCCGCTACACGGTTCCCTACACCGTCTTCTCGACCGGGATCTCCTGGCGCAACGACTTCCTCCCCGACTACGACCCGTCGAAGCTCGCCAACCCCTACGAAAGCTTCTGGGAAGCGACCGACATCGCCGGCCGGGTTGGCGTGCTCGACGACCAGCGCGAAGGGCTGGGGATGGCGCTGCTGCGGAACGGCATCACCGACGTCAACACCGGCAACCAGCAGCACATCGACGCCGCCCGAGACGCCCTGCAGGAACTGATCGGCAAGGTCAACCTGCGTTTCTACACCAACGAGTACCAACACCTCGCCGACGGCTCGATCTGGCTGCACCAGGCTTGGTCGGGCGACATCGTCGCGATTCCCTACTACCTGCCGAAGGGCACGCCGGTCACCTCGGTCTCCTACTGGTGGCCCGAAGACGGCCGCGGGCTGATGGGTAACGACTGCTTCGCGGTATTGAAGGGGGCCCAGAACCCGGTCCTCGCCCACCTCTTCCTCAACCACCTGCTGGAGATCGAAACGGCGCTCCTGAACATGGAATTCACCGGCTACCAGCAGCCGCTGACGCAGATGACCCCGGAGCGGGTGCTGGAAGCCGAACTGATCCCGGAGAACCTGACCTCGACGATCGTCCGCGAGAAGCAGTTCGAGAACGGCTTCCTGCAGGGACCGCTGAGCGCCGAAGGGATGGGGATCTGGGAAAGCGCCTGGTCGGAAGTGAAGACGACCTGATGGCCGAACGATCACTCTGGCGCGGGCTGGCGATCCCCGGGGTCGTCTGGCTGCTGCTGTTCGTCGTCGTCCCCGCCTACGCGGTGGTCGCGGTGGCGTTCGGCAAGATCGACACCCTGCTGCAGCCGGTCCCGGTCTGGAACCCGCTCGACTGGAACGTCGGCTTCGTCAAGGAGGCCTTCGCCGGCGTCGTCCCGGGGGGCACCTACTGGTCGGCGACCCGCAACACGCTGCTCTACGTCGGCGCCACCGTCGCCCTCTGCTTCGCGATCGGCTACCCGGTCGCCTACTACGTCGCCCGCCTCTCGGGCCGCACCAAGGGGCTCCTGCTGTTGCTGATCTTCCTCCCCTTCTGGGTCAGCTACCTGATGCGGATGCTGGCCTGGATCGGGCTGCTGGCGCCGAACGGCTACGTCAACGAAGTGCTCGGCTGGTTCGGCGTCGGCCACACCGACTGGCTCGACGGCAACCCGTTCTCGGTGATCGCCGCCCTCACCTACGGCTACATCCCGTACTTCATCCTGCCGGTCTACGCCGGCCTCGACCGGATCGACATGCGGCTGATGGAGGCGGCGCGCGACCTCGGCGCCTCGCGGGTCCGCACCTTCCTCCGCGTCACCCTGCCGCTCTCCTGGCCGAGCATCCTCGCCGGCACGGTGCTGATCGTGCTGCCGATGTTCGGCGACTACTACACCAACGACCTGATCTCCGGCTCGCCCAACACCAACATGCTGGGCAACAGCGTCAACCTGCTGGTCCAGGGCGGCTCGCAGAAAAACCTCGGCGCGGCGATGGTGCTGGTGTTGATGACGATCCTCGCGGTCGGGATGCTCTATTACCTCTGGGAGACCAACCGCCAGGCGAAGCGGGCGCGGGCATGAGCACGACCACGACCGAGCCCGGCACCGCCACCGTCGCCCGGCCGCCAGCGGTGCGGCCGAGCCGCTGGCCGGCCTGGCTGACCAACCCCTGGGGCCGGCCCCGCTTCCTCGCCCTCACCACCTGGGTCTACATCGCCTGGGCCCTCCTGCCGGTGCTGGCGGCGATCCTCTTCAGCTTCAACGACGGCCGCTCGCGCAGCGTCTGGCAGGGTTTCTCGACCCGCTGGTGGTGGGGCGACCCCGACCTCTCGGTCTTCCACAACCCGACCTACACCGACGCCCTCAGCCAGAGCCTCGAGCTGGCGGTGCTGGCGATGCTGATCGCGACGCCACTCGGCTTCCTGCTGGCGATCGGACTGAGCCGCTGGCGCGGCCGCGGCTCGGGGTCGGCCAACTTCCTGATGCTGGTGCCGCTGACGACGCCGGAGCTGGCGATGGCGGTGGCGCTGTTCCTCGTCTTCACCCAGCTCTCGGTCCTGCCCTTCACCGCCGTCCACCTCGGCACCACCGCGCAGGTGATCGGCCAGGTCACCTTCTCGGTCTCCTACGTCGTGATCATCGTCCGCAGCCGCCTGGCGCAGATCGGGCCCGAGTACGAGGAGGCGGCGCGCGACCTCGGCGCCTCGACCCGCCAGTCGCTCCAGCACGTGCTGCTGCCGATGCTGTGGCCCGCCGTGCTGGCCAGCGCTCTGATCGTCTTCGCCCTCTCGATCGACGACTTCGTCGTCACCCAGTACATGTCCTCGGGCGGCGAAACGACGACGGTGCCGATGCTGCTCTACGCCAACGCCCGCGGCGGCGCCACCACCCCGGCGCTGAACGCGGTGGCGACGATCATGGTGGTGGTGACGCTGATCGGGGTCGGCCTCGCCTACCTGGTGCTGCGCTGGTTCGGGCGCCACTCGGGCGACCAGCAGAAGCAATCGGGGGCGATGGCCGACTTGACCGGAATCGAGTGAAGGGAGCGGGACGATGGCGACGGCGATAGCGATGGGCGGCGGCGGCGCGCTCGAGCTGCACGAGCTCGAGAAGCGGTTCGCCGACGTGACCGCGGTCGACTCGATCTCGCTCGAGGTCGCCGCCGGCGAGTTCTTCTCGCTGCTCGGGCCCTCGGGCTGCGGCAAGACGACGACGCTGCGGATGGTGGCCGGCTTCGAGCGGCCGACCAAGGGCGAGATCCTGCTCGACGGCACCAGCCTCGCCACCGTGCCGCCTGACCGCCGCAACGTCAACACGGTGTTTCAGAGCTACGCCCTCTTCCCGCACCTCAACGTCCTCGACAACGTCGCCTTCGGGATGCGCTACCAGAAGGTGCCCCGCAAGGAGCGCGAGCGACGCGCCAAGGATGCGCTCGAGCTGGTCGAGCTCGGCGCCCTCGCCAAGCGGCGGCCGCACCAACTATCGGGCGGCCAGCAACAGCGGGTTGCCCTGGCCCGGGCCCTGGTCCTACGGCCGTCGGTGCTGCTGCTCGACGAGCCGCTCGGCGCCCTCGACGCGAAAATCCGCCGCCAGCTGCGCCTCGAGCTGAAATCGCTGCAGGAGGAGGTCGGGACGACCTTCGTCTTCGTCACCCACGACCAGGAAGAGGCGCTCAGCATGAGCGACCGGATCGCGGTGATGAACGGCGGCCGCGTCGACCAGGTCGGCACTCCGCTCGAGGTCTACGAGAGCCCGGCGACCCTGTTCGTCGCCGACTTCCTCGGCGTCGCCAACGTGATGCGGGCCGAGGCGATCAGCTCCAACGGCAGCGGCTGCACGGTACGGGTCGGCGAGTTCGAGCTGCGCGCCGGCTGCGGTGAGCTCGGCTGCCGCGGCGCCGCCTCGGTGGTGATCCGGCCAGAGCGGCTCGAGGTCGTGCCGCTCGCCGAGCGGCCGGGCGAGAACTGCCTGCCCGGGATGGTCGACCGGACGGTGTTCGTCGGATCGAACCTGCAGGTGATGGTGAGGCTGGTGACCGGTGAGGTGGTGCAGGCGTCGATTCCCAATCACGGGGAGGGGTTGGAGTTTCATGAGCAGGGCAAGCCGGTTGCGGTGCATGCGCCGGCGGAGGCGTTGAGGGTGCTGGCGGGGAGTGCGAACTCTGGCTAGGGATCAAGGTTTGGCGGGGGCGATCGCCCTCACGAATCCGCGACAGGGTCGATCCGCCCCATCTCTATGAGCTCACAAGGGACGGGCGCTGGCCGGGGAAATCCCATCGGGTCCGGCGAGCGGGCGGCGTCCATCCGGGTCCAGCTGTTCCTTATCCCCACCATTCGGGGATAAGGAACAGCCCGACGAACCTCCCGCGAACCTTGGTCCCTTGTCAGCTCTACAAAGGGCACGGGACGGCCCACCCGCCCAGGAATTCGTTTCGTTGGGCGATCGCCCCCGCAAACCCTGATCCCTAGGCGCTTACCGCGCCAGCTCTATTTACCGGACCCTTTCGGCGCCGGCACCGCTTCGAACTCGCGGAAGCCGTTGCAGTTGGTGAGGAAATTCGAGGTCAGCAGTCCGCTGAAGCGACCGTTGAAGAAGTTGCCGGTCAGGGTCACGGTCGAGGGGGTTGCGCCGGTGGTGGTGAAGTGGGCGACGACGGTGCCGTTCGGCGCGATCGGGGCCGCTTTCACCGAGGAGGTCGATTCGATCGTCGTTTTCTGGGTTTTGTCGGCCGGGTTTTTGCAGATCGCTTCGACTGCCGCGGTGAAGCCGCGCAGCATCGTGCCGTTGTCGGTGACTCGGAAGCTGAGCGGGAATTCTTCGCGTTCGGGTTTCAGGGCGTAGACCCATTTGCCGGTCTTGACCCCGGTCGGCGTGCCTTTTTTCACTTTGCGCACGGTCTTCGCCTTTTCTTCCAGCGGCAGGGTGACGCCGACCCCGATCAGGACCGGGCGCAGCAGCTTGTGGCCGAAGCCGAGTTTGACGAAGAAGCTGTTTTCGCCGAATTCGTTGCCGGGTTCTTCGCCGATCGTCTTCCATTCGGTCCCGACCCACTGCTGCAGCGCGACTTTGGCCCCTTTCAGGCCCGCTTCGCCGGCGAAAGAGACCTTGGTCAGGTAGCCGCCGAAGACCTGGTCTTCGAAGCTGATTTCCGCTTCTTCGTCGGTCGGGACGACGACGAACGACTGCACCGGCCCGGTTTCGAACCCGCTCGTGCAGCCTTCGCATTCGCGGAACGCCTGCCAGTAGACCACTCCCTGGTAGAGGGCGGCAGGGTTCGGCGTGGTCGGCAGTTCGAGTTCGGTGCTGCACCAGGGCGTGCCTTTGACGACTTCGGCTTCGCCTTCGCCGGCTTCGCCGAAGCCGGTGGTGCTCAACCGGCCTTCACTGCCGAGCGCCGAACTGGTCGAGAAACGGACGCCGTAATTTTCACTGCTGCCGAAAACCGGCACCAGTTTTTCAATCACTTCGACTTCTTCTTCTTCTTCACCGCCTTCTTCTTCTTTCGGCGGGATCGGCACTTCGATTTCTTCGACTTCTTCGCCGCTGCGATAGCTCGGGCAGGTGTAGGTGACCTTCAGCCCTTCTTCGACCGCCGGCACTTTCATCCCGTTGGCGGGACCGACCGGCACGATCGGCGAATCGCCGGGCAGCGCCCCAGCGCTGCCGACGACGATGCCGAGCGCACCGAGCACGAGGACGACCAGGAGTGCAACCGTGAGCCTCGTTCTGGTCATTCCACCACCATCCCGTGCAGGTAGATCACGGTTCGACGCTAGGCCCGTCCCGGCCGGGTGTCAGCAGCCGAACGAGGTTGCAAAACGTTGCGAGGGCGTAACTAGGAGAGGGCTGCGGCCAGCGCCTCACGGTCGGCGACGACCTCGACCAGCAGGCGATAGGGGTCGTGGCCGATCACCGGTCCCAAGAGGCGCCGCAGCCGCGAGACCTCGGCCCGCAGCGTCACCGGCTTCCAGCCAGGCCCATAGACCTTCGCGCCGAGCTGGGCGCCGCTCAGCCCGTCCGGATTGACGGCGAGGTTGGCGACGATCTCGCCGTGCCGCTGGCTGAGCGGCAGCTCCCACTCGCCGATCGAGACCAGCACCCGGCCGGCCTCGACCCGCAGTTCGATTGGCGCCCCGGGGCGGGCCTGCCGCTTCTCGCCAGCGTCGCGCGGGCGGACCACCACCGCGCCGTCCTTGCCGCCGATCTTCTCGGCTTCGACCGCTAGGTCCGGCGGCAGGG
>Ga0081455_10005390_pt1 | contig 14040 bp, 10 predicted proteins | sample TabmetS3T2R1_FD_70207 | JGI IMG/M metagenome (GOLD analysis project Ga0081455, IMG submission 70207) | Tabebuia heterophylla rhizosphere microbial communities from the University of Puerto Rico - S3T2R1 | ecosystem: Host-associated > Plants > Roots > Rhizosphere ... | reverse complement strand
AATTCCAGCCAGCGAACCGTACTGTAATAATACAAAAGCAGAAATATGCGGTGATGGTTGATCCGGTCGGTAGAGCTCTGAGAGGGGATCGAAGCAGCGTATGCCGCATCGATTTGCAGCAGCTTCTCCAGTACCGCGCGACCGTCTTTGACTTCATCCACGTGCGTCACGCCGAAACAGGACTCTCGCCCATGCGCCGCCTGATCTCAGTTTCCGGTAATTTGGTTCGTCCGGTTTCTAGCAACATCATTGCATCTGCCCAGGCGCCCTCGCGCCATCGTTGGAAGCGCGGGAGCCACCACTGGGTATTGTTGTGCACATGAAGCCAGAAAGAGCCGCGTCCGAAGGACGCCACTATCTCCGGTAACATGCGCTCGTAGTTCTCAAGGAAATCCCGTGCCGCGCTTATGAATATCTGCGCTGATCGCGGCCCAATAATTTCTTGTTCCGCTTCCGATAGCCTGACGCTGTGACTTACGCTGACGGCCGCGGCGATGGCCTCGGCAAGATCATATCGCGTGTGGGCGTATGCACCGTATTCGAGAAGTTTCAACCCGCTTCGCTGTCCAGGACGTCGGCGGTAGCTATCGGCTTGTTTGAAATAAGGCTCCCAATGCGGGACGGGGCACACAGCGTTCTCGACCACGGGTTCAAAGACGTAGTCCCGGTACCTGCGGTAAAACTCGATTAGCACCTGGTTGAGAATGCCCGGGAAGTTGGATGTTTCTGCAAATTCCAGCCAGCGAACAGTCGTGTAATGATACAAAAGCAGAAATATGCGGTGATGGTTGATCTGTTTGGCAGAGCTCTGATTGGGACGGATCGGGGCGGCGTATGCCGCATCGAGTTGCAGCAGTTTGTCCAATACGGCGCGACCCTGTTTGACTTCATCCGTCATGTTGCGTGTGTCAGCTCTCCACCCTACGGCGAACCAAGTTATGACTCCTGGATGAGCCCTAATCTGGCGTCCAGCGCTCTCCTGCATGGAAGCCCTTGGGCCAGAACTGAAGCTCAAGGGCCGACATTCGCACACGCCTACGGCAGGCTGGTGATAGCAACGCGCACCGTACCATCAGCTTCGGCGATCACGCGCAGCGTCTTGGCGTCGAATTCGATCTCCGAGAGGCGCAGATCGAGAACCGCAGCCTCGACGCGGACCCCGGGGGTATTTTGGCGGAAATCAGCGATCGCCGTTTCGATGCTCTTGCGCGCATTTGCCGCGAGCGGCGCCAGATCGACCACCGCATTTTCCGCCAGCGTCCTTTCGAGGTAAGGCACGGCGGCGCGCGCCGCTAGGCCCAGAACGCCGAAGGCTGCCTCCGAGTCCACGTCGAGCGAGATTTTGTCCAATCGCAGCTTCTGCCGTTCGCGATCAAGCACCGGCCGTCCCCAAACGTGGATTGTTGCATCGGCGCTGAGGCCAAACCAGCTCTTGGTTTCCTTGGCTGTAACGCCCAACGACACCAGCAAACGGTCGCCGGAAGCCGCGACATTGACGGTCCGGATCGTGGCTGTGACTGCGCCGCTCTTGTCCTCGGGAAAGCTCTTTCCCTTGAGTTGCGCCTCGAGCAAGCGACTGATTTCCGTAAATGGGACGTCGACCGGCAGATCGATGCTGACGCGCCCCTGCTCCATCTGCGGGACAACCTCCAACTGTCGGGGAAACGGACAATCCGGTTTGGTCTCGTTTGGTATGATCCGCGTCTCCGCCTGCACGCCGACGGTAAGCGTAAGCGCCTCTGCGTCGATGCGGGGCTGCGCGGCCAAGGCACGCGTTGGACGAAACTCGACCCAGAGATTCGGCAGGCCAGCCGCAGTGCCGAGCGGGATCGAGCGGCACATCTTCATCCATTCACGCCGTGCTGCCTCTTCCAACAACGGACTGTTGCGTACCCACGCTTGCAACGCCGAGACCCGCTCATTGATCGTGCGTTCCAGGCTCGGCTTCATCTCCTGCGATAGGTTGAGCTTCGTGCCCATGATCGATAAAGATGCATCCCCGATCGTGACCCGTGACGCAAGATTGGGGTCGAGCCGCCATCCCGGCAGCAGCGTCGGGCGTGCCGTGAGCATGATGTTGCCGGCGATTTCGGCGCGCTGCTCGGTCGTACGGTCCGACGGGTTCTGGGCTCCCGGCCGGCCCTGCCCGCCCCCAAATAACTCCTGGAGGCCGGGAATGCCGGGCAGACCGGAGAAACCACCCGGTGCGGTCGGCATTTGGCCGCTGACACGGAAGGCGCCGCGCAGTGCGGTCGTCAGCTCGATTGCATCGGGCCGACCCGAAACGGCAAACGGGCCTCGCACAAGCGACCAATCGATCTCGGTCTTGAAGGGATTGAGCACAGCCGGGATCTCGGGCTTACCCGAAGAATCGCGAGGCGCCGCTTTTTCCAAGGCCTCCTGAATAGCCGATAGCGCGATTGCCGCAGGCGTTACGACCACGGAACTGCGGCTGACCGGCGCCAGCGGCGGCGCTTCGACCAGGTTCGGCCGTCGGTCCGGCGCGCTCGGTGCAAACCATCTCGTCATCGCCACGGCGCCGGCGATGACGATAATGACGATCACCGCGCCGCCAACAATCATGACCCAGCGCCGATGCATGCAAGCCCTCCTTCTGCTGTCTCAAACTCAAGCGTATTTGAGACTCAATCGTGGTGCCATGGAAGGGTAGGATCGGATCATCCGCATTGCGCCGCTCGCAAGTGGGCGTGGGATTTTGTAACGTACCCGAGAAGAGACGTTTTCGGAACACACAGTTGTCCGCGAGACGGATTCCACGATCATGGACCTCGCAACCATTATTCTGAGCATTGCCATCCCGGTCGCAATTGTACTGATTGCGCTTGTGATCCGGCCGCGGTTGTCCGGGTATATTTGGCGCGAATTTCTCAAGGTATCGAAGCCACCGGCATCAAAGCTGAATGCGGAGCAAGAAAAAGAACAACCGAAACGTACAGAGCACGGTCCAGGAACCGAGCGCTAAGGATCGTGCTCATAGCCGAACTGCGGGCGCGGACGACGCGGAGGCGACCGAGCCCGCTCAGAGGCCTAGTCTCTGACGTGAGAGGGACAAGCCGAATCTTCGTTGTCATCGCCTCAAGCGGCGTGGCGAACCCGTTATCCCACTGCGGACGAAATTTCTTCGCCCTCAGAATTGCGCGATGCGGTTGCGCAAACTCAGCGGCGACCGCCACCGCCACCGCCTCCGCCTCCACCACCACCGCCGTGGCCGCCACCACTACCACCTCCACCACCACCAGACGAGGAACGGAAGGAGGACTGCGACATGGAACGGGAGAACGAGGACGATGACGCCTTGAGGCCACTCGCTTTTGGCCCGGACTGCATCCCCCCACTTGCAAAGGCGTTGCGGCGGTTCTCGGACTGGGACTTCGAAAACTTTTGCATGGTCTTTTCGCCGGTGGTGGTCGCGGCCCCCGACTTGCGAGCAGACCGTTCTATTTTGTGATCAGTCTTTTCTGCGATCTTGCGATCGATCTTCTGTCGGGTCTTCGGATCTATCTTGTCTCCGGTTTTCTGATCAGTTTTGTCTCCCATCTTCTGATCAGTCTTGTCTCCGGTCTTCTGATCGATCTTCTTCTGATCTGTCCTCTCTCCGATCTTCTGATCGGTCTTCTTCTGATCGGTCTTGTCTCCCGTCTTTTGATCCGTCTTCGGCGGCAAGCCCGTGGTTGCCGACCCTCCAGGAGGCATGCCTTGTTTCCCACTTGGCGAGCTGCCCCCTTTCGAGTCGCGCCCCTGCGATGAAGGCAAGCTTACCCGCAGCTGCCGCGGCGGCTCGATGACGCGAGGCGCGATCACCGAGTCCATCGGCCGTATCCGCGGCTGCTCCCGCAGCCGCATCGCTTGCCTGGCGTAATCGCCGCCGGGATAGCTGTTCAGGTAGTAACTATACGAATCCGGGGTATTGGCCAGGACTGCGTAGCGCCAGGCGAGCGCTTGCGCGCGTAGGCTCAGCAGGTACCGGATTCGTTCCGCAAGCGGATCGTACGGATAGACAAGAAGGAATTCCTCGTAGGCATCGACGGAATCCTCCATGACGACGATGTCATAGGCTTGGCGTGGTTGCGGGCGGCTTCGGATCTGTTCGCGCCATGCGAGGCTTCGAGGCGTTGTCCGCGACTCGCCATCCCGCACCTGCCCGTCCCGCGACTGCGTATCGCGCGGCTTTGCATCCCGAGTCTGTACGTCTCGCGGCTGCGCATCCCGTTGTGCGACTTGGGGCAAGGGCGGGCTAGCGCTCATCGTCGCGCCATCGGGGTAAAACTCGAAGTCGCTGATGAGAGATGAGCTTTCCCATGGGGTCTGCCGGCCCTCGGTCGATTCATGCACCAGCAGTCGCACGCGCTTGAGGGCCTGCTCGATGGGAAGACCCGGTTCCGGGATGACCTTTAGCAGCGCCGACGTATACGGGCTATTTTGACCCGTGCCGTCCTCGGCCTCCGTCCCCGGAGCAGTCGAATAGGCGACAATCGATCCTGCCGGGGCGTCAACGATGGCCAGCCCCCGTCCGCTTGCACCGACCGTGGAGAAAGGATTGTTACGGCACGCATCAAGCATGACGATTCGCGCTCGGCTCTGAACGGTCTCGAGCGCCTTCACGATGTCGGCAAGGCGCAGGGCTTCGATGGCGACGTCCGACTCGCGTTGAATGCGTGCATCGATTGGAATCAGAAAGTTCTCCCCATCGACCTGCACGCCATGGCCCGCGTAGAAGACGAGGGCGGTAGTATCGGAGCCCTTTTCCGCGACGCGCGCCGAGAAATCGCGAACTGCGCGACGCATCTCCATCTGGGTAAGGTCCGATAGCCTCGTCACTTCGAACCCAGCGCGGGTGAACGCCTCGGCGACCGCTTTGGAGTCGTTGGCGGGATTCGCCAGCGATACCGCGGCTTGATAGTTCGAATTTCCGATGACAAGTGCCATCCGGCTCTGGGCGAAGGCACTTTCAGATATCAGCAAGACGGCCGCGACGATTCCGAGCCAATATCGCCACATCGCTATTCCCTTTCTCTACCCTGAGGGCAGCAACGTGCTTTCTGCCGCGTACGATGCTGCAACGGCTTACGGAACCATGACGATCACGGGGTCGCCGCGCGTATCCGCGTTCGCCTGGAGCATCATCTTGACCTCGCTGCCGTCGCTACGCTCGACGATCAGAAGGTAGAACTGGCCGTCCTGGAGCGTCGGCCGCGCCGCGTCTCGCTCGAAGCTCATGACAACGTTTTTGGCACCGCCATCCCACAACACGGCCTTGCGAATCGGCTCGGGGCCGCGATTGACGACCCTGATGGTGGGCTGCAGCGAAACGCTCAACGGCTTCGCGCCGGCGGCGCGCGAAATCAGGCCGCCTTGGACCGTCGACACCACGGGGGCGACGCACGACCCCGTCGCCGCAGCGGCTGGTTTGTTGTTTTCGACCGAAACCCCGTCCCGGGAAATCGAGGCCTTCAAGGGCCCCTTCAACGTGAGAAACTGCCGAGTGGGGTAATGACAGATGCGCAATTCGCTGTTTGCCTGCAGATCAAGCCGCGTGCGGTCGCTGATGATATCAAGAGCGTTGAGCAGAATGGGCTTGCCCTGGGCAAATGCCACGACGTGACCGCTCACGTCCTCCACATAGGCAACTTCAATGGGGGCTTGCTGTGCAGATGCGGCGGCTATTCCGTCGAGGCCGCCCAAGAGCAGCATCGCACAAAGCGATCCTGCGCCAGTCCAAGCCATTCCCCCTCTGCACCTGTTATATTCGGCGGGCTGGACTTGCATGGTTGATCTCCGCAGGTGAGCCCCCTCTACTTTTCGCTCGCATCCCTTTGACGGGCTTGCCAGGCGCGCGGTTCATTCTCTCGTTCGGAGTTGAGCCGCCGCCTGGAAAACCGCTTGCTGGAACGTTGCTTACTTATCACTCGCATTAATGATCTGGACCCGTCGATTTTCGCTGCCGAAGGGATCAGCCGGTTTCTTCAGCTGGCCCTTGCCGTAGCCGACCGTCACCAGGTTGCTTACCTCGACTCCGTATTTTTCCGTGAGGAACCGCCTGACCGCCTCGGCGCGGCGTTCGGATAGTCCCTGATTGTAGGTCTCGCTGCCTTTGGCATCGGTGTGTCCGGCAAGAATGAAAGTGCCGCCCTTCAAATCGGAGTTCGACAGCGCCTCACCGAGGGCGTTGACCTGCTGACTCGCCTTTGGCCCGATGTGGTCCGAGTTATAGTCGAAGTTCACTTCGAGATCGATGCTCGGTCGCTTCTTGGCGATCGAGGTGATCTGATCGCGCTCGGTGACCGTAAGCGAGCGTGTCGGTCGGTTGCGCAATGTGTTCACGAACTTCGTTTCCTCGGCGTTGCGGGCTGCGTCGGCGGGCGATGTGGTGAGGCCACGGGTGATTCTCGGCTTTAACGCCTTGACGATGTCATCCGCCGAGCGTTCCTCTGCGGCAAGCGCCACGCCGAGACCCCATGGCAAGGCAAGGCCGACGGCTAGGGTCATGCAAACCAAATTGAGCTTACGCGTCTTGTGATGCGCGGACATCTTTGTCTCCCTCTTCTGAGGCGCACTCGGCTCGTTTGCGGCTCCAATGTGCCAGACGAACCGAACCGTATGAGAGCACGTTACACCCTTCGCGTACCGGGCTGCGGTGATCTACGTCACAAAAAGCCGGTGATCTACATCACAAAAAGCTGGAATGCAGTCCGTTCCCTCTCCGTTCCAGCCTCGGCCCGCCGCTCGCGGCGAGGCGAGGGGTGGATCATTAATACAGGAAACGTGCGACCGCGCCGCGACCGGTTGGCCCACTCGTGCGCGCGCTCATGCGGCCCCACCACGCCCGGCGAATTCGAAAAGCGGAGATCATTCGGCGGATGGCCAACTCCCGCGGCAGCGGCGCGAGCGACCTTCTCCCGGCGCCAGCCCGCGACAGTGTGACGTTGGACAATTGCCCGAGCGCGGTTGAACAGCTAAGCTTTGTACCACTTCTTGTTGGACATCGGCGGCTCGCAGGCTGCTGCCAAGAAGGTGATGCGCGAATTCGGCCCGTGCGGTTCCCGCAAGTGCCCAGATTGGACGCCGACAGCATACAGCTTGAGCTGCCGTTTGCGACCGGGTTTGCGCACGACGAGGACATAACCGCATGCCGCACTCGAGCCCTCGCGTCATCCTACCGTTGCTCTTGAGCTTACTGGCGGGAATGAGCCTTCACCCCGCTCATGCACAGCAGAATGAAGCGCGGGTGGCGGCCATCATCGGCAATGCTGCCTATCCGGACGCGGAAGCGGCGTTGAAAGAGCCGATCAACAGCGCCCGCGCCTTGGCCGAGGAGTTGCGGCGACGCGGGTTCGAGGTCGATTCCAGCGAGAATCTCACCAAAGAAGCGATGCGCGCGGCGCTCGACCGCTTCTATGCCAAGATTAAATCCGGATCGACGGCGCTGTTGTTTTTCAGTGGGTTCGGCATTCAGTCCGATCGGCAGACCTACATGATCCCAGTCAATGCGCAGATTTGGACCGAGGCTGACGTACGCCGCGACGGATTCAGTCTGGATTCCGTCCTCGCCGAGATGAATAGCAGGGGTGCCCGCGTCAAAATTGCCATTCTCGACGCGTCGCGGCGGAATCCATTCGAGCGCCGCTTCCGCGCCGTAGCCGGTGGGCTTGCCCCGGTCAGCGTGCCTAAGGGTACGGTCGTGATGTACGCGGCAGCCCCCGGTGCCGTCGTCAGAGACGGCGACCGTCAGGTCTTCGTAAGCGAACTAATCAAAGAGATCCGCGGTGGTGGCAGGATCGAAGAGGCCTTCAACCGCACGCTGGTCGGCGTGTCGCGGGCGTCTCAGGGCGAGCAGGTGCCCTGGTTCTCATCCTCGCTGGTCGAGGAATTCTCGTTCACGACGTCCGCCCGCCCGCCGTCGGCGTCCACGTCGACCGCAGACGAGCGTGAGAAGAAGCCGGTAGCGCCGCCACCCGATCTGGAGGCGGACGCTCGAGCCGCCTACCAATCCGCGGAACGGGCCGGGACCAAAAAGGCATGGGAGGATTTCCTTTTGAGGTATCCTACCGGGCGTCATGCCGACCAGGCGCGTGAGCAGATCGCAAAGCTGACACCTCGGCCCTCCCCCGTTGCGCGCATCGACGACCCCGCGATCAAAGAGCTCGACGACAAGATTCAGCGCAACCCCAATGATGTCGCCGCCTACTATAAGCGCGGTCAGCTCTATGCCCAACACGAGGACTTCGCCAGTGCCGTCAAGGATTTCGACGCCGTTATTCGGCTCAATCCCAAGGACGCCGAAGCACTGAACAACCGGTGCTGGGCGAACGCCATGATCGCCGAGCTACAGGCCGCCCTGAAGGATTGCGATGCTGCGTTGGCGGTTCGTCCGAGTTACGTCGATGCCCTGGACAGCCGCGGCTTCGTTAATCTGAAAATGGGGCAGGCGAGCAAAGCTATTGCCGATTACGACGCAGCTTTGCGCATCAACCCGAAACACGCGTCCTCCCTCTATGGACGAGGAATAGCCAAGTTACGGATCGGCAACAACGTCGCAGGCAACGGCGACATCTCAGCCGCGAAGCTTATCCAATCCAATATCGCCGAGGAGTTCGAGCGTTACGGCATACGCTAACGCCGGCCGATCGCGACGAGTAATCAGGTCGACCTCGTGGATCTCGGCGAGTGGAGCATCCGAAACTGGCGACCGCTCGTCATCCTGACTACGGCTGTGTGCGTCGCGGTGGGCGGCCTCGCCGGTTATATCAGCGACTATCGGGGTGACTTCCCAGCACTCGGCGGGCCCAACGGGTTGCTTTATGACCTGACGCTGAGGACATCGGAGCCGTGGCGCCGGCATGTACCCGATGTCCCGATCGTCTTGGTCGCCGTCGACGATGCGTCACTTGCAAGCACCGAGTTTGCGGCGCTTCCGCGCGCCCTCTTCCAACCGATTTGGGCGCGTCTAATTGATGGGCTGCTCGACGCCGGAGCACGCCGGGTCGCTTTCGACCTGGTGTTCGCGTATTCCGGTGCCGATTTCAAAGTCGGCTCGTTCACGTTGCCCGACTACGATCGGAGCCTAATCGACGCCCTCGCACGGGCACGCGATCGGGTTGTTCTCGCGCGTTTTCCCGGAGTTCCGCCGGCGGCTGTCTTCCTCGAGGCCGTGGGCCCCTCTCGGGTCGGCGTGCTCGACCTCCAAGTCGAATCGGACGGGAGGGTCCGAAGCACCGCGCCTCTCATTCGTCTGCCGGACGGGCGTATTGCGCTAGGCTTTGCCGCACTCGGCGCGGGATGGGGCCTGCGGCAAGCATCATCGGTCGAACGCATCCTGATCGCCCCGGCCGCTCCGCTGGCCGATACACCCACCTACAGTCTCGGAACGTTGCTGACTTGCCTCAGCTCGAAGGAAGGCTTTGATCAGGTACAGAAAGCCGTCGCAGATCGGATCGTCGTAGTGGGAACCACGGTGGTCGGCGAAGACGAGCACCGCGGTCCAATGCGGTTTCTCGGCCGCGTCGCGCCCCCTCTGTCGGACGGACGGTGTACGCCGCAACCGGGCACATTCGAACGCCCGCAGGTGGAGCAAGTCCCGGGAGTGCTGCTGCAAATCGCGGCCATCCAGTCTGCGGCAAGCGAGCAACGGGTGACACTGGCGTCGGAGTGGCTGCGCCTGACCGCAGGTGCCATCTTGGCGTTGCTCTTCGCGCTGTTGGCCTTTCGTGACGAGAGCGCCCTTGCTTTGGGCGAGCGCGACGTCTCGCCAGGGTCTGTCATCCTGGTGCAATTGGCACGGTCGATCGCTTTCGGATTTGTCGGGCCAATCCTGGTGGGCTGCGCCTTCAGTGCGGCCGCCCTTGCTTTTGCCGAGCTGTGGCTGCCGATGGGATATCCAATCTTGGTGACCATTATTGCATTCGGCACCATTCTCGGCGTTCGATCGATCCGGCATCGCGCCTTGTTCCGAAAGCTGTTTCAGACTGCGGGGCGATACCTGCCGCCGGAACGCCTCGTGGTATTGGCGCGCAGCGGATTCGCTGATCAACGCGAGGGGCAAGAACGAGAAGTCTCGATTCTTCTGGCTGACCTCGTGGGATTTACTTCCTTTTCGAACAAACCGGGTCTAACCGCGTCCGAAGTTGTCGGCGTGGCCAACCGTTATTTCACCTTGATGCAGTCAGTAATCGATCAACATGAAGGCTGCAGCGACAAATTTCTCGGTGACGCCGTCCTTGCCTTTTGGAATGGACTTTCTGATGAGCCCAACCACGCGATGAAAGCGCTTGCGGCCGCCCGCGACATTATCGACGCTGTGAATTCCGCCCAAGGATCGGATCAGAGCCAGCTCGGTGCGCGAGCCGTCGTCTGTTCCGGCAAAGTCTATGTCGGGGATCTCGGGGCGAAACACCGCAGCAACTTCACGATCATCGGGCCAGCGGTAAACGAGACGTTTCGGCTCGAAAAAGTGCCAGATCTTTATGGACTTTCGCTGCTGGTCGCGGCTTCCACCGCGGATATGATCCTGCCAAAGGCAACCACGGGCGTGCTCGGAAGTAATGTTTTGCTCCGAATTGACGATGTCGACCTCAAGGGTTTCGCCGGAGCCCGCTCGATCTACGCGTTAGTGCCTGAGGCGGATCCCGGGCTCGCTGAGTTCGAGGCCGCACGGGCCGCGCTCGACCAGGGCATGTGGCAGGTAGGTCTTGCCCACCTCGGCGCTGTCGCCAGCGGAATGCTGCAACAAGCGGCTAAGGTGCTATCCGCTCGCTACCAAGCCCCGCGAACAGCCGATGTCACCCGGTTAATCATTTGAGACCTGGCTCGTGTGACGATTGTGCCACACCTCACCAAAACTTAATCCAGCGCCGTTACGGGAAATTGATTCTAGTCAAGATTCCCGTATGGTTCCTTGGGGACTCGAAAACCAACGGGGGGTGTCATGAGACTACTAGTCGCAGGCGTGGGCTTGCTGTCCGCAGTGGCCATCCTGCAGCCGGCCAATGCGGCCGAAATCCCGGCCAGACCGAAAAGAGAACGGGCCGTCGAGCGGCCTGCACCGCAGCCGCAACGGCCTGCGCCTTCTCAGACCGCCAATTGGAACGGCGGGCAGCTCGGTGGCTCGAACGGCGTCAGCTCGGTGAACAACAGCTTCGTCGATCCGGGCTCCTTTATTTGCCCGTCCGGCACCACCTTCAACAGCAACTGCTTTGAGACGCCTTTCGCGTTTAGCGGACACAAGACCACCTATGTCGTCGGCCCGTTCATGGGCTACCGCGCGCAGTTTGGGATGTGGGTGGCCGGCGTCGAAGGCGATTGGAACTGGAAAAACGCCGAGGTTTCTGCGAACCAATCGTCCGAGACCGCCATCGTTGTACATCCTGCTAGCGGTTTCGGGAACCCCAGCACCTTTTTGCGAACCGACCAGTTCGCAGGCTCTGTCAAACAGAAATGGGACGCGTCGATCCGCGGCCGCCTGGGTATGCTCGTGACGCCCTGGAGTATGGTGTACGTGACGGGTGGCGTCGCGTTTGCGGAAATTAGCGGCTCGTTCGCTTATCTAGGAACGCTTTACTCCTGCCCATCTGGGGTGTCCGCCTCAGTCTCCTCCTGTGTGTCCTCATCCACGCCCTCGGTCGCGACGACTTCGACCGCAGTGACTTGGAGCGATACGCGGGTCGGCAGCACCGTCGGCGCGGGTTGGGAAAGCGAGCTTTGGGCTGGTCTAAAGTGGAGAGCCGAGTACCGGTACACGGATTTCGGCAGTTACACCAAGAACGTCCCTCTGGTCACTGCCTGCACCGGCTCGAGCGCCGCGGCTTCCACCTGCACGGCTTCGCCGTCAGGCGGCGCGAGTCTGGCCCTGAGGTCATTCGACCACCGCTTCACAGTCGGTCTGGGCATCGAGCTCGGCCCGCTCTTAGGTTACTAAGCAGCGACAGCAGTTGGCGATGACGGCGAACGCCGTCATCGCCGGCTACCTTCTCCGACCACCGCGAACGGCCCCCAAATGGCAGGATAGGCGTTCTCGGTCGACGATTTGTCTTCGAGTAAGCTCAGCATGGCGCGCCGCATGGCCTCGGCGCGGCCTAGCGCCGGATCAGCCGCAAGCGTGCTAAAGGCGGAGGTCGTCAGCCGCGTGGCTGCATCGGAAGCGACCGCCCAGTGCGACACCAGCAAGGCGCGGGCGCCGGCATAGAAGAAGGCGCGAGCCAGCCCGGAGAGCGCTTCCGCGCCCGGCTTGTCGCCGGCGATCGTGTTGCAGGCTGAGAGCACAACCCAGTCGGCATTGAGCTTGAGCTGCGCCACTTCGCTGGCTTTCAGCAGACCATCGTCGTCGTCGGTCGGCTTCGCGGGCACGGAGAGCGCAAGCGAAGGCTCGGCCAGGCCCTTGACGTCGCCGGCCACTAGCCCGTGGGTGGCGAAATAGACGATGCGGTAGTTGGCAAGCGGGGCGCGTTTGACCGCGGTCACGGTGGCATCGGGGCCCAAGAGGATATCGGTCAATGAAACCCCGAGCGACTTCGCAATCGCCTTGAGCTCATCGGCCGTATCCGGAAGCTGCGGCAGCCCTTGCATCAGCATGTTGCGATCGAGGCCGGCGCCGCGCCAGTAGTCGCTGTACGCTCGCGCCTTGCCCCGGGAACGAGACCGCTTCTGCTCACCGCCCGGCGTCGCGCGCGGATCGAAGAGCGGATCGCCAAATCCGATCATCGGCTTGCCGCCCTGGCCAGCCTGCGCCAGCGACCGCAACGCCTGCAGGCTCGACACCGAGGGCAGAACGCTGACGGCTTGGCGTTTGATCAGCCATGCGGCGTCACGGTAGCGCGCGGCGTCCTCGGCCGCCGTGCGATTCGTGCCCGCCGGGGCCGATGTCGCCGGCTTTTCCGTCACCAGCAAGTGGAAAGGCAGCGCCGTCAACACGCCCGACGGCGCCACCAGCAGATGCCCCTTGTCCCGCAAGAGTCCATCGACCGGCCCGATGAGCAGGGTAAAAAGCTCGTTCGCGAGGCCGAGGTCAAACTGCTGCATCGTATCGAGTTCCAGCCCGCGCCGGAACGCGGCGACCTTGGCAGCGATCTCATCCCTTCCCGCCGGGATCGTGCGCCAGTCGAAGCGATCGGGGGTTACGACGAAGACATAGCTCTCCCCCTCACCCGCCAGGAAAAGAACAAGCGCCTCGTGCGTCCCGAGCAGCTTCTGCACCTCCTCGGCTTTCAGCGGTTTTGGGTTCGACAGCCTGGAATAATCGGGAAACTCCATCTCCAGCCGCGCTTTGGTGGTGGTCAGCTTGCGCTCGGTGTCTTCGATTTGCCGGCGAATAGTATCGATCTGCGCCGGGCTCGATTGCCCCGCTGGCTTCGCCAATGCTTCGACCAGCGCTTTCTCGCGATCGCGGCGATAGGCCGACAGATCCTGATCCTGGCGCACGAGCGCGGCGAGCGCATCGTTACCGCTGGCGAAGCGCGGGCTCAGTTGCTGGACGGCGGCTGCGGCCGCCGACTGGTTCGCCCATTGCGCAATTTCGAAGGCCTCGCGTCCCAGCACCGCCCCGGGCTCGACATTCTCCCGCGCGCCGGCAGCCAGACTCGCGACGTGGTTCACGAAAAACCCCGACCGCTGCTCGATCAATCCCTCTCCATCTCGCCCTTGAGGACCTGCCGCGTCACCGAGATTCGCATGCGCGAGTACCGCCGCCGTCGCCTTGCGCGAGTAGCCGATGGCATTGGCAGGTTTGCCTTGCGCAATACTCAGTACCGCAAGCTGATTGAGAGTTCTCGCGGTCTCGGGATGATTGGGCCCGCGCGCCTTCTCGTTGATGGCAAGCGCCCGCTTGTAGGCTTGCTCGGCATCGTCGTAGCGCCGCTGGTGCTCGAACAACTGGCCCTGATTCAGCAGCACATTGGCGATGAAACGGTGATTCGGGCCGAACGCTTTCGTGGCGATCTCGATCGCGCGCTTGAACTGTGCATCCGCATCGGCGTAGCGACCCTGCGCATCATAGGCCACGCCGAGCTTGCGGATCACCTTGGCGGTGTC
>Ga0081455_10005389_pt1 | contig 14043 bp, 12 predicted proteins | sample TabmetS3T2R1_FD_70207 | JGI IMG/M metagenome (GOLD analysis project Ga0081455, IMG submission 70207) | Tabebuia heterophylla rhizosphere microbial communities from the University of Puerto Rico - S3T2R1 | ecosystem: Host-associated > Plants > Roots > Rhizosphere ... | reverse complement strand
GCGGGCGGCGTGCCGGCGAATGGCGCGCGTGGTCGCGGCGAAGTGCGCGGCGCCGCCGTCGGCGAGGTCGTCACGGGCGACGCCTCCGGAGGCCAGTTCTACGCCACGGGCGATGCGGTCAACGTTGCCGCCCGCCTCGAGCAGGCTGCCGAGCCGGGGGACGTCCTCCTTGGTGAGCAGACATACCGGCTTGTCCAGGACGCAGTCCGAGTCGAACCGGTCGGGCCGTTGACGCTCAAGGGGAAGGCTGGCCCTGTCGCCCCCTACCGCCTGCTCGAGGTTGTCGAGGGAGCGCCCGCGGTCGCCCGCCGCCTCGACACCCCCTTCGTCGGGCGAAAGGAGGAGCTCGCCCGGCTGCTCGAGTGCTTTGGCCGTTCAGTCGAGGAGAAAACGCCGCTGCTCGTGACCGTGCTCGGCGCGGCCGGCCTCGGGAAAACGCGACTTGCTGCGGAGCTGATCGCGGACATCGGAGAGCGTGCGGCTGTCCTCCAGGGCCGTTGCCTCTCCTACGGCGAGGGCATCACTTTCTGGCCGCTGCAGCAAATCCTGCGCGGCCTGAGCGAGCGCCCGGCCGGCGCTCCCGAGCCCGAGCGCGCGCGAGGCACAGAGGAGACGTTCTGGGCCTACCGGAAGCTCTTCGAGGCGCTCGCCAAGGAACGGCCGCTCGTGCTCCTCCTCGAGGACATCCACTGGGCCGAGCCCACTCTGCTCGACCTGATCGAGCACATCGTCGAGTGGACTCGGGAGGCTCCGATGCTGATCGTCTGCCTCGCCCGCCCCGACCTCCTCGACGAACGCCCCGATTGGGCCGGCGAGCTCTCGAGCTCGAGCCGCTTGCGAGCGAGGAGGCAGAGACGCTGGTCGCCACGCTTGCCGCGGAAGTCGATCCGGCGATTCGGGTGCGCGCGACCGAGGTTGCCGAGGGGAATCCGCTCTTTCTCGAACAGTTGCTTGCGTTGGCGGAGGAGGACGCCGACGAGGCGGCCGTACCCGACACGATCCAGGCGTTGCTCTCCGCTCGTCTCGATCGGCTCGGGCCCGAGGAGCGGGCCCTGCTCGAGGCGGCGGCCGTCGTCGGCAAGGAGTTCTGGCGCAGCGCTGTGGTCTATCTCTCCGCACCCGGGGCCGAGGTCAGCGCCATTCTTCAGCGGCTTGTGCGCAAGGGGCTCATCCAGCCGGAGCGCTCGAGCCTTCCCGATGAGGATGCCTTCCGCTTCGGCCACATCCTCATCCGCGATGCCGCCTACAGCGGGATCGCGAAGGAGATCCGTGCTGACTTGCACGAACGCTTCGCTGACTGGCTCGACGAAAGCGTGAGTCCCTATGAGGAGATCGTCGGCTACCACCTCGAGCAGGCCTACCGGTATCGGGCGGAGCTCAGCCCAATCGATCAGGCGCTGCGAGCCCTGGGCGACCGCGCGAGCGACCTTCTCGCACAGGCAGGTCATCGCGCTCTGCTCCGTGCGGACCACGCGGCCGCGGTGAATTTGCTCGACCGGGCGCGCTCGCTCCAGAGTGACCACACCAGAAGGCTCACGTTGTCGGTGTGGCTGGCCGAAGCGCTTCAGCTCATGGGAAAGCTCGAGGAGGCGCGAAGCCTGCTGAACGACGTAATTGAAGAGGCCGCTGAGCGAGGCGACCAGCGAAACGAATGGCTGGCACGGCTGAGCGACGCGAGCTTGAGCGAATGGTTGGCGCCGCACGAATGGACGGATGACCGAATGAAGGAAACAGCCGATCGCGCGCTCCGCGTGTTCGAGGCGTTGTCAGACGATCGGGGTCTCACGCGTGCATGGGTATGGGCCGGGCGGGTTTCTTGGAACCAGAATCACTACGACGAAGCCGCGAGGCAGTTCACCCGCGCGCTAGGGCATGCTCGCCGGACAGGCGACGAGCGGGAGGAGCTCATCGCGCTGAAGGAACTCCTCCAGGCGACGTACTTCGGAAGCGCGCATGTCAGCGAGGTTCGGCGTCACGTCGAGGGTTTCCTCGCACGCGTTGGGGAATCCTCCGAGCCAAGTTTCCACGCTCGCCTCATGCTCGCCGCGCTCTGCGCCATGGAAGGCTCGGCCGACGAGGCCAAGAGGCGTTTCGCTCATGCGAAGTCCAGCGGCGAGGAAATGAGGCTGGATTGGGGGCCGGCGATTACGGCACTGTATTCCGAGGAGGTGGGTCTCCTCCTTGGCGATGTCGAGTTCGCCGAGCGCGAGCTGCGCGCGGGCTATGAGTCTCTCGAAGCAATTGGAGAGCGAGGCCTTCGCTCGACCATTGCGACCCACCTTGCAGAGGCGCTCTACCGTCTCGAACGTAGGGCTGAGGCCGAGCAGTTTGCGGACCTCTCGCTGGAGCTCAGTTCGACAGACGACATCGCCTCACAAGCGCGCGGCCGCGCCGTGAAAGCGAAGCTCCTCGCCGCAAAGGGTGACTACGAAGCCGCCCAGCACCTTGCCCGCGAAGCCGCCGGGCTTTCCGAGGACACCGACGACTTATTCATGCATGGCCAAGTCCTTATGGCCCTGGCCGAAGTCTTGCGCCTCGGTGGTCGTGATGCCGCAGCCGTACCTGTCTTGCAGCAAGCGGTCGAAGTGAGCGAGCGCAAAGGGAACGTCGTCACAGCTCAGGAGGCTCGGGCGCGTCTCGCCGGCCTTCACGCGGACACGAAAGCGTCGGGCTAGGCCACTCGGCACGAAGCTGGCGTCGTGACCGCGGTCTCGAAGCCTTCGGGTGTGACATATCCGACGCCGTTGACGTATCTGTGGAGGAGTAGAAAGCTGATGGTTGGGCTCTCGGGCGGTATGGCCGAGAAAGGCTCGCAAGATGCGTACGCGAAGGAAAGGCACAGTTGGCCTAGCTGGACTCGCAGCGCTCCTTCTTGCCGGCTGCGCCTCACAAAGCTCAACGACAACAGAACAGCGATGGTCGGACCGGATTGGTGGCTGGTCGCCGAACGGGAAGCTTGTTGTCTTTCTCAGCAATCGACCTGACCAACGGCAATGGGATCTGTATGTCGAGAGTGCAGACGGCCATAACCCACGACGGCTCACGGACGACAAGCTCGTCGAGCGGTACCCCGTCTTCTTGTCCAACCGGACCGTCGGATTCACTGTCGCCGGCAATGCATACGCGCTGTCGGTCGGCGGGCTCAAGCGGCGGCGGCTGCAACGAGAGACGACTCATCTTCCTGTCCAGACCACGGTCTATTACGGCGACGATCCGATCACCTTCTACATCAAGGCGTTCTCGCCGGATCACCGCTGGATCGCCTACTCCGCCAAGGGTTCGCACTTCACCCTCACGCTCGGCGGCGTTACATCGGGAGGGGACTTGATTGATGTCTGGCTCAAGCGATCGAACGGCTCCGGACGGCGTCCCCTCTTTAAGAAGTTGCCCGAGTTCGATGGGGAACCGCAATGGTCGCCCGACAGTCGCTACGTCGCGCTCGACGTTGTCGCGGGCCAAGGCAGGCAGGTCTACGTCGTGCGGGTGCCGAGCGGCAAGCCGCAACGGTTGAGCCACGACGCGGTGTCGTGCTGCCCACGCTGGACGCGCGACGGTCGCGAACTTCTCTATCAGGCGCCGGACGGCTCGTTCGTACTCGTTCATCCGAACGGCAGCGGCGAGCACGTCTTGTCACACGACATTCGCGTTCGCAAGCTCGCTGTTTCGCCGGACGAGACCAAGGCCTTCTTCGAGGAGACAGAGGGCTACTTGACCAAGGTCGGAATCCTCGATCTCTCGAGCGGTGAGACGCTGCGACTGACAGAGGACTGACGGAGACAGATAGGTTCGTCTGCGGCCGCGAACGGCCGAGGCCGCGGAGGCGCCGCAATCAACAGGTCCGAAGAACACTGGCCAGCCGGGCTATGGGTGCCCGAGAGTCCGACTTGGTGGCAGCGGGGCGTCTTCTACCAGATCTACCCTCGAAGCTTCCGTGACGCTTCGGGGGACGGTCTAGGCGACCTTCGCGGCATCTACGAGCGCGTCGATTACCTGGCGTGGCTGGGGGTAGACGCGATCTGGCTCTCGCCGATCTATCCCTGCGAGGACGTGGACCTCGGCTACGACGTCTCCGACTACTGCGCGGTCGATCCGCGGCTGGGGACGCTCGAAGACTTCGATCGCCTCCTGGATGCGCTTCACGACGAGGGCATCAGGCTCGTGCTCGACCTGGTTCCCAATCACACCTCGGATCGGCATCCATGGTTCCTCGAGAGCAGAAGCAGCGCCGATGATCCACGCCACGACTGGTACGTGTGGCGAGACCCTCAGCCAAATGGATCTCCTCCGAACAACTGGCAGAGCTACTTCGGTGACCGGGCGTGGGAGTACGCGGAGCCTCCGGGCAAGTGGTACCTGCACTCCTTCCACCGCGGTCAGCCCGACCTGAACTGGGACAACCCGGCGGTGGCACAGGCCATCCAGGAGGCCATGAGGTTCTGGCTCTCGCGCGGCGTGGACGGCTTTCGAGTCGACGTCCTGTGGCTGCTCGGGAAGGATCGCGAGCTCCGGGACAACCCGCCCAACCCCGGTTGGCACGAGGCTCTGCCGGGATGGGCCAGGCTGCAGCGCGTGTACTCGGAGGACCGGGCGGAGTCGCACGAGCGTGCGCGCCTCCTCAGGTCGGTCGTGGACGAATTCGCGGACCGGTTGATGATCGGCGAGGTCGTGCTGCCTCCCGACCGAGCGGTGGCGTACTACGGGGACGATCTCGACGAGGCCCACTTCCCCCACAACTTCGCGTTGACCGAGCTGGAGGACTGGAGCGCCGAGGAGCTGCGAGCGGTGGTCGAGGGCTACGAGGCGGTCTTGCCGGCAGGCGCCTGGCCCAACTGGCTGCTCGGAGACCACGACTTCTCGCGGATCGCATCCCGGGTCGGGCCGGAGCGGACGCGGATCGTCCAGATGTTGCTGCTGTCCCTTCGCGGAACGCCGACTTGCTACTACGGCGACGAGCTGGGGCTTCCGTCGGCAGACTTGTCCCGCTCGGACGTGGCGGTGGTCGACCCGCAGGCGGCGGGCGCTTCCTGGCGGAACCGCCTGATCGCTCGAACCCCTATGCAGTGGTCGGCTACGCGATACGGAGGGTTCTCCGAGGTCGATCCGTGGCTGCCCTTGGCGTCGGAGGAACCGGAGCTCACCGTCGAGCATGAGCGCGACGACCTTTCCAGCGTGCTGCACCTCTTCCGGTCGCTCGTCCGGCTTCGCAAGGAGATTCCGGCGCTGGCGGTCGGCGCGTACCGGTCGCTCCCGGCTCCGCCGGATGTCTTCTCCTTCGAAAGGCAGCATCCCGACGGAGCAGTCGAGGCCCACTTGAACTTCGGCGATCGCGCACGGGAGGTGGAGCTCCGTGGGCCGCGTCGGATCGCCCTCTCTACGGTCGAGACCGCAGCGGGCCGGGTGAGGAATACGAGCCTCACGCTGCGCCCTTACGAGGGCGTCCTCACGATGTTGGCGCCCGAGGATGTGCCGGCGCTCTAATAGCTAACCGCCTCAACCTCCTCGCACAAGGCCACGGTTGGTTGTCCTTGAACCCCCGCCTGCTCCATCTCTTCCTTCAGGGCGGGATCAGCCAGAAAGCTCCGGGCGCGCTCCTCCGCGGGGAACTCGACCGCGACTACGACGTCGTTGGGATCGTCGAGCGATCGATAGAGCCGATGTCCCGTCGCCCCATGCCGGCTGCGGACGAGCCCTCCTTGCTCCTCGAACCAGGAATGCGCAGGTTCAATCGGTGAACTTGTCGCAGACGGCGGCAAGCGTCACGCTGGTCGAATGCCGGGAGACGGTCAGTTTTGTCCAGTCGCCCTCCGGGGCTGAGGTCTTCGCGGAGCGCTGGACGCCGCTCATTCTGCGCGAGCAGCCAGTGGTGGCCTGGCAGCACGTTGGCTGTGCCGTGACCGTCGCTGTTTAGGCGGTCTGCAGTGTTGCGGAGCCCTGCACGAAGCTCGCCTCGTGCCCGCCGGTTCGCCTCGCTCACCTGCGACTCGTCGAGGGCGCTGATCCGGAGCAGCAGCTCGAACTCGTCGCGCAGGTGCGTGCGCATCATCTCCGGGCCGTCGGTCGCGATCGTGAACTGCACCTCGCAGGCGGCCAAGGCGCGGATTGGTCGGGTGGCGAGCTTGCCCGAGTCGCACTTGCGCACCGAGATCTCAAGGGGCTCGAGGACGAGCGCTCCGACTTCACTTTCCGGCGATGCTTACGTCCGAAGATCTCTGGGCCGGCTTACGTCGACCTCTCCCGTCTCTCGACGCGGCTCTCAGACGACGTACGTCAAGAGGATGATCGCGAACACGACGCTTTGGGCGCTGTGAACGGCGATCCCCAGCCAGGCGCTTCGGTACCGCTTGGTCGGGTAGGCGATGAAGAACATGTCGAGCAGCGTGGCAGGGGCTCGCCACGGTTCGTGCAGGTGGTAGGCGGAGAAGAGGACGCCGTTTGCGACCCAGTCGCCGCGTCCGAAGGTGCCATTCATCCGCGGCAGGAGCAGCCCGCGGAATAGCAGCTCCTCGCCGAGCACGGTGTTGAAGAGGAAGAGGACGAGGATGAGGCCGTACCAGCCCCAGGCGCCGCTGAGGAAGTCTTGGACGGCGTCCATGCTGATCAGGTCCCCGAATTCATGGTTCTCCGGGTGCCCCGGCGTCGGGAGCGCCCCCTCGAGGGCGGTGCCGAGGGCGAGGGGAATCACGAGCAGCCACAGCCAGCCTCCGACACGGCCGGTGGTCGGGCTCCGCGGGGAACGCAGCCACAGCGCCTCGCGGGCGACGGGCCAGCGGAGAGTTCCCTGCTCGCGCCGCACGAGGATGACCACGAGCACGAACTGCCAGATCAGGCCCACGGTGAGGCAGATGAGCAGCGCCTTCAGTATGGGCACGTCGCCCTCGCCGCCGAACTGGTCCTCGAGGGCCGGAGCGACGAGCCAGGCCGCTGCCCCCATCGGGAGCGCCGCGGCAGCCCAGACGGCCAATGTCTTCAGGAGCGAGTACTGCGGAATCTCGACCGAGGCCGCAGTTTCGGGACTCGCGGGGGTTTCTATCGGCTCCACGGGAATCGCTTCCCTCCGAGCCGATCCTCCTCTGTTCTCGTGATCCGTGCAACCCGGCGGGCGGCAATTCGCCGGACGGAGTTTGTGTCAACCGCTGCGGACCGGTGTGCGACGATCTGAACGAGCCGCTGTCAGGCGACCCCAGGCGCCTGAGATCGCGAGGGGCGGAAGCCGAGAAACGCTAGGGAGCTGTGACGGCGCGGATTCGGGCGGTGCCACGGCCGTTCTCGGCCCACACGATCCGGCGACCCTCGATCGTAAGCCCGACCGGCGTCCGACGCGCCGTCGCGAGCGCCGTGACCGTGCCGGTCCGCGCGTCCAGGCGACGGATCAGACGCCCTGTCGCGAAGACGACGGTGCGGCCTGCGGCCGACACGTTCCGGACGTTCGCCGGAACCGCGGCCGCTTTGCGGAAGCTGCCGTTTAGGTTGTACAACTCGACGCGCAGGCCCGGCTCGTGATCCGCGAGCAAGGCGACGTAGTCCGGAGCGAGGGCGACCGCGTGGGCGTGGCCGTCGATCGTAAAGCGCTTGATCAGCCGGCCCGTGAGCGCATCATGGATCTGAACCGGCGAGTGCAGAACCGGCGCGATCCTCTTCGCCTTGCCATCGACCGGAGAAACGAGTCGGATCCCAGGTTGGTATGGCAAGTTGCCCTCTTCCGCGTCGTACCAGTCGCCGATGAGGATCGTGGTGCCACCTGGAGCCCACTGCGGCGAATCGGCATACCGGTCGCCCGGAATCAGCCGGCGCTGACCTCTCCCGTCCGCGTTCATAAGCCACAGAGCCCCTTGGCCGGTGTCCATGCGAACGAAAGCGATCCTCTTGGAATCCGGCGACCATGCCGGCGACCTGTCACTTGCCCTTGTCAGGCGGGTGACGCCGGTGCCGTCCGCGTTGACGACGGCGATCATGGATCCGTCGACGTAGGCGATCCGGGCGCCGTCCGCTGACCACGCGGGCTGAGCCTCGGGACGAGGGCTCGTCGTGAGGCGCGTCTCACCCGCTCCGTCGGCACGGACGGCGTAGATGTCGCCGCCACGTGAGACCGCGATTCGCGTCGAGTCGGGCGACCACGAGAGCGCGCCTACGGTCGCGCGCGCTATCGCCGTCAGCCTGGTCGCGTCGCCGCCGTCGGGCTTGATCGCAAAAACGTTCTTGCCGCGCACGAACGCAATCCTCGTTCCGTCGGGCGACCACGCAGGTGCCGTTCCTACTGCAAGGCGTCGCAAGCCACGGCCGGTTGCGTCCACCTGGTAAACGCCACGGCTCGGAAGGCGTCCTTTATTCGCTTCCGTGCGCTCGAAGACAAGCCGCGCATCATCCGGCGACCAGCTGGGCCGTCGGGCTTCATCGGGTGACCAATAGGGCGGCGACACTCCCGCTGCAAGCTGCCGGTCGCCCGTGCCGTCTGCGCGGACTGTCCAGAGACTGCCGTGGAAGATCCAGGCAAGCCGCGTCCCGTCGTGTGACCAGACTGGCGTGGAGTTGCAGCAGCGAAAGCTGTTCGTGACGACGGCGAAGCGGCGGCCGCTGACTGCGAGCCCGACCGGACTCGTGACCTTCGCCAGGCGGCTCGACCGGCGACCGACCAGCCGGTAGATCGCCGCTTGTCGGCGACGTCCCGTGCATATTTCACTAGCGTCGCAACGGGCGTAAAAGAGAATCGCGCTCCCGTCCGCCGCCATCGGCAGAAGACCCGGGTCGACGTTGTCAGGATTGCCATCGTCCTTCTCGAAGTATGTGGGCGTGACTAGGCGTGAACGGGGATCGCGGAGAGCCGCTGTGAGCAGGTCGGTCGTGATGTACGTGTTCCCTTCTTCCCCGAGCTCGGGCCACAGGACGCGGCCTTTGGCGCTTAGCACGAAGCCGCCGCCCGGCGAGGAGCAGCTTCTACCGCGCCGCCAGCTGACGTCCAACGGTCGACGGCCGGGGACGGTGAGGATTTGAAACTGCCTTTCGCAGTTCGCGACAGCCTTCGTCCAGGCGATGCGGCGACGGTCCTGTGCGAGCGCAACGACCGAACCGCGGACATGCGCCAGCGTCCTTGGCTGCGCCGCCGGCTCGTCAGTCCGGCCCAGTGCCGTCGCACCGAAAACGAGCATGATCCCCACTGCGCCGAGCAGACCCCGGTACATGTAACGATTATCGCTAACCACGGGCGCTGACCAAGCCCAGCGGCGAGCGGTGAAACCTGGGTGGCCAATCGGTGGGACCGCTGAGCGGTCTCTGAGCGGACGGCCGCGCATAGCCGCGCTAGACGTCGCCTCTTCCAGGCGGCGGACGCTTTCGACGGCGCGGGGATCTCATGTGCGCGCGTGTCGCCCCTCGTACGATGCATCGACGCAATGTCGACGGAAAGGAGCGTCATGGCGACCGTCACCAAGGGCCTTTGGGTGCCACTCGAGGCAAGGCCCGGCAAAGAAGCGGACGTGGCGAGATTCCTCGAGGGCGGACGCTCGCTCGTCGAGGACGAGCCCGACACGACGGCGTGGTTTGCGGTTCGGCTCGGCGACTCACAGTTCGCCATCTTCGACGTCTTCCCAGATGACTCGGGCCGCCAGGCACACCTGTCGGGCCGTGTGGCCGAAGCGCTGATGGCCCAGGCGGACGAGCTGCTAGCCCGGCCTCCGGACATCCAGGAGGCCGACGTGATCGCGTCGAAGCTGCCGGCGTAGAGCTGGCCGGAAGCTCGGGCCGTCGACGCAGCCTGGCGGCCGGGGCCGAGCTCCGGGTTCAGCTGCCCAAGGATGCGAGCTCTCCTGCCCGGCGTGAGCTTCTCGGAGAGCGCGAAGATCCGTTCGAGCGATGTGCGGAGGTGGGTGCCGAACTCGCGGCAGCGGGCCGCGTCAACCTGAATCAGCGTCCGTCCTGGCCGTTTTGTAGTGCAGCTCTTTGCTCGCGCGGGTGCGAGCTCCTTGGCGGAGTTCGGGTTGGGGTGGCACGCTTGGGCAAAGCGGGGCAGATCAGAGGACGATTCGATGAAGACGACCGAAAGCGACGCAGCCGCGAATCGATGCTCGCGCGCGAGCCCCTAGGGAGGCAGCAATGAGCGTCGGCCGCATCGTTCTCATCGTCCTCGGCAGCATTGTGGCGCTGCTCGGGCTCGGGCTAGCGTCGGGCGGCGGTTTCCTACTCTGGGCCGACCGCACCCAGCGCGAGGACGGCTACGTGACGACGTCGACTGAGCGGTTTGCGACGTCGACCTACGCGGTGACGCGTGAGCGGATCGATGCGGACGCCGGTGGATCGGATTGGATCTGGAACGACAACTGGCTCGGCACGGTACGGATCCGCGGCGAAGGCGCCGCTGCAAAGCCGCTCTTCATCGGAATCGGCCCGCAGGCGGCCGTCGCCGGCTACCTCGGGGGCGTCGCACACGCTGACGTCGAGGACATCAACTTCGATCCGTTTCGGGTCGACTACCGTCAGATTCCGGGAAGTGCGCCGCGGCAACCGCCGACCGCCCAGAACTTCTGGGCGGCGTCGGCCTCGGGCGAGGGAATGCAGACCGTCACCTGGAAGGTGCGCGATGGCGAGTGGTCGGTCGTCCTTATGAATGCCGATGGGTCGCGCGGCGTCGTAGCCGATGTCGACGTCGGGGCCAAGCTGTCGTTCTTGCTCTGGGTCGCGATCGGGCTGCTCATAGGCGGCGTGCTCGTCCTCGGAGCGGGTGTCGCCCTGATCGTCCTTGCCGCGCGGACGCGGCCGCCTCCGGCTGCGCCCCCGAGGCCCGCCGCGGCAACCGGCGAAGCGTGAGGATGGACGGTCGCGAACACGCGCCTTGATCGCAGAGAAGGGCCGTGTACAGCAGGCGCCCCGCCACTCGCCGCGTGCATTCGATCGAGGCAGCGACGGATGCGCGCGAGCAGATCGTCCGGATGAAACGGCTTGAGGACGTAGTCGTCGCCGCCAACCAATAGGCCGGCCGCGCGGTCGAGAGGCTCGGTCCGCTCGTCTGAGAGCAGGATGATTGGCAGTTCGTCGCCGTATAGATCGCGCAACTCCCGGCAGATCTCGAGGCCGCTGCCATCAGTGCCCGAGCCTCGATAGCCGCGCTGCACGCCGTCCGCAGGCACTATCTCAAGTAGCGCCGAGATCAGTGGAAGAGGTGTAAGGGTGCTCGAGATCGGCAGCAACCTCCGCGAGGCGCGGATTCGTCACAGGGTCGAGCTCGCCCGGGTCCAGGCCGATACGCACATCCGCACGAGGTATCTAAAGGCACTCGAGGACGAGCGCTTCGACCTCATTCCCGGCGATGCATACGTCCGCGGGTTTCTGCGTACGTATGCGGACTACCTCGGACTCGACGCGGAGCTCTTCGTCGACGAGTACAAGGGGCGCTTCGCTCCTCCCGAAGAACCCCTGCCCCAGCTCATCCCGCGTCGGCGGATCGACCTGCCCTCGCTGCGTACCCTCGTGACAGTCGGCGCCGTTTTCGGAGTTGCACTCGTCGTCGTGCTCGCGTGGAGCCTTGGCGGCGGCAAGCCGACCGAGCCTGCACTGCGTGGCGGGCCCACCTCGACCGGCGGAGCCGACCTCGGAAACACGCCTCCGCCCCTGCGGGTCGCTCACCGAGCGCGGCCCGAAGCACGGCTGGCGAAACTCGTCTTGACTGCTGTTGACGGGCCCTGCTGGCTCCGCGTGCAGCTGGGATCGTCGGCGGGCACCTACCTACACGAAGGCACCCTCGAGCAGGGCCAATCGCTTCACTTCGCCAAAGAGCGCCTCTGGATCCGCCTCGGTGCGCCAAGCAACGTCGAGGCGACGCTGAACGGAGCGACAGCCAGCTTGCCGGGCGACACCGCGAGCGTCGTCGTCACCGCGGCGGGTGTGCGGACCGTCGAAGGCGGCTAGCCCGTAGGTGTCGCCCTTGGCCGTATCGGTCTAGGTCGAGACGTTCTCCCTTTGCGTTACGGTTGCGCAGCCCTCGGACTCGTCCCATAAACAGGGCCGGAGGGCGTGCAAGGGATCGCTGTGGCTACGTCGCTCACGTTCACGATGACGGAGGAGGCGTACGTCCGCTTAACCGACCGGCTCCGCCACGTGATGCAGTTCAGCGAGGCGAGCCGGCAGGCGGCGGAGGAGGCGCTCGCTCTGCTGGAGGCGGCCAGGGGAACAAACGTCGGAATCGAGGCGCGTGATGTCCACAAGGGCGAGGTGCTCGCGCACCGCGCCGATGCCCGAGCTCAACTGCCCGACCGCGGCATCACCGAGCTCGAAGCGGCGAGCGATGTCGACGCCGTGATCTACCTCCTTGCCGTGCACAAGCTCGTCGAAGACGAGGCGACCGGCAAGGCGCGCCATCTCGCCCAAGCCGAAACCATGGCGCTCATCGCTGCCCTCAGTCGCGTTGCGCCCGCAGCGCTCGACGAAGCGCTCGCGGCCCCTGAAGAGGGGAGTGAGCGGATCGAGATAATCCTCGAGGCGGTCGCGCCCCGCGAGGGCGGAAAATGACCCGTCCCGCTGGCCTGCGGCCGTGTCGTTTCATCCAGCTTGGGCGGGGCGGGCCCTATTACTCTCCGAGGCCACGATGCCCGAGGCCTGGCTCGAGCTCGACACCGCGCTGAAGAAACGGATTGACGTGGTGCTCGAGCATCCGCAGCGGCTCGTCACCGAGGCCGAGCTGCGCAAGCTCTCTGAGGAGGGCCGGGCCTACAGGCTCATCCTGGGCGCAGAGCTCGTGCGCCTCGAGCGTCGGCTCGCCGAACTCGAAGCAGATCCAGTGAGCTCTCTGGGAGCCATCGCGCCGGCATTCCGTCGCGTCCACGACTTTCGTACGCATCTCGCCGAGCTGGATCAGCTGTTGTCCGCGCTGGACGATCGGGCACGGCGGGTTCGGACGTCGTGGCTCCTGGGCTCGCCCGGGCGGGCTGCTACGGACAATCTCCGCGCTGATGGCAGATAACGAGCAGCAGAATGCAGATGACGGACGTGATCACCGCGATCACGACGAGCAGCTCGATTAACGTGAATCCTTCTTCGCTTCGAGCCAGCCTGGATCGCAACGAGTCGAGCAAGTGGGTTTACGGTTGGTTAGCTAGGCGCGTGGAACTCCGCGCACCGTGTATAGCTGCCATCTGTCCGGCACGCCTCTGAGTTCCACCACGCCGCGTTCCTCGAAATCGATCCCCGATCCCGCGACAAGGTCCTTGACCGTGCTCGAGACGAGTAGCTCGCCTGGCTGCGCCTCCGAGACCAAACGGGCGGCGATGTGGACCGCGATCCCGCCCACCTTCGCGTCGAGCCGCTCGCACTCACCCGTATGTAGCCCCACACGAACTTCGAGACCGAGCTCGCCGAGTTTGTCGCGGATCACCCAGGCACACTGGATCGCGCGCGCAGGGCCATCGAAGGTGGCGAGGAAACCGTCTCCGGCCGTGTCGATCTCCCTGCCGCGAAAGCGTCTAAGCGCCGCGCGCACGGTCTCGTGGTGTTTTTGAAGCAGCTCGCGCCAGGCGCGGTCGCCGAGCTCCGCCGCGCGCGCAGTCGCGCCGACGATATCGGTGAAGAGGACCGTCGCGAGTACGCGATCGGGCTCGACCTCCCACGGTTTGCCTGTCGCTACGTCCCGGAGAAAACCGTCGAGCTCCAAGAACATCGGGTGCTGGTCGCCGAGAGAAGGTACGAAGTCGGCACCGGGCAACTCGACGAAACGGGCACCTACGATCTCGTCGGCGAGATAGTGGCCGCTCCGGATTTCCCAGCCCCGCAGACCGTTCCGGTGCAGGACGAGGGTCGGGACGCGAATCGACGGCAACACATGGCACACGTCGACGTCGAGGTTCATTCGGATGTATGCAGCTGCCGAGCCGGGACTAACGCTGAAGCGCAACAGGCGGGCGACGTTGCTTCTCTCCTGGTCGGTGCTACTGGGGTTGTTCGCACGGAGGAACTCGTCCATGAACGCCGGCTCGCCCCACCGACGTTCGAACTCATCGGCGGTTGTGCGAAATCGCGGGGACGTAGATGAGGTCGGGCGGCCCCTCACCCACGACCTGGTAT
>Ga0081455_10005388_pt1 | contig 14045 bp, 15 predicted proteins | sample TabmetS3T2R1_FD_70207 | JGI IMG/M metagenome (GOLD analysis project Ga0081455, IMG submission 70207) | Tabebuia heterophylla rhizosphere microbial communities from the University of Puerto Rico - S3T2R1 | ecosystem: Host-associated > Plants > Roots > Rhizosphere ... | reverse complement strand
CCTTCCTCAGCGCCAACTCGGCGGAGGCCTGGTGCACCGGCGTCGCGGCGTCAGGTCTCGGGCTGGTCACGACATGGCTGCATCCGCTGGGCGCGCTGGGCGATCATCTCGAGGTGATCGACGATGCCGAGGCGAGCGTGCTCATCGTCGATCCGAAGACTCATGGCCAGCGCGGCGGCGAGCTGGCCGCGTCGGCGGTCGGCCGATTGAAGATCGTGCTCACCCTGGGCAAGGCGGACTTCGGCTGTGATCTTTTGGTGGCCGCCGAGAGGATCGGTGCCGCCACCGCCATCGATCTCACTCAGCCAGACGACTATGCGGCGATCAGCTACACCGGCGGCACGACGGGCAAGTCGAAGGGTGCGATCCGGCGCCACCGCTCGATGGCGGCAATGTCGGTGGCGGTCGCCGCCGATTTCGAGCTGCCCGAGGTGCCGCGTTATCTCGCGGCGGCGCCCATCACCCATGTCGCCGGCACCAAGGTCCTGCCGTCGCTGCTCAAGGGCGGCACGGTGCATCTGTTGAAAGGCTTCGAACCGGAAAAGTTCCTCGCCACGATCGAACGCGAGAGGATCAACTTCACCTTGATGGTGCCGACCATGATCTATGTCCTGCTGGATCACCCCAGGCTGGACAAGGCCGATCTCTCGTCGCTCGAGCTCATCCTCTACGGCGCCTCGCCGATGTCGCCGACGCGCCTCGTCGAGGGGCTCGAGCGCATCGGCCCGGTGTTCAGCCAGCTCTACGGCCAGACCGAGTGCTATCCGGTGAGCGTGCTCGGCAAGGCCGACCATGATGCGAAGCGGCCCGAGCTCTTCGCCTCCTGCGGCTTTCCTGTCGCGTCGTGCAGCGTGAGCCTGCGCGATGACGACAACAACGAGGTCAAGCCCGGCGAGGCGGGCGAGATCTGCGTGCGCGCGCCGCATGCCATGGAGCAATATTTCAAGCGCCCCGATCAGACCGCCGAGACCTTCAAGGGCGGCTGGTTGCACACCGGCGATATCGCGCGCGCCGACGATCGCGGCTACCTCTACATCGTCGATCGCAAGAAGGACATGATCGTCTCCGGCGGCTTCAACATCTATCCGCGCGAGGTCGAGGATGTGCTGTCGTCCCATCCGGACGTTGCGATGGCGGCCGTGATCGGCGTGCCGCACGAGAAGTGGGGCGAGGCGGTGACCGCGTTGGTTGTCGCGAAGCCAGGCATGCAACCTTCTGCGGAGGCGCTGATGCAGCTGGTCAAGGAGCGCAAGGGCAGCACGCATGCGCCCAAGCAGGTCGAGTTCGTCGACAGCCTGCCGCTCACCGCCGTCGGCAAGGTCGACAAGAAGGTGCTGCGCGCGAGGTACTGGTCCGGCAGGGCGCGACAGGTCGGATGATATTTCTATTATCATCGAAAAATACAATTGTTACTTCATATCGTGCGCAGGTTGCTTCCAAAAAATAGGAAGTTCACCTCGTGTTCCCTGTTCGGTCCCGTGTGCGACAGAACAATCCACACGCGTGGGGTTTACCTCGGCGTCCAAATCGTGGAAAGACGAAGGCGATGGGGACAATCACACGCTACACGATCAGCCCGGGCCTCATGGCCGCCGCGTTTCTCGTCAGCGGATGTCAGCTCGGCAACCAACCACCACAAACAGCGTCGCTCGCGCCGAGTGAGCCTCGCAATGAAGTTGAAGACCGCAAGGATGAGCTGGTTCGTCAGCTCGCCTATTGTGAGAGCGGCGGCTCCGGCCCGTCGGAGCGGCCGATCTACGGGGGGCGCGGCGCCTATCTCGGCCGCCTGCAGTTCTCGGTGCAGACCGTGATGAGCTATCAGATGAGGCGCGACGGCACGCAGCTCTCGCGTCAGGACGCGGCCGAGCTGGCGCACGACTACGATCGCGCCGCCTCGCTCGCCAAGTTCATCATCTTCGATCTCGAGGAACCGTTCCACTGGCCGCTCTGCTCGCGCAAGATCTCGCTGCGCGAGGAGATGGCCAACATCAAGCAGCTCTCCTACCAGGCGCAGGCCGCCGCCAAGGTGGACGTGAAGGCCGACGCCAAATAGACGGCGCCGGCCGCCTCGGCCTTAGCGGAGCTCGGCGCAGAATTCCTGGATACGCCGGCAGCCTTCCTTGAGGCTCGCCATGTCGGTGGCGTAGGAGATGCGAAAGTAGGGGCTCATGCCGTAGGCCGCGCCCTGGACAGTGGCGACGTGCTTCTCCTCGAGAAGCGCCGTCACGAAGTCGGTGTCGGTTTCGATCCTGCGGCCCGCCCGCGTCATCTTGCCGATGCAGCCTGCGATGTTGGGGAAGACGTAGAAGGCGCCTTCCGGCTTGTGGCAGGTGATGCCCTTGGCCTGGCGCAGCATGTCGACGACCTGGTCGCGCCGCTGCTGGTAGTCCGCCGCGCGCTGCCTGATCAGGTCCTGCGGTCCGTCGAGCGCGGCGGTCGCCGCCGCTTGGCTGATGGTCGAGATGCCCGAGCCGATCTGACCCTGCATGTTGGTCATCGCCGCGATCATGGGCTTGGGGCCGCCCGCGAAGCCGACGCGCCAGCCGGTCATGGCATAGGCTTTCGACGCGCCGTTCACGGTGAGCGTGCGCTCCTTCAGTCGCGGCTCGATCTCGGCCACGGTGCAGAAGCCGAAGCCGTCGTAGATCAGGTGCTCGTAGATGTCGTCGGCCATCACCAGCACGTGCGGATGGGCGAGCAGAACTTCGGTGATGGTACTGAGCTCGGCACGCGAGCATACCGCGCCGGTCGGATTGTTGGGGAAGTTCAGCACCACCCACTTGGTCTTCTTCGTGATCGCCGCATCGAGATCGGCAGCGCGCAGCTTGAACTGGTTGTTCTCCGGGCATGACACCGGCACGGGCCTGGCGCCGGCCAGCACCGCCTGGTCGGCGTAGGAGATCCAGCCCGGTGCGGGGATGATCACCTCGTCGCCCGGATTAACGCTCGCCATCAGCGCGTCGTACATGATCTGCTTGCTGCCGTTCGAGACCATGATCTCGTCGAGCGCGTAGTCGAGATCGTTGTCGCGCTTGAACTTGCGCTGGATCGCCTCCTTGAGCGGCCTGACGCCGTCCTGCGGCGGATACTTGGTGTCGCCGGCCAGCGCCGCCTTGTGCGCGGCTTCGATGGCGTGCGCCGGCGTCGGGAAGTCGGGCTCGCCCGACGACAGGCCGACGATCTTCATGCCCTGGGCGCGCAGCTCGCGCACCTTGCGGGTCATTGCGGCGGAGGCCGATACCTTGACGTTCCTGAGACGGTCGGCGACTTCGAACATGATCGTTAAGAGTCCTTCTTGTTTATCGTGAGCGCGATGCCGCCCAGGATCGCCACCGATGCGAGCAGCAGGCGGGCCGTGATCGGCTCGGCGAGTAGCACCGCACCGCCGATCGCGGCAATGGCCGGCACGCTGAGCTGGATGGTCGCGGCCGAGGTCGCGCGCAGTGCGGGCAGGGCCGCGTACCACAGCACGTAGCCCAGGCCCGAGGTCACGGCGCCTGAGAGCACGGCATAAAACGCGCCTGAATAGTCGACGCTTTCGTTGCGCGCGGCGGCGAGGGCAAGCAGCGCGGCAAACGGAACCGAGCGCAGAAAATTGCCGCCCGTCGCGGCGATCGGCTCGCCCGCACTGCGGCCCAGGACGGAATAGATGCCCCAGGCAACGCCTGCGAGCAGCATCAACGCGGCGGCAAGCGGTGGCGGTGCGGCAAGCCCCGGCAAGAGCAGCACGAGCAGACCCGCAATCGCGATCACGACACCGGCCAGTTTCGCGCCGCGGAGGCGTTCGCCAGTCCACAGGCCGTAGCCCATCATGCTGAGCTGGACGGCCCCGAACAGCAGCAGCGCACCGGTCGCCGCCGTGAGGTCGCGATAAGCGAAAGAGAAGGATCCAGCGTAGGCCGATAGCATGATTGCCATCGGCCAGCTGCCGCCGGCGGTCGGCGCGAGCCCACGCAGGCGCAAGATGACGACCAGCATGAGTGCGCCAGAGGCCAGCCGAAGCGACGTGAAGCTCGCCGCGTCGATCGCCGTCTCCCGCAGCGCCAGGCGGCAAAGCAGCGAGTTGCCGGCAAAGGCCAGCATGGCCAGGGCGGTGAAGAGCGGCACGCGCACTTAGATGACGACCACGTGCGCAATGCCGCCGACGCTAGTTCCCCAGCCGATAGAGCTTCAGCGCGTTGTCGCGCGTGATCTTGCGGCGCGCCTCGGCGCTGACGGCTGAAAGCTCGCGGTCGAGGAACTCCTGCGAATCGGGCCAGATGCCGTCGGGATGCGGATAATCGGAGCCCCACATCACGTTGTCCTCGCCCAGGACGTCGAGCAGACGGATGCCGATCGGGTCGGTCTGGTAGGTGGCGTAGAACTGCCGGTACCAGTACTCCGACGGCTTCATCTTGAGGTCGAGGTCCTTGAACTGGTCCTCCCATTCGAGGTCCATGTGCTGCAGCACATAGGGGATCCAGCCCAGCCCCGCCTCGCCGATCACAATCTTGAGGTTGGGATAGCGTTCCGGTGCGCCCGAGTAGATCAGCGACATCAGCATGTAGCTCATGTGCATCTGGAAGTTGGTGATGTGCGCGGCCTGCACGCGACGGACGACGTACTGCGGCATCTTCGAGGTGTCGGGCGAGCGTCCACCGATGGTGTGGAAATGCAGGGGAATGCCGGTCTCGTGCCCGAACTGCCACAGCGGCTCCCAGAACGGATCCCACAGCGGCGTCATGTCCGGCCGGTTGGCGACGTCGAAGCCGCGCACGCCGCGCTTGGCATTGCGCCTGGCCTCGACCACCGACTCTTCCATGTTGTAGTTGGGAATGTTCGCGAGACCGATCAGACGGTCCGGTGCGGCCTTGCAGAAATCGTGGAGCCAGTCGTTGTAGATGCGCGGCATCTCGAGGGCGGCTTCCGGATCGTTCAACCGGCCGCTCGAGCCCAGCACGCCGTAGAGGACCTCGGCCTGCACGCCATCGCGGTCCTGGTCTGTGAGGCGTAGAGACGCTTCGGTCAGGCGGCGGATGCCCTTCTTGCCGTCGTCATAGAGGCCGGTCGAGGCCATGCGATCCGAGCGATGGATCACGCCCGGCACATATTCGCGGCCGGCCGAGCCCATGCCGTTCATCAGGCCGAACTTGGCGCCCTTGGCGCTCACCCATTCCGGACCCTTGGGTCCTTCGACCACATAGGGCATGCGCTCCTTGAGCGCAGCCGAGGCGTTCCTGGTGAACAGGTCAGGCGGCAGCCAGATCAAATCGACATGTCCATCAGCCGAGATGACATCGTAGTGCATGGCGCAATCCTCCGAGGCTGCAAGCATGCGCCTTGACGGCCGCGCCGTCGAGAGTGGATGCGCGGCGGATGAGCGGTTGCGGTCGTTTCGACAGTCGGCACGCGTGATCCGACTTGCAAGGTACCTGTAGATCATGCGATCAATAGACTGATCAATTGATCAGTACAGGTCTGCCATGCCGGAGCTCGCCGCCGTTTTCTCCCAGCCCGACACGCGTGATGTCATCCTGGAGGCTGCTCTGGCCGCCTTCGCCGAGCATGGTTTTCATGGCGCATCGATGCGCGATATCGCAGCTCGCGCCGCTGTCTCGCAGAGCCTGCTGCATCACCATTTCGGCACCAAAGACGCGTTATGGGGTCTCGTCGGCGAACGCGTCTCGGCTGATTTCCTGGACTACATGGCGGGCGAGCTGGCGCCCGATGTGCCGGCCGATCAGGCCGTACGGCGCGCGCTCAAGCGTTACATGGACTACTGGAAAGAACGGCCTGCTGCCTTTCGCTTCAATCTGTGGCGGCTGCTGGAAGGGCCGGCGCCGGAGCGACGCGCGCGCTCGAAGGCCCTGAATGCGCGCACCGTTCCGATCTTCCAGCGCGCTCAGAAGGCGGGCTTCCTGCGCGCCGATTTGCCGGCCGGCCTCGCCATGATCATCGGTGGCGGCCTGATCCAGTTCTGGCTGCACAGCCGGCTCGAGATCCGCGATGCGCTGGCAGTGACAGGCGCTTCGCTTCCGACCGACGAAGCCTTCATCGAGCTGATCGTCGACCTGATCGCCTCGAGCCCGTCGAAGCAGCGCACAGCGCGTCGCAAATGAAGGAGGGCACCCTGCCGCGGCGGCCGATGGTTGCCTTGTTCGCGGCGCTCTTCGCCATGGCGGTCAGCCTTTCCTTCGTGTTCGCGATCCTGCCGCCGATCGGCCGCTCGCTGGGCTTGAGCGAGCTGCAGCTCGGCCTGATCGTGGCGCCGGCCGCGCTCGTCTTCGTGCTGGCCAACGCCGTCTGGGGCCTGGTGATCGACCGCATGGGCCGCAAGCCTGCGATCCTGGCGGCGACCTCGGCGGCGGCGCTGGTGACGGCGGCGTTCGGCCTGGTCGTCGAGGGCAGATTGGCGGCCGAGCTCTCCGTCGCCGCCACCTTCCTGCTCCTGTGCGTGCTGAGGCTGCTATTGGGAGCGCTCGCCGGCGGGTTTCTGCCGGCGGCACAAGCCTGCGTGGCGGATCTCACCGCGCCGTCCGAGCGCACGCGCGGCCTGGCGGCGATCGGCACGGGCTTTGCGCTGGGCATGGTGACAGGGCCGGGCATCGCGGCCCTGTTCAGCACGGCGGGTGTGGCCGTGCCGTTCTACGCGGTGGCTGGTCTTGCCGCGGTCGCAAGCGTGCTCGTGCTTGCCGTCTTGCCTGAACCGCGTCGCGATCGGGCCGCGAAAAGCACCGCCGTTGGCCGAAGCGCCTGGAGCTTGCTGTGGCCACTGCTGGCCATCGTCGGTCTCGTCTACACGGCCTATGGCGTTCTTCTGCAGGTCACAGGCTTTCGTCTGCAGGACGCATTCGCCCTGTCGGCGCTGGCGGCAGCGCAACGCACCGGCCTCGCCCTGATGGTGGCCGCTGCAGGTCTCGTTGGGACGCAGATGATGCTGGCGCGTCTCAGCCTGCCGACGGCGGCCGCCAGGATGACGTTGCACATCGGCGTGCTCTTGGCGCTGTGCGCGATGGTCCCTCTGGGGTGGAGCGACGCATTTGTCCTGCAGCTGCTCGGCATGGCGCTGTTCGGCATCGGCATGGGCGCGGTCCTGCCGTCGGCGCTCGGCCTGCTCACCCTCGCGGCAGAACAGGCCGGCGACCAGGGCCGCGTCGGCGGGCTGAGCGGGGCCGCACAAGGGTTGGGCATGGTGCTGGGACCGCTCGCCGGCGCCGTTTCATACGGCATGGATCGGCGCGCGCCTTATGCGATCGGCGTGGTCCTGCTGGCCGTCGCGTTCGTGGTCATGCGGTGGGCTCGACGCCCTCCACCAGGATGAGATCGCGACTGAGCGCGGCGTCGCGGAAACGCAAGGCTTCGGCATAGTCGAGCGAGCGATACCAGGCGCGCGCCCGCTCCATGTCTGGAAACTCCACGATGATCAACGGGCTCGGGCGCCAGTTTCCCTCCAGGATTTCGACTGCACCACCACGCGCCAGATAGCGCCCGCCATGGCGCGCGATCGAAGCGGCGGCGTGCGAGCGATAGGCTTCGAGGGCCTGCGCATCGCGAAAGGTGACGTCCGATATCACATAGGCGGGCATGGCGTTCTCCAGGATGTCGCGTCATGGCTCGTTGGCAAGGAAGTCGACGACAGCGCGCACCGCGGGCAGCTGGCCGCGGCGATGGAGCGTGAGGATGGTCGTCGTCACCTCGCCGGCGCGCCAGCCGGGAAGGACCCGCGCCAGCGCGCCGCTCTCCAAATGGTCGCGGCACATGTGATCGGGAAGAGGGGCGACGCCGAGAGCGGAGACCGCGGCCTTCAGCAGAACCGTCGATTCATCGGCAGCCATCCGCAAACGCGGCGCCACTGCGATCTCGCGGCCGTCATCGTGGCGCAGTCGCCACGTGCTTGCCGCTTCGCCTGCGACGAGGCCGTCGTGAGTCGTCAGATCCTCCGGTCGTGCGGGCTCGCCATGCTCCGCTAGATAGCGCGGTGACGCGACCAGCAGGATCGGCTGCACCCGCAGGCGTCGCTGGACGAGACCCGAATCGGGCAGAGGGGCGAAGTGGCTGCGGATGGCAATGTCGAAGCCCTCCTGCGCGAGATCGACGAAGCGGTCGCTGGCATGCAGCACCAGCCGAAGCTTCGGATACGTCTTGGCAAGCCGAGGCAGCTGCTCGGCGAGCTGGAATTGAACGGTGGGGATCGGGGCGGTCAGCCGAACGACGCCGCTCGGTTCCGCCAGCCGCCGCTGCACCGCCGCTTGCGCACTCTCGACCTCGATCAGGATGGCGCGCGCATGCTGATAGAGCTCGCGGCCTATGTCGGTAAGCACAAAGCTGCGCGATGTCCGATGCACGAGACGCGCGCCCAGCGCCGCCTCCAGGGCAGCCAAACGTTTGCTCAAGGTCGATTTCGGCAGGTTCAAACGGCGCGCGGCTGCCGCAAAACCACCGTTCTCGACGGCCTGAGCAAAGAGGAGAAGGTCACCGGGATCCATCGCTCATCGTCCATAAATGTAGACGACAAGTCTCACAACGATCGTCTACTGCGTCAAAGTCCATGTTTCTATGTCGTTAGGTCTCGAACGACGGAGACATCAATGGATCCTATCCTTTTCTATGGCGTGCCTGCCGGCTGCTCATTCGGCTCGATCGTGGCGCTCGAATGGTCCGGCCGGCCCTACAGGCTTTGCCGCATCGAGATGCCGGGCGTTGTCGGCAGCCCAGCCTATCGACGTCTCAACCCCTTGGGGGAGACGCCGACCTTGATCACGGAAGGAGGCAATATCTTCAGCCAGAGCCTCGCCATCCTGCAGCACATTGCGCGGTCTTCGACCGATCCCAGGATGGGCCCCGAGGTCGGCGCTGCCGGTTTCGATCGCTTGGCCGAGATGCTCGGCTTTCTGCACACCAGCTTCTTCAGCGCTTTCAGCCCGCTATGGCAGGCCTTCGAAGGCGCCGAGCCCGGCGAGAAGGACGTCTTGCGGGCTGTGGGACAGCGCAAGGTGCGCAAGGCGTACGACCAGCTCGAGCGCCTGCTCGACGGACACGACTGGCTGGTCGGCGATGGACCTACGGTCGCTGACGCCTACTTCGCGGGCATCGCGCGCTGGAACGGCTTCCACAAGGTGCTCGATCGCTCGCAGCATCCCGCGCTCGATGCGCTTCAAGCGCGCCTGGAGCTTGAACCAGCGATGCAGTTTGCCACGGCCGTCGAGCATGAGCAGGAAGCGCGCAGCGGCGGCGGATTTCGTGGCCATGTGAGCCTCGCCGAGGCTCTGGACGGACTTCGCCTCGCCGCGTAACCGCGGCGACCAGGGAGACGGGCGGCGGTTCTTGCGTATGATGGGGGAGGGGAGAACCACCGAGCCCATGACCGCCGCCTTCGCCCGCCTTGTCCTGGCCCTGATCCTGCTGTCTGTGGCCGGCTGCTCCTTCTATCTGGGCGAGCCGCGCGTGCCCAAGACCGACTTCAAGGCCGCGCTCTATGGCGCCAACGAGGTGCCGCCGACGCAAAGCCGCGGCAGCGGCTACTTCGAGGCGGTCTATCGCCCGTCGACCAAGGTGCTGGAATATCGCCTCAACCTGGTCGGGCTGAGCAGCCCGATGACCATGGGCTATCTGCATGGGCCGGCCAGTCCGGAGGAAAACGCCGAGAAGGTCGCCCCCATCAACATCCCGATCTTCTACTACGACAGCGGCGTCTGGGACGGCGTGACGCTCACCGAGGAACAGGCGGCCGAAGTCCTCGCCGGTCGCTGGTACGTCAACGTCATGACGACCCAGTATCCTGACGGCGAGATCCGCGGCCAGATCCTGCCCGTGAAGTAGCCTCAGTCGAACTTGTAGTCCCAGCCGATCCATTCGCACAGGCCGCGGCCCATCACCTGCTCGAGGTTCCGGCCCTTCAGCCAAGGCAGCTCCTCGGTGAACATCGTGACGCACTGGCGGTAGCTGCAGGGCATGCGGGTGATGTCGGTGCCCCAGAAGAAGCGCGTCGGCCCGTAGGCATCGAAGATGCGATGCAGTCCGTCATGCAGGTTCTTGAACGGATAGGGCTGCGTCGAGTAGCCCGGCGCGCCGGTCGCCTTGACGGCGACATTGGGCAACTTGGCGAGCGCGCAGAGCTCGTCGAGATTGCCGAAGGCGGCCTCGTCCTTCTCCAGCCGCAACAGGCCGCAATGGTCGATGATCAGCTTCAGCCGCGGATGCGCCTCGGCGATCTTGCGGAACTGGGGCAGGAACAGGCCGGCCATGGTGGCGACCGGGATGCCTTCCTGCTCGGCAGCCGGCCATACCCAGTCGAGCTTGCCCTCATGTAGCGCCTTCTGCTGATCGGGATAAAGCAGCGCCCAGCGCAGGCCCATCATGCCGGGCTGGTCGCGCCAGCCTTTGATGCGCTTGCGGCTTTCCGGATCGTCGAGCGGGAACTGGCCCATGACGGCGAAGCGATCGGGATATTTCCTCGCCGCCTCGATCGCGAGCGCATTCGAATCGGGATCCCAGGTGTAGGGTGGATGGATCAACGCCGCGTCGACTCCGGCTTCATCCATCTCGGCGAGCGCCTCCTCGGCCGTGAACTTCGACACCTTGCGGTGCAGCCCGGACGGCGGCGTAACGGTCTGCGACCAGATGTGGATCTGCGCGTCGATGATCTTCATGCGTTCCCTCCGAGGCACGTTCCGGGTGTGATACCATGTCGTGCCTCACGAGGGAGCGGCTTGATGGTGGCGACAGATAAAGTGTTCGCAGGTTCGATCCCCGAAATCTACGACCGCTTGTTGGTGCCGCTTATCTTCGCGCCTTATGCCGCCGACCTCGCGGATCGAGTGGCCCGGCGCCGGCCGGATCGCGTGCTGGAGACGGCTGCGGGCACCGGCGTGCTGACGCGGGCGATGGCTGCGCGGTTTCCGCCCGCCGTTCGCATTGTCGCTACGGACCTCAATCAGCCCATGCTCGGACAGGCGGCGAAACGGCAGTCCGGGGGCAGCATCGAATGGCGGCAGGCTGACGCGTTGGCCTTGCCGTTCGAGGATGAGAGTTTCAATGCGGTGGCCTGCCAGTTCGGCGCGATGTTCTTTCCCGACAAGGTGAAAGGCTACGGCGAGGCGCGTCGGGTGCTGAAGGGCGGTGGATCTTTCCTGTTCAACGTCTGGGACGACATCGCCACGAACGAGTTCACCAATGTGGTGACCGAGACGGTGGCGGCGATGTTCCCGCAGGATCCGCCGCGCTTTTTCGCTCGCACGCCGCATGGCTATCATGATGCCGAGCGCATTCGCGAGGAGCTGAAGGCGGCTGGCTTCGCCGATATCTCGATCGAGGCGGTGGACCATATAAGCAAAGCCCCATCGCCGCGCGAGGCGGCGGTTGGCCTGTGTCAGGGCACCCCGCTGCGCAACGAGATCGAGGCGCGCGATGCTGCGCGCCTGGAAGAGGCAACGCATCGGGCGGAGGAAGCCTTGGCCAAACGCTTCGGCCGCGGCCGGATTCAAGGTCGCATTCGCGCGCTGGTGATCGCCGCCATCAAGTAAGGTCAGCCTTTTGGCACCGGCGCCGCCGGATCGAGCAGCTTTTCCCGCTTGAGCTCGGCCCACAGGTCGGCTGGGATCTTGGCCTGCAGGCGTGCAATGTTCTGCTCGACCTCCTTGACGCCGAGCGCGCCTGGAATCACGCAGCACAAGGCTGGATGTGCGAGCGGGAACTGCATCGCCGCAGCGCCGAGCTCGACGCCGTGCCGCTGGCAGATCGCCTCGATCTTCTGCGCTTTCTCGACCAAGGGGACGGGCGCGCTGACATAATCGTGGGTCGCCCCGGGCTTCACGTTGCCCGTGAGGATGCCGGAGTTGTACGGCCCGCCAAGGATGACCGATACGTTGCGCTTCACGCATTCCGGCAGGAACGCCTCGAGCGCACCCTGCTCGAGCAGCGTGTAGCGCCCGGCCAGCAGCATGCAATCGAAGTCGCCGGCCTGGATGAAACGCAGGCTGGTGTCGGCTTCGTTGATGCCCACGCCGATGGCGCCGATCACGCCCGCCTTGCGCAACTCGTCGAGCGCCTTGAAGCCTGAGTCCATCACGGTCTTGAAGCGCTGGTCGAGGATCGCGCGGTCCTTGATGGTCCAGAAGTCGACGTCGTGCACCAACGCGATGTCGATGCGCGCGATGCCGAGCCGCAGGTGCGAATGTTCCAGCGACCGCATCACGCCGTCGTAGGTGTAGTCGAACACCGGCGCGAAACCCGGCAGGCCGCCCGTGCGAAAATCCACCGGCGGCTTCTCCCCTGGCTTCATGGCATGCAGGATGCGGCCGATCTTGGTCGACAGGACATAGTCGTCGCGTGGCTTGTCGCGCAGGGCAGCACCCATGCGCAGCTCGCTCCGACCATAGCCGTAGAACGGCGAGGTATCGAAATAGCGCACGCCGGCGTCGTACGCTGCGTTGGTGAGCGCGACCGCCTCGGCGTCGGAGATGGTAGCGCGGAAGCCGCCCATCGGCGCGCCGCCCAGGCCCATTTCCGTGACGTCGAGCTTGGTCTTTCCGATCCTGCGTCGTGCCATCGTCATCATGCGTCCTCCTGTCCTTCGTCTTTACGCCTCCAGGAGCTGGCCGAGAAGTCGTGCCAGCTTGACGGCCTGCTCCTCGGTGAGCTTGGCGGCGACGTGGCGCTGGATGGCGGCGCGATAGGAGGGCCACATCTTCCGGAGAAGATCGCGGCCGGCCGAGGTGAGCGAGATCACCTGACCTCGGCCATCCTCTTCGCAAGGCTGGCGTTCGGCATAGCCCGCGGCCTCGAGCCGATCGATGAGGCGCGAAATGTTGTGCTGGGCAACGAGGAGCCGGTCCTCGATCTCGATGGGCCGCAACGGACTCGAGGCACGGCGCAGCTCCAGCAGGACATCGTACCAGCCGAGCGGCGGAAACCCGGCTTTCCTGAGATCGGCCTCCACTGCGCCCAGCACGTGACGGCTGGACCGGACGAGACGGACCCACGCCGTGACCACGGCGTCGGATGGCTGATCGACCATGTCGCATCTCTATCAGATCAATGCATATGCATCAAGTTTGACATTCAATGCAGTTGCATGCATATATTCATGCAGTTGCATTGAACGGAGACAGATCATGTCCGCTTCGCTCACGCTCGTTTCGTTCGACCTTTGCCCCTACGTGCAGCGCGCCGCCATCGTGCTGGCCGAGAAGGGTGTTCCTTTCGAGAGGATCGATGTCGATCTGTCGAGCAAGCCCGACTGGTTCAAGGCGATCTCGCCCTTGGGCAAGGTGCCGTTGCTCAAGGCGGGCGGCGAGGTGTTGTTCGAGAGCGCGGCGATCGTGGAGTATCTCGAAGAGACGTACGGCCCGGCGCTTCATCCAGCCGATCCGTTGACCAAGGCCCGCCATCGCGGCTGGATGGAGTTCGGGTCCTCGATCCTGGCCGACATCTGGATCGTCGAAACGACCAGCGATCGCCAGGCCTTCGACGGCAAGGTGCGGGCGCTGCAGGAGAAGTTCGCCCGCGTCGAAGCCGAGCTGGGCGATGGACCTTACTTCACCGGTCAACGCTTCTGCGTCGTCGACGCCGTCTTCGCGCCGGTCTTCCGCTACTTCGACGTCTTCGACGAGATGGCCGACCTTGGCGTGTTTGCGCACACACCGAAGGTGTGCGCCTGGCGCCTGGCTTTGAGCCGGCGGCCGTCCGTCGCGGGCGCGGTGGTCGCCGACTATCCTGAACGGCTTGCCGCCTTCCTGGCACGGCGCGGCGGAGTGATCACGCGGCTGCCTGCGCCACTGTCGGACCGTCGCTCCGCGTCGTCGTGCGTCGCATGTCGCGAATGACGGCGAGATCGTCGAACCGGCGCACGCGATGCATGGTGGTGCGGTTGTCCCAGATCACGAGGTCGTGCTGCGTCCAGCGATGGGCGTAGACGAACTGCGGCTGCGTTGCGTGCTCGATCAGGTCGCGGATGAAGGCCACGGCTTCGGGCTGCGGCCAACCGACGATGGCGCCGATATGGGCTGAGAGGAACAGCGACTTGCGCCCGGTGACCGGATGGGTACGCACCAGGCGCTGCAGCACCG
>Ga0081455_10005387_pt1 | contig 14047 bp, 12 predicted proteins | sample TabmetS3T2R1_FD_70207 | JGI IMG/M metagenome (GOLD analysis project Ga0081455, IMG submission 70207) | Tabebuia heterophylla rhizosphere microbial communities from the University of Puerto Rico - S3T2R1 | ecosystem: Host-associated > Plants > Roots > Rhizosphere ... | reverse complement strand
CCAAGCTTCAGCGCCCAGCCGGACTCCAAGCAGGCGCACACCTACACGCCCTTCCAGTTGCAGATCGGCCGCGGCGACGGTCAGCAGGAGATCAAGGGGATGGACATCGCGCTGCCGCCGGGAGCGACCGCGAAGCTGGCCGGCGTCTCCTACTGTTCGCCGCAGCAGCTGGCCGCGGCGGCGGGTAAGTCGGGGGCGAGCGAGAAGAAAGACCCGAGCTGTCCCGGTGACAGTCAGATCGGCGTCGCCAACGTGCTCTCCGGAACTGGCAGCTCGCCGCTGAAGCTCGAAGGTGACGTCTACCTCGCGGGGCCCTACGAAGGTGCGCCGCTGTCGCTGGCGGTGGTGACGCCGGCGCTAGCCGGACCGTTCGACCTCGGCACGGTGGTGATCCGGGTGCCGATCTTCGTCGACCCCGAAACGGCGCAGATCCACACCGTCACCAACGCGATCCCCGACGTCTTCGGCGGCGCCAAGCTCGACATCAAGTCGGTCGGGGTCAACCTCAACCGCAAAGAATTCACCCTCAACGGGACCAACTGCTCGCCGCAGGCGACCACCGGTTCGGTCAAGGGCGGCGGCTCCGACCCGACCAACTCGGCGTCGTTCTCCGCCGCCAACGTCTCCAGCGGGATCCAGCTGAAGGACTGCGACAAGCTCGACTTCGGGCCGAAGCTGAAGCTGCGGCTGTTCGGCGCGACGAAGCGCAACAAGAGCCCGAAACTGCGGGCCGAACTGAACGCTCGCGCCGGCGACGCCAACATCGGCCGCGCCTCGGTGGCGCTGCCGCACGCGATCTTCCTCAAGCAGTCGAGCATCGCCCAGATCTGCACCCGGGTCCAGTTCGCCGCCAGCCAGTGTCCGAGCAAATCGGTCTACGGGTACGCCCAGGCGTACACGCCGCTGCTTTCCAAACCGCTCGAAGGGCCGGTCTATCTGCGCTCCTCGAACAACACCCTGCCCGACATGGTCGCCCACCTCGAGGGCCAGATCGACATCGACCTGGTCGGTCGGATCGACTCCTTCAAAGGTGGCATCCGCACGACCTTCGACCGCGTTCCCGACGTGCCGGTGACCAAATTCGTCTTGACGCTGCCGGGTGGGAAGCACGGCCTCCTGGTCGCCTCGCGCAACCTCTGCCTGAGGCCGGTCAAAGCGATCGTCCAGCTGAAAGGGCAGAACGGAAAGACCGCCAACAAACGCCAGAAGCTGCAGACGCCCTGCAAAGGCAAGCACCCCAGGAAACACAAAAAGGGCAAAGGCAAAGGCGCCAAGCACAGCGGCACGCACAAGAAGGGCAGCGCCAAGCAGCACGGCAAGGGCGAGGAACAGAAGTCCAGGAAGTCTTGAATTTTCTACCCCGGTAATCGGTATGACCGGTGCAGAGACTTGCTTGCTGGCCGCCCGACCAGCTAGGGTCGGGCGTGGGAGAGGGACCGACGCCACGCAGGGGGCGGCGTTAATCGCTTAGGGGAAAACAGGAGGGATCAATGTTGAAGCGATTGATCGTCTTGGTCGCAGTCCTGGCGCTCGGCGCCCTGTTCGCGGCCTCAAACGCAGGTGCGGCCCAGGTGACGATCACCAAATGGGAATCGTTGACCTGCAGCGAAAACAAAGATCCGGCGCTGGGCGTGCTGGAAACCGGACATGAAAACGAAGCCCCGGCCCTTCCCACGCTCACCGAACAGTGCACGGGTGCCACGCCGTCCAAATTCTTCACCCAGGCGGCCAGTCATCCGAACTTCGGAATCACGGACTTCCGCATCGCGACGTTCCCGAAATTCCCTCCAGTCAGCGAAGTCGGTGGCTTCCCTACGTCTTTCCTGAAAAAGATCGTCGTTGACACTCCAGAGGGACTCAGCGTCAATCCCGAGGCACTGCCCCAGTGCCCGATCGCATCCTTCGAAGCGGGGACCTGCCTGGTGACCACGCCCGGCTCGCTGGTCGGGACGAACTACCTAACCGTGGCGGCTCAAACGCCCAATGCCGAAAAAAAATGCCTCCCAGGTGGAGAATGCCTCCAGGCTCGGATCGGCCTGCCGGTCTTCAACCTGGTGCCGTTCGAAGGAACGCCGTCGATGGTGGGCTTCAACACCACCAGCGGACATCCCGTATTCATCGTCGGCTCGCTGAGTCCGGTCGACCAGCACGTCACCTTCACGATCAGCGACATCGAACCGCCGAGCGCTACGGCACCGCCGATCATCGGGTCCCGTCTGGTGTTCAACGGAAAAGCCGGCAACGGCACGTACCTGACGATGCCGAGCAACTGCGCCGGAGGTCAGATCTCCGATCTGACCCTCGAATCGCAGGGTCCGCCAATAGAACCGACGACGACGACCGAAAAATCGTACGAAACCTCGGTCGGCGCCTCGGGCTGCAACCTGGTCCCATTCGAACCGACGATCGAAGTCACGCCGACCGGTGGCAAAGCGGTCGACTCGCCTGAACCGACCACTGTCGACGTCGGCATCCCGTTCGACCCGACGAAACCGATCGCCAACTCCTATCTGCAGACGGCGAAAGTCACCCTGCCGGAAGGGATGGGAATCAATCCGTCGTCCGCCAATGGCCTTGGGATCTGCACCGAAGAACAGTTCGGTTACCACACCAACAACCCGATCGGTTGTCCTGCTAACTCGAGGATCGGCACCGTCGAGGTCCAGACCCCGTCGCTGCCGCCCAACTCGCTCGGCGGTGACATCTATGTCGGGCATCCGCTCAAACAGGGCCCCGGCGCTTCGCAGACCGGCGAACAGTTCCGGATCTTTATCCACGCATTCTCTACGCGCTATGGCGTCAACGTGCGCCTCATGGGGAAGATCTTCCCGAACCCGGTGACGGGCCAGATCACCGCGCTGGTCGAAGAAAACCCGCAGGCCACCTTCAGCAATTTCCGCCTCCACTTCTTCGGTGGCGACAAGGGCACGCTGACCTCGCCGCCGACCTGCTCGGCGAGCAAAACCGAAACGGTCCTGACGCCGTGGTCGGGCCAGGCGAATGCCACCCCGTCCTCGACGTTCTCGCTGACCAACTTCCCGGGCGGTGGTTCGTGTCCGGGCTCGCTGGGGGCGCGGCCGTTCTCGCCGGCCTATTCGGCGGTCGCGAGCGACCCGTCAGCCGGTAAGTCAACCTCGTTCCGCGTCAACATCACGCGCAACGACGGCCAGCAGGAGATCAAAGCCGTCAACGTGACGTTGCCGAAGGGCCTTACCGGCAAGCTCGCCGGCATCCCCTACTGCCCGCAGGCCAATATCACGGCAGCCGAACAAAGCAGCGGCCTCGTCCAGCAAGGCAGCACGAGCTGCGGGCCCGCTCCCCAAATCGGCACTGCAACGGTTAGAGCCGGTAGCGGCAACGCCCCGTTCAAGATCGATGGCAAGGTGTTCCTCGCTGGGCCCTACAAAGGCGCGCCGCTATCACTGGTCGTGATCACGCCGGCGGTAGCGGGTCCCTACGACCTCGGCACCGTCGTCGTCCGGGTGGCGATCAACGTCAACCCGTCAACTGCCCAGATCAACGCCGTCTCCGACCCGATCCCGAACGTGTTTGGCGGGGTGAAGTTGGACATTCGCTCGATCGACTTCAACATCGATCGCAGCGGGTTCATGCGGAACGGGACGAACTGCGCCGCGGGCGCGACCGCCGGGTTCCTCAACGGCGGCGGCTCCAACCCCGCCAACCCGGCCCAGTTCAGCTCCTACAACGTCTCCTCGCCCTACCAGGCGACTGGATGCAAAGAACTGGCGTTCAAACCACAGCTGCACGTGCGGATCTACGGGCCGACCACCCGGGCCAAGAACACCCGGATCCGGGCGATCCTGGAAACCAAAGAGGGCCAGGCCAACCTGGCTCGCACGGCGCTCAACCTGCCGCACTCGCTGTTCCTCGATCAGTCGCACATCAAAACCGTCTGCACGAGGGTCCAGCTCGCCGCGCAGCAGTGTCCGGAAGGAGCGGTCTACGGTTCGGCGGAAGCCAAATCGCCGCTGCTCGACGAAAAGTTGAAAGGCCCGGTCTACCTGGTGTCCTCCAACGACAAATTGCCGAACCTCGTCGCCGACCTGCGCGGCCAGGTGAACATCCAGCTCCGCGGAGTGATCAGCTCCAAGCACGGCGGGCTGAAGACGGTGTTCCCGGAAGTGCCGGACGTGCCGGTGTCGAAGTTCATCCTCAACATGCAGGGGGGCAAAAAGAGCCTCATCGAGAACTCGGAAAACCTCTGCAAATCGCCGCAGCGGGCGATTCTCAACCTGAAGGGCCAGAACGGCAAGCAGGTGAAGAGCAACCAGTTCCCGCTGCGGATCGACAAGTGTGGCGGCGGCAACTCACAGGGGAAAGGCAACAAATAGCGGCGCTCCGCTGATCGCAGTGCCCGCACCGGCGCGGATGGCTCACTAGCCTCCGCGCCGGTGCACCCTTCGCTCTCGGTCCTCATCGTCGCCTGGAATTCGCGCCCCGAGCTGGGGCGGACGTTGCCGGCGCTGCTGGCCGAGCTGGGCGAGGACGACGAGCTGATCGTCGTCGACAACGACTCGCCCGACGACTCGGCCGCGGTGGTCCGCGAGCTGGCGCCGGCCGCGAAGCTGGTGCGGATGGGGCGCAACACCGGGTTCGCAGGCGGCTGCAACGCGGGCGCCGCCGAGGCGGGCGGCGACCTGCTGGTGATCCTCAACCCCGACGCGACGCCGCTACCCGGCTGGGGCGAGGCGATTCGCCTGCCCTGGCGCGAGGGCCGGGGCTGGGCGGCCTGGCAGGCGCTGGTCGCCGAGGCGGGGGGGACGGAGATCAACTCGGCGGGCAACCCGATCCACTTCACCGGCATCGTCTGGGCCGGCAAGCACGGCGAGCCGATCGCCGCCGCGCCGAGCGGGCCGGCCGCGGTCCCGGTCCTTTCCGGCGCCTGCCTGGCGATCCCGCTGGCCACCTGGCGCCGGGTCGGCGGCTTCGCCGAGCGCTTCTTCATGTACCACGAGGACGTCGACCTCTCGATCCGGCTGCGGCTGGCGGGCGGGACGGTCGGGATCGAGCCGCGGGCGGTGGTCGAGCACGACTACGAGTTCGGCGCCAGCGCCGGCTACAAGTGGCGCTGGCTCGAGCGCAACCGGCTCGCCTTCCTCGTCCGGGCCTACCCGGCGCCGCTGCTCGCCCTGCTGGCGCCGGCGCTGCTGGCGACCGAGCTGGCCCTGCTGCTCGTCTCCTCGCGCGCCGGCTGGGGCCGCCAGAAGCTGGCGGCGAACGCCGAAGCGCTGCGCTGGTTGCCGCGGCTGCTGCGCGAGCGGCGGGCGATCCAGCACGAGCGCACGGTCGGCGCCGCCGAGTTCGCCTCCTGGCTGACCCCGGATCTCGACTCGCCGTTCATCGCCGCCGCGGCGCGCTCGCGGCCGGCGCGGCTGGCACTGCGCGCCTACTGGCGCGCCGTCCGCGCCCTGCTCTGAGTGGGGCGCTTTTGTTCGGCTATATCGAACAAATGCGCCCCACCTACTCCGCCGGCATCTGGAAGGCGAAGATCCGCTCGGGCTCGATCCGCCAGTACCTCGCCCCCGACTCGAGCATCTCCGCCCACTCCTCGCCGTAGCGCGGGACGTAGATCTCGAGCAGGGCCTCGCGCAGCTCGGCGCCTTCGGCGGCATTGACGTCGACCGGCACCGCCCGGCCGTGGACGCTCACCGCCAGCTCCTCGCCGGGCAGGTGGGTGGCGCTGACTGCGGGGCTGCGAGCGATGTGGCGGGCGCGGGTCGAGTCCGGGGAAGAACCGAAGTGGAAGCAGCCGTGGAGGAAGATCCCGTCGACCGGACCGACCACCGGCTTGCCGGCGGCGCTGACGGTCGCCAGCGCCAGCAGCCGCATCCCCGTCAGCTCGGCGGCGATGCCGGCGGCGTCGAGGCGCCGCTCCGGGGTGTGGATCCGCAGCAGGTGGGGGCCGGCGTTGGCGTAGCTGGCGTCGAGCAGCTCCTGCAGGCGCTCCAGGTCGGCCTCGGTCTCGCGCACCGTCGCTCAGCCCTGTTGGGTCGGTAGCACGAGGACCTCGGCAACGTCGACGTGCGGCGGCTGTTCGAGCGCGTACATCGCTGCCCGGGCGACGTCCTCGTCCTGCAGCGCCCACTCGCCGGGCCCGTTCTCGAAGAACGGGGTGTCGACCATCCCCGGCTCGATCAGGCTGACCCTGATCGTCCGGTTGTCGTGGATCTGTCGCAGCTCGGCGCGGAGGTTCTGGCCGATCGCGGTCGCCGCCCACTTGGTCGCCGAGTAGAGCGAGCCCGGCAGCGTCATCCGGCCGGCGATCGAGCTGGTGATCAGGTAGTGACCGCTGCCGCGCTCGAGCAGGTGGGGGAGGGTGGCGCGAATCGTCAGCGCCGGCCCCAGCACGTTGGTCAGGACCATCGAGCGCCAGTGCTCGACCGACTCCTCGGTGAAGCCGCGTTTGGCGCCGAAGCCGGCGTTGGCGAAGACCGCGTCGATGCGCCCGAACTGCTCGAGTGCCCGCGCTACCATCGCTTCGACCTGATCCCACTCGCCGACGTCGCAGCGCACCGGCAGCGCCCGCTCGGTGCCGCCGAGTTCGCCTGAGACCACGTCGAGCGGCTTGATTCGCCGCCCCGCCAGGACCAGCCGGTAGCGCTCGGCCGCGGCCCGCGCGGTCGCCGCGCCGATGCCGCTGCTGGCGCCGGTGATCAGCAGGACTGGGTCGTCGCGAGCGGCGGCCATCGCCGAGCATTCTAGGAGGCCCCTGCCGGGCCTCCAAGGCTGCGATAATTGGCGCTCGTGGACCCGAGCCGCAAGCGGAAGATCCGCCTCGTCGTCGCGCTGAGCGCCGCCGTGCTGCTTGCCGTAGCCCTGATCTACACCTCGTTCTCCGCCTCGACCGAGGCCAAGGAGCCCTCGCAGATCCTCTCTGCTTCGCCCGGCACGACCTACGACATGACCGGCAAGGTCGTCAAGGGCTCGATCGTCGACAACGGCAAGGAAGGCATCTCGTTCATGGTCGTCGACCGCAAGGGTGGCGGCGAAGAGATGCCGGTCAGCTACAGCGGCACCGTCCCGGATCCGTTCCGCGGCGGTCGTGAGATCGTCCTAACCGGCAGCCTGAAGGGGGGCACCTTCGTCGGCGAACCGGAAACCCTGATCACCAAGTGCCCCTCGAAATTCACGACCAAGAGCAATGGCTAGCCTCGGCAGCGTCCTGCTGGCGCTGGCGTTTCTCGCTGCCGTAACCGCCGGGATCATCGCCCTCGTCTGGCGCCACGACGAGCGCAAGCTCGTCCTCTCGCGCCGGATCGTCTATCTCTTCGCCGCCCTGGTCACCGCCTGCGTGGCGATCATCGAGATCGAGTTCCTGGCCGACAACTTCTCGTTCAAGATCGTCCAGGAACACTCCTCGCTGGAGACGCCGACCTTCTACAAGGTGGCGGCGATGTGGTCGAGCCAGGAAGGCTCGCTGCTGCTCTGGGCCTGGGTGCTCTCGATCTTCTCCAGCGCCGCCCTCTACTTCACCCGCAACAAGCTGCGCCAGCTGGTCCCCTGGGCGACCGGGGTGATGATGGGGATCGCCGCCTTCTTCACCGGGCTGATGCTGTTCGCGCCCGGCGTCGACCCCTTCGCCCAGCTCAATCCGGCCCCCTCCAACGGGATCGGCCTGAACCCGCTGCTGCAGCACCCGAGCATGATGATCCACCCGCCGATGCTCTACTCGGGCTACGTGGCGCTGACGATCCCCTTCGCCTTCGCGATCGGGGCGCTCGTCACCCGCCGGGTCGACGCCGAGTGGATCCGCGCCACCCGCAAGTTCGCGCTGATCGCCTGGACCTTCCTCGGCTTCGGCCTGCTGCTCGGCGCCCGCTGGTCCTACACCGAGCTCGGCTGGGGCGGCTACTGGGCCTGGGACCCGGTCGAGAACGCGGCGCTGATGCCGTGGCTGCTCGGCACCGCCTTCCTGCACTCGATCATGGTGCAGGAGAAACGCAGCATGTTGAAGGTGTGGAACGCGACGCTGATCGTCGCCACCTTCTCGATGTGCCTGCTCGGCACGTTCCTGGTGCGCTCCGGCGTCCTGCAGTCGATCCACGCCTTCGGCGACGACACGGTCGGGCCGTACCTGCTGGCGGTGATCGGGATCGTCGTCATCGGCTCCACCTGCCTGATCGTCTCCCGTCTCGATGACCTGCGCTCCGACCAGAAGCGGATCGACTCGCTGCTGTCACGGGAATCGGTCTTCCTGATCAACAACCTGTTGCTGGTCGGGATGGTCGTGGTGATCGCCTGGGGGACGTTCTTCCCGCTGATCTCGGAACTCTTCACCGGCACCAAGAGCTCCCTGGCGGCGCCCTGGTTCGACAAGTACACGACGCCGCTGGCGATCCTGCTCGTGCTCTTCACCGGGATCGGACCGCTGTTGGCATGGCGGCGCGTGACCTGGGCCTCGGCCAAACGGGTCTTCCGCATCCCGGTCGCGGTCGCGCTGGTGACCCTTGTCGTCCTGCTCGTCTTCACCGACGCCGGGGACAAGTTCTGGCCGCTGGCGCTCTTCACCTTCGCGTCGTTCGCGATCGCGGGCGTCCTGCAGGAGTTCTACAACGGCGCCCACGCGCGCCAGAAGACCTCCGGCGGCTCCTTCGCCGGGGCGCTGATCGCGGTCACCGCCCGCAACCGGCGCCGTTACGGCGGCTACATCGCCCACATCGGCCTCGCCGTCCTCCTGATCGGCGTCGCCGCCTCGTCCAGCTTCCAGACCAACGAGAACGTCTCGATGAAACCGGGCGAAACGCGGGTCGTCGACGGGCGCGAATTCACCTACATGCGGCCTTACGTGAAGGTCGACGACGAGAAGTACACGATCGGGGCGATCGTGCGGGTGCGCGAAGACGGCAAGTACCTGACCACCCTGGAAACGAGCCGGCGCTTCTTCCGCCCGACCGGTGCCGCCGCGACCGGGGGCATCGCCGACTACATGTCCGGCGAGGCGACCACCGAGGTCGGCCTGAAGACCGGGCCGCTGCACGACATCTGGGTGACCGTGGCGCCGAACGTGACCAGCGTCCAGCACCAGCTCGCCCTCGCCGACAAAGGCTTTGAAAAATGCGTCAAAGCGGGGCCAGGAACGCCGGCGCAGTGCAAGGACCTGAACGCGCTGATGCGCGCCGCCGCGGCCAACCCGGCGAAATATGAAGCGAAAGCGCTGGCGACGATCGAAAACCTGCAGCTGCTCTCGGCCGAAAAAATCGCCCGCCAGTACGTCAACAGCAACGCCGCGGCGACCTTCAAGGTGATCATCAACCCGCTGGTGATGTGGATGTGGATCGGCGGGATCATCGGCCTGATCGGCGCCCTGGTCGCCGTCTGGCCGAGCCGCAGCCGCCGCAAGGGGGCGATGGTGCGGACCGAGGCCGACGAGCTGAAGGAAGCGAAATACCGCGAAATCCGCGACGCCGAACTCGACCACGCCTCCGGCAAGCTCTCCGACGAGGACTACGCGATCCTCGACGCCGAGTTGCGTAAGGAAGCGGTGGAGATCCTCGACACGGTGGGAGTGGGGGCCGGTACTGCGTCCCCGCGGCCCGGCCGCGCGGGCCTGCCGAGCGACTGGGAGGGCGGCGAAGGCAACGGGAATGGCGCCGCCAACGGGCATGGCAACGGCGTGGGCGCCGCTGCGAACGGCCACGGCAACGGTGGCGTGACCACCGAGGCGCCGACCAACGGCAACGGCAACGGCCAGCACGCGACCGGCGACCAGCACGCGAACGGCAACGGCAACGGCGGCTCCCACGAGCGGGCCGACCGCGATCAGTAGCGCGGACCCTCTACACTCAGGCCCGTGTACACCTTTCTGAGCGTCGTCCAGGTCATCTTCGCCATCGTGCTGGTCTTCTGCATCCTTCTCCACTCGGGGAAAGACGCGGGCCTCTCCGGTGCCTTCGGCGTCGGTGGCGGCGGTGCCGGCATCGGCGGTGGCTCGATGGTCGAGCGCAACCTGGATCGCGTGACCGTAGCGGTCGCGATCCTGTTCGCCGTGAACACGATCGTGCTGCTGAAGATTTAAAGCGCCCATCGGGGACTGGCGAGGGACGGCGAAGGGACTCGGCCCCCTCGGCGGCGACCCCGGCTGGCTGAGGCCGCCGCCGAGAGGGCCGAGTCTGGGGGGAGTTGTGAGGGTTCGGGCCGGGGATCGGCACGGAGGCGTCACGAAGGGCGCGTGATCCGTGGGGGAGACGTGCGGATCTCCGCTGTTACAAAGACGCGAGGGCACTTTGACCACACCCTGGTGTGGTCAAACTTGCACAGGCTGATCTGATCGGTGGAGCCACGGCTCTCGGCTTTTTCCACCCTCCAGCACGGAAAAGGTCGGTAAGGAGATCCTGATCGGCGATCCGCGTCGCCTCCCTGGCCGAGTGTGCACTTGAGCCGCCTACAGGCGGCTCAGATTTACACAGGCCGATCTGATCGCTTCCCCCACGACCGCCCGGGCGCCAACGTCCCGGTCAAAACGACATCCATTGTAACTTCGGTTTACAAAGATGGTAAGTTTGTCAAGCACGCAGACTTTGAACTCGCGTTTGACAAGGAGGCAAAAGTGGAGGCGCATGTAGAGGGACACGCGCATCACCATCACCACGATCACCACCACGACGACGTCGAGCTGAACCCGGCTGCCTGGAGCGACGGCAAGCGCTATGCCTGGCTGCTCGGCATCCTCGTCCCGCTGGCCCCGTTTATCGCCTGGTTCTGGGTGGAAGTGACGGGCTTCGGCGGCTTCTGGTTCCTCGGCCCCGTCCTCGTCTTCGGTGTCTTCCCGCTGCTCGACCTGGCGATCGGGATGGACGCCTCGAATCCGCCCGACTCGATCCTCAAGTGGCTCGAGCAGGACCACTACTACCGCTGGTGCACCTACCTCTTCATCCCGGTCCAGTACGCCGGGCTGATCTTCGCCTGCTGGAAGTGGGGGGACGGCGGGCTCAGCGTGATCGAAAGCATCGGCCTCGCGGTGACGATGGGTGTGGTCGGCGGGATCGGCATCAACACCGCCCACGAGCTCGGCCACAAGCGGGAGAACTCGGAGAAGTGGCTGAGCCGCGTCGCCCTCGCCCAGACCGGCTACGGCCACTTCTTCATCGAGCACAACCGCGGCCACCACGTCCGCGTCGCCACCCCGGAGGACCCGGCCAGCTCGCGCCTCGGCGAGAGCTTCTGGGAATTCCTCCCGCGCACCGTCTACGGCAGCGTCACCTCCGCCTGGCATCTCGAGGCCGCCCGCCTCGACCGACTCGGCAAGCGCCACTGGAGCCTGCGCAACGACATCGTCGGCGCCTGGGCGATGACCGTCGTCCTCTTCGCCGCGCTCGCCGTCGCCTTCGGGCCGATCGTGCTGCCCTACCTGGTCCTGCAGGCGATCATCGGCTTCTCGTTGCTGGAGGTCGTCAACTATCTCGAGCACTACGGCCTTCTGCGGCAGAAAAAAGAGGACGGCCGCTACCAGCGCTGCCTGCCGCGACACAGCTGGAACAGCAACAACGTCGCCTCGAACGTGCTGCTCTACCACCTGCAGCGCCACTCCGACCACCACGCCAACCCGACCCGCCGCTACCAGGCGCTGCGCCACGTCGACGAGGCCCCGCAGCTGCCGACCGGGTACGCGGGGATGATCGTCCTCGCCTGGTTCCCGCCGGTCTGGCGGCGGGTGATGGACCACCGCCTGCTCGAGCACTTCGACGGCGACGTGACGCAGGCGAACATCAACCCGCGCAAGCGGGAGAAGATCCTGGCGAAGTACGGAGCAGGCGGCGGGGCGGCCGGCGGAGGCGGTACGCCAGCCGCGGCGGGAGCGGCATCGTGAGCGCCTGGCGCTGTCCCTCCTGCGGCTACGTCTACGACGAGGCGGCGGGGCACCCGCGCGAGGGTTTCCCGGCCGGGACCCCATGGGCCGAGGTGCCCGACGACTGGGCCTGCCCCGACTGCGGCGTCCGCGACAAGGTCGACTTCGAGCCGGTGGAGGAGGGCGACTGACCGCCGACACTGCGACGATGGGGGGGATGGCCAGTCGCACCCCGTATCCCGAGGCAGCCCGTGAGCTGCTGCGCCAGACCCTGTTCGACGCCGCCCGCCACCACCTCGAAACGCGGCCTTGGTCGGAGGTGACGATGGGCGACATCGCCGCGACCGCCGGGGTCAGTCGCCAGACCCTCTACAAGGAGTTCGGCAACAAAAGCGAGTTCGCGGTCAACCTGACGATCCACGAGGGGGAGCGCTTCCTCGACGCCGTCGACGAAGCGGTGCGCGCCCACACGGACAACCCGCGCGCCGCGATCCGCGCCGCGCTGGAGCTCTTCCTCCGCACCGCCGGCGAAGACCCGCTGATCCGCATGGTCGTCACCGACGACGGCTCCGGCGGCATGCTGCCCTTCGTCACCACCCAGGGGATGCCGGTCGTCGTCTGGGCGACGGCGCGGCTCTCGGCGGTGATCGAGGAGGGCTGGCCGCAGGCGCCCAAGCACGAGGTGAAACTGCTCGCCGAGGCGCTCGTCCGCCTGGCGATCTCCTACATCACCAACCCCTCCGAAACGCCCGACTCGACCGCCGCCTCGGTGGCCGACCTGCTCGGCCCGTTCATCGACCGCGCCCTCGGCACGGCTTGATCGCCGTCCTTGCCGACACTCACATGCCGAAGGGCGGGCGGCGGCTGCCGGGGCGGGCGGTCGAGCTGCTGCGTGGGGCGGAGGCGGCGCTTCACGCCGGCGACTTCTTCGCGGTCGAGGTTCTGCGGGAGATCGAGGCGCTCTGCCCAGGCCCGGTCCACGCGGTGCGCGGCAACGTCGATGAGGCGGGGCTGCACCGGCTGCTACCGGAGACGGTCGCAGTGGAGCTCGACGGCGCCCGGATCGCGATGATCCACGACGGGGGTCCGGCCAAGGAGAGGCTGGGACGGATGCGCCGGCGCTTCCCCGACGCCGACGCCGTCGTCTTCGGCCACAGCCACCTGCCGCTGCACGAAGAGGAGGACGGCTTCCAGATCTTCAATCCCGGCAGCCCGACCGAGCGTCGCCGTGCCCCGCGCCACTCGATGGGCCTGCTGAGGATCGAGGCCGGCCGCCCCGTCTTCGAGCACGTCTGGTTCTAACCCTCTTCCTTTTGTCGCCCACAGGGTGACAAAAGGAAGAGGGTAGGGTTCAGTCCTCGGTATGGGCGACGAGCTGGTGCTGGTAGGCGTAGGCGACCGCCTGGGCGCGGTCGCGGGCGCCGATCTTGGCGAAGAGGTGGTTGACGTGGCTCTTCACGGTCGCGCCGCTGACCACCAGCCGGTCGGCGATCTCGCCGTTCGAGAGCCCTGCCGCGATCAGCTCCAGCACCTCGGCCTCGCGCGGGGTGAGGCCGTCGGGCAGCTCGTCGCAATCGGGTGCGGGCGGGGACTCGCCGCGCCGCACCGCGGTGATCAGCTGGCGCTGCACGGCCGGGTCGATCGCCGCCTCGCCCGCCGCGACCCGCTCGACCGCGCTGCGGATCTGCTCGGCCCCGGCGTCCTTGGTCAGGTAGCCGCGGGCGCCAGCCTGCAGGGCCTGGACGACGGTTTCGTCGTCGGCGTAGGTGGTCAACGCGACGACCCCGACGGTGGGGTGCGTCTCGGCCAGCCGCCGGGTCGCCTCGATCCCGTCGAGGCGCGGCATCCGCAGGTCCATCAGCACCACGTCGGGCCGCTCCGCAGCGACCATCGCCAGCGCCTCCTCGCCGTCGGCGGCCGCCCCGACCGGCTCGATCCCGTCGATCAGCCCCAGCATCAGGGTGAGGCCCTCGCGCACGACCCGCTGGTCGTCGGCGACGATCACCCGCAGCGGCGCGCCGCCGGCGCCCGCCGGCTCGGCGCTCACGCCGGCACCCAGAGCTCGACCCGGAAACCGTCCTCCGTCGGTCCGGCGAGTAGGCGACCGCCGATCAGCTCGGCCCGCTCCCGCATGCCGCTGACCCCGTAGCCGGAGCCCGCCGCGGAGAGCGCCGCCGGCTGCGGCACCCGCGGCTCGACCCCGTCGCCGGCCGAGTCGGTGACGATCAACTGCACCCCGTC
>Ga0081455_10005386_pt1 | contig 14048 bp, 16 predicted proteins | sample TabmetS3T2R1_FD_70207 | JGI IMG/M metagenome (GOLD analysis project Ga0081455, IMG submission 70207) | Tabebuia heterophylla rhizosphere microbial communities from the University of Puerto Rico - S3T2R1 | ecosystem: Host-associated > Plants > Roots > Rhizosphere ... | reverse complement strand
CCCGCCACTCATGGGAGTTCGGACCATCGTCGCACACGCGGAGGATGGGCGCTGGTCGTGGCATCTGCATGGCACACCGCAACCGTTCGAGCGGCCCGAGCGCTATTCGGCACGGAAGATTCGCGACCGGTTTGATCGCAATTTGCTCCTCGAGTACCTCTCGGCTGTGGCCATTCGCGCTGACGACCCCAGCTTCTATGGACGAGGCGTCGGTGTTTACCAAAATGCGAACTACTCGCGGGTGCAGCGGAGCGCTGCGCAGGTGCGTGAAGAGCTCGGCTGGTAGGTGGTGTGCGTGGCGATCTCGTAGTCCCGCGAAGGATGGCGCGCCGGGCCGCCGCGGTTCCCCGCCAAAAATATTGAAAACAACCCCCATGCAAAGTAGCAGGCGGTCGCCGGAACCGACGTTTTGAGCCGATGCTTGACACGTCGGGCAAATCAGTAGCACTGCTTCATCATCGCAAAATCCGTTGGAACGACCGCGGGCGCGCAACGGCGGCTGTTCGGTGTGACGTTGAAAGTCGGCGCGAGCGGCCGCGATTTCCGGCCTGCGCACGCCGCCATGCAGCGGTACATTGACGGAGATATTCTCTCCGGAGTGGCCGGAGCCGTGCTCGATTGATCGATCGCAACCACAGCATAACCGGACCACCCGCGAAATCGGAAGACAGCCGCCCATGAGGCGTTGCGCAAGATCGCAGGCCGTCGCAGATTAGCCGGCCGGATCGCGTCGGCGGCAGCTGCGTCATAGCGCTACGGCGAAGCAGAAGTACCCGTTTTCATCGGCCGTGGCGCGCCACCGTTCGGCGGACCGAAGGCAAAAGCTTATGTCGACCTTGAGAGTGGGTGCAGCCCTTCCCGATCCGCCGTTCGAATTCCCGACCAGGGATGGCCCGGCAGGCTTCGACATCGCGCTGATGCAGCGCATCGCCGAAAAGCTCGGCCGCAAGTGGCAGCTGGTCCGTTACACCGGCTCCGATTTCAACGGCATCTTCGCAGGCCTCTCCGACGGCAGCTACGACTGCGTCGCCTCCGGCACCACCATCACGCCCGGACGGCAGCAAGTTGCCGATTTCTGCGCGCCCTATGCGGTTTCGGGTCAATCGCTTGTTGTCGATATCAATCGTCATCCGAAGGTGCATGGCGTCGCCGATCTCAAAGGCCTAGTCATCGGGGTGCAGCAAGGCAATACCAGTCAGCCCGTCGCCAACAGACTGGTTGCGGAAAATCGCGCCGCGCGGGTGCGCGTCTATGCCTATGACGAGATCGGGAACGCACTGGATGATCTCACCAGCGGCGGCTGTGACGCTTTCATGAAGCTTGGGCCGGTCACGGCCTGGTTCGTGCGCGATCGGCCAAGGCTCAGGGTGGTGGAGACCGGCATCACCGTGGAGCCACTCGGCATTTGCGTGCGCAAGGGGGACATCGCACTGCGCGATGCGATCAACGCGGCGCAAGCCGGCTTGGCAACCGACGGCACACTGGCCGCAATGGTCAAGCAGTGGCTCGGTGCCGGCGCCACCCTTCCTTCATGAACATTTTGGGGGCGCTGTCATGATCCGATGCGTGCGATTATGGACCGGGGAAGACGGCAACTCCCACTTCGAGGAAGGCGTGATCGATCTCGCCCCCGGCGCGCGCGGCGACTGGCTGTCGGGGAAAGCCGGCGCGACCAGCATCTCCTTCCAGGAGACGGCAAGCGGCGGCTCATTCGCCTGGCACGACGCGCCGGTTCGGCAATTGGTGATCACCTTGAGCGGAACGCTGGATTTCCAGACCCGCGAAGGCGATCACTTCACGCTTCGCCCGGGCGACATCCTGCTTGCCGAGGATACCGCCGGATCCGGGCACAGCTGGCGGCTGACCGACAACACACCCTGGCGCCGCGCCTATGTCGTGCTCGAGCCTGGGGTGGTGGTACCGTTCCGCCGCGCCGCCGCAGGAATCCGCGAACCATAAGACACATATCGGACGTCAAAACGCCTAAAGCGTGATGACTTATCTTCGAATCGTCATCACGCTTTAGCTTCTTGTTTGAGCATGATCTTTTCCGAAAACCGGTTCCCACTTTTCGGGATCATGCTCTGGCTGACACTCTTCCTCGAATCTGCGCAGAGGGTGAGGCAGGTGTTTGTCGAGGCCGGGTTGCCGGTCCACCTGAGCGCGAATGAACGGCCTTACAAAAGTCCTCGCCAAGCGGGCGGCATCCGTCGATCTACCTGCGCGTGCCGGGGAACATGCTATGATGAAGTGACGGCGACCGGGTTCATATAGGGGGATGACATGCAGCTTCGCTACATGTTCTTGCTGGCTCTGCTCGCCACTTTCGCTACCTCCGCGACCGCCGAGCCGATCGCGCGCCTGACGACACACCGCGCCGCCGAATGCCCGGCGCCGTGTCCGCGCGCGGCGGTGATCTTCATTCACGGCATCACCGGTTCGAAACAGACCTGGGGCAATCCGGCGGGGAATCTTTACTGGCCTACAATGCTGGCGAACGACGTTAGCCTTTTGAACGACGTCGACATCTACCAGATCGACTATGACAGCACGCTGTTTGACGGCCCTGCGGCAGTCGCCACCGAAACCGACATTGAAAAATTCTTGGACAAGCTGATCCTCGAGAAGAAGTACGCCAAGATCATCTTCGTCGCCCACAGCCTCGGCGGGATCCTCGCCCGCACCTACCTCCTTCACGTCAAGCACACCTACGGCCACGCCGCGCTGTCGCGCTTTCGCATGGTCATTACGCTGGGAACACCCAACGAAGGAAGCAGCCTTGCCAACCTGGCGCAGCTCGCCTCGGACAATGAGCAGATTCGCGTGCTCAAACCGATTCAGGTCAACGACTTCCAGCAGCTGGTAAACAAGTCGATCCGTGAAATTCAGGAGAAGCACGAGGGGTGTCCGTCGCTGCGGACATTTGCGGCGTTCGAGAAGCGACCGGTCTTGCTGCTGGGGATCGTCGTCGAGGAGGCGAGCGCGACAAAGGATGCTTTTGCCAAGATCGGCTTCGAGCGAAACCACATGGAGCTGCCGAAGCCCGTATCGCCGGACGACCCGGTTTATGCCTGGGCGACTCGTCTCGTTGCGGACTGCGTGCGCAGCGACGCCAATGCCTGCCCGCTGCCCTTGCAGGATCCGAGCTGCCCCGGCGGAGATTTCCGTCCACGGCCGCAGTGAAGGGCGCGCACCTTATGCTCCATCTGCCAAGCCCCGTCCCAGTCCGCCGGCGGCGGCTTCGCGGCAAGCTGATCGATGCGCGCGGGCAGCGCCAGCGAGAGGCCGTCGCCGGGAGAAATTTCCAGCGCTGAATTGGAGGCGTCTTTTCCTGCGCGGCTACAGCCGCACCGATACTCCGCTGAACCGCTTGATCAACGCGATCAGGTTGCCGGCTCCGGTTGCCGAATGGAAGGCGCCGCCGCCCGCGCGCCCTGCAGCTCTCGCTGCACCGACCGGTACAAGCTGGGCGACAGCACGGTAGACTTGGTAGTAGCGCACGGCTTTGTCATCGAGCGGCCGGCGCGCGCGATAGGCGCGCTCGTAGCGGCGCAAGGCTGCGCCGATCGCCGCCTGTGCAGCAAAACGCAATGGCCCCGGCAGACCGATAGGGACGGTGGAGATGTTGGCGATCGCCGACCCGACATCCATGGCGGGCTCTGCAATCACTACGTTGGGCCAGTCGATCACGCCGGTGGGGCTGCCGTGGTTGGCAAGAATGTTGAGCGGGTGGAAATCGCCGTGACAGATCGCTGCTGCTTGCGACGGCGCGGGCCGATGATGGTCCAGCCAGGCAAGGCCGGGCTCCAGTCCGGTGAGTGCGCATCGCTCGGCAATCGTCCTCAGCCGCGCGAGCTGCCCCTCGAAGGTAATGACTCGCGCATCGATGCCTGCCGACGTTACTGCGCGCAGCAGGGGCTCCGCCGGCAATTGATGCAGGCGGATCTGCATCTCGACCCATTGGTCGATGATTCCCGTGAGGATGGCCGGAAGGCTGAACAGCAAGCGCACCCGCTCGGGAAAGGAGCTGCCGGCGCCAAAGCCCTCGATGGCGTGACCCAGGGTTTTTCCGGGCACCCGCTGCATGACCATGAAGGGTCCGCCGAGGATGGCGGGATCGCTTTCGGTCACCATCACCCGAGGCGCGGCATAGCCCATGTCAGCGAGCGTATTCTGGACAATTGTTTCGAGCTTCACCCGCTGCGGATCGGCGTTGGCGCCACTGAGCCGCAGGATCAAGGGTCCCGCCAACGCAGCTGGAACACGATCGAGGGTGAAGCCAAAGATCGTGGTGTCAAAGCCGCCCTGAATGCGCGCCGGACCGGCCAGATATACCGCGTCCGCACAGCCGAAGGTGCGCGCCAGATGGTCCAGCAGGCGCCGGGCGACTTCCGAATCGTGGAGCGGATGCACGGGGATTACTTGTGCTCCATCTGCCACGATCCATCCCAGTTGGCCGGCGGGTTCGCCGCGAGTTGCTCTATGCGCGCGAGCAGCGCCAGCGACGGGCCGTCGCCGGGGGAAATCTCCAGCGCTGAATTAAAGGCTGCCTTCGCCTCATCCCAGCGCATCGCGCGGTAGGCGGCGAGCGCCTCACTGTAGCGGGTGCGGAGCTGGCGCTGCTGCGGCGTCAGCTCGCCGCTCTTTGCCATCACCTCAAAAATCGTCTGCGGCACGCTCTGGCCGACCACGGTGAGACGATCGATCTCGCGCAGATCGAAGGCCGTGCCAAGCGACGCCGCCGTGTCCTGCGCGATCAGGACGCGGGTGCCGTAGACCTTGTTCGCTCCTTCCAGCCGCGAGGCGAGGTTCACGGCATCGCCCATTACGGTAAAGCTCATCATGAATTCCGAACCGATGCTGCCGGTGAGCACCTCGCCGGTGGCGATGCCGATGCGGATGTCGCATTCGACCGGAATGGAACGGATGCCGAGCAGCTCCGGCAGTTGCCGGCGCAGCGACGGCACGCGCTCGGCCATGTCGACCGCGGCGGCGCAGGCGAAACGCGCCTGATCGGCCTCCTCGATGAAGGGCGGGCCCCAATAGGCCATGATGGCATCGCCAATATATTTGTCGATGATGCCGCGGTGAGCGCGGATCGGTTCCGACATGGTCGAGAGATAGCAGTTGACGACCTTGACCAGCCCCTGCGGCGTCATGCCCTCGCTCATCGCGGTAAAGCCCTTCATGTCGCAGAACATGATGGTCATCACCCGCCGCTGCCCTTGCGTCAGTGCAACCTCGGGCCGCTCCAGCAGCCCTTCGACCACTTTTGGATCGATGTAGCGGCCGAACGTCTCGCGGATGCGCTCATTGCGGCGCAATTGCTCGACCATGCGGTTGAACGCGGCGGAGAGCTGGCCGATCTCGTCCTGCGAAGAGATGTCGATCGACCGGTCCAGGCGGCCGGCCTCGACCTCGCGCGTGCCCTGCAACAGCTGTCGCACCGGGCGGGTGATGCCGCTTGCCACCAGCACCGAAAAAACCCAGCCGACGGTGGCGGCAAGCACCGTGACGATGGCCGAAATGATGATCGCCTGGCGCTGGTTGTTGATGACGGTCGCGGTGGCGGCAACCACCTGCGACATCATGTCGGCGCGAATCGTCTCGATCTTGCCCGTGAACTGGTCGCGCAGCGCGTCCACCTGCGCGAGCGCGCCGCGCGCCTCCTCCAACCGGCCGGCATCGAGTGCGCCGATCAGCTTTGCGCTTGCACCGGCAATCTCGCGGCGAAGATCAGTGACCGCGATCTCGATGCGGGTCTCGATCCGCGCCAATGCGGCATTGTCCGAGGGCGTCGAGGGATCGGCAATGATGTCGTTGATCAGCTTGCGCGCCGCGCTCGTCTCCTGCTCGACCTCATCGTCCTTGTCCTTGAAGGTCTTCAGCCGGACCTTGTAGCCCTCTTCATCCGGCGGCACCTGCGTCTTTGCGATGACCATCTGCCGCAGCGCCAGCCCGCGCTCGAGCGAGCGGATATTGGCGCGCGCGAGATTGCCATAAGCGGGGATGTAGCGGTTGGTCAGTTCGTCGAGGAGATGGCCGACCTGTGCCGACATGAACATCGACAGCGCCGAGGTGATCACCATCAGGATGATCAGGCCGAGCGCGACGCCGACGATCTTGCGCCGGATCGACTGGCTGAACAGCGAAAAGGATTTCACGACCGCGCGGACGGAACGCGGCGAGGCCGGGGAAGCGGAATCCAGCTGGTTCAAGTACGAGCCCTGCCCAATAGATCGAAACAGCCAGAATTACGCCGCACGCGGCTTCCGATCAACGGGCGCGGAGCGATGCCGCGCACCAAGGTGGTGCGCGGCCCTATCGATCAGTAGCAGAGCTGGACCAGACGGCGGCGCCATCCCCACGGCGTCATGACGGTGCGATAAGCCCAGCAACCGTCGTCGTAACCGTAATAGCCGCCGTAGCCGTAATAGTCGTCGTACCAAGGATAGCCCAGGCCGTAGCCGAGCCCGATGCCGAGGCCGACCAGTCCGACGCCGCGGCCCCAGCCGCGCCCGCGCCAGCCCGCCCCGCGCCAGCCGACGCCACGGCCAATGCCAGCCCCGCGCCAGCCGATGCCTCTTGCGCCGATGCCGGCGGCGCGGACGCCACCGATACCCATGCCGCGGCCGATGCCGACGCCGCCAATGCCGACGCCACGGCCGATGCCTGCCCCGCGGAGCCCGCCAAATCCGCCCCCGATGCCGCCGGCGCGGACTCCGCCGAAACCGCCGCCCCTAACGCCTCCGAAACCGCCCCTTGCCAGAGCTCCCGTCGCCGACATGAAGGCAATGACGACCACGGCCAGAATGGTAACGATCATCTTTCGCAGCATGGCTGCTTCTCCCTTCGGGACGCAAAACACGAAGAGTAGAACCGTATTGGGCCAGGGCATCCCGACGCCCCGACCTCTTTGATCTTAGCCAGTTTTTTCCGCTGCCGCCATCAGCAGCTTGTGCTGCCTTGCATCAAAACGAGACGACCAGCCTAGCGCAGCCCGAGCAGGGAACGGCGATATCCGCTGCTGCGGGCCTCCTCACGGCAAACGAAGCTGCCGTTGAGGCCGCGGCCATAACGCTTTTGGCTTTTGGCGTAGTAGATGCCCTTGGCGAAATCGAGCCACACCACGACGTCCCCGGGGCAATAGCGTTGCGCCTGCGCCTCATTGCGGAACGGCGTCAGCGGGATCGCATGCGCCGCGCCGGCGAGCATGATCAGCGCGGCGACAAAGATCATCGAACCTGCGAGCCGCCTGCACATGGATCTTCCCGCGATCAATCGAGCAGCTTCTTCAGCTTGATCACCGCACTGTCGGGCGTGGTGAGCACCGGCCGGCCGGTCGCTTGCGCCACCTGATCGGCCGCGGGCGCCATGCTGTATTGCGCGAGCGCGATCACGTCGCAATCGCGCAGGTCCTTTGACGCCTCTAGCACCAGGCGATCATGTTCGGCACGGTCGCCGCGGTCGAGCGCCGCGAGTGCACCTTCCGCAAGCTTCGGCACCAGCGTCACGGAGGCGGGAAATTCCGGCGGCATCGAGACAAGCGTCGGCGCAAAGGTCGAGAGCAACCCGACACGGCCGCCTTGCGCCGCGGCCTGCTCGATCATCGCCTCGTTGGGCTTGAGCACCGGCATCGGCGCCTGCGCGCGCGCCACCGCCTCGATGCAGGGGCCGAAGGCCGAGCAGGTGAACAGGATCGCATCCGACCCGGTCGAAGCGGCGTAGCGCCCGAGATTGAGGAAGCGTCCGGTCATCGCTTCCGACAAGCCGCCGTCGCGCGCCAGATCGGCCGACAGGCTGTCGTCAAGCAGATTCATCAGCCGCGCGTCAGGCCAAAGTCTTGCGAATGACGCCTCGATCGGCACAATCGAATGCTTCAAGGCGTGGATCAGGGTAATACGCATGCGGCGCAGTCTCGCCGCCGCAGCGCCGGTGTCAACCCGCCAACAGGAGTCTGGCATGCTTACCGTCCATCATCTCGGCAGATCGCAATCCGAGCGAATCGTCTGGCTGTGCGAGGAGCTGGAATTGCCCTACGAGCTGAAACGCTACACGCGCGATTCCGTCACCATGCTGGCGCCCCCGGACTACAAGGCGCTGCACGGAATCGGTGCCGCGCCTGTCATCGCCGACGGCGATTTGGTGCTGGCAGAATCCGGCGCCGTGGTCGAATACATCATCGCGAAATACGGCAAAGGCCGGCTTGCACTGGCGTCCGGTCATCCCGACTTCGCGCGGTATCTGTACTGGTTTCATTTTGCCAACGGCACGCTGCAGGCCAACATGGGGCGCAACATGATCCTGAACCGGCTAAAGCTTGCCGATGACAATCCGGTCCTGCAGGCAACCCGCGGCCGCGTCGACCGCGCCTTCGATCTCGTCAATGCGCGGCTCGGCGAAGCCGAATATCTGGCAGGACGTGAATTCACCTCCGCCGACATCATGATCGGCTTTTCGCTGACCACGATGCGCTATTTCCTGCCCTACGATATCTCCCGCTGCCCGAACATCGTGCGCTATCTCACGCGGATTGGGCAGCGCCCGGCCTACCGGCGCGCCATGGAGAAAGGCGATCCGGGGATGGCGCTGCTGCTGACGTGAGTGGCCGCGATTTCAGACCGTGACGAGATTGGCGAAGCCGCCATAGATCATGCGCTTGCCGTCGAACGGCGCGTTGCTCGCATCCATCACCGACTTCAGGCGCGGGTCGGCCATCACCTTGGCGTTGATCCGGTCGCGCGCCGCGCGGGACTTGTAAGTGATCCAGGAGAACACGACGGTCTCGTTGGGCTTCTTCTTCACGGCGCGCGGAAATGACGTCCACTTGCCGACCTTGACGTCGTCGGCGACCCATTCGCGGTAGTCGAGCGCGCCATGCTCGCGCCAGACCTTGCCGCACAGGACAGATAGTTTCTTGTAGGCCGCGAGGTTTTTCTTGGGGACCGCGACGATGAAGCCGTCAACATAGGGCATGGGAGCTCCTTCCTGTGATTGTCATTCCGGGGCGATGCGAAGCATCGAACCCGGAATCTCGAGATTCCCCGATGCGCAATTGCGCATCTGAGGTCTGGTGCTTGCGCACCATCCCGGAATGACAAGCAAGAATGCGCGTCAGCTATGGCAACATGATGCCTGAGCGGGCGCCGGCTGGTACTGGTCACGTAGCCGCACCCAGTCCATCGGATAGGGCAGGCCCTCCTCGTGACGCCCGAGCGGGGTGAGGTCGAGATAGTGGTAGGCGGCATTCATCATGTCGAGCCCACGGGCGAAGCAGGAATAGGTATTGAAGATGTTGCCCGCCTCGTCGCGATAAAACACGCTGATGCCCGGCGCATCCTCGATACCGAAGCCGCTGGTGCCGAAATTGTACCTGGCGTGGCCGGCCTCGATCTCTTGCGGCGTGAACGACACCGCGAAATCGTAGTTGAAGTCACAGCCTTCGGATGAATACCAGTCGAACGTCCAGCCCATCCGTTTCTTGAAAGCCTCGAGTTTTGCCAGCGGCGCGCGCGAGACCGCGACCAACGTGGTGTCGCGCGCGGCAAGATGCGGGATCATGCGCTCGAACCCGTCGGCCCAGAATGAGCAGCTCTTGCAGCCGGCGTCCCAGTCCGGCGCGAACATGAAATGCTGCACCACGAGCTGCGGCCGGCCCTTGAAGAGGTCGGCGAGCTTTGCCTTGCCGAGCGGACCGTCGAAGCCATAGTCCTTGTCGACCTTCACCCAGGGCAGCGCGCGGCGCTCCTCGGCGAGCCGATCGCGCGCCTTGGTGAACTCCTTCTCATGCGCCATGTGGGCCTTGCGGGCCTCGATCCATTGCTCGCGCGAGACGACCTTGTGCGGCTGCATGGCTGCCTCCTCAGATTCAGGCGAAGACCTTTTCCAGCTGTGCGAACAGCTCGGTCCAGCCCTTGGCATGGTTGTCGCGCGCGGTCTCGTCGAAGAACTGTTCGTGGGTGAAGACCATCAGCGCGCCGGCGCCGTCTGGCCTGATCGACACCGTCACCAGCGACTCGCGCTCGGGCGTCGAGTGCCAGGCCCATGTGAATACCAGCCGCTCATTCGGCACCACCTCGCGATAGACGCCGCTGACCTCGGAATACTCGCCGGACTCCATGTCGAAGCTGATGCGGTAGCGGCCGCCGACGCGGACATCGAGTTCGGCGCGGAAGCTGCCGGGCTTCGCCTTGCTCGTGCAGAACCAGGCGATCAGCTTTTCCGGGTCGGTCCACGCGGCCCAGACTTTTTCCGGCCGCGCGCGGAACCGTCGCGTGAGGGTGAGGCTGGGACGCTCGGCAAGGGGTTTTGCGGCTGCGGTTTGGGCCATGATTCTTCCTCCAGGAGGGCGGCAAGGCGGTCAAAACTTTCAGACCAGAAGCGCGCGTAGCGATTGAGCCAGTTCATCGCCTGCTCCATCGGCTGCGCGGTGAGGCGGCAGGCCACCGTGCGGCCTGTTTTCTCGCGCGCGATCAGGCCGGCATCCGACAGCACGTCGAGATGCTTCATGATCGCGGGCAGCGACATCGAAAACGGCTGGGCCAGTTCGCTCACCGAAAGGCTTTCCCGCTCGACCAGCCGCGCCAGCAGGGCGCGACGGGTCGGGTCGGAAAGGGCGGCGAAGGTGCGGTCCAGCGTTGCGGCTTGATACTTAACCATACGGTTTAGTATACGCGCAAAAGGAAGCGAGTCAAGCGACCCGCTTCAAGAAAATTCAGTAGGCGTAGTAGCGCGGTGCCCGGCGCTGGGGCAGCGGACCGAAGGCCACGCGCGGATTGATATTGCAGTAAAGCGCGCGCCCCGAGGCCGATGCCATGCACTGCTCGTAAGTCTGATAGGAACATTCGCCGGGAATGCCGATGCCCCTGCCCTGCAGGCAATAGGGATAATCATAAGCTGCGGCCGGCGCGGAGCCAGCCACGCTGGCGATACCCGCCGCCAACACCGTCATCAATGCAAACACTGTCTTGCGCATGGCCTGCCTCCTTTGCAGCCGTGTCGCCCCTGCCTCAAGATACACCCTGGCGCGCGGAAAAGTTCTGTGCGCCAGATCACTGTTCAGTCAACAACCGTTCACTCCACCTTGAGGCCCGCGCCTTCGACCACCTTCTTCCACTTCTCGGTCTCGGCGACGATATCCTTGCCGAACTGCTCCGGCGTCTGGATCAGCGGCTCGCCGCCGAGTTCGACCAGGCGGGCCTTGATCGCGGGCTCGGCCAGGATGGCGTTCACTTCCGCGTTGAGCTTGGCGATGATTTCCTTCGGCGTGTTCTTCGGCGCTCCAACGCCGAACAGCGCGCTCGCCTCATAGCCGGGCACGGTGTCGGCCACGGTCGGCGTGTCCGGCAACTGCTCGGAACGCTGGGTCGAGGTGACCGCCAGCGCGCGCAGCGTGCCGGATTTGATGTGCTGCAGCACCGAGGGCATGTTGTCGAAGATCACCTGCACCTGGCCGCCGATCAGGTCGGTCAGCGCCGGTGCTGCGCCGCGATAGGGCACATGCGTCATCTTGGCGCCGGTCATCGCCATGAACATTTCGCCGGAGAGATGCACCGAGGTGCCGTTGCCGGACGAAGCCAGGTTCACCTTGCCGGGATTGGCCTTCACATAATCGATGAACTCTGCAACCGTTTTCGCCGGCACATCCTTGTTGACCGTCATCACGTTGGGCACGCGGATGAACGAAGCCACTGGCGCGATGTCGCGCGGCACGTTGAACTTCAAACTGGCATACAGCGACGTGTTGATGTAGTTCGCCGGGTTCACCAGCAGCAGCGTGTAGCCGTCGGGTTCCGCGTTGACGACCGACTCGGTCGCGATGTTGTTGCCAGCGCCCGGCTTGTTCTCAATCACGAAGGGCTGGCCGAGCCTTTCCTGCAAGCGCTGGCCGATCAGGCGCGCGAGAATGTCGGTGGCGCCGCCCGGCGGATAGCCGACCACCCATTTCACCGGCCGGGTCGGATAATCCTGCGCCATCGCGCTGCCGATCGGAGCTGCCGCCATGACGGCAAGCGCGGCGAGGCCAATGGCGGAACGGCGTGAAATCATGAAATCTCTCCCTGCGCACCGGGTGCTGTGCCCGGCCCTTGTCTGTTGAATCCTGAGCGGGCCGCGTTGTAACAAACAACGTCTGGGGCGGCCAGTGCGACAGGCCGGTCGAAACCACGACGAAAGGATAAGCCATGTCCGTGAAGGTCAATGCGCTCGATCACCTCGTCATCAACGTCACGGACGTGAAACGTTCCGCAAAATGGTACGCAACCATTCTGGGCATGGAGATCAAGGTGTTCGATCCCGGCCCGGGCAAGACGCCGCGCACCTCGCTGGTGTTCGGCAACCAGAAGATCAATGTGCGGCCGCGCGACGCCGACAAGGTGGAATGGTTCACCGCCGACCACGAGGCCGCCGGCAGCGACGATCTCTGCTTCCTGACGTCGAGCACACCGGAACAGGTGGTCGCGCATCTCAAGGCAAACGGCGTTGAAATCGAGGAAGGCCCGGTGGCCAAGCAAGGCGCGCGCGGCACGCTGCGTTCGGTCTATTGCCGCGATCCCGACGGGAGTTTGATCGAGATTTCGTCGTATGAGACGTGACGGTGTTGGAAATCACCCGATCCCCACTGCCACCGGCCTAAACGCCTGCAGCAATTGCTGGTCGATCCTGTCGCCCATCTCTTCCATGATCGTGAACGCCTTCAGCCGCGTATAGGGCACGCGGTAGGAGCGGTTCTCGACCAGCGCGGCATAGATGTCGACGATGGTGGTCAGCCGGACGATGTCGGAGATTTCCTTGCTCGTCAGGCCGTCGGGATAACCTGACCCATCGAGGAATTCGTGGTGGTGCAGCACCACGTCGAGCATTTCCGCCGGGAAACCGCCCTGCGCCGCCAGCGCCTCATAACCACGGCGCGGGTGCGAACGGACGGTGGCGCGCTCGTCCTCGGTGAGCCCATCGGGCTTGTCGAGGATGGCGAGCGGAACGAAGGCCTTGCCGACGTCATGCAACAGCGCAGCGCGGGCGAGCCGGCGCTGGTCGTCCTCGCGCATGCCCAGATGCTGGGCGAAGGCCACCGCAAAGCCGGTCACGAACAGGCAGTGGCGGTAGCTCGAATGGTGATGACAGCCGACCGTGGTCAGCCATTCGCGCAGCGAGGAATGCTTGATCGCTTTCAGGATCTTCGTCTCGGCCTGGACGATATCGTCGAACTTCAGCGGCTGGCCGGCGGGCAGCTTCTCGAAAATCTTGACCATCACCGCATGCGCAGCCTCAACGCCGCGGTTGAGGCTCTTGCCGCGATCGGTCTCGTCGTATTCGCTCGCATCAGGGAAAGCGGCGCGGATGCGCTGCAGGATGCCCTGCGCATCGAACGGCCGCCAGATCGTGTCGGTGGCGCCGAGCGCCCAGGCCTGCATGGCGCCGTGATGCAGCGCGTCGGCCAGCACGAACAGCCGCGGCATCTCGCGATAGGCTTCGCTGCGCAGCTTGTTGCGCACCATCTGCACGCTCTCCGGCGAGCGCAAATTGATGTCGACGATAACGCCGGAGAGTTGCTCCGGCTTTTCCGGGATGTCCGAGGTGGCGACCGTTTCCACGTCGCCGACGGATTGCAGGATGGTGGCGAGCTCGCTGCTGTGATCAGTCCGATCGGAGGCGAGCAAGAGGCGGCGTTTCGTCTTGTTGGCGGAAGCGGTCATTGAACCCCTCGGTACGCGTCGCAGTGTTGGACGCAGGTTACCCGAGGATGCGTTCTCCCAAGCTTAAGGGGCGTCGTGAATGTGGGCTTGTCGCGACTGTTAAAAGTTTAGCGATTGGCCGCGATGCTGCTGTGCCAAAAAGAAATCCGCCGGGGAAAATCCCCGGCGGATCGTTGTCGTCCTGCGATGGCGATGCGCGTTACGCCTTCATCGCCGCCTTCACCGCCGCCGCCGTGATCGGCAGCGCGCGGACGCGGGCGCCGCAGGCGTTGAAGATCGCGTTGCCGATGGCGGGCGCGACCACGGTCACCGCCGGCTCGCCGACGCCGGTCGGCTTGTCGCCGTTGGCGATGA
>Ga0081455_10005385_pt1 | contig 14048 bp, 21 predicted proteins | sample TabmetS3T2R1_FD_70207 | JGI IMG/M metagenome (GOLD analysis project Ga0081455, IMG submission 70207) | Tabebuia heterophylla rhizosphere microbial communities from the University of Puerto Rico - S3T2R1 | ecosystem: Host-associated > Plants > Roots > Rhizosphere ... | reverse complement strand
CGCACGATCGTCTTCAACTCGGATCGCGACGGGCAGCCGATGGGCGGGTTCCTCGTGGACACGAACGGGTCACACCTTCGGCGGATACGGACCGACGCGTGGGTCGAGTACCCGGCGTGGTCCCCGGACGGCACGCGGATCGCGTTCATGGGCGGGACGAGCGCCGCCGAATACGACATCTGGGTCGTGGACGCGGACGGCTCGAACCTCACGCAGCTCACCGACTCGCTCGGTCCCGACGGATGGCCGGCGTGGTCGCCCGACGGCACGCGGATCGCGTTCAGCTCGGTCCGCGACGACTGCTCCTACTCCGACGCGGACGACTGCCGGACGACGGGCGACATCGGGCCGCACCACGACGTGTGGATCGTCAACGCCGACGGGACCGGCCTCGAGCGCGTCTCACTCGAGTTCGGGCAGTTCATGACGTGGTCGCCCGACGGCCGGTACCTCCTCGTGTCCGGCTACGACCTCTACGTCATCCGTCCGGACGGAACCGGGCGCGCGTCGCTGGACATCGAGGGCCTCCGCGGCGGCCTGTTCCCCGATTGGATCGGGTGAGGCGGTGGGTCAGACCATCGTCTCCCACAGGCCGACCACGTTGCCCTCGCTGTCCTTGAAGTAGGCGAATGCACCCATGCCCGGGATCTCGGTCCTCGGCTGCACGGTGCTCCCGCCGCCCGCCTCGATCTTCTTGAGCGTGTCGTCGATCGCATCGACGCCGATCGTGACGACCGGTGCCGGCGTGTCGTTCGTCCGCTTCATCAGGCCGCCGTTGATGGCGCCGGGCTCGGTCGGGATCCGGCTCTGCTCGTCGACCGGCACGGTCATGAGCGTCGTGTACATGTTGCCGCCGCCCATGTCCATGTCGGTGAGCTGCCAGTCGAAGATCGACGCGTAGAACTCCTTGGCCCGCGCCGTATCGTCGGCGGGGATCTCGAAGTGCACGACCTTGTCCATGGCTCGGCCTCCTTCCGTCGAGCGAGCTCGACCGTCGGCACCAGCCTAGTACCGGTCACGCGGAAGGCGCTTGCCGAACCCCGGCCGGGCCGTGTCCAGATCGAGAACGGTCACACGCTGCCGCGCTGCCCCGTCGGTAGGGTGACGGTGTTCCAGAAGACGGAGGAGGAGAACACGATGGCCTTGCAGGCGAACGCGATCATGCTGGGGGTCGAGAGCCTCGAGCGGTCCAAGACGTTCTACGGGGAGGGTCTGGGCTGCACGATCGAGCAGGACTATCCGGGGTTCGTCCGGTTCGACCTGGGCGAGGGATCGTCCTCGCTGGCGCTGTACGAGCGGGAGGCGGCCGCGGCCGACGCCGGTGTCTCGCCGGAGGGGTCGGGTTTCACGGGCATCTCGTTCCACTACATCGTGCCGGACCGCGCGGCCGTGGACGAAGTCATGAAGACCGCCGTGGCCGCCGGTGCCACGGTCGTGAAGGAGGCCGCGGCGACCAACTGGGGCTCCTTCGGCTACTTCGGCGATCCCGACGGCTACCTGTGGAAGGTCGCGTCCTCCGGCCAGTAGGCTCGGCGACCGTGGCCAAGCTGACCTACCTGATGCTCGCGTCGCTCGACGGCTACGTCGCCGACGAGCAGGGCACCTTCGACTGGGCCGAACCCGACGAGGACGTCCACACCCTCGTCAACGAGCTCGCGCGGTCGGTCGGCACGCACCTGTACGGACGGCGGATGTACGAGGTGGTGCTCGCGTGGGAGACGCTCCCGCTGGACGACCAGCCCCCGTACATCCGCGACTTCGCCGAGATCTGGCGTTCGGCGGACAAGGTCGTGTACTCGTCGTCCCTGCGGACCGCGTCGAGCGCCCGCACGCGGATCGAGCCCGCGTTCGACGCGGAGGCCGTCCGGCAGCTGAAGGCCTCGTCCGAACGCGACCTGAGCATCGCCGGCCCGCACCTTGCCGCCGAGGGCTTCCGCGCCGGTCTGATCGACGAGACCTACCTGTTCCTCGCGCCGGTCGTGGTCGGCAGCGGGATCCCCGCCTTCCCCGGCGGCGTCCGCTCCGAGCTCGACCTGGTGGACGAGCGGCGTTTCGACAACGGCTTCGTGTACCTGCGGCACCGCGTTCGGCACTGAGGCCTCCTCAGGAGGCCCAGGGGCCGACGCCGCCGATGCGTTCGGGCGTGATCCTGGTGACGAATCCCGGCGGCGGGTCGGGCATGTTCGGGAACACCACGTCGGGCCCGAGGTACGTGTGCGCGAGGTCTTGGAGCATCTCGCGGGCGCCACCCTCGGTCACGCGGGCGATGCCGTACACCACCAGATACTCGCGCAGGCCCCATGCGTTCACGTTGCTCGACTCCACCGAGAGCGCCACGCGCGGGTCGCGCCGGAGGTTCCGGAGCTTGCGCTGGTCGGGCAGTGTCGCGAGGACGATCTCGTCGCCGTCCAGGCCGACCCACGCGGCGGTCACCTGTGGCGAGCCGTCCTCGTTCAGCGTGACCACGTGCGCGACGGCCTCGGTCTCGAGGAGCTCGCGGGCCGACGCCGGCAACGCCGTCATGGCGGCATCGTAACGAAGCGGCTCAGACCTCTCCGCGCGCCCACGACCGGACGAACTCGACCGGGTGGTAGTTCAGGATCCGCGTGCGAGGGATGCCGGCCATCGCGGCGGTCGCCATCCCGAACGGCAGGAACTCGAGCTCCTGGGCCGTGTGCGCGTCGCTGCCGATCGAGAACCACTCGACGCCCTCCTCGCGCGCGATCGTCGCGAGCTCGACGCTCAGGTCCTGGCGCCACACGGTCGCGTCGAGCTCGACCGCCTTGCCCAACCGCGCCGCCTCGGCGAACACGCGGTGCCAGTCGGCCGACAGCCCCGGGCGGCGGCCGTACATGCGGGCCTTCGGGTGCGCGAGCACGTTCAGCTCCGGCTGCGCGAGCGCCTTCAGGTACCGCTCGGTCTGGTCGTCCTTGGCCCGCAGCGCCGAGTGGAACGCGCCGAGCACCAGGTCGAGGCTCCCGAGCGAGTCGTCGTCCATGTCGATCGAGCCGTCGGCGAACAGGTCGACCTCCATCGAGCGCAGGACCCGGAACGGGTCTCCCGCCGCCTCGAACGCGTCGTTGACCACCTCGATCGCGAGTGCCTGCTCGGCGAGCTTCTCCGGCGACATGCCGTGCGCGATCGCGAGCGCCTGCGAATGGTCGGTGATCGCGACGAACGACCGGCCGAGCCCCCGCGCCGTGTCCACCATCTCCTCGAGCGGCAGGCTCCCGTCGCTCCACGTGGTGTGCATCTGCAGGTCGGCGTGCGGGGTCGACTCCCAGGCGGGATCGTCGTCGAGCGTTCGGCGCACCTCGGCGTAGGTGAGGAACCCGCGACGCGCCTCCTCGGGCTCCTCGACCGGCGGCGGGTGTTCGAGCCAGGCCTCGATGCGCTCGGCGACCCAGGGGCCGACGGCGTTGAGCTCGGTCAGCTCCCGGCCGGCGCCGACGATCCCGAACGCCTCCTCCGGCCAGAAGCGCGCGGCCCGGGAGGCGCGCTCGAGCGCCCGCCGCCGGTGGTCCTTCTCCTCGCGACCCGCCTCCCACAGGAGCTCGCCGAGGTCGGCGTTGCTCAGCATGTGTTCGCCTCGTCGCGCCTAGCGCGCGACCGAGGACTCGGGCTCGGTCTCCGGCGCCGGGAACGCCTTCTTGAACGCGAACGCCTCTGGCGTCGGGCCGCGTTCGATCAGGAGCTCGAGCCGCCGCTTGCCCTCCTCGACCGTCGGGATCGTGCCGGCCGGGATCCACCACAGCGCGACGTAGGGCTGCACCATGTGCTCGGTCCACTCGCGCCGCCGCCGGAAGACCTCGAAGTGTCGCGAGCGGTAGACGAACGCGTCCAGGTCCTCGAGCGACTCCCACACCGACAGGTTGACGAGGATCAGGTCGTCGTCGAACGCGTGGATCGACGTCGCGTTGCCCTCTTCGGTCTGCAGGCGCCAGACGAACCCCGGGCTCTCGTCGGCGATCGCGTTGATCGGGTCGAGCATCTCGACGAAGCCGGCGAGCGGCGGCGCGTCGATCGGCGCCCGGAACCTGGCGATGTTGATCTGCGCGAGCTGCCAGCCGTTGGCCGCCACGCGGCGAGTCTATCCGGAGACCTCTCGCCCGGCGTTCGGCGCCGAGCGGGCCCATGGGGGCCGGCCCGGCGGCCTTGTGCCGCCGGGCCGGACCGTTCGTGGATCAGCGGAACGTCGCGGGGAACTGCGCGATGATCCCGGCCGAGAGCGTGTCGGCCATGTGCAGGATCTCGGTCTCGACCTGGTCGTAGGTCGCGACGCTGGCCTCGAAGTCACCCCCGAGCTGCTGTGCGGCCTCCTGCAGCGTCAGGTCGAGGTGGTCCTTCATCATCATGCGGAGGTCTCGGAGCGACCAGTGATCCGGGTTCGCCGCGTGCAGGAACCGGGCGATGTCACGCGCGTTCGCGTACCAATCCGCCGACGCCTGGTCGAACGCCGCCTGGTCGTTACTCTTGGCCGCGTCGAGCACCTGTGCGGCCGTCAGGATGTGCTGCGTGAGCAGGTCGGTGAGCTGGTTGCCCGCCGCCTTGCCGTAGAACGGCTTGACCGCGTCGCCGATGTCCGTCTGGTTCTGCAGCAGCCGGTCCGTCGTCGCCTGCAGGTCGGGCAGGTCGGCCGCGAAGCTGACGATGAACAGGCGCGTCCAGGTCACGTGGTCGACCCACAGGCGCCGCATCCCGTCGTGGAACGCCCGCTTGCTCACCTTGGGCGCGTCCTGTGCGACGGTCGCGTGTGGCGTGGCCGCGAGCGACGACCCGCCGAACGCGAGCAGCCCCGCGGTCGCGATCGCCAGGAGCGCGGCGAGCCCGCGCCGGCCGGTCTTCGTCTGGAGACCCATGGCTCCCTCCTTTCCCCTAACACCACCACTGACTGGTGTTACAGGGCGGAACCTATCACCGTGCCGAGCGAGCCGTCAATGCCGTAACGATAAATCGACCGGACGTTAGGACCGGCCGCGCTTCCCGCCCACCGTAACTCCAAGGGTCCTTGGTGTAAGATGCGATCCATGTTGAGCGGGCTACGGCGAGACGCGGATGCACTTGGCGCCCTCGAGGACGAGCTACGTAGGAACCTGTACCTGTTCGTGCGCTCGGAGGGCCGGCCGGTCAACCGCGACGAGGCCGCGGCGGCCACGGGGATCTCCCGCAAGCTCGCGGCGTTCCACCTGGACAAGCTCGTGGACCGAGGCCTGCTCACGTCCTCCTACGCGCGTCCCCCCGGCCGCGGCGGTCGCGGGGCCGGGCGCACGGCCAAGTACTACGAGCCGTCGGACCGCCGGATCGACGTCACGATCCCCGAGCGCCGGTACGACCAGCTGAGCGAGGTGCTGCTTCGCGCGCTGCGCTCACGCGGCCACGCCGAGTCCGGGGAGGACGCGGCGCGCCGGGCGGCTCGCGAGACCGGCATGGAGATCGGCAGGGCAGAGCGCGAGCGCCTCGGCATCCCTCCCCCGGGCCCCGAACGCGCCCTTGCGGCGACCGAGCGCGTCCTCGAGGAGCGCGGCTACGAGCCGTACCGCGACGAGAGGGGCTGTGTGCATCTGCGCAGCTGCCCCTTCCACGAGCTCGCCGAGCGGGACCGAGACCTGGTCTGCTCGCTGAACGAACGACTGCTCGAGGGCATCGTTCGGGGGCTCGGCAACGAGAAGATCGGCGTCACCCGCGAGCCGGCCACGGAGGAATGCTGCGTGGTGCTCGAACCGCCCACGACCGCCTGACCCGGCATTCAAGGCCGAACCCGGCCGGGCCGACCCTTCCTCCATGCGGTGGCTCGTCCCCTCGCTCGCGATCGCGGCCGCGTTCGGGCACGTCTGGTGGCGGCTGAGGCGACGTGCCGCCCGGCAGCGGCGCCTGATGCTGCTGTGCTACCGCGCCGGCCTCGAGTTCTCGCCGGTCGATCTGCGCGCGGACACGGCGTGGCTGCCGTTCCCGATGTTCGGCGCCGAGAGGCACGGCACGGAGAACGTCGTCCGCGGTCGTGGCGAGGACGACGTCTACGCGTTCGACCTCTGGTACCAGGAGCAGACCGGCGAGCGACCGGTCGGCACCCGCCGCCGCCTCACTTGCGCCGTGGTTCGGCTCCGGTCGTCGTGCCCGCGCCTTCGCGTCGCGCCCATGAGCGTGGCCGACGAGATCGCAGATGGGTTCGGCGACGAGGTGCACCTGGAGCTCGAGGCGTTCGAGCGGCGCTTCCGCGTCGAGACCGAGGACCCCAGGTTCGCCTTCGCGTTCCTGGATCAGCGCCTGATGGAGGCCCTGCTCGCGCTCCCGCGGACCGTGACGGCCGAGGTCCGGGAGGACACGCTGCTGCTCTCGGCCCCGCTGCTCCCGCCCGAGCAGGTCCTGGTGCTGTTCGACACCGCGGCCGAGATCCACCGGCGGATCCCGCGCGTCGTCTCGAGCCTGTTCCCGCCGCGGCCGGCCCGCGGGGCGCACGAGGCGCGCTGGCTCCAGGGACGCTGGAGCCCGGATCCGACCGGCGAGCCCGCCTGAGGCCGGATGCGAACGGGCCGGGTCCCGAAGGAACCCGGCCCGTTCCACACTGCGATCCGCCTCACCGATACTTCGGCCTCCGAGGAGGCTTCGTCCGGTAGACCAGCCGGAACCGATGAGGTTGGTGACTTGGTTTGGATTCTGCCGGTCGCCCGGCGGACGGGCGGGGCGGTGGCCCCGGCCCGCGAGGGACGGCTAGCAGCCAATCACCTCGGGGGTCTCCTGCGGTTTATGCAAGTAGGACCACCTCCTTTCTCCCGTGCGCCCATGGTGCGACAGATCGGGCGGAGTGGCAAACAACCCGGTGAAAGAAGGTGCGAGGGCCGGCGGGATTCAGGCCTCCTCCGCGAACAGGTCGAGCCGCCAGTCGTTGACCCGGATCGTCCCGCCGCCGCGCGCAGGGAAGTCGGCCTCCCCGCGAAGCTCGAACCCGAGCTTGCGGCAGATCGCGTTCGAGGGCGCGTTGACCGTCATCGGGTAGGCGTGCACGAAGCGGTGCAGCCGTTCGGCGCGCGCGATCGGCAGGAGCTGCGTCATCGCGGCGCTCGCCGCGCCCCGTCCCTGGAACGCCGGGAGCACGGCCCACCCCGTCTCCCAGACCTCCTGCCCGCTCCAGGTGCGCTCCCAGTAGCCGACCCATCCGACGTGCCCCCCGGTCGGTTCGACGATCACGTACTGGCGCGAGTCCGGTTTGGCGTACCCCTCCTGTCGCTCGGCGACCTTCTCCGCCGTCTCGGGCCCGCCGACGTGCTCGGTCATCTCGGGCGCGTTCAGACGCTCGAGCAGCGGGAGATCCCGCTCGCCCCACGGCTCGATGCGGAACGCCGTCACGGACGCATCCTGTCATCCGCTCACTGCCACGGCTCACGTAGGCTGTCGCGATCCATGGCGGACTGGGTCACGATCTCCTCGCTCGCGACGGCGGCCGGCACCACGGTGCTCGCGCTCGCGACCTTCGCCGCGGTGCGTTCGGCCAATCGGGCGGCCAGGGTCGCCGAGCAGGCGTTCCTCACGGGACAGCGGCCGCTCGTGATGCCCTCGCGCCTGGACGACCCGTCCGAGAAGCTGATGTGGGGCGACCAGCACTTCGCGCACGTCGAGGGCGGCCGCGGCTCGGTCGAGTTCGTGGACGGGAACATCTACCTGGCCATGTCGCTGCGCAACGCGGGTCGCGGCACGGCCGTCCTGCAGGGCTGGCGCGCGGACCGATTCAGCACCGACGTCCAACGCTCGCCGTCGCCTCCCGAGGCGTTCCGGCCGCAGCTCCGCGACCTGTACATCGGGTCGGGCGACATCGGCTTCTGGCAGGCGGCGATCCGCGACGAGGCCGACCCCGATCACGACTGGCTCCGACGATGCGTCGTCGAGCGGAGCGTCTTCCTGATCGAGCTCGTCTACAGCGACTCCGAGGGCGGACAGCGCGCGGTCGGCCTGTTCACGCTCGCGCCGGGCCGGGAGAACTACTGGCTCTGCTCGGTCGTCCGACATTGGAACCTCGACCGCCCGAACCCACGCTGATCACGGATCCGACGGGAGGCCCCGCATGATCGTGCACCTCGCCATCCACACGCCGACGCCCGAGGGCGTCGAGCCGCTGATCGCCTCGATGCAGCGTTTCGCCGAGGCCGGCCGCGCCCAGCCGGGGCTGCAGGAGGTTCACACGATGCGCGACGCCGAGTCCGGCAAGCTCCTCGGCCTCGCGATGTGGGGATCGCGGGAGGCGTTCGAGAACGGGGTGCAGGCGATGCGCGCCGCCGTCGAGGAGGATCCCTTCATGGACTGGGAGGACGAGATGCCGGAGGTCTTCGTCTTCGAGGACGTGTGAAGAAGCGCCTCGCTCAGGCTGCGCGCGACTGCAGCTCCGCCAACACCTCGGGCCAGCGACGCCAGTCGAAGATCAACGTGCTCGTTCGGATCAGGTCGTCCTCGATCGTCAGGAGCTCGCCGGTCAGGACGGCCCCAGCGGGCGTGTCCGTCACGAAGTCGTACAGGACGAACGCGCGATCACCGTCCACGATCAGCTCACGGATCTCGTTGCGTTGGACGATCGGTCCGAGGTTGCGGAACCCCTGCACGAACGCCTGCGCCCCGCGCACCTCGGTCTTCACCGTCCCGTTCATCGCGGCGTCGGGGTGGACGAGCTCCTCGAGGCGATCGAAGCGCTTGTCCCCCGCAGCCTGGACATACTCGGTGACGAGCTCTCGCACGTTCCCGCTCATGACGCCTCCCCGGGCTCGACGGACCTGCCAATCTACGGTCGATCCCTGACACTCGCCCGGTCTGGCGCCTCCCCCGGCCACCCTTCAGACTCTCCCGTCGAGAGGAGGCGGCCGCGAACCCTGGTCGCGCCGACGGAGGTGAGCGGGACGGACACCCAGGACGAGGTCGCGCGGCTCCGGGCCGAGCTGGAGACGGCCGAGGATCGCGAAGCCGCGCTCCACGACGTGATCCAGACGTTCGCCCGGTCGACGTTCGACCTGGACGCGGTGCTGCAAACCGTGGTCGACCGGGCGGTCAAGCTGTGCAACGCGGACACCGGGAACATCGCGCGTCAGAGCGGCGACGGCACCTACCGGGTCGTCGCGTTCACGAGCTTCGCCGCCGAGTACGAGGACCTCGTCCGCGATCGCGTGTACGTCCCCGAACGCGGTTCGGTGATCGGCCGCGCGCTGCTGGAGCGCCACGTGGTCCACATCGCGGACATCCTCGAGGATCCCGAGTACGCGCTCGGGAACCTGCAGAAGGCGGGCGGGTATCGAAGCGTCCTCGGGGTCCCGATCATGCGCCAGGGCGAGCCCATCGGCTGCATCGGCGTGGGCCGCAACGAGGTCCGTCCGTTCAGCGACGCCGAGATCCGGATGGTCCAGACGTTCGCCGACCAGGTCGCCGTGGCGATCGAGAACGTTCGCTTGTTCCAGACGGTGGAGCGGCAGCGCACCGAGCTCGCGCGCTTCGCGCCCCAGGTAGCCAGCCTGCTCTCCAGCGACGAGGGCGAGCGGCTCCTGGCAGGCCATCGTCGGGAGATCACCGCGCTGTTCTGCGACCTGCGCGGGTTCACCCCGTTCGCCGAGACCGCCGAGCCCGAGGAGGTGCTCGGCGTGCTGCGCGAGTACCACCTGGCGGTCGGCGAGGCGGTGATCGCCAACGCCGGCACCGTCGAGCACTTCGCGGGCGACGGCCTGATGGCGTTCTTCAACGATCCGGTCCCGAGCGAAGAGCACGAGCTCGACGCGGTGCGGATGGCCGTGCAGACGCGCGACCGGTTCGCCGAGCTCTCGGCCGAGTGGCGCAGGCGCGGACACGAGCTCGGGCTCGGCATCGGGATCGCGACCGGATACGCGACGCTCGGGCGCATCGGGTTCGAGGGGCGGTACGACTACGCCGCGATCGGGATCGTGGCCAACCTCGCGTCACGCCTGAGCGACAAGGCGACGGCCGGCGAGATCCTGATCAGCCAGCGCGTCCAGGCCGCGATCGACGATCGCGCGGTGACCGAACCCGTCGACGAGCTGCAGCTGAAGGGCTTCAGCCGGCCGGTGCTTGCCTTCCGCGTGCTCGAGCTGCGCGACGAGCGCTAGGCCGACCGGGCCTCGATCGCGCGGTCCCGGCCGTCATCGTCGCGATGCACGCGGACGTCGACGAAGCCGGCCGCCGTCAGCCGTCGTTCGACCTCGGGCGCCTGGTCGCCGCCGAGCTCGAGGAGGGCGCCGCCTCCCGGTCGGAGCAGGCGAGCCGCCGCGTCGATCGCGCGGATCAGGAGCGACGTGCCGCGCGGCCCCCCATCGAGCGCGCGCCGCGGTTCGTGTTCGAGCACGTCGCGCGGCAGCAGGTAGAGCTCCTCGGCCGGCACGTACGGGACGACGGCGGTCACGACGTCCACATGCCCCGAAAGCGACGGCGGCACCGGCTCGTCGAGATCGCCGAGGAGCGCGTCGACGCCGTTGCGCCGGGCGCACGCGACCGCGCGGTCGTCGACGTCGGTCGCCACCACGGTCGCGTTCGGTCGCGCCGAACGAAGGACGGCCGCCACGGCGCCGCTTCCGGTGCACAGGTCCACGGCGATCCCCTCGTCCGGCAGGAGCTCGGCCGCCCGGCGAGCGAGCGGCTCCGTGTGCGGCCTCGGCACGAAGACGCCGGGATCCACCAGGACGTGGACGCCGCAGAACGTCACGGATCCGACGATCCACGCGAGCGGCTCGCCGTTCAGCCGGCGCTCGAGCAGCTCGTCGATCGGTCGGCCGCCTTCGCGGGCGGCTCCGACCAGCGCCGCGGCCTCCGCCTCCGGCTCGACGAACCCGCCCACGGCGAGCGCGCGGCGCACGCGCTCGGTCGTGGGGTCGGAGGCTATCGTCACTCCGACGAGCGTATCCGCGTGTGTGTCGCACGGGCCGGGTGGGAAGGTTCAGGCCGGAAGAGGTGATCGCATGCCGAGCGAGATCAGCACCCAGGCCTCGGTCACGATCGAGGCGCCGGCCGAGGACGTCTGGAAGGCACTCACGACGCCCGAGCTCATCAAGCGGTGGTTCTTCGGGGTCGACACCGTCACCGACTGGACGGTCGGCGGCCCGATCGTCCATCGGGGCGAGTACCAGGGCAAGCCGTACCAGGACGCCGGGACGATCGAGCGCCTCGAGCCCGGCCGCCTGCTCGTGCACACGCACTGGAGCCCGGTCTCGGGCCTGCCCGACCGCCCCGAGAACTACCAGGAGGTCACGTGGGCGCTCTCGGGCTACGACGGCCGGACCGAGCTCACGGTGACCGAACGCAACCTGCCCTCCGAGCAGGCCAAGGAGGCCTCGGATCAGGGCTGGCAGGCGGCGCTCGCCGGGCTGAAGAAGGTCGTCGAGGGAACCGGCTAGGGGATGCCGTGATCGAGATCCGGCGGGACGCCGAGATCCACGCGGAGGACGGCGGCTGGTTCAGGGCTCGCTGGCACTTCTCGTTCGACCGGTACCGCGACCCGGCGCAGATGGGGATCGGCCCGCTTCGCGTCTTCAACGACGACCGGCTGATCCCCGGCGCCGATTGGCCGATGCATCCGCACGCCGACGTCGAGGGCCTCACCCTCGTGGTCGAGGGCACGTTCGAGCACGCGGACTCGCTCGGCAACGACGGTCGCCTGCGACCGGGCGGCGTCCAGCGCATGACGCTCGGTTCCGGCGCCCTGCATTCCGAACGCAACGGCTCGGACACCGAGGCGATGCGCTTCCTCCAGTTCTGGATCCTGCCGGACACGCCGTCGCTCGAGCCGAGCGTCGAGCAGCGGCAGTTCGACCGCGAGGATCGGCTCCACCGTCTGCGCAAGGTGATCGGGCCCGAGGGCGGCGACGTCGTGAAGGTCCACCAGGACGCCTCGGCCTTCGTGGCCGCCCTCGAGCCGGGCGAGGAGGTGGAGCACGAGTTCGAGGACGGCCGGGCCGGCTACCTGTACGTGATCGAGGGGACCCTCACGCTCGACGGGTCCGGCCCGCTCGAGACCGGGGACGCTGTCAAGGCGTTCGGCCCCGAGCGGCTGGCGCTCCGCGCCGGTGGCGACTCGGAGCTGATCCTGATCGACGTGCCCGCGGCCTACGAACCCGTCGGCGTCTGGTCCCGCTGACCCATCTCTCGCCCCGCCCGTGGCGAATCACGGGTTCAGGCACAGACGGACCATCGCGATCGGGCGACGCAGACAGCCGAACGGAAGAAGCGACCGCGGTTCGGCGGTTGAGGAAGGGGTAGGCGTCGGGGGAGGGGGTCCCAGTCGAGAGTCGAAAGGAGACTCGACATGGACAAGTCCCCAGGCATGAACCAGACCTCGAGCGGCCGGAAGTGGCTGTGGATCGGCCTCGGCGTGCTCGTGCTGGTCGGACTGGTCGTCCTCCTGATCACCCAGTCGGGCGGAGGCTCGGGCGGCGGGATCTACTAGGCCGCTCGCGATCGGTGACCTCGGACCGGGACCCGCCCTCGGGTCCCGGTTCGCATCTTCGGAGCCGTCACGGGGACTCGGCGAGCCCTTCCCTGATCCGGTCGAAGACGTCCCGGAAGTGACCCGCCTCGTCGGCCGTCAGCAGTCCCTTCTCCAGGCTTCGGTCGATGAAGGACTGCGCCTGGCGGAAGAAGTCCCCCTCCTCACGCTCCGTGGCGACGTCCGAGGTCTCACCCATCGCGGCCTCGTATCGATGCGAGGCCGTGTCCGCTTCCGCGCTCTCGTCCGCCGTGATGAGCCCCTCGGCCAGCAGCAGCGTGGTCATCGACACGCCGAGCCATCGGGCCACGAGACGCCACCGATCGGGGGCGGGGCGAGCGGCCTCGAGCTCCCACAGGCGATAGGCGGTTCGCGCCACCTCGAGCTCGCGCGCGGCCTGCGACTGGCTGATCCCGAGGGCCTCGCGGCGCGCCTTGAGCCGCTCGGCAAGACTCGGTTCGGACGACAACCCACCCTCCACGACGCTGAGTTCCGTCATCCTTTCATCCCCGAGCCCTAGACCCCAACGGGTTCGAGCTCGAGCCCCGTGACGCCACCGGGAACCGCGATCTCGAACACACGCAGCACGGGGCGCGTCGGATGAAGCAACACGATCGGGGCCCCGTTCGGCCGCGCCGCCGCCTGTCGAAGGAAGACCTCGAGGCCACTGCTGTCCATGAAGGACAGGCCGGAGATGTCGAGCTCCAGCCGGCCCTCGGGCCGACCATCCTCTGAGAAGAAATCCCTGAGCTGGGAGGCGGTGGCCATGTCCAGCTCCCCGGCGATCCGGGCTCCTTCCTGCGTGAGCGTGATCTCGAGGGACACCCGGCGCCTCCTGACGGTTCGGGTGTCAGACGTCTGACACCGCACGTACGACACCATAACAGCGCCCGTCGTGTTGGCGCAAGCCGAACGGAGGCGATGCGAGCGGTCCGGGTGAGTTCGGAGCCCCGGGCAGGCCGCGGCGTCAGGAGACCGCGAGGCCCACGATCGTGATCATGAGCACGACCCCGAGGGTGATCAGGATGAGGGCAAGGCTCGCCTGCGCCTCCCGCCCGAGGTCTTCGTCTCCTCCCCCGGCGGGCGCGGCAAGTGCCCGATCCTCGAAGTCCCTCATGTTCTTGGAGGTACCCAGGTCCTCGGCCCTCCATGCTCGGACGGGCCCGATCCGATCGGCCCCCGGAAAGATTCTGCGTCGCAGGAGGTTTGGCCGCTCCGGGGCGAGGGTATGGCGGCCGGCAAGTGGCCCGTCCTGTGGGCCCGAGGAGGGCAGATGAGCACGATGGCGATCGGTTCCGATCGGGATCAGCTTCGTCTGGTGGGGAGCCGGCCCGGCAGCTCGGGCAAGGGCCCCTCGACCCAGCCCGCAGGACGCATCTGCGAAGCCCCCCGCTGCCGAACCGTTCTGTCGCGGTACAACAACGCCGACCTGTGTTGGCAGCACGAACCCCGCCACCCGTACCTGTCCGCGGTCCGCGGACGCCGGCCCGCCGAGATCGAGGTCGTCGACCACCTGATGGCCGCGTCCTGACCGAACGGGAACATCCTTACCTATCGGGGAAGGGCGAAGGCCCGGCTCGCGGAGCGA
>Ga0081455_10005384_pt1 | contig 14049 bp, 8 predicted proteins | sample TabmetS3T2R1_FD_70207 | JGI IMG/M metagenome (GOLD analysis project Ga0081455, IMG submission 70207) | Tabebuia heterophylla rhizosphere microbial communities from the University of Puerto Rico - S3T2R1 | ecosystem: Host-associated > Plants > Roots > Rhizosphere ... | reverse complement strand
AGCGGGGGCCATCCTTGCCGCTTAACGAGCTCATTGGGCACCTTTTGGGGCACCTTCGGATCTACCAGGGATGGTAACGCGGGTGGCGCCGCGCGCAACCCGTTCGGCTACTCCGCCGCGGCGCGCCCCGCCTGGCCCCATCGCCGCTCGATATAGTCGATGACCATCTGCTTGAAGTCGGCGGCGAGCGTTGGCCCGCGCAGGGTGGCGGCCTTCTTGCCGTCGATAAACACCGGAGCGGTCGGCTGCTCGCCGGTGCCGGGCAGCGAGATCCCGATGTCGGCGTGCTTGGATTCCCCCGGCCCGTTCACGATGCAGCCCATCACCGCCACGTTGAGCGTCTCCACCCCCGGATAGCGCGTCTTCCATTCCGGCATCGATGAGCGGATGAAGCCCTGGATGTCGGCGGCAAGCTCCTGGAACGTGGTCGAGGTGGTGCGCCCGCAGCCGGGGCAGGCGGCAACCAGCGGCACGAAGGTGCGCAGGCCCATGGTCTGCAACAATTCCTGCGCCACCTGAACCTCGCGCGTGCGATCGCCGGCGGGTTCGGGCGTGAGCGAGATGCGGATGGTGTCGCCGATGCCCTGCTGCAGCAAAACCCCCATGGCCGCCGCCGAGGCCACGATGCCCTTCGAGCCCATGCCGGCCTCGGTTAAGCCCAGATGCAGCGCGTAGTCGCAGCGCCGCGCCAATTCACCATAGACCGCGATCAGATCCTGCACCGCCGACACCTTGGCCGAGAGGATGATGCGGTTTTGGCCAAGCCCGAGCTCCTCCGCCCGCGCCGCCGAGCCGAGCGCCGACTGCACCATCGCCTCGTGCATCACCGCGCGCGCATCGCGCGGGCTGCGCGCTTTGGCGTTCTCGTCCATCAGCCGCGTCAGCAGCTCCTGGTCGAGCGAGCCCCAGTTGGCGCCGATGCGAACCGGCTTCTCGTACTTGAGCGCCATCTCGATGATGGCGGAAAACTGTTTGTCCTTCTTGTCCTTGAACCCGACATTGCCGGGATTGATGCGGTACTTGTCGAGCGCTTCCGCGCAAGCCGGATGATCGGCCAGAAGCTTGTGCCCGATGTAATGGAAGTCGCCGACCAGCGGCGCGCTCACCCCGAGCTTGAGCAGGCGCTCCTTGATGCGCGGCACCGCCGCTGCCGCCTCATCGCGATCGACCGTGATGCGCACGAGCTCGGAGCCGGCGCCCGCCAGCGCGGCAACCTGCCGCGCCGTCGCCTCGACGTCGGCGGTGTCGGTATTGGTCATCGACTGCACCACAATCGGCGCCCCGCCGCCGACCGTGACGCCGCCAATACTCACCGCGACAGTTTTGTGGCGCCCCGGCAATGCGGTGCTCCTGTATGGAAAAAGTTCCGTGTCGACGCGCCGGAGTTTAGCGAGTTCCCGGGGCTAGTGGGAATCCTGTTCCTGGGCTGCCTCTGCGGTAATGCTGCCCGGTTGAACAGCATTGGCGGTTTGCTCGAAGCGTTCCGCCAGGCGGCGCAGCTCCTCGGCCAGGAATGGATCGGGACATCTCGCGGCGCGCCGGCGGCAGTATGAGCTTTCGCTCAGGAGGAATTGTCTTGCGGTCATTGACGTTTTTTCTTTGCCTGTGGACCGCCTAAAAACGCCGTGCGGCGGGCTTGGTTCCATGGCGTCCAGGCCGCAAGAATCTGTACTGGAAGCCTTACCGCACGATTTGCTGAAGCAAGGCGTGGAGCTTTGCCGCTTCTATCGGCTTCTGCAACACCGGTGCGTGGGAAAATGCTGAAACGATACTGTCGGGCCCATACCCGGTCACAAATGCAAATGGGATGTTTCGGTTGGCGAGAATGTCGGCGACTGCGTAAGTTTTTTCGCCGCCCAGATTTACATCCAATATGCCCGCTTGCAGATTGTTGGTTTTGGCGGCGAGTATTGCGTCACTGAAGCGACTATACGGTCCGTCGACCTTGTGACCGAAAGCCGACAGCATATCAGCCAGCATCATCGACACGAGTGGTTCGTCTTCGACGAGAAGTACCCGTTTCTCGTCCGGATCAATGCCTGATGCGACAGTTTGGCTCGGGACGCCGTCGATCTGCCGCGGCGCGAACGGATGTCGCTGCAACAATTCATTCCCCTCGTAGGGGACGCACAAGGTGCAACGCAGGCCGCTCTCCTGCCAGTCGAAATTCACCATTCCGCCGAGTTGCCGTTCGATGCCCGCGACAATCGCGCGACTGCCATAGCCTTGCCGGCTGGGAGAGGTAATTTTTGGGCCGTCATGTTCGGCCCAGACGAGCTCCACCTGGCCTGGTTTGGTGCGCCACGTGAGTTTGACGCGTCCAGCGCCGCTCGATAACGCTCCGTATTTCCCCGCATTGGTGGCCAGCTCATGCAAGGCCAGCGCAATGGTTTGAGCGGTGGCGGGTGGGAGCAAAACAATCGGCCCTTGTGCCGAGACCCGTTCATTGCCCGCGGCGCGATAAGGCGCGAACTCTTCTTCGACCAGACGATTGAGGTCTGCACCCTCCCAGCGCGATCCCGCCAGCAATCTATGGGCGTTTGAGAGCGCGCCGATGCGGCCATCGAGCGCTGCGATATATTCCTCAATGCTATCTGCCCGGGTGAGTCGCATGATCGACTGCACGACTGCAACGACATTGCGCGCACGATGATCGACCTCTTCGGCCAACAGGATTTGGCGCTCTTCGGCCCGTTTTCGTTCGGTGATGTCGGCGGTAACGCCGCTGAGCCAGATGAGGCGGCCGCTGTCGTTGAAGCTGGCCGCTGCGGTCCCGGTGCACCAACGCACTTCGCCATTCGGCCTGAGCACGCGAAACTCGGTCTGGAATGTGTTGGATTCCTTGGTCGCCTTGCGAAATGCGCGCACCAACAACTCGAAATCCTGCGGGTTAATAAGCGGCTGCACACTCTCGAGTGTGGGCACGAAAGTGCTCGGCACCCCAAAAATCTCGCATTGACCCTGATCCCAGACAGTTGTGCCTCGCGCTACGTTCCATTCCCAGCTGCCCATTTGTCCGGCAGCAAGCGCAAGGCTTCGCAGGCGCTCGCTCTGACGAAGTTGCAACGTCGAAGCCGCCAGTTCTGCAGTGCGTTCCGCAACGCGCGCCTCCAGACCCTTGTTCAGCTGTTCAAGCTGGCGCGTCTTCCGAAAGAGCTCGACGAACACCTTCACTTTCGCGCGCAAAACCTCTGGAATAACCGGCACGGGAACGTAGTCGACCGCGCCCATCTCGTAGCCGCGCAAGCGGTCCACGTCGGTCAACAAGATGGCCGAAATGAAAATCAATGCAGTTTTCTCGAAGCGCGGATGATTGCGGATCATCGCAGCTAGCTGGAACCCGTCGATATCTGGCATGTAAACGTCGATGAGAACGACGGCCACGTCATGCTTCAACAGCAGCTCAAGCGCTTCGGTCGCGTTGTTCGCGCTCAACAGATTTTCGCCGACGTTTTCGAGGATTGTTCGATAGGTCAGAAGTTTCGCCGGCTGATCGTCGACAAGAAGAATGTTTACCTTTTCGTTCAACATGGCTTCTGAACTCAGCGATGCAGCCAGCTGCGCAGCACGGACAGCAACTGTTCTGTGTTAACCGGCTTTGCCAGGTAATCCGATGCGCCAGCCTCGAGACACTTCTCGCGGTCCCCCTTCATCGCTTTGGCGGTGAGCGCGACGATTGGCAACCGCCGGAAATTTCCGTTCTTTCTGATCTGTTCCATCGTCTGATACCCGTCCATTTCGGGCATCATGATGTCCATGAGCACGATGGCAATGTCATTGTTGGAATCGAGCAACTCAATTGCCTCATTGCCTGTGATAGCGGTGAGGACCCTCATGCCGCGCCGTTCCAGCACGCTGCTGAGCGCAAAGATATTGCGCGCATCGTCGTCGACCAGCAGCACTGTACGACCGACCAGATCTTCGTCAGAGGTCGTGAGTCTCTCCAGCATCCGCTGTTTCTCGGCAGGCAGCTCGGTTACTACTCGATGCAGGAAGAGGGCGGTCTCATCGAGCAGACGCTCGGGCGATTCAACTCCTTTGACCACAATGCTGCGCGCCATTGTGTGGAGACGGGCGTCCTCCTCGGCGCTCAATTCACGCCCTGTGAAAACCACTACGGGGACCTCCGACAACACCTTATCCTGGCTCAATTCTTCCAGGACTTCGAAGCCCGACATGTCGGGCAGCCGAAGATCCAGCACGACACAGTCAGCTGGTTGTCGGCGCAGCGAATCGAGCGCGTCGCGACCTGTGCCGGCGGTCTCGATTTCGACGTCGTCGTAGCCAAGCAGTTCCGAGATGCTTATTTGCTCGGCAACATTGTCCTCGACCACGAGGAGCCGCTTGCGACGCGGCGTCGCGTATTCCTTGATCCGGCGTAGCGCGGCCTCAACGCCCTCGGTCGTCGTCGGTTTGGTTACGAAGGAGAATGCGCCTCGGGCCAGCCCATGATGCTTGTCCTCATCGAGCGTGATGATTTGCACAGGGATATGCCGCGTCAGCGGATTTTGTTTGAGCTGAGTCAGCACGCTCCAGCCCAGCATGTCAGGTAGGAAGACGTCCAATGACACGGCTGTCGGCTGATATTGCTTCGCGAGTTCCAGTGCTTCGGCGCCGCGCATGGCCACAAGAACTTTGAACCCTTTGTCGCGAGCGAGATCGATGAGCACGCGGCAGTAATGGGGATCATCTTCCACAATCAGCAGAATCGAGTCGCCGGGCTGAATTTCGTGGCGATCGTCCGGAATCTGTTCGATCGGCCGTTCGGGAAGAATGGGCGCGCTTGGCATTTGCGTCACCGCAATGCCCGGCATGCTTGGCGGTCGAGTGGCGACGGATGGTCCGGCATAGGTGACCGGTAGATAAAGGGTGAAGGTGCTGCCGACCGTTGGCGAACTGCGCAATTGGATCTCGCCACCGAGGAGATTTGACAATTCGCGGCTGATCGCAAGGCCAAGTCCCGTGCCACCGTATTTTCGGCTGGTGCTGGCATCCGCCTGCTGGAATGCCTCGAAGATAATCTTTTGTTTTTCGGCCGGGATACCAATGCCGCTATCTGCGACCTCGAACGATACTACGCTCTGCGCCTGGCTGAGGATTGGGTGTGTCGAAGTCCAACCGGTAGGCGCAAGCGAAACCTTGAGCTGAACCCCGCCGCGGTCAGTGAACTTGAAAGCATTTGACAAGAGGTTCTTGAGAACCTGCTGCAGACGCTTGGAATCGGTGGTGAGACTGCGCCCAAGCGCGGTATCGAGTTCGACGTTAAAGGACAATTGCTTGGTTTCCGCCTCGTGACGGAAGGGGCGGGCGACCGCGTCGAGCAGATTCGAGAAGAAGATCTCCTCCGCCTCGACCGTGACCGTTCCGGACTCGATCTTGGAAAGATCGAGGATGTCGCTGATGAGGTTGAGCAAGTCTGTTCCGGCGCCATGAATGGTGCGGGCGAATTCGGTCTGCTTGCTGGTAAGATTACCGTCAGGATTGTCGGCAAGCTGCTGCCCCAGAATAAGGATGCTGTTAAGCGGGGTGCGCAGCTCATGCGACATATTGGCCAGGAATTCCGACTTGTATTTGGAAGTCAGTGCGAGCTCGGCCGCCTTCTCTTCGAGCGCGCGACGCGCCTGCTCGATTTCCTGGTTCTTCCTTTCAACTTCGACGTTGCGCTCAGCGAGTTGTTGGGCCTTCTGCTCAAGTTGGTCGTTCGTTTGCTGCAATTCGCGTTGCTGCGTCTGCAATTCAGCGGCGAGCTGCTGCGACTGCTTGAGCAGACCTTCAGTCTGCATCGTGGCTTCGATCGAATTGAGCACGATGCCGATGCTCGCGGTTAACTGCTCAAGGAACATCGTCTGCAGCGCGGTGAATTGGCTCACGGAAGCGAGTTCGATCACTGCCTTGACCTGGTTTTCGAACAGGATGGGCAAGACAATGATGTTGCTCGGTACCACCTTGAACAATGCAGAGCCGATCGGAATGGCACGCTTTGGCATATCGGTGATGAGCATGCGCCGTTTGTCAGCGGCGCATTGTCCTATGAGGCCTTCACCGATGTGCAGCCGCTGCGGGTGGCCGTTGACGCTATCGTCGGCATAGGCTGACAGCAGCCGCAGCGTGTGCAGTTCTTCACTTTCGACCTGGTAAATAACGCCTTGCTGCGCATTCACGAGTGGAGTCAGTTCGCTCAGCAACAGGCGACCGACCGTCGCGAGATCGCGCTGGCCCTGCAACATGTTGGTGAACTTGGCAAGGTTAGTTTTCAGCCAGTCCTGCTCGGTGTTGCGATCCGTAGTCAGGCGCAGGTTATCGATCATCGTGTTGATGTTGTCTTTGAGCTCGGCCACTTCGCCACGCGCGTCGACCTGAATTGATCGGGTGAGGTCGCCCTTGGTCACCGCGGTCGCCACCTCGGCGATGGCGCGCACCTGCGTTGTCAGATTTGCGGCCAGCAAGTTGACGTTGCCGGTAAGAGCCTTCCAGGTACCTGCCGCACCGGGCACGTTGGCCTGGCCGCCGAGACGGCCTTCGACGCCGACCTCGCGCGCAACTGTCGTCACCTGCTCGGCGAAGGTTGCCAGCGTGTCGGTCATGTTATTGATCGTTTCGGCAAGCGCGGCCACCTCGCCCTTGGATTTCACGGCCAGGTTTTGTTTGAGGTCGCCGTTCGCGACGGCGGTCACGACCTTCACGATGCCACGCACCTGCTCGGTGAGGTTCGCCGCCATCACGTTCACCGTGTCGGTGAGGTCCTTCCAGGTCCCGGCCACGCCGGAGACCTGAGCCTGACCGCCGAGCTTGCCCTCGGTGCCGACTTCGCGGGCGACGCGCGTCACTTCCGAGGCAAAGGCATTGAGCTGGTCCACCATCGTGTTGATAGTGTTCTTGAGCTCGAGAATTTCGCCTTTCACGTCCACGGTGATCTTGCGCGACAAGTCACCGCGCGCCACGGCGGTCGTCACTTCGGCGATGTTGCGGACCTGTGTTGTCAGGTTCGCTGCCAGCAGGTTGACGTTATCGGTCAAGTCCTTCCACGTACCGGCCACGCCCGGCACGTTGGCCTGGCCGCCCAGGCGGCCTTCGGTGCCGACTTCGCGCGCCACGCGTGTCACTTCGCCGGCGAATGAGCGCAGCTGGTCGGTCGTCGTGTTGAGCGTTTCCTTAAGTTGGAGCAGCTCGCCGCGCACGTCCACGGTAATCTTTTTCGACAAGTCGCCATTTGCGATGGCGGTCGCCACTTCGGCGATGTTGCGGACCTGTGCGGTCAGGTTGGAGGCCATGAAGTTGACGTTGTCCGTCAAATCCTTCCAGGTACCCGCGACTTCCGGCACCTCGGCCTGGCCACCAAGCTTGCCTTCGGTGCCAACTTCGCGTGCGACGCGCGTGACTTCCGACGCGAACGAATTGAGCTGGTCCACCATCGTGTTGATGGTGTTTTTGAGCTCGAGAATTTCGCCTTTCACGTCCACGGTGATCTTGCGCGACAAGTCACCACGTGCCACGGCGGTCGTCACTTCGGCGATGTTGCGGACCTGAGCGGTAAGGTTCCCCGCCATCGAATTCACCGAGTCGGTCAAGTCCTTCCAGGTGCCGGCCACGCCGAGCACGTTCGCCTGGCCGCCGAGCCGGCCCTCGGTGCCGACTTCGCGCGCGACGCGCGTCACTTCGCCGGCGAAAGCGTTGAGCTGGTCCACCATCGTGTTGACGGTTTCTTTCAGCTGCAGGATCTCGCCCGACACGTTCACAGTGATTTTTTTCGAAAGGTCGCCACCGGCAATGGCCGTGGCGACGTCGGCAATATTGCGGACCTGTGCGGTCAGGTTGCCGGCCATGAAGTTCACGCTGTCGGTGAGGTCTTTCCATGTGCCGGCTACGCCGGGCACGGCGGCTTGACCGCCCAGTTTGCCTTCCGTGCCGACTTCGCGGGCCACGCGCGTGACTTCCGAAGCGAAGCCGTTGAGCTGGTCCACCATCGTATTGATGGTGTCTTTCAGCTCGAGAATCTCGCCGCGCACATCGACCGTGATCTTGCGCGACAGGTCGCCGCGTGCCACCGCGGTCGTAACTTGCGCGATGTTACGGACCTGGTCAGTCAGATTGCCGCACATGGCGTTCACCGAGTCGGTGAGGTCCTTCCATGTACCGGCGACACCAGGCACGATGGCCTGCCCGCCGAGCTTGCCATCAGTGCCGACTTCACGCGCAACGCGCGTCACTTCCGATGCGAAAGAGCGCAACTGGTCCACCATCGTATTGATGGCTTCCTTCAGCTGAAGGATTTCGCCGCGCACGTCGACGGTGATTTTCTTTGAAAGGTCACCGTCCGCCACCGCGATCGTGACCTCGGCGATGTTGCGAACCTGGGCCGTCAGGTTATTCGCCATTGAGTTCACGTTCTCGGTCAGGTCTTTCCACACACCGGTAACTTCTCGCACCTGTGCCTGTCCGCCGAGCTTGCCTTCGGTGCCGACTTCACGTGCAACGCGCGTCACTTCCGAAGTGAATACGCTGAGTTGCTTGATCATCGTGTTGACGATTGTCGCGGCTTCGAGGAATTCGCCCTTGAGCGGCCTCCCATCGACTTCGGTTCGCACGGTCTTGAGCAAGTCGCCTTGCGCCACCGCTGCGATGGCGGTTGTGACTTCCTTCGTCGGCCAGACCAGATCATCAATCAGGGTGTTGATCGACGATTCCATTTCGCCCCACGCGCCGTGCGAAACGCCGAATTTGACGCGGTGGCGGGTTTTGCCTTCGCGACCGACGACTTCTCCGACGCGCTCGAGCTGCTGCGCCATTCGTTCGTTGGAAGCAACGATCTCGTTGAAGGTGTCGGCAATTTTTCCAAGCACTCCCTCGTGCTCGACGCCCATTCTTACGGAAAAATCGCCCGCACGCATCGCGCGCAGCGACTGAAGTAGTTCTTGCAATTCCTTCGGGGAGGTCAGGTCAGAGGCACGATCTTCCGCGCGTCGACGTTTTTTTGCGGCAACGCCATTGGCAGTCTTCTTATTTGTGATTGTGGTCTGATCCATCGACGCCTCCCGAATAACCCACCCTCATCCGGCGCACTCGAATGCACCGGGGGCGATCTGAGGCGACAAGGTCCGAACCTCATGGAAGAGCCACCGTTGGTAAGCCTCAACACCATGAGCGTTCGCCAGACATTTTGGGGCAGAACCCGCGAACCTCCCGCCCGCTCCAGCCTACTCATGGTGGAGCGCCCGCCAGCAATTAAATTCGATAATCGAGCGAAAGTTCCCCGGGGAATGGTTATCGGCGGTCGTTCCGCCTCCGCGACTATATATTTGAAATTATTGATAAAATTGCGTTGGACACCGCAAACAGCGCTCTCTTTCAGGCAAAAAATTACGTCAATTCACTCAGTTACCGGCGATTAAGTGAGCCGCGTCGGTGAGCTCTTTTGGAGAAAAGTGGCTTCGGCCCCCACATTGTCGGGACTAGCCGCTATGGTAAAAAACGCTCTCGCATTATCGCAAGCGATTTTTAGAAGTGAGGGGCGCCAACAATGCCGCGCATGAAGGGTGCCGATGTCATTGTCGAGTATCTGATCGAAAGCAAAATCCCACACGTTTTTGGACTCTGTGGTCACGGAAACGTTGGCATTCTTGATTCTCTTTATGAGGCGCGCGACCGCATCACATTGATTTCGCCGCGCCATGAGCAGGTCGCAGCGCACATGGCCGACGCGTATTTCCGCGTAAGGCATGAGGCGGTGGCGACACTGACATCCTGTGGGCCCGGCTCCTGCAACATCGTGATGCCGCTTGCGGTGGCCCTTTCCGATTCTTCGGCGCTCCTGGCAATTACCGCAAACGTTCCGACCTCACAGTTCAATCGCAGTCCGTTTCAGGAAATCAACAGGCACTTCCAGGCCGATTTTCCGAACATCATTCGACCCGTAGTCAAACGCAGCTTCCAGCCGACCCGCGTGGATATGTTGCCGCTTGCTTTGCGTCAGGCGACGACGACCATGTTGTCCGGCCGGCCGGGTCCGGTGAATCTCGACGTGCCGTTTAACGTTTTTCAGGAAGAGGGCGACATTGAAATGCCGCAGCCGTCGCCGCCGCTGAATGCCCAGCGCAGCGGCGCGTCGCCGGACGAAATCACCGCCTGCCTGGATCTGATTTTGAAATCGAAGCGGCCTGTGCTTTTCGTCGGACATGGCGTCACGTTATCGGAGGCATCGCGCGAGCTCACGGAATTCGCTCACAGGCTACAGATCCCGGTGATCTCATCGCCCAACGGCATGGGCACGCTTGATATGGCAGATCCATTGTCGCTCGGTTTCATCGGCCGCAACGGAGCCTATCCTGCAAACGAGGCAGGCCGCCGGGCCGATCTGGTGATAGCGATCGGCGCGCGGTTCGATGACCGTTCGGCATCGTCATGGATGCCTGGCTATTCCTGGAATTTTCCGCACACCAAACTGATCCATGCGGATGTCGATGCGGCCGAGCTTGGTCGCAACTATCCGCCCGATATTGGCGTGCTGGCGGATGCGCGCACCTTCCTGCGGCAATTGCTCGCCGAGATCGAGAGGCGCAATCTGAGACGCGAGGCCCCTCAGGCCTGGCGCGCGGACATTCAGAAATGGCAGGCCGAGTGGGAAAAGTTCACTAGACCCAATTTCGAAGTACACGCTTCGCCGATCAGGCCGGAAAGGGTCGTCGCAGATTGCCAGGCGGTACTGCCCTCAGACGCTATTCTGTGCTGCGATGTCGGGGTCAATCACAACTGGTACATGCAGTTCTGGAAGGCACGCCGCCCACAGACCATGCTCAACTCCTGGGGCTTTTCCGGCATGGGTTTCGGGGCGGCGGGCGCGCTTGGGGCCAAGCTGGCGGCGCCCGACAGGCCGGTTGTTGCGGTTACCGGCGATGGCTGCTTCACGATGGTGCCGCACGTTCTGTGCACGGCGGTCGAATACAAAATTCCGGTCGTCTGGTTGATCTGGAACAATTTTGGTTGGGTTTCCATTCGCGACATCCAGCTCGGAATGTTCGGCGGCCGCGAGCACGGGACGATGTTCCACGAGGGACCCAATAACAAACCATACAATCCCGACTTTGCAGCCTGGGCGCGTGCAGCCGGTGTCGACGCAATAACCGTGACCAAATCGCAGGATCTCAAGAGCGCACTCGAGCACGCCGTTCAAGCGAACAAGCCTTTCGTTCTCGATGTACACGTCGACGCAGAAGTGCGGCCGCCGTCGACCGGCGCCTGGCAGTTGCCGCCGACGCCTTACAAAGAGCCGGTGTTCGGCAAGCGCTTTGTGCCCGATGCCGCTCCAGCGAAATGAAAAGTCAAAACTAGCTGCCGGGGGCAGCGAATGGAGACGACTTCGTGAGAGCGCAACGCAAACAGAGAGCGGCTGCTGCCGGCCGACCAGGAGCCTCGTCGCGCATCGCTGCCATGCGCGACGTCGCACGGGACCATCAGCGTGTCGGCGTACAGTCCCTTGCGCGGGCTTTCACGATCATGGAAGAAATCGCGCGTAATCGCGACGGCATAGGTTTAGCCGAATTGAGCAAACGCGTCGGACTGCACAATTCGACGACTTTCCATCTCGTGAAAACCATGGTGTCGCTCGGCTACGTGCGGCAGATGAAGGATTCGAAGCGCTATCGCATTGGCCGTCCGTTGTTCGCCCTGGCGGCCAGTGCTCTCGACGAAGTGGAGATGGTCAGTCTGGCAACGCCTGTTCTCGAAGAGCTATCGCGGGAGACCGGCGAGAGCGCGCATTTTGCCGTGCGCCAGGGCGATGCCGTGGTCATGCTCGCCCGCACGGGCGGGAAGGGTGCCTTTCAGCTGACCGATCGCGCAGGCGCGCTGAGACCCGCGCACTGCACCGCGCTCGGCAAGATCATGCTGGCCGCTCTGACACCCGAGCATTTCGAACAATTCATTGCGCGCGCCGAGCTTGAGGCGCACACGCTGAAGTCGATCACATCGGCGGAACTGCTTCGCCGCGAGATTGCCGAAGTGCGTCGCTCGGGCATTGCCTTCGACGATGGTGAGTTCGATGCCGAGGTCCGCTGTGCCGCGCTGCCGGTGCGCGATTTCAGCGGACAAGTCACAGGCGCCATTGGCGTTTCCGGGCCTATCTGGCGGTTATCCATTGAAGCATTGCAAAAACGCGCGCGGCAAGTGCGGTTTGCTGCCGATCGCCTTTCCGCGGAATTCGGCTACTCTGGCGACATCAAGGCAGCTGTGTGAGATCGGGAGGAAACGCACCATGCCACGGCACGCGACCTATGTTCCTCAAGGCGTGATTCCGGCTGTACTGCTGCCGTTCGATAATGATTTTGCAATCGACGAAACGAGCTTCCGCAAACATCTGCGTGACGTGGCAGCGGTGGAAGGCCTGTCTGCGATTACTGTGAACGCGCACTCCACCGAGGTCGGCTCGTGCAGTTTCGAGGAGCAGAAACGTGTGCTCGAGGTCACGCAGGACGAGATCGGTGCCCGGCTGCCACTGGTCAACGGCATCTGGGCCGACGGCAGCATCGAAGCCGCGCGCATCGCTCGCATGGCGACGCAGGGCGGTGCTTCGGCGCTGCTTGTGTTTCCGCCCGCGCCATTCACGCTCGGACAGTCACCGGCGATGGCGCTTGCGCACTTCAAACGCATCGCCGACGTAAGCGATCTCCCGCTGATCGTGTTTCAATATCCGCTGGCAACGGGTCAAGGTTATCCGAAGGAGACGTTGCTGAAGCTCTGCGAGGAAGTGCCGTCGATCCGCGCGATCAAGGACTGGATCGGCAACGTGCCGCATCATGAATGGCACGTGCGCGCGTTGCAAAATCTGCCGCGTCCGGTAAACGTGCTGACCACTCACAGCTCGTGGCTGTTCCCGTCTCTCGTGCTCGGCTGCAACGGATTGCTGTCAGGCTCCGGCAGCGTGATCGCCGATTTGCAGGCGAAATTGTTTCGCGCTGTTAAGAACAATGATCTTGCAGAAGCGAAGCGCCTCAACGACCGGATCGAACCGACTGCGCGCGTGTTCTACGCCGATCCGTTTGTCGACATGCATAACCGCATGAAGGAAGCATTGGTCCTTCTCGGCAAGCTGCCCCGCGCCGTGGTGCGCCCGCCTCTGGTCAAGCTTGAGCGGCGCGAGATTGCTCTTATCTGTCAGGCGCTGATCGAGGCGGGTTTGCTGGACAAGAATGCAAGAGACGCGGCTTGAGCCTGTCGTCACCAACGCTCACAAAATCGCAAACTCGGTATTCTTCCTGTCCGTCACCAGCATGCTGCCTGGATAGTGCGTAATGCAGAATTCCGGCTTCACTGTTGCGATCACCGCCTGAGGCGTCACACCGCAGGCCCAGAATACAGGCAGCTCATCGTTGCGGACCTCGACAGCATCGCCGTAGTCCGGCTTGCTTATGTCCTTAATCCCGATCAGCTCCGGTTTGCCGATGTGAACCGGCGCGCCATGCACGGATGGAAACCGCGTAGTGATCTGAACCGCGCGAATGGCGTCGCGCGGCGTCATTGGCCGCATTGATACGACCATCGGTCCGTGGAAAGGCCCAACCTCCTTCGTGGCGATCGACGTGCGATACATTGGGACATTGCAGCCGCGCGTGATGTGGCGCAGCTCGATGCCTTCGGCCAGCAAAGCCTCCTCGAATGAAAACGAGCAGCCAATCACGAAGCTGACGAGATCATCGCGCCAGAACTGACGCACATCCTCCGGCTCGGCGACAAGTTCGCCGTTTTTCCACACGCGGTAGCGCGGCAGATCCGTGCGGATATCGAGATCGTCGCCCAGTGCCGGCACGCGCGGATCGCCCGGGGCGGAGGTGCCGATCAGCGGACAGGGTTTGGGATTGAGGTGGCAGAAGTGCAGGAAATCGGCCGCCAACGCCTGCGGCAAAATGGCAAGATTACCCTGCACGTTGCCAGGCGCGAGGCCAGCCGTAGGACCGCGATGCGTTCCGGCCCTGATTGCAAGGCGCGCCGAAAGCCCGCTGGTAGGCTCCGATTGGTCTTTTCGGCGTTGCGAGGCAAGGCTCATCACTGTCTCCCGTT
>Ga0081455_10005383_pt1 | contig 14051 bp, 13 predicted proteins | sample TabmetS3T2R1_FD_70207 | JGI IMG/M metagenome (GOLD analysis project Ga0081455, IMG submission 70207) | Tabebuia heterophylla rhizosphere microbial communities from the University of Puerto Rico - S3T2R1 | ecosystem: Host-associated > Plants > Roots > Rhizosphere ... | reverse complement strand
AGGCGATAATCCTGGCGTCGGGTCGGGTCATAGGAATGATAGTGCTCGAGCGCCGATTCCCAGCTTCCATGGGTCGATTTGAGCTGGCGCAGGAAGCTCACGGCATAACGGAGATTGGCCGCAGGCTCGAACGCTTCCTCGAGGCCGGTGAACGCGCGCGGATGATAGAACAGATTGATCTGCATGCAGCCGACATCGATGCTGCTGATGCCTGACGCGAGCATCCGGCGGACCGCCGTGATCGCCGCGTCCTTGGTCGGAAAGTGTTGGCCGCGGCCTTGAGCCGTCACGGTCCATGGCCAGGGATAGCGTGTCTTCGCGGCGCCGGTCTGACCCCACCCGGTCTCGACGGTGGTGACGGCCGCCAGCATTTTTTCCGGCAGCTTTTCGTCGTGCTCGACCTGGTCGGCCGCATCGAGGCAGGCCTGCCAGGGATCGGCCGCGCGAGCCTGCGCAGACTTTCTCGGGCTTTGTGAGAGGTTCGGGTTCGGCACGATGGAGCCAGGCGCCAACGCGACCTGGCTGGCCGGGGCCGGAACCGCATCGCGCGCGGCGGGTTCGAGTGTGAGCGCGGTCGCGGCAGACGCGGAAACGGCCAGCAGGAGGATCCCTGCCAACCCGTAGACGCCCCGACGCTTCAATCGTGGCCCCCCGCGGCGCTCACGAACCGCCATGCACCGACCCCTACACCAACAAAACGCTGGTTGACGTGCGCGGCACGTGGCCGCCCAAACCCGTTCAACGCCTCTTTGCCTTGCAAGAACTATAGCACAAGAGCGCGCGGCGAACGGGGCTCGTCAGGCATGATTGCGGGGATTCCTTAAGCGCCGGTTCACCCGTGACTACACATTTGACGGGCCAATGGGTCAACATGACTAACCTTGCACCGCACAATAAAATTTCTCTTTATAATTCAATTGGATACGAAGATTTCGGCCAGATTTGGGCGTTGAAAGGAAAAAAAGGGGTTGCTTTGTGTGCGGTGCAGAGGCATATTTCTGCGGCGCGGCATCGCTCGCGATGCCGCCGCCCTTCCTGGGCGTTTCCTCCCTAAACTTGGGCCGCTCGCAAGAGCGGCCCCTTCTTTTTTCGGGACTTGCTTGTTGGGCAAGGAGCCTGTCGGGGGAGGGGAGGGCTGCCGCTTATTCCGCGGCCAGCCGACCCAAATCAATCAATCCGAGCACCGAGGCGAGCGCGGCCATATCGGCTGCGATGATGTCGAGACCCGAGGTCGGCTCGAAACGGGCTTCGTCCATATAGAGGCTGCGGTTGACTTCGATTTGGAGCGCGTGGACCGCATGGGCGGGCCGGCCGTAATGCTCGGCGGCATAGGCGCCGGCATAGGGCGTGTTGCGCGCGACGTGATAGCCCCGCTCGGTCAGAAACCGTTCGGCGGTTGCGATCACAAGGGGCGCGCAGGCCGTGCCATGGCGGTCGCCCAGGACGAAATCCGGCCGGTTCGGCACTTGTGCGTCCGAAACCGTGCCGAGCGACGGCATCGAATGGCAATTGACGAGGATGGCGAAGCCGAACTTGGCCTGGGTCGCCTGCAGGAGCGCGGTGAGCTGGCGGTGATAGGGCTTGTAGAGCCGCTCGATCCGGGTCAGCGCGTCCATAACCTCCAGCTTTTCGCGATAAATCTCCGAGCCGTCGGCCACCACGCGGGCGATGGTGCCCAGCCCCGAGACGACGCGCGGGCTTTTGGAGTTGGCGTAAGCCGGCAGGGCTTCCGAAAACATGCCGGGATCGAGCTCGAAGGGCTCGCGGTTGGCGTCGAGATAAGCGCGCGGAAACCGGGCCGACAACAGCGGCGCCCCGCGTGCCACGACGCCCGCGAAAAGCTGATCGACGAAGCTGTCCTCGGAGCGGCGGATGACGCCGGCGTCGAGTTTGGACATGGCCAGCAGCCGGGGCGGATAGATCGCGCCGCTATGGGGTGAATCGAACACCAGCGGCAACGTCTGCACCTCCGGACGCGCGAGATCGAACGCGCTTCCGATCACCGCGATATCGGCCAGCGTGTCCGGGTGATCGGCGCGAAAGATGTCTTGCTCCTCCGCGTGGGTCATGTCAGGAGTGGGCCTCCGCCGGCAAAGAGATGCAGTCTATCGTAACCAAATCAGTGTAGCATCGAGAGGTTTCACGTTAACGATGTTTTAAGTCTGTCGTTGCGGGAGATCTTCGACCCGCGCAGTGTGGAAGGCGGCAGGGTCCCTGGTGAGGTTTGGGGCACAATGGCAAAGATCATTCTGGCGGAAGACGACGAGTCGCTGAGGCGCTTTTTGACCTCTGCGCTGAAGAAGGCGGGCCATGACGTGACCCCGTTTTCTCAGGGTGACGAGGCGCTTGTCTGCCTGGAAAAGGAGTTCTTCGATCTCCTGCTCACCGACATCGTGATGCCGGTGATGGACGGGATCGAGCTGGCGCGCCGGGCGACAAAAATCGATCCGAAGATGCGCATCATGTTTATCACGGGGTTCGCCGCCGTGGCCCTCGCGCCGGACAGCCAAGCGCCGCGCACCGCCAAGGTTCTCTCCAAGCCGTTCCATCTGAAGGACCTCGTCGGCGAAGTCGAGCGCCTGCTGGCGGCCTAGGTCACGCCGTCCCTTGTTCACCGCGATCGTCCTGTGCTTTCAGGCGACGTCGAGGCGATGACGAATCAGCTTCATCGTCTTGATGTACCAGCGCCCGTCGACCCGCTGATAGGTCTCGTGATACCAGCCATAACCATGCAACGTCTTGATCGGGCCGCGATCGTTGAGCCATTTGAGCTCGTCCTGCTGGCTCCAGATCCCGCGCGCGGTCGTCGGTGAAGTCAGTTCCAGTTCGGGCATGAAGGCATAGTGACAGCTCTGCACTTTCGGGGCGTCCAACGTGCCAAGGTTTGTTTCGGCGAGGAAGCGGATTCGCTTGTCGCCCACAGCGACGAAGCTGGCCAGCTCCGCTTCGGTAGGCTTCACGCCGGACGCTCTTGTTTGCACCTCCGCGTCCGAGGTCGCATCGAGCACCGAATCGCTCAACCAGAGGCCCTGGAAGCCGTCCCAATCCTTGGTGTCGATGAATCGGCAATAGCGCGCTTTCAGCTGCTTGATCGCATCCAAAGCCTCCAATTCGTCGTTCGTCATGTCCGGTGCCTCCCGTTTCAGCTTGTTCGACCTGGGCTCCCGGGTGGCCAATTACGCCGGCGCAGGGGCCCACCAGTTTTTCTTACGATGGTCCAGATTTCCTGTAATGCAGACGGGATCAAGCATTCCGCCATTTGTCGAGGCCGAGTAGCGGCCAATTCTGGCCGTCGAGAGCGCCATATGGGGCCCGGGGTCGCAAATGTGCACGGCGGCCCTTGAATGGCGGCGGGACTGCACCGAACCGGCGGCAAAAGGTTCGTCGGCGGCATCGCCATATTTCGCGACAACTCTGCCGGATTGTCCAAGGCTCTTGCGTGACCGCCGCCCCAAGGCTATAGCACCCGTCTTCTCGCCGTCCCGGTTTGGGCGGCGCTCGGGGTTCAGCACCGCTCCCCAAGCTTCAGTTCCGGGCGCGTAGCTCAGCGGTAGAGCACTACCTTGACATGGTAGGGGTCACAGGTTCGATCCCTGTCGCGCCCACCACTTTTCTCCTCTCGTTCCAAAACGTTCAGCGGCGGGCCAAAGCTTTTTCGCCCAGGAAATCTCGGTCTTGCCGCCGCTATGGTTAATTCGTCCGCACAAGTGCGGCTTCCCTCGGCGCGATTGAACTGGCGAAAAGCTCTTGGTACCAAAGTGGAGCCATGACGACACCGACACCGACCTTGGATGGACGCGCCAGCCTTCGTATCGGCGGCTTTTCGTCCGTGCCGGAAGGGCTTGCCTATGCGGGCGAGGGCGGTACGGGGGTCAACTTCTATTCGATCAAGGGAGAGCTTGCGGAAGCCTTGCCCTATCGCGTGTTGGCAGAGCAGGCCGCCGCGCTGGCGCGTCGGCTTCTCGGGCGGGGCTTTGCACGGGGTGAGCGGATCGGCGTTGTCGCGGAGACGGACGGGGATTTTCTGCGCTTGTTCTTTGCCGCCCAATTGGCGCATCTGATTCCCGTGCCTCTGCCCTTGCCTCAGGCGTTCGGCGGCAAGGGCGGCTATGCCGCGCATGTCCGCGGAATGATCGAATCGTCTGGTGCCTGCGCAGTGTTCGGCCCTGCCGCGCTCGTGCCGATGCTGAGCGGCGCGGTGGCAGGCTTGAACCTGCGGCTTTGCGGGACGCTCGCCGTGCTCGAAGATTGCGGCGACACTCATCCGCTCACGCCGGTGAGCGAGACCGACATCGCCTACATTCAGTTTTCCTCCGGCAGCACACGCTTTCCCCTGGGCGTCGCGGTGACGCATCGCGCGTTGCTCGCGAATGCGCGCGTCATCGCACAACACGGGCTCGCGATCCGTTCGGGCGACCGTTGCGTCTCCTGGCTGCCGTTCTTTCACGACATGGGACTCGTCGGCTTCATGCTGACGCCGATGCTTTCCCAGATGTCCGTCGATCTTCTTGCGACGCGCGATTTCGCGCGCAGGCCGCTTCAATGGCTCAACCTCATCTCCGCCAACAAGGGCTCGCTCTCCTACAGTCCGTCCTTCGGTTATGATCTGTGCGCGCGGCGTGCGCAGTCTCTCGACCTCAGCACGCTTGATCTCAGCTCGTGGCGCGCGGCGGGCATCGGCGGCGACATGGTTCGAGGCAATACGTTGCGACGTTTCGCGGACACGTTCGCACGCAGCGGCTTTCGCGCCGAAGCATTTGTCCCGAGTTATGGACTTGCCGAAGCCACGCTCGCCATAAGCTTCGCGCCGCTCGACCGTGGGCTCGAAGTGGACCGCGTCGACATTGAAGCATTGGAAGCCACAGGCATTGCAAAGCCTGCGGCAGCGGGCACGGAGGTGCGAACGCGTGAGTTCGCCCTGTGTGGCCCCGTGCTGCCTGAGCATGAAGCGGAAATCCGCGGGCCTTCGGGTGAACGTCTCGGAGAGCGGCATGTGGGCCAGATCTTCATCCGCGGTCCGAGCCTGATGCGGGAATATTTCGAGCGTGAAGAGGAAACACGCCAAGTTCTCTCTCCCGAGGGTTGGCTCGACACGGGCGACCTCGGTTATTGGCTCGGCGACACGCTGGTGATCACGGGGCGGCGCAAGGATCTGATCCTCATCAACGGCCGCAACATCGCGCCTCAGGATCTCGAATGGGCGGTGGAGAGCGAGGTCGGAGGCGTGCGGAGCGGCGACGTCGCAGCCTTTTCCGTCGATGATGGAGAGGCGGAGCGGCTGGTGCTCGTGGTGGAGACACGTCTGCGCGACACCGAAGAGCGGGCTGCGCTCCGCATTGCAATTCAAGGCGCGGTACGCGCACGCGCGGGGCTCGAAGCTGAGATCGTGCTCGTTCCGGCCCACAGCCTGCCCCATACCTCCTCCGGCAAACTGAGCCGCCGCCGCACGCGCGATCTCTTTCTGCAAGGTGCGTTCGCGCAAACAGGAGAGACGGCTCACGTAACCGCCGAGGCGGAGTGACGGGTCCCATTGCGGTCACCGGGGGCACGGGGTTTCTCGGCCGTTACATCGTCCGGGCGCTGGCCGCGCGAGGTCATCGCCCGCGTCTTCTGTGCCGGCACCGTCCCGTACACCCACAGCTCGCGGACCTCGACTTCGAAGTTGTCGCCGGCGATTTGGATGACAGAGCTGCGCTCGACAGGCTCCTGAGCGGTGCGGATGCGATCGTTCATGCCGCGGGCCTGGTTGCCGCGCGCACGCGGGCGACGTTCAACGCCGTCAACGTCGCCGGAACGGCCGGAATCGCCGAAGCCGCGAAGCGGACGGGCGCACGGTTCATCCTCATGTCATCGATGGCCGCGCGCGCACCCCATCTTTCGGACTATGCCCGCTCGAAAGCGGACGGCGAGGCCATCGCCGAAAGCATTCTCGGACCGCCGCGCGATTGGGCCATCCTGCGTCCCACCGCCATCTATGGCCCCTGGGACCTCGCGGGCCTTGCGGTATTCCGGCTCATGGGGCGCCGGATTGCGTGGCTGCCGGGCCGACCCTCAGCGCGAATCACCTTGATTCACGCCGCCGATGCTGCGCACGCCGTAACGAGCCTTGTCGAGGCGAGGGACATTGGCGGGCTTTTCGAGGCGACCGATGAGCGCATGGAGGGCTACAGCTGGCTGGAGCTCGCGGCACTTGCCGCCTCGACATCGGAAAGCGCGCCACGCCCTCTCTTCCTTCCGCCCGCACTGACGCGGCTGGTTGCCCGGACATCTCTCGCCGGCCCGGTCTTTTCGCCGGGAAAAGCGCGGGAAATCCTGCACCCCGATTGGGGGTCTCGGCCCGAGGCCCAGCTCCCAGCCGCCGTCTGGCGTCCCGCGACCGCGCTCGCGCAGGGCCTGACGGAAACCCTGCGATGGTATGGGGGGCAAGGACTCCTGCCACCGGCCGACGGATCCGGCTCACGATAATCTGACCGTCGCTCTCGATATTGTGAAAAATCTGTGACTGTGGTTGTCTAATCAGAGTCACAAAGCAAGCCGGGGGGGCATGCCGGATAATCAGAACGAGCTCTTGGCGGAAATCGCCAAGATCATCGGAAGTCTACGACCGCCGTCTGAGCCCATCACGCTCACGACGAGCATCGGCCGCGATCTTGGCTTGGATTCCGTCGAGGTGATGGATTTCGTCATGATCCTGGAAGACCGGTTCGATATTTCAATCCCACTGGACAATATAGCTGAAGTCGAAACAGTCGGAGATCTGTGCTCAGTCGTGAAGAGCATTGCCAAGAGCGGTGTTGCGTAATGACGATTTTCAAGAAGTACGACCACGTCAAAACCGCACTTAGTGCGTACTCTGAGGCGTACAGAAACCCCTTCAACATTTGCTTCGACCGCATCCAATCGCCGGTGGAGGCGGTGTACCAGGGAAAGCCGGTCCTGCTGCTCGGCACCAACAATTATCTCGGCTTCACCTTCGACGAGGTCTGCATCGAAGCGGGCCGCACCGCGTTGGCCGAAGCGGGAACGGGCACGACGGGATCGCGCGTCGCGAACGGGACATATGCCGGGCACACCGCGCTCGAAGCGCGAATTGCCGAATTCTACGGCCGGCGTTCGGCAATGGTCTTTTCGACGGGGTATCAGGCCAATCTCGGCATGGTCGCCGCGCTGGCGGGTAAAGGCGACACGCTGTTCATCGACGCCGACAGTCACGCGTCCATCTATGACGCGGCACGGCTCAGCACGGCCAACGTCATACGCTTCCGCCATAACGATCCCAACGATCTCGCCCGGCGCCTGGCGCGCACGGATCGTTCTTCCGGAAGCTGCCTCATCGTCGTCGAGGGGATTTACAGCATGATGGGCGATTCCGCGCCGCTGCGCGAGATCGCCGCCGTGAAGCGCGAGGCGGGCGCCTATTTGATGGTCGACGAAGCCCACGCCATGGGCGTGCTGGGCGAGCACGGCCGCGGGCTCTGCGAAGCCCATGGCGTCGAAGCCGACGTGGATTTTGTTGTGGGTACCTTCAGCAAGAGTCTCGGCACCATCGGCGGCTTCGCGGTCTCCGATCACGAGGACTTCGATATCCTGCGCGTGACGAGCCGTCCCTACATGTTCACGGCCTCGCTGCCGCCCTCTATTATTGCAACGGCGCATGCCGCACTCGGCCGGATCATGGAGCAGCCCACGCGCGGCGCGGTGGTCTGGTCGAACGGCCTGCGTCTCTATTCCGGGCTGAAGCGTCTCGGCTTCGAGCTCGGCCCCGAGCCCAATCCCATCGTCGCCGTGCAGATGCCCAACCCCGACATTGCGCTCGCGTTTTGGAACCGACTGCTGGATTACGGCATCTATCTCAATCTTGCGCTTCCGCCGGCGACGCCCTCGGGCTCCGCGCTGCTTCGCGCGAGTGTTACGGCGGCGCATACCGAGACGAACATCAATCAGGCGCTCGCCGCCTTCGCGGATGTGGGTGCGGAACTCGGCCTGATCCGGCGCGGCTGCGTTGCCCACGCATCAGCGGATGAGCCCCGCGCCGTACAGGCGGGCGAGTAGGACCGGCGCCGCAAGCAATGGGTGGCGCCGCTGCCATGGTGTCAGCGCAAGCGGGACGCCTGTGTGGCGCTCGAGTTTGTACGCCACATAATCCGCAGCCCCATTGAAGGTGAAGGCGGCCTTGATGAGCCGCAGCACCGATAAAAGCTTTCCCATGGCGCGGCGGAGTGTCCAAGCCCCGCGCGCAGGTGGAACGTCATCAAGGGCCGCGGAAACCGCCTCGTAGCGCGCGGGGTCAGCGTCATACACCTGAAGCCCGCGCGATCCCCTCTCCGCACGAAGCTCCGCGTTGTAGGTGTTCCAGAACAGCGCGGCCCAAAGCGTGCGCGGGTTTGGGGCGTCCGGCGCGAAACGGCGCGCCCAGGCCACCGCTGTCGCGTTCGCACAGAGGAGCGTAGCAACAATTTTCCTGCGAACCTCGTCGTCCGCGGCATAGACGAGCGCGGCGGGCTGTGCAAATCGTGCCCAGAGCGTCGTGTCGAAAGACTGTGCATGCATTCGCCGCGCGAATTGATCGAGCGAGATGACGGCGACTTTCGCCGCGACCGCCGGCGCTGTCTTGAGAAAGTAGACGTTTGGCGGCAGAAGGCGGTTGAACAGCGCAGCAACACGCGCGCGATGGAACGGCCGATAGCTGTCGACGAGGACGTAGAAATCGAGCACGCCCGCCGCATCGCGGGTGCGCAGGCATGAGCCGTAAAACAGCACCGCGCGCACCGCATCCCCGAATCGCTCGCGCAGGACATCGGCGACCGCCAGCGCTTCCGGCTGAACGGGCTGCCGCAACTCGCGGTCGACCAAGGCTTCCAAAGACACGCTGAGGCCGCCTTTCATCCTACGGCGCCAGAAACGTGACGGTGTCGTCGGCGGTAATTCGCACGGCACCGTTCGGACTTGGCTGGAATGGCTCGCCGTCCAGCGTCACGACACCCTCGAGCTGCAGACGAAGCGCCGTCGTGGAGCCCGAGCGATAGCCCGCGTCGGACATCCAGGGCTTGGGCCGGCCGCGCAGAACCGGAACGAGGGCGTGCGCAAGCCGGTTCGCTGCGGCGGGCACCTCCGTATAACGGATAGGCCCCGATCCGTTGCCCCAGAACGGCTTCAGGCCCAGGGCGATCCGATCCAATGTCGTGGCGATGACGAGATAGCGCGCGCCACTTTCGGGGGCGCCCGCAGGCTGCGATGCGGCGATCGCGCAGGGTTCTTTCGTCTCGTGACCGCCGGGAAGATTGCGGCCGATCATGGAGCCAAGTGTCCAAAGAATGGCGGCACCTTCGTTCAGGCCCATGGCGTGGGCTTGCACTTGTGCGAGGTTGGAGGCGCGCGTGAAAGCACCGGCGCCCAGAAAGAACCCATATCGGGTGGCGGACCCGCCCTCGTCGCTTTCCACCTTGAGCACCCGGCGCGTTTTGCGGCGAGTGAGATCACCGGTCCGCGCGGCGTCGGCCAGCGCCAGCGCGCCGCGCACGCCGTGCGGGGCGGCGCCCACGTCGTGGGCGATGAGGTTGGTCTTGCCGGAACGCAGAATGGCAAACGGCGGGCGCCATCCGGGCACAGCATGCGCAAGCGCGCTCAACACGTCGCTCAAGGTCCCGTCGCCGCCACTGACGGCCAGGCATTGAACCTCACGGGCGTGCAGGATCTTGAGGCTGTCGTGAAGCTCTTCGCTCGTTTTGGGCTCCGCGAAGCCCGCGATCTGCGGATGCGCCGTCACAGCGCCCCAGTCGGCGCGGTCGCGCCGGTTCGCCCGGCTTAGCGGATTGCGGATGAGCCCGAGCCTCATGCCGCGAGCCAGGATTGCAACGCGCCATGCCGCGAGCGCGCAACGGCCGCCTGGATCAGGCGCACGGCATGGACGGCGAGAGACAGTGCCGTCCATACGGCAACGCCGAGAAGGCCGAGATCCGGCCGACCCAAAAGCGCGCCGAGCGTGAGAAGGATCAGGTTCGGATTGCGGCGCGCCGTGATCAGGCGGAACCTGCTGTCGAACGGACGCCAGACATGGATCTCCATGCGGAACAGCGCGAGAAACAAGCCTTCCTGAGCACGCTGCAGCACATAGCCGCCAATGATCGTCGTAAGAACAAGTGCGGGATAGGGCACGGCAAGTCCGTCAGCACCCAGACCGGCGAACCACGCCCAATACCAGATCGGCGGGTGAATGAGGTCGATGCCGTGATCGAACACGTTGCCGAGTTTTGTGGACGTCACGGTGACGCGCGCGAGCTTGCCGTCCACGGTATCGAGAAACGTCATGACCCAGGCCGCGGCGAGGCCCCAGCCATAAGCCCCCCGCATGAAGAGGAGGGTGGCCGCCACGACCAGGATCGCGCTCAACGCCGTCACTGCGTTGGCACTGAGCCCCAAGCGAGTGCAAAGGCGTGTCACATGAAGCGCGGGCCACGGCCAGACGAATTTGGTCACGAAATCGGTGATGCCTTTATAGGACGCGCCGAAGAGGGCGCCTTCAACCTCCTTGCGCGTTTCCGGTGTGATACGACGGAGCAAACCGGCGCCCTTGCGACGCAGGCTTTTGCTGTGCGTGACGGACAGGGCGGCAGGGTTGAAGCGACGCAGGGTGTTGATCGCTTCGGGCGTGGACCCGCCCGAAAGCCATATCGCGACCGCCACGGCCTGCGGCCCGGGGACACATGCCGCGACCGCCTCGTCTGTCACCGGATCGATGAGAACACCGAGCCCCATCGCAAGGAGACCCGCGATTAGTGTGGCGTCCATGGCGTAGTCGGCGCGTGCCAGCAAAACGATCGCCGTGTCCTTGACCTCGGCGGGCCAGAGGGCGACGTCGGTGGGACCGGCCTGGCGGAACGCGCGTCTCAGGCGCTCGCTGCCGGCAAGTCCCCAGATGAGGGTCGGCGCCTCGCCAACGAGACGCACCGAGACCGCTTCGGCGCTCACGATTTCCCCTCTCCCCGCGACAATGGCGTCGCAGGCCAAGTATGACATAGTTGCCACATGCCGTGCCAAGCCGCCCAGACATTCGCCCATCTGACAGACCCGCATCTCCCACTTCTGGGCGCGGACTTGCGGACCTGGGGCGCCCTGAACGGCAAGCGTGCGACGGGGACGCTCTCCTGGTGGGCGAAACGGCGACGGGTCCATCGCCGCGAGGTCAGCGATGCCCTCCTCGCAGACGTCCATGCCCATCAGCCGGATCAAGTCCTGGTCACGGGAGATATCGTCAATATCTCGTTGCCCGCGGAGTTTGCCCGGGCCAGCGCGTGGCTCCACACGGTTGGCGCGCCTCGAGACGTCATGGTCGTGCCCGGCAATCACGATGCCTATGTTCCCGTAGACTGGCCCGAGGGGCTCGGACGCTGGGCGCCTTATTGCGCAGGTGACGACGGTACGGGAGCCACTGCCTGCGACATCGCCTTTCCCGTCGTGCGCGTTCGGGGACGGGTCGCGTTTGTCGGGGTCTCCACAGCAGTCCCGCTCCTGGCGTTTTCCGCCGCCGGCCGCGTGGGCCCGGATCAGCTCGCCCGTTTAGAGGCGACCCTGGCCGACCTCGGTGCCCGCGGCCTGTTCCGCGTCGTCCTGATGCATCACCCGCCGGGCCGGGCCGGCGCGTCGGCCCGCCGAGGTCTCATCGATCGTGAGCCTTTCGCCCGGGTGATCGCACGCGCGGGCGCCGAACTCATCGTCCACGGCCATACGCATCGGGCCGTATTGGATAGCCTCCCGGGCCCCCGCGAGCCGGTCACCGTGCTGGCACCGGGCTCGGCCTCGTCGGCTCACCATGAGCGGGCGAGCTGGCATCTCGTCTCGCTGAGCGCGGGGGATGCCGACGGGCTGTGGCGGGCCGACATCGAGGTCCGCGGTCTTGACGCGCAAACGTTGCGGCCTTTGAGCCTCGGCCGCTTCACGCTCGCGCCGGCCGCCCTCAATACCGCATGGTCATCTTGAGCAGAGTGTCGCCTTGGCCCGCGGTGAACAGAACATCCCTGAAGCGGGGCAAGCCGAACCGCGCGGGGGCGTCGTTCGAGAACCCGAAGCCTTCCGCAGGCATCCCAAGCAGGCTTCGGTTGAGCTTTCCGTCGCCGTTCTCGTCATGATAGAAGGCGATTGCGTAATGCCCGGGAGACGGGGCGACCAGGCAAGCTTCCACGTGGTCCCCCGTCACCGGAATTCGAATACGGTTGATTCGCTTGCCCTTGGCCAGGAAATCGCCGGACTTGTCGGGATAGAGGACAACCGTCACAGTTCCGGCGGGGGGGAACCGGATGCCGGAAATCACAACATTGATCCGGACGCCATCGGAGACATGAGTACACGCGTTGAGAGGACTGTCCGGGGTCGCAGCCCATATGGGAGCGATCCCTCCGAAAGCTGCCACCAGGAACGCCGGTCCCCCGACGCGTACCGAAAGCTTTCCGATCCACCCCATCACGGCACAGTCCCCTCCCGTCTCCTGGTAGATATAACGCGCATGAGCCCGCACGCCGAGCGCGTCCATGAGTAACGAAGCGGAGCGGGACACCAGGCAGGGGGCGTCGCGGAGGCTCGGCCGCTACGTGCTGGTCGAAACCCTGAAGCCACTGATGGCTGGCCTCGGCGTGATCCTGATCGGGCTTCTGCTCGAACGCGTCTTGCGCCTTATCGATCTCATCTCGAGCCGTCGCGGCGGCCTCGACAGGTTGCTCGAGCTCATCGTCAACCTCGTACCCCACTATCTCGGGCTCACCCTGCCCGCGGCGTTCTTCTTCGCGCTCGTCGTCGCGATCACCCGGCTCAACACGAACACCGAGCTCGACGCCATCAGCAGCGCGGGCCTTTCGCTCTACGATCTCGTGCGGCCGCTTGTCGGGCTCGGCGTCCTTCTCGCATTCTTGAGCGTTCTTCTTTTCGGCTTTCTTCAGCCCTACAGCCGCTATGCCTATCGCGCCATTCTCCACGCGGTGACCACCGGGGAATGGGACGGTACCGTCGTGGACGGAGCGTTCACAGATGCGGGCGGCGGGTTCACGCTATCGGCCGATGCCGTCGATGCAACAGGACGGCACCTCACGGGCGTGTTCGTCCGTCAGATTGAGGGCGCGACAGAGATGGTTACGACTGCGCGCTCGGGCGTGATCGTATCGGACAAGAAGACGGACAGGCTTCTGCTCGTGCTGGAACACGGCAGCCGCCTGCGCGTCGCTGGAGAAGATCGCAACAATGCGATCGCGTTCGACACGATGACTCTCGAGCACTCGTTCCCGGCGGACGCGCCCCCCTTCCGGCCGCGCGGCAACAACGACCGCGAGCTCACGCTCGTCGAGTTGATCCGCGAGCAGAAGAACCCGGACGCGTCGGCCAGCCAGAAAGCTCAATACCGCTCGGAGTTTCACCAGCGGCTGGTTCGTGCGGCCGCCCTTCCGATCCTGCCTCTGCTCGCCTTCTCCGTGGGCAAGGCCGCGCATCGCACCCGGAGTGCCTTCGGTTATCTCATCGGCGGTCTCATCCTTCTCCTTTTCCATCATGTGATTCAGCTCGGCGAAAGCCTTGCCGATACACGCGTGCTCTCACCTTATCTCGGCCTCTGGATGCCACTTGCGCTCTTTGCGGTCTTTTCGTTCTGGGCGTTCCACCGCACGGACGCATCGCCGAAGGGCAGTCCGTTCAACGCCCTTCTGCAATCTCTCGAGCGCTTGATCGATGCGGGCTCGGCGCAGCTTGGGCCGCGAAAGCGCAGACACGCATGACGCTCACCCGCTATGTGTCGCGCCTGTTGCTGGCTCGGTTTCTCACGGCTGTCATCGCGCTTGGGGGCCTTGCAGGGCTGCTTGATCTCATCGACAACATACACTTGGTGCTCGACCGGCGCGGGGAGGCTGTCGATCTTCTTATCTATCTCGGGTATCGCCTACCGAACATTCTGATCGGTGTTTTTCCGCTGGCAACGCTGATTGCGGCGATCTTCTCGTTCATGGGCCTCGCGCTGCACCAGGAGATCGTTGCGCTGCGCAGCGCGGGCGCCACCTTCGCGCGGCTTGTCCGTG
>Ga0081455_10005382_pt1 | contig 14051 bp, 18 predicted proteins | sample TabmetS3T2R1_FD_70207 | JGI IMG/M metagenome (GOLD analysis project Ga0081455, IMG submission 70207) | Tabebuia heterophylla rhizosphere microbial communities from the University of Puerto Rico - S3T2R1 | ecosystem: Host-associated > Plants > Roots > Rhizosphere ... | reverse complement strand
ATCGAGCTTGGTGTCCTTGCCGACGATCTCGGCCTTGAGCTTGCTGCCATCGTTGAAGATGGCGAAGATTTCGTTGGCGTCACCGATCACGTGGGCGTTGGTGACGATGATGCCACCGGCCTCGATGACGAAGCCGGAGCCGAGCGAATTGGAGCGGCGGGTACGCGGCGCATCACCCCCCTGCCCGCGCCGGCGGAAGAATTCCTCGAACAGCTCCTCGAAGGGCGAGCCCTGCGGCGCCTGTGGCCCCTGCATGGTACGGTCCTTCGCCTCCACCGTCGTCGAGGCCGAGATGTTGACCACCGCGTTAGTAACCTTGTCGGCGAGGTCGGAGAAGTTGTCCGGCCCGCGCGCCGCAGCCGGCGGCGCAAACGTCAAGGCCGCGGCCAGCGCGCTGGCCGCGAGCTGCGGCAACGCCACGCGCCGACAGGTCGAAAATGCTAGACGGGACATTGGTTTATCCTTGTAGTTCGCGAGCGCCGAAAGGCGGCGGGTTTGTCGCCGATAGAACCACGAAATGCGGCGGAACGGCGACACGTTTCCGCGAGCCCAAGGTGGATTGGCAGGTGCCGCGCGGCTCAAAAACTGCCCCACCGCACCAGCCACACTACCACGATCCCCGCCACCGCCGACAGCAACCCGACAAGTCTGATGCGCGCCTCGGGCGTACCGGCGATCTCGGCCATGGCGCGCTTTGCCGCCCCCGGGAAAGCCGCAAAGCACAAGCCTTCAAGCACCAGCACCAAACCGAGCGCCGCCAGGAAGTCGCTCATGCCGCGCCCGCGCATAATCCCGAAAAGTTGCGGGCTTTCCGGACGCGATCATGCGCCAACATCACTGCATATGATTCCGAAAAGTTACAGACTTTTCGGGCGAGATCATGCGCCAACATTAACGCGCATGGTCCCGGGACGTTTGCGCAGTCTTCGGACAAGCTCATGCGCCGCAATTCGATCTACTGCCGCGCCGGTGCGGCCGCACCTCCCGCGCCCGCGGGCGCCGCCCCGCTCGGCGCCGACAGATTCTTCGACTTGCCGAACGGATCGGTGAAATAGCGGAAGAAGTCGGAGTCCGGCGACAGCAAAAGCCGCGTGTCGGTCGACTTCAAGCCGGCCTCATAGGCCTGCATGGAGCGATAAAACGCGAAGAAGTCGTGGTCCTTGCCGAAGGCGTCGTTGAAGATGCGGTTGCGCTCCGCGTCACCCTCGCCTCGGAGCTCCTCGGACTTTCTGGTGGCCTCGGCAATGATGACCGTAACGTCGCGGTCGGCTCGCGCCTTGATGCCGAGCGCGATCTGGTCGCCCTGCGCCCTGATCTCTGTCGCTTCACGCACGCGATCCGTGCGCATGCGGTTGTACGCTTCTTCCGTATTTTGGTTGGGGAGATCGACGCGTCTCAACCGCACATCGACGATTTCGATGCCGAGGCTTTGGTCCTCGCGGTCCTTCGACTGCGTCTTCGCGCCGTCCGGCCCCTTGGACTGCTCGTTCACCTCGTCGCGGATGCGCTTCATGAGGTGCGCGCGGTCGTTCTTGACGATCGACGTGAAGGTGGCGTCCGCCAGCGTTGCCCGGGTCGCCGAATTGACGATCTGCGTCAGGCGCTGGTTGGCCCCGACAACGCTGCCGACCGCTTGATAGAAGCGCAACGGATCGACGACTTTATAGCGCGTGAAGGTGTCGACGATCAGCCGCTTCTGGTCGGACGCGATGACCTCCTGGGGCGGCAGGTCGAGATCGAGGATGCGCTTGTCGATATAGACGACGTTCTCGATCATCGGGACTTTGAAGTAGAGGCCGGGGTTGAAGACGACCTGGCGGATGCCGCCGAAGCGCAGCACGAGCGCCTGCTGGCGCTGGTCGACGATGAAGGTCGCCGAAAACAAGACGACGGCGGCGATGATCGCAACGACGATCAGGCCGACCTTAATGATATTGCCGGTCATCGTGTGGCCCTCCCGATCTCGGGGCCAACCCCCGGCTGTCGTTGCACCGACCCCGACGAGCCGCGAAGCTCGCCAAGCGGCAGATAGGGCACGACGCCTTGGCCGCCGCTCTTGCTGTCGAGAATGATCTTGTCGGTGCCGGCGAAGACCCGCTCCATCGTCTCGAGGAACATGCGCTCACGGGTGATCTCGGGCGCCTTCTTGTATTGCTCATAGATCGCCGTGAAGCGCGAAGCGTTGCCTTGCGCCTCGGCGACCGTCTGCTCCTTGTAGGCCTCCGCTGACTGCACGATGGCGATGGCGCGGCCGCGGGCGTCGGGCACGCGCTGGCTGGCATAGGTGTCGGCCTCGTTGCGCACGCGGTCTTGATAGAGCCGGGCCGCCTGGACCGCGCGGAAGGCGTCGATGACCTGCTCAGGCGGATCGACCTTCTGCAGCTGCACGGCAATGATCTCCACGCCGGCGCCGTAGTGGTTGAGGATATCCTGCATCAGGGTCTTCACCTCGACCTCGATGGCCGAGCGGTCGGTGGTGAGAATCGGCTGGATGGTGCGCCGCCCAATCACCTCGCGCATGGCACTCTCGGCGACGTTCTTGATGGTGCCGTCGGGGTTCTGCAGGTTGAATACATAGTCCTCGGGCCGGGTAGCGTTCACCTGCCATTGCACGGTGAAGTCGATGTCGACGATGTTCTCGTCGCCGGTCAGCATCAGCCCTTCGTCGGTAATGCTGCGCGACGCAGCGCGACGTGGATCGACGGCAGTTCGGATGCCGATCTCCAGCGTGTTGCGCCGGGCCACCGGCAGCTTGGTCACGCTGCCGATCGGATACGGAAAGTTGTACTGCAGGCCCTGGAGCTTCTTGCCTTTATAGGCACCGAACACCTGCTCGATGCCGACCTCAGCGGGCTGCACTGTATAGAAACCGGTCAGCAGCCACACGCCCACCGCCACGAGCACGATGAAGGCGACGCCCTTCAAGCCGATATTGCCGCCGCCCGTTGGCAGGACGTTTTTCAGTTTCTCCTGGCTGCGGCGCAGAATGGCTTCGAGGTCGGGTGGCCCGCCTTGCGGGCCGGAACCCCAAGGGCCTTGATTCTTCGGCCCCCATGGCCCGCCGCCACCGCTCTGACTGTTCCAAGGCATGATGTTCCCTCTGCGGAGCCGTGTGCGGCCCCCTTTGTTCCCGTTGATGGGTATTGAAGGCCGCCTCTGTCGGCAAGTGGGAATGGTGTCTCGCCGGATCAACGGCCGTTCTGCGGTCCTCGCGCCTTTGACCGCCGCTCGAGGTCGACGAATGTGAAAGGATGCTCGTCGTCCGGACTGGAATCGTGGCGTTCGCGCCGCTTCTCGCGGAACTCGAGGGGCGAATAGCGCGGGAAATACGCGTCGCCGGCCGGTTCGCAGTGCACCAATGTGAGATAGAGCCGCTTGGCAAGCGGCAAGGCTTCCTCGTAAACCCTGGCGCCGCCCCCCACCATGATTTCCGATGCATCAAGGCGGGCCGCTATTTTCTCCGCTTCGGACACAGCTTCGTTAAACGAATGGACGACGTGCACGCCTTGGGCCTTGAAGCCACGCGAGGAGGTGATGACGACGATCTCGCGTCCTTTCAGCGGTTGGCCGAGCGACTGATAGGTTCGCCGCCCCATGATCAACGGCTTCCCCATGGTCAGCGCACGAAATCGCCTGAGATCGCTGCGCAGGCGCCAGATCAGCTTGTTGTCGCGCCCGATGACAGCGTTGTCAGCAACGGCCGCGATGATGGCGAGAGGTACCGCCATGCCGAACTACTGCGCTGATTTGGCAGCAAGCGCTGCCAGCTTCGGCACCGCCGCTCGGGCGAGATCGAAATATTCGGCGCTGTGGTCCGCCCCGATGGCGCGATAGCCCACCGCCGCCGCGGCCGCCAGCGTCGAGCCACTGCCCGCGAAGGGATCGGCGACGATGCCGATGCCAAGCGGTAGAACGGCGCGCACCACCTGGCGCATGAAGCGCTGTGGCTTGAGCGAGGGATGCGGCGCGACATGGCGCTCGACGCCGCGGGTCGGTGCGCAGGCGATCACGTCCTTGAGCGCTGCGCCGCCCGCCGGCCGCCGCAAGCCCCCTGTGCCCCAGGCGCGCAAATTGTCGGCTGCCGTGCCTTCGAACGGCTTTCGGAAGATGCCCCACGGCTCCCAGCAGCCGCGCGGCATCATGGACACGTCGGGAAATTCGCCCTCGGCCCCCTTGGGCTTGTCGCCGCCGCGCAGCGTCTGCACGAGGCGGATGAGCTCGCCGCGCTTGTCGAGACCTTCTTCCTGCAACGCACCGAAGGCCGCCGTCGACAGCAGCGGATTGGACGCCATCACGACGTGCCCGCCGGGCACGAGGACACGCTTGGCGGCAATCGCGAAGGCCCGAAAGAACGCCTTCAGGCTAACGACCTCGTCGCGCGTCAGCACCGTGAAGCGCGGCAGCGGCGCCCGCTTGGCGCCGTCGAAGGTCGGCGGAATGCGCCACACCCCGCCGCGGCCATTGCGCCGCTTCGCAAGCTGCCGCTCCTCGTATTCGACGAGGCCGTAGGGCGGATCCGTCACGACAGCGTGCAGCGAGGCCGGCGGCAAGCTCGCGAGCCACGTCATGGCGTCGGCCAGCACATAGGTGGTGCTGTCAAAGATATGGCAGCGCGGCTGCGGTCCCGCCTCGCGCACCGCTCGCCAGAGCTGCTCGCACGATGCCTCGAGGGCCGCCCGCCCGTCGCCGACACCACTAGACAAGCGCTCGTCGAAATGCGTCTCGCGACCGGGATTGCTGTCCATGCCAAAGGCCCGCGTGGCTTTGCCGTTCCGTATGGCGCAAGCGCCGAGTCGCGCCAAGTCGGCTACGCTCAAAGCCAGCTGCGCTCAAAGCCCGCATCAGCGGGCCACCTCGAACGAGAGACGCCCGCTGCGCTTGTGGGTGTCCGTCGTCGTCACCTGCCAATCGACCCGGTACACGCCCGGCGCCAGCGGCGCGCTCAGGGGGACAATCAAGACCGCGTCGTCCACTCGCGCGGAGCCGGTGGCGATCGCCCGTCCGCCTCGCCCCGTCACCTTGGCGCTGGCGGAGTCGATCGTCTCGCTGAAGGTCAGCCGCAACTCCTTGGGCGAGATCGGGACCTTGCTGCCCGCCGCCGGCTCCGCCCGCACGAGGGTCGCATGCGCCATCCCCGGCGCAGTGGAGTTGATGAGGGCGAGCGCGACGATGATCGCATGAAGAATGGAACGCATCTCCTTCTCCTTTCAAAACGCGAACGCGAGACCGCTGACGAGCCGGTGGTCGGGCTTCGACTGCAAACCATTCATGTCGTTGACGACCGGTAGGCCCAGCGACACGAAGCCTGAGAACGCCCCATAGGAGGCGCGCAGTCCAGGCGACAAATAGACAGTATGGCCGCCGGAGTTGGGGTCCTTCAGTCCCTCAATCGTCTGTCTTTGATGCCGCTCGCCGTTGACCTCCAATATGGCGTCCAGCGCCCATTGCGCAGGCGGCGGAAGTTCCGGCGCGTGGCTGTGCATCTTGCCGTCGTCATGCCGGTGAGTGTGTCCGGCATGGGTGTAGATGGCGTTGGTTGGAACGCCGGCGATGCCAGTGGCTCGGCCGAGCGGCCCGAACAACCTGTAGGACACCGCGGCGTTGTACAGGAAGCGGTCGCCCAGATTGGTCTGCTGCGTCCCCTTGCTGACCGCAACGTATAGAACGTTGGCGTCGAAAGACCATGGGCCGAAGCGTTGCGTGAAGGCGGCGCCGATGAGTGCATCGGCCGATCCCGAGCCGGGCTGGAACTCGGCTTCGAAGAGCTCGCCCTGGTTGTCGCGAACATTGGTGGCGCCTGTCGGCAGCTTCACGCCAAACAAGAGCGCAACCTCCGTGCCGGCGGCCGGATTGTTGAAAAAGCGCCATTGTCCGAGCACCGTCGCGTCACCGATGCCGGAGGAATCGCCGCGCGCCGTGACGCTGTTGACGGCGGCGCCACCATGCACGTGCGTATGCGTGCCCTCGCGAATGTCGCTGCGCAAGACGAACGGCAGGCGCACCGACACGGTGAGATCGTTGGTGACGCCGAAGGCCGCGCCGAGCCCCGTGCTCTGGATCGAGCCGATGCTATGCGCGTGCTCGTGCCGGCCGGCTGCCGCGACCAGAACAGCATCGCTCAGCCCGCCGAGGGCCGTGTATTCGTGCAGGAGAAAGACGGCCACATGGCCCTGCTCCATCGTCGTCGCTGGAATGGTGATGGCGGGGCCGGCGCCTCCGCTGTTGCCGGCGGTGCCGGGATGGTGCGCGAAAGCGGGATGGCCGACAAGCAGCGCGGCAAGTGCCGACGCGGCCGCGGCGGAAAACCTGAACATGACGAGTCCTCGGTGGTTCGGGTGATCGGTGGATTGAGACGGCGATCAGACGAACCGGGGCGGGGCGCGCGACCCTACCGGCAGGACCGAGGAAGCACGGACCGTAACGGTCGCGGACGTGGGTGCATCGAGGACGGTCGCGGCGTAGCGAACGGCGAGCCAGGCGCCCGCGACATCGATGGCGCATGCGCCAGCGCCATGGCCGCAGGCCGCCGTGCAGCAGGTTTGCTTGTGGCTGTGGTCGGCGGGACGGATGGGAGCGCCCGGCGCGGAGCCGTCGGCGCAGATGACATCAAGACCGATGGCCGCATGGCCGACCGCGCCCAGCCCGGCGACAATCGCGTTGAGCGCCAGCGCATAGGCGGCGATCAGCGCGACAACTGTCCGGGCCGTTTGCTTCGATCCGCGCATTGGCGCCAGCTCCCGACGACACGGTAAGGACGTGAGCTTGGGCGCGTCAAGGACATGCGACGCGCTGAGCGAATCTCGTGCTGCACAGGAACCCAGCTTCGTTGCTGGCGTTGCTTCCAGAGCAAAACTCGTGAGACGCCATGCCGCACAGCGTTGTGTTCGTCGCGCTCCTCGTCGCCTGCCTCGCGGTCCCCTCCCTCGCCGGTGCCGGCGAGCCACGAGGGCGCCGCAGCGCGCTCGTGGGCGGGCTCGCGGCTGCCGCACTAACTGGCCCGACTGGAATGGCCATCGGCATGGCGATGGGCGCAAACGCCTCCCTCGCGCTGCAGGACGTCATTATGCGCAACGGCGGCGCCGCGATGGGGGTCGATCCGATGCCCACCTGCGGCACGTCTTCGGCCGCGGCGCGACAGAATACCGGCGCGCCGAGGAAGCCGTGCTAGCAGAAGTCGTCAGTGTCCGTGCTCGGCGCCCGTCGCGCCAATCGCGCGCACCGCGAACTCAACCTCGACGGTTCCAGCCTTCTCAAAAACGAGCGTGCCCTTGACCTTGTCGCCCTGCTTCAGGCTCGCGGCGAGATCGAGGAACATCATGTGATAGCCGCCGGGCGCCAGCACAACGGTCTGCCCCGGCGCGATGACGAGGCCGTTGTCGAGGGGCCGCATGCGCATGACCCCCCCGTCGGTTTTCATCTCGTGCACTTCCGCGCGACCGCTGCCGGTGATCGAGCCCCCGATCAGCCGGTCCGGCTCCTTGCCGTTGTTGGTGATGCGCACATAGCCGCCGGCCACCTTGGCGCCCCCCGGCGTGGCACGCGTCCACGGCGTTTCGATAGTGAGACCGCCGGCCGTGTAGGCGACGCGCTCGATGTCGGTCGTGGCGTTAAGGGCGCGCGTCGCCGCGCCGACGACGAGCAGCGTCAGCGCCACGAAGCCCATTCGATTGATGAGAGGTATGCTCAACATGAGGGCCGCCATAGGCTGGCGGCCTGGCCGCGTCAAATCGGACCGTGCGTCGCACCAACGCCTCCCTTGTTCGTGCAGAGGCCACTTTGTTCTTAGGGATGATGCAAGCGGTCGCAGGCGGATCAAACCGTCGGCGGCGGGCGTTGGCGTTCGAGCGACGCGCGACGCCGCTGCGGGAGAGTAATTCCCGCTATCAACCTGCGGGAGAATGCCATGCCGAGCAAAAGCACTATCGAGCGGGCCCGAAGGGACAAGCGCGCCGGCAAGTCGGCATCCAGCCAAGCCGGCGAATTCGTCCGCGATGAAATACGCAAGATTCGACGTGGCAGGCATGGGGCCCGCTCGCCCGAACAAGCCATCGCCATCGGTCTCTCCGAGGCAAGGCGCGCTGGTGTCGCGTTGCGGCCGCCCAAGAAAGGCAAGGTCAAAGCGCGCACCCGCCGCAGCGCCGAATATGCCTATGCGGCGGGCCAGGGCCGGCGCAAGCCGCGCCGGCGTCCGCGTGTCTCGCGCGCCGTTGAACGGGCCTTGAAGCGCGAGCCGCGGAGCACCGCGTCCCGCAAAGCGCTTTCGAGCCATGCGCGGCGCGCCGCTTCACGTCGCCGCGCCACGGCGCGCTCGGCGGCGGCGAAGAAGGCGGTCAGGACGAAAGGCGCGACCGCTCGCTCGGCAGCGGCCCGCAAAGCCGCCCGGACTCGCGCACGGCGACACCGCTAGCGCCATCACACCGCGATCGGCGCCTTGATGGCCGGGTGCGCCTCGTAATTCTCGATGACGATATCCTCGAACTGGAAATCGAACAGCGAGCGCACGTTCGGATTGAGCCTCAGGCGCGGCAGCGGCTTTGGCTTGCGGGCGAGTTGCTCGCGCGCCTGCTCGAGATGATTGAGATAGAGATGCGTGTCGCCGAGCGTGTGCACGAACTCGCCAACCTCGAGGCTCGTGACGTGCGCGACCATGTGCGTGAAGAGCGCGTAGCTTGCGATGTTGAACGGCACGCCGAGGAAGAAATCCGCCGAGCGCTGGTAAAGCTGGCATGAGAGCCGGCCGTCCAGGACGTAGAACTGGAAGAGGCAATGGCAAGGTGCCAGCGCCATGCGCTCGAGGTCGGCCGGGTTCCAGGCGGTGACGACGAGGCGCCGGGAATTGGGATCGCGCTTGATCTCGTTCAGCACCCAGGCGATCTGGTCGATGGTGCGCCCGTCAGGCGCCTCCCAGGAGCGCCACTGCTTGCCGTAGACCGGCCCGAGATCGCCGCGCTCGTCGGCCCATTCATCCCAGATCGAGACACCGTGGTCGTTGAGGTAGCCGATATTGGTGTCGCCCCTGAGGAACCAGATGAGCTCGTGGATGATCGATTTCAGGTGCAGCTTCTTGGTGGTGACGAGCGGGAAGCCGGCAGCCAGGTCGAAGCGCATCTGCGCCCCGAACAGCGACAAGGTGCCGGTGCCGGTGCGATCACCCTTGCGCACCCCCTCGTCGAGGATGCGGCCGAGAAGATCGAGATAGGCGCGCATTGCGTTTTCGCGTTTGCCGAGGTGATTCCTTCAATCGAGTCATCATAGCCGCAAACGCCGGAGCCGGGACAGAACGGCCGGAGACGAGGCATTGTTTTTCCCCAAAGGCGGCAAGCTCGCCGGAAACCTGTCGATTGTGGCCGGGCAGACAGCGTTTCTCCGACGCATTGACGGTCGCCAGCGCGGCCAACCGGCTCGACCCGCGGCGGCCTTGGTCATTTTCCGTTAGGGAACAATGAGAACCGGGGATTGTTTCGGGTCCGGCGCTTTGCGCCCTTCCGCCGAGCGCTTATATTTAGGGTGCCGCCGCAAGGCGGCTATGGCGATAAATGGCCATCGCAATAAACCCATCGGACCCGGGGGCGGTACCCGGCGCCTCCACCAAAGCCCAAGCACCGATCAGCTGGGTTTTGGCGGGGGCGAAATAGGATCGACGAGGGCGTAAAGGGTGTGCTTTTGCCCGGCATGGTTCCGCCGTTATCGGGCCAATGCAATAGTTGCCAACGACAACTATGCTCCGGTCGCGGTGGCCGCGTAAGCGGTCTCTAAGGCCAAATCAAAGCCCTAGCGGGTAGCACCGATAGGCGGGGTTCGGAGGCACCTGGCAACAGAAGCCTCCACTTCTTTTCTGCGGGCGGGCAATGAGCCGATGCCGAACGACCTGATCCGTTACGATCTCCTTGTCCAGAATGCGTTGCGCGGCGTGGTCCGCAAGGTCCTGATGGACGTGGTGCGTGACGGCCTGCCAGGCAGCCACCATTTCTACATCTCGTTCCGCACCGACGAGCCCCGCACCCGCGTCTCCGAGCGGCTGCGCGAGAAGTATCCCGAGGAGATGACGATCGTGCTGCAGCACGAATTCTGGGATCTCGTCGTCAACGACCGCGGCTTCGAGGTCGGCCTGTCTTTCTCGAAGATTCCCGAGCGCCTGTTCGTGCCCTATGAGGCCATCACGGCCTTCTTCGACCCGTCCGTGCAATTCGGTCTCAAGTTCGAGACCAAGGAGGATGGCGCGGCGAGCGCAGGCGGCACCATCGAGACGACCACCAAGGCGGCCCGCACGCCCGCCGTCATCGAGGCGCCAGCCTCCGAGCGCCACGAAGGCCCCCGCGGCGCCAAGTCTGAAAAGCCCGAGAAGCCGGACAAGGCCGCCCGTGACAAGAGATCGAAGGGCGACAAGAGCGAACCGCAGCCCGACGCCAAGGATCCGGTTCAGGACGACAAGGGGGCGGCCGTCGTCAGCCTTGATGCCTTCCGCAAGAAGCACTAAAACCCAGCCCGTACCGTGAACCTACACGCTAGCGTGGCCGGCATGTCGCCGGTGTAAGGAGGTTGGCATGAAGCTCTACTATTCCCCTGGCGCCTGTTCTCTCGGCATCCACGTCCTCCTCGAGGAGATCGGCAAGCCTTACGATCTGCAGAAGCTCAATTTCCAGGAGCAGGAGCAATACAAGCCGGAATTCACCAAGATCAACCCGAAGTCAAAAGTCCCAACTCTCGTGCGCGACGACGGCTCGGTGCTCACCGAGTTCCCGGCCATCGCCACGTGGCTGGCGCGCAAGAACCCGGACAAGGGCTTGGTGCCGAGCGACCCCGACACCGAAGCGCGCGTCCTCGAGGCCCTCGACTACATCGTCGCCACCATGCACATGCAGGGCTTCTCCCGCATGTTCCGGCCGGGCAACTATGCGCCCACCGAAGCCGATCACGACAAGGTGAAGGCTCGCGGCAAGGAGATTTTCGAGAACGGCCTCAAGCTCATCGACAAGGCGCTTGCGGGCAAACAGTTCCTGGGCGGCGACAAGCTGTCGGTTGCCGACGCAGCGCTTTTCTACGTTTCGTTCTGGGCCGCGGGCCGCATGAAGATGACGCTGCCGCCCAACGTGGCCGCACATTATGCCCGCATGAAACAGCGCCCGGCCGTGCAGCGGGCGCTTGAGCAGGAGGGCTTGGCCCAGGCGGCGGCCGCCGCCTGACGGCGCCACAACTTCAGACTGCCATCATGGCCGGCAGCGTCCGGCCATGATGCTTTTTGGCGTTATGTCAATAAGATAGCGCTCTACCGCAAAGCATGCCGATCGCGCGTCGGCTGAGCGACGCGAAGAACCAAGCCGGTGTCGCGCCGCGCAGCGCGCCTATATGTTGAACTGCGAGCGACCGCCCGTGAACGCCCATGACAAAGACCCGTATCGAGACCGACAGTTTCGGTGACATCGCGGTCCCAGCCGACCGCTATTGGGGCGCCCAGACGCAGCGCTCCTTGGAGAATTTCAAGATCGGCGGCGAGCGCATGCCCATCCCGCTGATCCACGCCCTCGGCGTGATCAAATCGGCGGCGGCCCTCGTCAATCGCGATCTCGGGCTCCTCAACGACGACATTGCCGCGGTGATCATGTCGGCCGCTGCGGAGATCTCCGCCGGCCAGCTCGACGACCATTTCCCCCTCGTGGTCTGGCAGACGGGCTCCGGCACCCAGACCAACATGAACGCCAACGAGGTGATCGCCAATCGCGCCAACGAAATGCTGGGTGGCAAGCGCGGCGCCAAGTCGCCGATTCACCCGAACGATCACGTCAATATGGGTCAGTCGTCCAACGACTCGATCCCGACCGCCATGCACATCGCGGCGGCCCGCGAGATCGCCCGGCGCCTCATTCCGGCGCTGCGTCATCTTCACGACGCGCTCGCCTCCAAGGCCAAGGAATTCGCCACCATCGTCAAGATCGGCCGCACCCACCTGCAGGACGCCACGCCGGTGACGCTTGGCCAGGAATTCGGTGGCTACGCGGCCCAGGTGGCTTCCGGCATCGCCCGGGCCGAGATGGGACTCAAAGGGCTCTATCCCCTCGCTCAGGGCGGCACGGCGGTGGGCACCGGCCTCAACACGCACCCGCGCTTTGCCGAGATGTTCGCCAAGCAGGTTGCGACCATCACCAAGCTGCCTTTCACATCGGCCCCCGACAAGTTCGAGGCGCTCGCCTCCCACGACGCCATCGTGTTCGCGCACGGCGCGCTGGTCAGCGTCGCCACCGGTCTCAACAAGATCGCCAACGACATCCGCCTCATGGGGTCCGGCCCCCGCTCCGGCCTCGGTGAGCTGATCCTGCCGGAGAACGAGCCGGGCTCGTCGATCATGCCCGGCAAGGTCAACCCCACCCAGGCGGAGGCGCTCACCATGGTGTGCGCCCAGGTCATCGGCAATGGCACGACCATCGCGGTGGCAGGCGCCCAGGGTCACTTCGAGCTCAACGTCTTCAAGCCGGTGATCGCCGCCGCCATGCTGCAGTCGATCGAGCTTCTGGCCGACGCGAGCCTGAGTTTCGCCGACAATTGCGTCGCCGGCATCAAGGCCGATCGAGCCCGCATCGATGAGCTGATGCATCGCTCCCTGATGCTGGTGACGGCGCTGGCGCCGAAGATCGGCTACGACAAGGCGGCGGCCATCGCCAAGGCGGCGCACAAGAACGGCACGACGCTGCGCGAGGAGGCGGTGAAGTCGGGTGCCATCAGCGCGGTCGATTTCGACCGCATCGTCAAGCCGGAGGACATGACGCGGCCCAAATAACTTGCCGTGGCCAATCTATATGCATAGAATATGCGCATAAATGATGGTGACAAACATGGCGCGCAAGCCCGTCAACGTTAGTCTCGATGCCGACCTGATTGCGCAAGCGAAAGCGTTGGACCTGAATCTATCTCGCGCGCTTGAGGAGGGCTTGCGCGCGCGCGTCAAGGCCGAACAAGCGCGGCGATGGCGTGAAGAGAATGCCGAGGCGATACGCCTTTCCAACGAGGAGTTGGATCGCAACGGATTGTGGAGTGATGGGCTGAGACTGCTCTGATGGAGCAACTTTCGATTTGCCGATTGCACCAGACAGGACCGCGCCACAGCCGCGACATGGTCGTAGTTCTGCAACACGCCCTCCTCGATGATCTGAACACCCGCGTCGTCGCGCCACTCGTGCTCAGCAGCGAGCTTCCTCACATCCCGAAATTGCGGCCGAAGGTGCGGATCGACGAAAAGGACTACGTTGTCGCGATTGATCGGCTCGCTGCGGTTCCCCGCCGGTCCGTTGGGGAAATGCTTGGTTCGATGCTAATGCGTCGCGAAGAAATGATAGCTGCCGTAGATTTCCTGTTCACCGGAGTCTAGGTGCCTCATGGCCGAGATCATCAACCTGCGCCGCTTCCGCAAGGACAAAAGGCGCGCTGCCGAGGAAAAAGACGCCGACGAGAACCGTCGCCGCTTCGGCCTCCCCAAATCCGAGCGCGAGCGCGTCAAGGCCGAGAAGGACCTCACGGCACGCCGCCTCGATGCCCACAAGCTCGACGACGAGCCGCCGTCCAGCGCATGATGCCGAGACATGGGGGCCGTTTCGGTTGAGGCGATGCGCTCAGCGCATGATCCCGAAAAATGTGCGCGGTTTTCGGACAAGATCATGCGCAAAATCAAGGATGTAGAGCGCGCATCCGTTTCAAAGAAATCGGATCGCGCTCTCGAGACGAAGCCCGCATGAGGAAGGGCATCGCCAAACGCTCCCTCGTCATCGCCGGCCATCGTACCAGCGTCTCGCTGGAGATCGAGTTCTGGTCGGCCCTTAAGGAAATCGCGGCCGCCAAGAGTCAGTCGGTGGCGGCGCTGATCGCGGCGATCGACGCCGGCCGAAGGGGCGAGAATCTATCGTCGGCCATCCGCCTCTTCGTGCTGCGCCACTACCGGCAAGGCTCGTAAGCTCTAACGGCTGGGACTTATGATGTCCGGCACCTTGAAGCTCGGCTGCGATCCAGTCGGCGCGGTGCCCTCGATCAGCGCCTTCAACGCATCCCGTTCTGACCGGCTCTCC
>Ga0081455_10005381_pt1 | contig 14052 bp, 11 predicted proteins | sample TabmetS3T2R1_FD_70207 | JGI IMG/M metagenome (GOLD analysis project Ga0081455, IMG submission 70207) | Tabebuia heterophylla rhizosphere microbial communities from the University of Puerto Rico - S3T2R1 | ecosystem: Host-associated > Plants > Roots > Rhizosphere ... | reverse complement strand
CGAGATCTTCGGCCTGCATCACCATTGGTTCGAGGCGTTGAGAACCGACACCGACAGCTCGGTGCTCAAGGGCTTCCCGGCATCGGCCGGCACGGTGACCGGACGGGCTCGGGTCATGGTCTCCGCGACCGAGCTGGTCGACCTCCGCGAGGGTGAGATCCTCGTCTGCGAGGCGACCTCACCCAACTGGACGCCGGCGTTCGCGGTCATCGCCGGCTGCGTGTGCGACGGCGGTGGGTCGCTCACCCACGCCGCCATCGTCAGCCGGGAGTACGGCATCCCGTGCGTCGTCGGATGCTCGGTGGCCACGGCGCGCATCCGCACCGGCGATCTCGTGGAGGTCGACGGCGCGAGGGGCACCGTCACCATCATCGAGCCCGCCTCGTCCTGAGCACCCCGGAATTTGGCTCCTCCCGGGAGGGCTCACGCGTCGCTGCCGGGCCGCCGTTCGGTCTCGCGGGTCGGGTCGCCGCGATAGCCGGGCGGGTACGCGCGGCGCAGCTCCTCGTCGGTCGGGGCTCGGCGCTCGCGGGCCTCCGGCGGGAGGAGTTCCACGATGGCCGTCATGATCCGCTTGGTATCGGTGTCGGGGTCGTCGTACGTCAGCGCCACCGGCGGGCCGACCCGCGCGGTGACGCGGGGACGGCGAAGCGGATCCATGCGAGGCAGCCGGGCATTGCGCGGCCAGACCCGCTCGGTTCCCCACAGGCCGATCGGGATCACGGGCGCCCTGGTCATGGCGGCCAGACGGGCGGCGCCCCAACGGCCCTGCAATTCGGGCTCGAAGAACGCCGGACCCCGCGGGATCGTGCCCTGCGGCGCGATCATCACCGTCTCGCCGGCCCGCAACGCCAGGGCCGCGGCCTCGAGGGGCTCGTCGGACCCGGTGCCGCGGTCGACCCGGATCGTCCCGACAGCTCGGGCAAGTGGCCCGAGCACGGGCGCGTCGAGGACCTCCTTCTTTCCGAGACCCCGTACGGCCCGGCCCGCCTGGGAGGCCACCAGGCTGGTGACCGCCGCGTCGAAGTAGCTGCGGTGGTTGAAGGCGAGGATCGCCCCACCCTGCGCTGGCACGTGCTCGAGTCCTGCGATCTCGATTCGGGCGTTCGGCATCGCCTCGACGCGGGCAAAGGGCCTGAACCACTCCTGGATCTCACGCCCGGCCACCTTGACGACACCTTCGGGGACATCGAGGTGACGGATGGGCCAACCCATCATCCGGGCCAACGCGGTCAGGCGGGCGTCGGGGTCGACCGCCGTGGGGTGGCCGACGGACGCGAGCAGCGGTCCGGCGTAGAAGTTGTCGGCGTAGGCGCGGGCGGCGCGGGGCGAGACGCGGGCCGAGCGGAGCCACGCAGCGGCGGCGCTGGCCTTCGACCGCGCCCAGACCAGCGGGCCCTCGATGGCGGCGAGTGGTCCCCGGTCCTCGGCCCAGGTCGCCCCGATGACGTCGTCGGCACCGAGGAGCCCGGCGAGGGGCTCGGCGACGGGTGGAGGCGCCGCGCTGACAAGGAGGAGTCGCAACCCGGCGGAGCGCTGGTCGTTGAGCAGCGGGCGGAGGTGGGGCGCGGCATCGTCGACCACCGCCTCGGCTGCGGCCGTTGCGGCCTCCCGCACCGCCGAGTCCGGCCAGCCGCGGCTCGCCTCGACGGCCAGCAGGGACAGCTGCGTCGACAGGAACGCGGTGGCGGCCACGTCCACCGCCGGGCGCAGCGGCCCAGGTGGCGCGGTGACACCCGCGCCGTGCAGGGTGTCGCGCAGGATCCGTCCGGGTCGGCCCGTGAGCAGCGTCCGGTCGACGTCCACGATGGCCGCTGCACGTGCCATCCGCTCACTCTACGGCGGACAGGCGGACTCGTCGGCCGGTGGCGCTACCGTGGCGCGATGGCCGACCAGCCGGTCCAGGGAGTGACCTTCCAGCGCCGGATGTCGGACTTCGAGGCCCTCATGTGGAGGGTCGAGAAGGACCCCTGGCTCAACCCCAGTGGCGGGGTGGTGGCCGTTTGCGACCGACCGCCCGATGTCGACGACTACCGGCGCCGCATCGCCCACGCAGTCGTCGAGATTCCGCGGCTCCGCGAGCGGGTGGTGCCCGGCACCGGCCCGCTGTCCGCTCCGCGCTGGGCGCCCGACCCGGAATTCGACCTCGACTACCACGTCCGCCACGTCGCACTCCCCGCCCCCGGGACCTTGCGGCAGCTGTACGACCTTGTCGCACGCCTCATGCAGGACCCGTTCGACCGCACCCGTCCCCTCTGGTTCTTCGTGATCATCGACGGGCTCGAGGACGGCCGCGGTGCCATGTTCGCCAAGCTTCACCACACGATCGCCGACGGCCATGCGGCGCTCCGCCTGGCCGAGCTGTATCTCACCCTGGAACGGGACGCCCCTCCACCGCCGGACGTCGACCTCGAGCGCGTGGTGCGCGAGTCGGTCGACGCGGCGCGCGCCGCGTCGGGGAACGGCGGAGGGCTCGTCGGGGTCGGCGCGTCGGCACTGGGTACGGCACGCGATCTCTGGAGCCGCCAACTCGGACTGGCCCGTCGTGCCGCCGGCGAGATCGTGCTGTGGGGGGCGGATCCACTGCGGCCGGTGGACCTGGTGGCGCGGGCGGCCGCGACCATCGGCCAGGTGCGCAGCCAGGTGGATGTCACCGGTGGCGATCGAGGAGGGTCACCGCTGTGGCGGGGACGGAGCAGGCATCGCCACTTCGACGTCATCCGCGTGCCGTTCGACGCATTGCGGGGGGCGGCCAAGGAGCTCGGCGGCACGGTCAACGATGCGTTCGTGACCGGTGCCGTGCTCGGCGCCATCCGTTACCACCAGCGTCGTGAGACGCCGCTCGAGTCGCTGAACATCAGCTTCGTCGTGAGCACCAGGGAGGCCGGCGGCGACGATACGAACGCGTTCGCGCCGACGCGTGTCCAAGTTCCCGCAGGGGCGATGTCGGTGAAGGAGCGGTTCGCAGCGATCCGCGCCATCATGGCGGCCGGCCGCGAAGGTGCCCGGACCGGCGGTGCCCTGGGCAGCGTCGCCGGCTTGACCAGCTTGCTCCCGACGTCGGTGATCACCGGGGTGGCCCGGTCGCAGACCGCCAACATGGACTTTGCCACGAGCAACATGCGGGGTGCGCCCATTCCGACCTACCTGTCCGGCGCCAGGATCCTGTGGACGGGCACTCTCGGCCCGGTCGCCGGCACCGCATTCAACCTCACCGCCATGTCCTACGACGGCAGCTTCGACATGGGCCTGCACATCGATCCCGCCGCAGTTGCCGACTGCGATGACTTGCGCCGGTGCATCGAGGCCGGTTTCGAGGATGTCCTGGTCGCGGGAGGCCAGGTTCTCACCGCCGCTCGCGAGGTCGGCTGAGCCGACCAACCATGTCCGCTGGGCGCGGCACAATCGCCGGGTTGGCGAACACGGAGGCCAGGCGCCCATGCCCGACATCGTCCCCCACTTCGAGCAGTTGAACCTCGTGGTCCGCGACATGGACGCGACCCTCGCCTTCTACCGGACCCTGGGACTCTCGATCCGCGATGGCGGCGCCGACGACTGGCCGCCGGGGAGTGGTGGGAGGCATGCCGAGGTCGAGGCCGGCGACGGGCCGACCGTGGAGTTCGACAACGAGGCGGGCGTGAGGCTCTGGCACGGTGGGTGGCGAGGGTCCGGCACCGGCGCCCGGACCGTCATCGGGTTCTCGTTGCCGTCCCGCGAGGCGGTCGACGAGTTGTACGCCAAGGTGACCGCCGCGGGGTACACCGGGCGCCAGCCGCCGTACGACGCGTTCTGGGGCGGACGCTTCGCCATCGTCAGCGATCCCGAGGGCAACGACGTGGGCCTGATGAGCCCGGTCGATCGCGAGCGGGCCTACACGCCCGAGGCCTGAGCCAGGTAGAACGCGTTATCGTTCGCGCCGCAACGCCACACGCGAGGGGGCGACGTGCACCTGGCCTACACGGACGAGGAGGAGCAGCTCCGCAAGCAGTTGCGGGACTACTACGACGCCCTGCTCGACGACGACACCCGCCGCGAGCTGCGCAACGGCCATGGCATCGGTCCGGTCATGCGCCGGGTGGTCCGGCAGATGGGTGCCGACGGCTGGCTCGGCATCGGCTGGCCCACCGAGTACGGCGGCCAGGGCCGCGGGCCGGTCGAGCAGTTCATCTTCTTCGACGAGTCGATGCGGGCCGGTGCCCCCGTGCCCATGCTCACGATCAACTCCGTCGCGCCCACGATCATGCAGTTCGGGAGCGAGGAGCAGCGCCGCGAGTTCCTGCCGCGCATCCTGCGGGGCGAGATCCACTTCTGCATCGGCTACTCCGAGCCCAACGCCGGCACCGACCTGGCCTCGCTGCGCACCCGTGCGGTGCGCGACGGCGACGACTACGTGGTCACGGGCCAGAAGATGTGGACCAGCCTGGCGAGCGACGCCGACTACTGCTGGCTCGCCGCCCGCACCGGCGCCGACGACAGCCGTCACCGCGGCATCTCCATCTTCATTGCCCCCATGGACCTGCCCGGCATCGAGCGCACCCGGCTGAACCTGCTGTCGTCGCACGACATCTGTGCCGTCCACTGGGACGACGTGCGGATCCCCGCGGCCTACCTGGTCGCCGGCGAGAACGAGGGCTGGAGGCTGATCACCAACCAGCTCAACCACGAACGCGTCACGCTGTGCAGCCCCGGCATGGCCGAGCAGATGCTGCACGAGACCATCGACTGGGCCCGGGGCACGGCGCTGCCCGACGGGCGCCGCGTGATCGACCAGGAATGGGTCCAGATCAACCTGGCCAAGGCGTACGCCGGGTTCGAGTTCCTGCGCCTCGCCAACTGGCGGGTGGCGTGGGCCGCGGCCCGCGACGAGCTGCCGGTCGCGGACGCCAGCACCATCAAGGTCTTCGGCACCGAGCACTACCTCGAGAGCTTCCGGCTGCTGATGGAGGTGCTCGGCGAGCGGTCCTACCTGGTCGAGGACGCCCCGGGGGCTCTGCTCGGCTCGCGCCTCGAGCAGATGTACCGCAGCCTGCTCATCCTCACCTTCGGTGGCGGGACCAACGAGCTGCAGCGTGACCTGATCGCCGCGTTCGGCATGGGCATGCCCATGGCGAAGCGGTAAGGCGGGAGGGACCGGTGGACTTCGACCTGACCGACGAGCAGCAGGCCACCACCGAACTGGCCGCCAAGCTCCTGGGCGACAAGGCGACCCCCGAGGCGCTGCGGGCGCTCGACCACGCCGACGAGCTGCGGTTCGACCGCGACCTGTGGTCCGCCATGGCCGATGCCGGCCTGCTCGGGATCGCCGTGCCCGTCGAGCACGGCGGCGCGGGGCTGGGGTTGGTGGAGCTGTGCCTGGTGCTGGAGGAGGTCGGCCGGCGTACGGCGCCGGTGCCCGCGCTGGCGTCGCTCGCCTTCGCGGGCCTGCCCATCGCCCGGTTCGGGTCGCCCGCCCAGCGCGCCGCCCTGCTTCCCGGCCTGGCCGCCGGGACCGGCGTGCCCACCGCGGCGCTGGTCGAACCGCTCGGTGATCCCCTGCGGCCCGCAACGGTCGCCCGCCCCGATGGCGGGGGCTGGGTGCTCGACGGCGCCAAGACCAACGTGCCCGCAGGGCTGGTGGCGGACACGGTGCTGGTGCCCGCCACGACCCCGGACGGGGCGACCGGCGTGTTCCTGGTGGCCGCCGACGCGACCGGCGTGTCACGCGAGCGCCAGGCGACGACGACCGGGACGCCCGAGGCGCAGCTCGTCCTGGCCGGCGTGCGGCTGGGTGGCGACGCCGCACTGGGACCGGTCGATGCGGCAGGAACCGTCCTGCGCTGGGCGGTCGAGCATGCGACCGTGGCCGCCTGCGCGGTGATGGCGGGGCTGGCCGCCGAGGCGGTCCGGATGACGGGCGAGTACACGTCGTCGCGCGAGCAGTTCGGTCGGCCCATCGCCACGTTCCAGGCCGTGGGCCAGCGGGCTGCGGACGCCTACGTCGACGCCCACGCCATCCAACTCACGATGCTGCAGGCCGCCTGGCGGCTCGCGGCGGGCTTCCCCGCGGATCGCGAGGTGGCGATCGCCAAGTACTGGGCCGCCGCCGGCGGGCAGCGGGTGGTCCACGCCGCCCAGCACCTGCACGGCGGCATCGGCGTCGATCGCGACTACCCGCTGCACCGCTACTTCCTGCTGGCCAAGCAGCTCGAGCTGACGCTCGGGGGCGCGAGCCGGCAGCTGGTCAACCTCGGTCGGCTGCTCGCCGGGCAGGGCGCCACCCGCTGACCACGCCCGTTCCACGAGGCGTTGGTTGCCCAGCAACCAGAACTGCGCCAGGAATCCGGGGGCCGCGCCTATAAAGGTGGTCGTGACTGAGCGCGTCGGAGTTGTCGGGTGCGGGCTGATGGGGTCGGGAATCGCGGAGATGGCGGCCCGGTCCGGGTTCGACGTCGTGGTCCAGGAGGTCGACCAGCCACGCGCCGACGCCGGCCGGCGCAAGATCGACGGCTCGCTGGCGCGGGGCCTGCGGGCCGGCAAGATCACCGAGGACGAGATCGGCGCCGCGCAGGCCCGCCTGCACTTCGTCACCGACCTGGGTGAGCTCGCCGACCGCGAGGTCGTGGTCGAGGCCATCATCGAGGACGAGGAGGCGAAGAAGCAGGTCTTCACCGCCCTGGACAAGGTCGTCGAGGACCCCTCGGCCATCCTGGCGTCGAACACGTCGTCGATCCCGATCATGAAGCTCGGCATGGCCACCGGCCGGCCCGAGCAGGTGATCGGCATCCACTTCTTCAACCCGGTGCCCGTGCTCAAGCTGGTCGAGCTGGTCAGCTCGCTGCTGACCGCGGAGCGGACGGCCGAGCGTGCGGCCGGGTTCGCCGAGGCGCTGGGGAAGCACGTGATCCGCTCGCAGGACCGGGCGGGGTTCGTCGTCAACGCGCTGCTCATCCCCTACCTTCTGTCGGCGATCCGCATGCTGGAATCCGGCTTCGCCACGGCCGAGGACATCGACGCCGGCATGGTCGAGGGGTGCGCCCACCCCATGGGGCCGCTGGCGCTCACCGACCTCATCGGGCTCGACACCACCAAGGCGGTGGCCGAGTCGCTGTACGAGGAGTTCCGCGAGCAGCTCTACGCACCGCCGCCCCTGCTGGTGCGGATGGTCGAGGCCGGGTTGCTGGGCCGCAAGAGCGGCCGCGGCTTCCACGAGTACTCGACGGCCTGACGGGGCTCCAGATGGCCGAGGTCCGGTCGCCGCTGCGGGGATCGGTCGTCCGCGTGGTGGCCCCGGCGGGCGTGCGGGTCGAGCCGTCGTCGCCGGTGGTGATCGTGGAGTCCATGAAGATGGAGTACGTCATCGAGGCCGGTGCCGCCGGCACGATCGGCAAGGTCGTCGTGGCGCCCGGCGACGCCGTCATTTCCGGCGACCTGCTGGCGGTGGTCGAGGAGGCGGCGGCCGTCTCAGCGCCCGAGGCCCAACCCCCGCCCGCCGGAGAGCCGCAGGCCGCGGCGCCGCAACCGCCTCCAGGCGGCGACGCCGCCGAGGGCGGCCGCGCCGACCGGCCCACCCTGCGGGCCGACCTGGCCGAGGTGGTCGAGCGCCACGCGGTCGGGCTGGACGACCGCCGCCCCGACGCCGTCGCCCGGCGGCGCAGCACCGGCCAGCGCACCACGCGCGAGAACGTCGCCGACCTCGTCGACCCGGGCAGCTTCGTCGAGTACGGGCCGCTGGCCATCGCGGCCCAGCGCCGCCGCCGGTCGCTCGACGACCTCGTCGCCCGCACGCCCGCCGACGGCCTCGTGGCCGGCGTGGGCACCGTCGACGGCCGCCCCACGGCGGTGCTGTCCTACGACTACACGGTGCTTGCCGGCACCCAGGGCTTCCAGAACCACCGCAAGAAGGACCGTCTGTTCGACGTGATCGAGCGGCAGCGGCTGCCGGTGGTGTTCTTCGCCGAAGGCGGCGGCGGGCGGCCGGGCGACACAGACGCCCCGGGCGTCTCCGGGCTCGACTGCCTGGCGTTCAACCTGTGGGGCGGGCTCAGCGGCCGGGTGCCGCTCGTGGGCATCACATCCGGGCGCTGCTTCGCCGGCAACGCCGCCATCCTGGGCTGCTGCGACGTGGTGATCGCCACGGCGGGATCCAACATCGGCATGGGCGGTCCCGCCATGGTCGAGGGTGGGGGGCTCGGGGTGTTCGCGCCGGAGGAGATCGGGCCGCTCGATGTCCAGGTCGCCAACGGCGTGGTGGACATCCCGGTGGCCGACGAGGCCGAGGCGGTGGCGGTGGCCAAGCGCTACCTGTCCTACTTCGGCGGTCGCCGGGACGGATGGTCGTGTGCCGACCAGGTCGGGCTGCGCGACCTGATCCCCGAGAACCGGCGGCGGGTCTACGACGTCCGCACCGTGATCGAGACGCTGGCGGACACCGGCTCCGTGCTCGAGCTGAGGGCCGGGTTCGGCCTGGGGATGATCACCGTGCTGGCCCGGGTCGAGGGGTCACCGCTGGGCATCGTCGCGAACAATCCCGCCCACCAGGCGGGGGCCATCGACGCCGACGGCGCCGACAAGGCGGCGCGCTTCATGCAGCTCTGCGACGCCTTCGACCTGCCGCTGCTGTTCGTGTGCGACACCCCGGGGATCATGGTGGGCCCCGAGGCCGAGACGACGGCGCTGGTGCGCCACGCCAGCCGCCTCTTCGTCACCGGCGCCAACCTCGCGGTGCCCACCGGCACGATCGTCCTCCGCAAGGGCTACGGGCTCGGCGCCCAAGCCATGGCCGCCGGCAGCTTCAAGGCGCCACTCTTCTGCGTGGCCTGGCCCACCGGCGAGTTCGGCGGCATGGGGCTGGAGGGGGCGGTGCGGCTCGGCTACCGCAACGAGCTCGAGGCCATCGACGACCCCGCCGAGCGCGACCGCGCCTTCGAGCGGATGGTCGCCCAGGCCTACGAGCACGGCAAGGCGCTCAACGCCGCCACCCACTTCGAGATCGACGACGTGATCGACCCGGCCGACAGCCGCCGCTGGATCGCCACCAGCTTCGCCTCGGTCCCACCGACGCCGGGTCCCCGCGTCACCAAGAAGCGGCCCTACATCGACACGTGGTGAGATGCCCGGATGAGCGACCTCTTCTCCATCGCCGGCAGGACCGCCCTCGTCACCGGGGGATCGCGCGGCATCGGGCTGATGATCGCCCGGGGCTACGTCGAGGCCGGCGCCCGGGTCTACATCTCGTCACGCAAGGCCGACGTGCTGGACGAGGTGGCGGCCGAGCTGTCGAAGGTGGGCGAGTGCCACGCCATCGCCGCGGACCTCTCCACAGAGCCCGAGTGCCGGCGGCTGGCCGAGGCCATCGCCGCCCGCGAGTCGAGCCTCGACATCCTGGTCAACAACGCGGGCGCGACGTGGGGAGCGCCGCTCGAGCAGTTCGACGAGGCGGCGTGGGAGCGGGCGCTGGCCCTCAACGTCGAGGGCGTGTTCCACCTCACCAAGTTCCTGCTGCCGTTGCTGGGGGCGGCGGGCACCGCCGACGAGCCGGCGCGGGTGATCAACATCGGCTCGATCGACGGCATCAGGGTGCCGCTGATGGAGAACTACTCGTACTCGGCGTCGAAGGCGGCGGTGCACATGCTCACGCGCCACCTCGCGAAGCGGCTGGCGCCCGAGATCACGGTCAACGCCATCGCACCGGGACCGTTCGAGTCCAAGATGATGGCCGCCACGCTCGAGGCGTTCGGCGAACAGATCGCGGCCGGCACGCCGCTCAAGCGCATCGGCCGCCCCGACGACATGGCCGGGGCAGCCATCTACCTGGCGTCCCGAGCCGGGGCGTACCTCACGGGCGCGGTCATCCCGGTCGACGGCGGCATCGCCAGCCTCGCCTGACGGTCACGGCTCCCGGACATCGGCCAGCCGCATCGTGGCCATCGTCGGCGAGCAACGGGCCGGGATGATGCGGGGTGCCGCGGCCGCCAGCACCAGCGCCACCGCCACCACCAGCCCGAACGCCCACCGCAGGCCCACGAGGTCGGCCACCGCGCCCACGAGCACGGGCTCGACCATGAAGCCCAGCCGTGCCGCCAGCGACACGGTCGCCGCGCCGGTGCCCGGGGACACGCCCTCCGTGCGGGCCGCCGCCGAGAAGGCCAGGGGGAAGAAGCCGGCGGCGCCCAGTCCCGCCAGGGTCAGGCCGATCGCGAAGGCGGCGGGGTGGTTCACGGCGATGCCGGTCAGCAGCCCCGCGGCGACCAGCGCGGTGCCGCCCCGCAGCACGACGGCACCGCCGAACCGGTCGGTGAGCCGATCCCCGCCGAAACGGCCGGCCACCATGCCGGCCATGAACGCCGCGTAGCCGAGCGCGGACACGCCGGCCCCGACGCCGATGCGCTCCAGCTGGATCGCCGACCAGTCGGACGGTGCGCCCTCGATGATGGCGCCGCCCACGGTGGCGGCGGCGAGGACGACGATGGGCCTGATCGCCCGCCCGGACGCCGCCACCGGCGACCGCTCGGCGTCGGCGAGGTCGCCGGCGGCGGGCACCGAGGCCCGCGCGTCGCCGCCGACCAGGCCCCGGCGCGTTGCCAGCACGCTGACCACGATCGCGGCACCCACCAGCGCCAACTGCAGCGTCAGCGGGACCCCGGCGGCGGCACAGGCGGCGGCGACGCCGGCCGCCGCCAGAGCGCCCACGCTCCAGGTGCCGTGCAGCGCGTGCATGAGCGATCGCCCCGAGCGCCCCTCGTAGGCGGCGCCATTGGCGTTCATGGAGATGTCCATGGCGGCGTCGGTGGCGCCGACCACGGTCAGGGCCGCGAACAGGGTCGGGGCGTTGGGGGCGGCCCCGACGGTCCACAGGCTGGCGCCGAGGCCGCCGGCGGCGACCAGCAGCACCGGGCGGCTGCCCCAGCGGCCCACCAACCCGCCCGCCGCCGGGCTGGCGGCCATGGCGCCCAGGGCCATGCCGACCAGCGTCAGGCCCAGGGTGGCGTCCGAGAGCCCGAGGTCCGACTGGCGCTCGGGCAGGCGGGCCAGGAAGCTGGGGCCCCCGAGCCCGTTGGCGACGAACGCGACGGCCACGGCCGTGATCCCGGGCGCCCGGCCCGCTCGCAGCCGGACGCCGGGCACTCAGCTGATGACCGCCAGTGCCCGCACCGGGAACGTGCCCATCCCCCGGATCGCGGGCGGCACTGCCACGAACGTGAACGGCCGGCCACCGATCCGGTCCACGCCGGTGAGGTGCTCGATGATCGGGACGCCCGCCGCCAGCAACACGGAATGGATCGGCCGCTCGCCCGTGCGGGTGCCGTCGATGTTCACGGAGTCGATCCCCACGACGGCGGCGCCGCCCTCGGCCAGGCGCTCCGCCGCGCCCTCGCTCAGGTAGGGATGGTCGGGCTCGCCGTAGCGCTCCGTGCCCCAGTGCCGGTCCCACCCGGTGCGGAACAGCACGGCGTGCCCCGCCAGGTCGAGCTCGTCCAGGAGCGCGGCGGGGATCTCCTGGTCCCCACCGGCGTCGACCACGATCCCCGGCACCCCGACCACCCGGGCGGGGTCGAGCCCTGCGAGGTCGTGGCCGTCCGGGTAGCGGTGGAACGGCGTGTCGAGATAGGTCCCCGTGTTGGAGACCATGTCGATGCGCCCGATCTGGAACTCGTAGCCGGGGGCGTAGCGCTCACGCGACGCCTCGCGGCTCAGGTGGTCGGTGATCACGGGCGCGGGGAGGCCGGGGTAGGTGATGGTCCCGTCCTCCAGGACGTGGCTCAGGTCGACGATCGCGGGCATCGGCGCCGGTCTACCGCGTCCCGGCCGGGCTCACGCACAGATTTGGGACCGTTGACGCTGTCAGCTCCTCGGCACCTGTGACCAGGGCAGTTCCTTGTCGACCCGCGGCTCGCCGGGCAGGCCCAGGACCCGCTCACCCAGGATGTTGCGCTGGATCTCCGACGTGCCGCCCTCGATCGAGTTGGCCCGCGCCCGGAGGAACATCTTGCGCGCCTCGCCCGGCGGGCCCACGAGCCCGAGGCTCTCGGCCCGCCGCATCGTGTAGTCGTAGCCGTCGAGCGCCGCCGGGCCCAGCAGGTCAACGCACAGCTCGTAGACCGCCTTGTTGACCTCAGCGAAGCCGAGCTTGGCGATCGATCCCTCCGGCCCGGGGTTGCCCGCCTTGCGGTTCGCGGAGGCCCTGATGTTGGTGAGGCGCAGGACCTCGGTCTCGATCCAGAGCCGCATGAGCCGATCGCGCATGGCCGGGCGCTGGTCGGCGACCTCGTCGCGCCAGATGCGCACGGCCTCCGCGATCGCTCCCGAGCCGCGCCGGGGCAGGCCGCCCCCGCCGCCGATGACCGTGCGCTCGTTCATGAGCGTGGTCATGGCCACGCGCCAGCCGTCACCGACGTCGCCGATGCGGTCGGCGTCGGGCACGCGCACCTCCGACATGTAGACCTCGTTGAACTCGGCCTCGCCGGTCATCTGCCGCAATGGCCGGACCTCGACGCCGGGCGCGTGCATGTCGAGGGCGAAGTACGTGAGGCCCTTGTGCTTGGGCACCTCGGGATCGGTGCGGGCGACGAGCATGCCCCGGTCGGCGATGTGCGCCAGCGTGTTCCACACCTTCTGGCCGCTGACCACCCACTCGTCCCCGTCGCGCACCGCCCTGGTCGCGAGCCCGGCCAGGTCGGACCCGGCGCCCGGCTCGCTGAACAGCTGGCACCAGGCGTCCTCCCCGGTGAACATCCGACGCAGGAGCCGCTCGCGCAGCGCCTCGTCACCGTTGGTGACCACGGTCGGCGCCGCCAGCGTCCACCCGAAGAACTCCCGGCTGGCCGGAGGGGCCGCACCGGCGGCGAACACCCGCTCGTCGACCTGTCGCTGCAGGGCGGGCGGCACCCCCAGGCCCCCATACCCCTCGGGGAAGTGCACCCAGGCGAGGCCCAGGTCGTACTGGCGGCCGCGGAACTCCGCGGGATCGGTCGACGCCGGGTCGAGCTCCGCCAACAGCTTGTCGATCCGCTCCGCGACGAGGGCGCTGGCATCAGTCATGTCGGGGAGCGTAGGGCCGGCCCGTCGCCGGCCGCAGGTGCTGGCCGGTTGAGGGCATCCCCAACCACGACAATCCGGCAGCCGGGGGGTAGAAGGTCCCGCGAGCGGGTATTGCGTCACGACCGGAGGAGGCGCGGCGGCGGAGACAGCCGCAGCTGACCGGGGGAACGCCGCCGCCTCCTCCACCGGTTCCGCCGGTCGGCGTAGGCCAAGGGTGCCCGCCGCCCGCAAGCGAGGCCGGGGCGGCGCCTGCGTATCGTGTCGCCCCGATGACGCGCCGAGGGTCTGCAATCGTCGCCGCCGTGCTGCTGGCCGCCGCGCCGGTTCTCGCGGCGTGCAGCGGTGGCGACGGAGCGGGCGCCGGGAACGCCGGCGGATCCGATGCCGCCGACGGCGCCGACCGTAGGCCGGCGCCCGACTGCGAGCCGGCGCGCCCGGCAACGGGCACCGACGCTCCCCAGACCTTCAGCTTCGACGGCGAGGCGCGGACCTACCTCCTGGCCCTACCGGACGACTACGACGGCAGCACCGCACACCCGCTGGTGTTCAGCTTCCACGGCTTCGCCAGCAACAAGGAGGGCCAGGACGCCTACGCGGGGGTGGCGGCCGAGGGCACGGCCCGCGGCCACATCGTGGTCACGCCGAACGCGTCGGGCGAGCCTCGCGACTGGAACTACTTCGGTGACCCGGCCCGCGCCGACGACTTCGGGTTCATCGATGCGCTCGTCGTCGACCTCGGCGAGCGGCTGTGCATCGACGCCGAGCGCGTCTACGCGGCCGGTCACTCCGCCGGTTCGGCGTTCACGGGCTTCCTCCAATGTCGCGCGCCGTACCGCTTCGCGGCCGTGGCGATGGTGGCGGCCTTCATCCCGACGACCTGCCCAGTGGATCGGGCGACCCCGTCGGTGATCGTGTTCCACGGCACGGCCGACCCGGCCGTGCCCTACGACGGCGGCTCGGTGGGCGGCGGGCCCGTTGGCATCCCCGCGGTGCGCGAGACGCTGGCGCAGTACGCCGATGCCTACCGGTGCGACC